>PPYF01506621.1_pt1 | contig 51845 bp, 47 predicted proteins | sample 1559871 | NCBI WGS metagenome assembly PPYF01 (sample SAMN08240021, study PRJNA423297) | Human gut metagenome, whole genome shotgun sequencing project.
CATCCTGCTCCTTCGTCCGCTTTGGGCTCCCCTTGGGGTGCTTTCCGGCACGGAGGAGCTTTTTGTTTTCATAACGCCGCAACATGAGAGCGTCTATGTTGTCGGCGGTGTATTCCAAACCGTTTTGATTCAGCACCCGGGCGCGCTTGGCAAGGCACATACTCGCCAGCCCGTAGTCCTGTGTTACGACAATATCACCCGGTTTTACCCGGTTGACGAGGGCAAAGTCCACGCTGTCTGCTCCTTTATCGAACACCAGCGTCTGCGCACCTTCTCGCTCGATTTGGTGGGAGGTGTCGCACAGGATGATGACCGGAACGACAAACTGCTTTGCAATCTGCAATGTCAGATCGACGACCGGGCAGCCGTCTGCATCGATCAAAATATTCATCGGCTTTCCTCCATCACCCACCGAAATGCTCTTGCGGTACGCAAATCGGTGTCTTTGAAATGCCCGCCGCTGTTCCATTCAAGGGTGCAGTCTGCACCGCGCGCTATAAGCTGACTGTGCAGAGTGCGGATATTATCCCCCACCACAGCCATGACGGTGTTTTTCGTGCGTTCTTCCTTGTCACCAAGACTCAGATAAACGCGTTGCGTTTGCATCGGGTACTGCTGTTCAAATTCCATCCAGCCCGGGAACCACACCGAGGGGGAGGCGGCAGCGATACCATAGAACAAATTTGTCTGGGTGGAGGCCCACAGAGCAAACAATCCCGCCAGCGAATAGCCACCCAGAATGATTTTGACGTTTTCCGGGAGATCAAACTGTTGTTTCAGTGACGGAATGACCTGCTCTGTCAGGAAACGCAATGTCTTCCCGGCCTTACCGCCAAACCCATGCTTCCCCCACACGGCAGGAGACTTCCACGGAGAAAGTGCATCGTTCCAGCTTTCCACGGGCACGGCCGCAAACAGATACTTTCGGTTGCTTTGTGCAATAGCCGCCACTTCATGGTTCATGCTCTGCAACTCATGTTCGCCTGTCATTTGGAGCAGCAGGTATTCCGCATGGGCTTCGCCGTAAATGCGGCAGGGTCTATCTCCGATTTGAACTTGCTTTGCGGTCACGGCAACTGCCTCCTGAAAAATTTTTGATGAGTCCAGTATAACAGCTGCGAGCGGAATTGACAATTCAGATGGATGCAATAGCTTCTGCAAGCAGTGCTTCGTGGTACCATTCTGGTACGCCGAAGCTCTCTTGCAAGCAATGGCTTTGTATATACAAAGCCCCTTGCCTTGCAAGAGCTTGTTGGGCACAGCCCAAACCTGTTGTTCTGCATCGTGCCGATGCAGGCTTCGCGTTTCTGCAAAACGCTCTTTCAGCACTCTGTAAGAGTGCACAGCCATCACGGTTCCGTGATGTTCACAGGGATTGGGACTGCATCCCAACAAGCAGAATACGCACGGCAAATTTGCAATGCCATGCGTGTTTGAGCCTTTGTATATACAGAGGCACTGCTTGCAGATGCTAGAACAATCAACAAATGCAAACTGGATTTTTTGTGAAAAGATACAGGAAAGACAATAAGATTGGTGTTTTGAGTCAAAACGCATTGCCTGCGAACGCGGCAGAGAGTATACTTTGATATAATAAATCATAAGTTGTCGAAGCACTACTTGTCCTTAGCAGAAAGAAGATGAGGAATCATGGCAAAACTGAAAGCGAACAAACCGACTGCGGATGTCCTGATGAATTCCATGCGTGCGATGGGATATTCCTTTGAGGCAGCGATTGCGGATATTGTGGACAACAGTGTCAGTGCACAGGCCCGGAACATTGTGCTGCGATTTCCGATAGACCCGTCCGACTGCTGCGTTGCTGTCTGCGATGATGGTATCGGAATGAATAAGAAAGAACTGCTGGATGCTATGAAATATGGCAGCCAGCTGAAATCCGCCAATCGTTCTGAGGATGATCTTGGAAGATTCGGGCTCGGAATGAAAGCAGCTTCTCTGTCTCAGTGCCGCCGGTTGACTGTTGCGAGCAAAAAGGACGGTAAACTTTCGGCCTATATATGGGATCTGGACATCATTGAGGAAAAGAAAGATTGGTATATGGTTGACTGCTCAAAGGAGCAGATTGCGGAAATCCGATACGTTGACTTCCTGAGCGACAAAGAAAGCGGAACGATTGTTCTTTGGGAGAATTTTGATCTTATTGAGAAGTCGAGTGGAAATGTTTACGCAGAACTCGGAAAACACCAGAACGCAACAGCAGAGTATCTGTCCTTGATTTTCCACCGGTATCTGAATGGTGAGGGCCGGAATCCACTGACGATCATGGTAAACAATTATAAACTGACAGGATTGGACCCTTTCCTTGAAAATCACAGAAAAACGAATGTCCGCAGAAAAATTGAAATTCCAATCAAGGATTCTGAAGGAAAGGAACAGATTGTAAGCGTTCAGCCATTTGTTCTGCCCTTCCAGAAAGACCTGAGTGCAGAAGATAAGAGATTGTCTGGTGGGATTGAAAATTATCGGGCAAAGCAGGGATTTTATATTTATCGGAACAAACGGTTGATAATCTGGGGAACATGGTTTGGCAGACATCGGGATGAACTGACAAAGTATGCCCGGATCAAGGTTGATATTCCGAATTCACTGGATGACATCTGGGGAATTGATATCAAGAAGCAGCATGCCACAATTCCGGCGATTATCCGCAACCGCCTGACGAAAGCTGTTGACGAAGCAATGGATCTTGCAGTGAAGGCACAGACCTATCGCGGACGGGTTGAGAAAGTGGATGAAAAGGTTGACTACATCTGGAACCGCATAAAAGAACGGGATAACCAGTTCGTATACAGGATCAACCGGAATTCCCGGATTTTTGACCTTCTGAAAGAAAAAGTGGATGATGAAACATGGAACCGACTGGATATGGTGCTGGACGAAATCGAGAATTCGGTTCCCTATCAGCAGATTTATATTGACAAGTCGCAGAACCGTGTTGATGATACTGTGGATGATGAACGGATTGCTGAAATTGAGAGCAAGGCCAGAATTCTGATAAAGATGTCCATGGATATGGGCGCAGCTGATCGCAATGCCGTGATCGGACGCTTGCTCCAGTCCGAACCGTTCTGCAAATATCCGGAGCTGGAGGAGAAACTCAGGGAGGCATGAAATGGGACTCGATATTGAGAAGGTCGCTATGCTGACAAGCATGGTTGATAAGCTGATACAGATGAAACGTGTGGATAATGCGCTGGATGAAAGTGTTGTGGAAGATCTCATCCAGAAATCGCTGTTTATCAGTGGTGTGCCTTACAGCGATGATGAGATTGCAGCAGTCAAACGGGACGTCGCTTATAAATACCAGATACAGGCACATCCTGGTGAAAGTATTCTGGCAGATTACGAACAGACCAACTGGTATGACGACAGGAAAGCGGAAATACAGCAGAACTTCTGGACACGGTACAAGAATTATCTGATTGATGAAAAGCATTTCAGCCCGAATGTGGTCAGCACGCTCGGTAATGATACGCTGGATCAGAAACTGATGAATTATATTCTGGACCCGAAGGCTGACTACGGAAAACCTGTACTGAAACGCGGCCTGATTATCGGCGACGTACAGTCTGGAAAGACTTCGACCTATATCGGCTTTATCTGCAAAGCGGCAGATGCAGGCTACAAAGTGTTCATTTTGCTGACCGGAACAATCGAATCCTTGCGGAAACAGACTCAGGAGCGTGTGGAAGAAGGATTTATTGGCATTGATATGTCGGCCAATACCACCGGAGGAAAACGCGTTGGCGTGGGTCTCGACAACAAGCCGATACATGCAATGGCATTGACCTCCCGCGCAAGTGATTTCCGTGGGAACTCCAATAAAATTGCAATGTCGCTTGGCAAGGATAAGGATGCGGTTGTCTTTGTCATCAAGAAGAACACCACAACGCTCACAAAGCTGACGAAATGGCTGATTGACCTGAATGCTGATCCACGGACACACAAGATTGATATGCCGATGCTGATGATTGATGATGAGGCGGACAATGCTTCCATCAATACAAGTTCCGACAAAGAAGATCCGACCAAGATCAACAAGCTGATCCGGAAACTGGCCGATGTGTTCACAAAGTCCAATTATGTTGGGTTTACAGCTACTCCGTTTGCCAATGTTTTCATCGATCCGGAAACAACGGAGAAAATGGAAACACATGACCTTTTCCCGGAAGATTTCATTGTGGCGCTTCCGACACCCAGCAACTACATCGGACCAACAAGAATTTTTCCGAAGGACGCAGAATTCCATTCGCAATTGGTTTATATAACGGATGCAGGCCGGGAAGAAGAAGACGGCTACTCTTTCTATTTCAAGCACAAAAAGGACTGGAAAGGCAAACTCCCGGAAAGCATGACGGATGCCATCTATGCCTTTTATCTGGCGAATGCAATCCGTGATCTGCGGGGTGATCAAAGAGAGCATAGGTCTATGCTGATCAACATCTCCCGGTTTGTCAAGGTCCAGAAGTATATCAAGGAAGTTGTCGAGAGGATTCATGCAGAAGCATACCGGTCGCTGAAGTATAATCTTTGCAGTGATTTTGAACTGTCCATGAAAGACCCGGTGCTGAACCGGATTTACAAGGTCTGGCAGACGCAGTATGAAAAATGCGGATTTACATGGGATGAAGTTGCAGCAGCGCTTTTCGATGCGATGGAGAAAATCCAGATCAAGGTTGTGAACAGCTCCAGATCTTCTGAAAAGCTTGAGTATCCGAAAAATGAATCCTTGCGTGTGATTGCAATCGGCGGTCTGGCACTGTCCCGTGGTCTGACGCTGGAAGGACTCATTATCAGCTATTTTTATCGGAATACTTGTACCTATGATGTTCTGATGCAGATGGGACGCTGGTTCGGATACCGGCGCGGATATGAAGATCTTTTCCGTATCTGGACGCATAAGGCATCTGCGGAGTGGTATGCGGAAATCGCGGATGCGACTGAAAAACTAAAGGAAGATATGGTGTTGATGCGGGATCTGGGGCAAAAACCGCGTGATTTTGGTATCCGTGTACGGAACAACTCGACAGACCTCAATATCACGGCCTATAACAAAATGCGCAATGCCACGGATGAGTTTGATGTGAGCAGCTACTTTGGAAGTATTGTTGAAACACCATATCTCCGGTTTGATGTGGAAGCCCAGAAAAATAACTTCCGGGCGGTGACAGGTCTTGTAAGCGAGTGTCTCTCCAGAGGATATAGCTTTGAACGCAGGGCAACAGGTTCCGGAAGAAAAGGCCGTTATGTGTTGTCAGATGTTCCGAAGGAATTGATAGTAGAACTCATTGACAGACTCTCCATATCGAAGTACAGCTCGTATTTCAACACAAAGCAGATCTCGGAATTCCTGAGCGGATGCACAGACGCATCCATAGATGTCTTTGATGTTGCTTTTATGGACGGAGAAAGTCCGGATAAAGTGGCAGATGTCTGCGGTCAGAAAATCACCTGTGTCGAACGAAAAACCTGTATTATCGACAGTGAACTCGATAGATTGAGTATCGGAAGAAAAGGTAAATTGGGAGGCCCTGGAGATGGTTTGACGGGAATTGTTGATTTCAATGGGAAAACTGCAGAAGAAATCATTGAAAATGCCAAGGCTTCTTTCCGTAAATTCTATGAAAAGGAAAAAGGAGTACCATTTGATAAGACAAGGGTATATCCATCGGAGACATGGTTCCGCTTTGTTGAGGACAGAAAACCACTTCTGCTGATTTATCTGATTGATGTTGGTGTAGCGGAGGAAAATCAGAAAAAACAGGAAGCAGAATTCAAAGCTGCAATGGGAAATACGCCGGCAGTAGGTCTGGCATTGGGTCTGCCACGCAATGATGAGGAAGCAGGGCTTACATCCACCCGTTATAAGGTCAACCGTGTCTATAACTGGTTTGATCGGGAGGAAATGGAAGATATCCTCGCAGAAGGAAGGGAAGAATAATGACAGGTGTCATGGAGGAACGTTTTGCGGCTTTTCTGAGACCCGGATATTTTTCGAGAGTGGACAATCAGCATCCGTTGGAATTGTACATTGGTCTGGACGAAAAAGGGCGCAAAGCCATTGAACTCCGGGCAAGGTTCACAGCACGAAAAGTGACGGGCACATCGGCTATTGATGTAAACCAGTATAAGAATGAAAAATATAATACAATCCGCTTTTCCTTGTGTGATGAAGAGATAAAAGGACTGTTCTTCAAATTTTGTGATGATCTGATAGAACAATCGCGTAGCATCGGAGACAAGGGACAAGGATATCAGACCATTGTCAACCGTTTTTTCCAGTGGAAGAAATTGTTTGTGGGTTCCAAACATGTATTCCTTACAGAACCCGAAATCATGGGTCTGATCGGAGAAATCCTGTTCCTGCGTGGGAAACTGGCAGAGCAGATCGGGTTGGAAAATGCGCTGAAGAGCTGGAGCGGGCAGGAACTCACGCATAAGGACTTTTCCTATGGAGATTCGTGGTATGAGGTGAAAACCATTCACCGTGGGATACCAGCAGTGAAGATATCCTCCATCGAGCAGCTTGAAAGCAGTACGGGCGGAGAACTTGTGGTTTTCTTTCTGGAAAAGATGAGTGCCGCTTACAATGGTGTGAATCTCAACAAGCTGATTCTGGAGACGAGAAGCCTTTTTGCATCGGATGAAGACCGGAATGATTTTATGGCAAAGGTTGCCCTTCAGGGATATGTGTACAATGACTACTACGATGACTTCATCTATGAGATAAGAAACTGCAACCGATATCGTGTGACAACCGGCTTTCCGAGATTGACGCATGAGTTGCTGCCGGAGGCAATCTGCAAGGCATCGTATGAAATTCTGCTTCAGAAAATTGAGCAGTACAAACTGAAAGATCAAGAGGCCGTATAATGGACTATCAGGAGTATAAAAAGGAATTTCTGGAATCCTTACGCAACGATTCGGCTATCAACGGGACGGATACGGAGGATGAATTCCTGAACAGGACATTGAGCCTTCTGGTTGACTATGATGAGGTTGACGATCCGGTCCGCTTTGGTATGGGCGATAAGAGAGGGCGCGGAAATCGCCTGATGCGTGCAGATGGGTACTGTTTTGATGAGACAGATCACAGTCTGATCCTGTTCATCAGTGACTTTCAGGATTCAGATAATGCCGCCAACCTCACCAGAAGCAGGGTTGACGAATTGTATTGGAGATTGTATTATTTTCTGGATGAGGTCTGCAATGGTCGGATGGAGGACTACTTCGATGACTCGGATGACATCCTCCGGGTTGCAAGGATGTTCCGCAAGCGGATGACCTGCAATATCGACGACCCGCAGCTGATTCTGAAAATCAAGTTCTATGTCCTTACCAATAAGGAGCTGGACACAGCCTTGCTGGATGCCAATCTTCTGGAAACAACGATCCGGAAGAAAAAGGGAGCCGCAAAGAAAACCCGCACAACCAAAAAGATCAAGAAAGCTGACTTCAACGGGAAACCACTGGAAATCAACCTGTGGTATCCGGAACGTTTCTACGAAATGGAAATGACAAACAGCAATGAGCCGGTTGTCATTGATATTCAGAAGGATTTTTCTGAAGTCGGAGTCCACGGTATTCCGTGCATAAAGGGTGACATTGGTGAGAACCTTGGGTATGAAGCCTATATTGCAATCATTCCGGGAAAACTTCTGGCCGAGATATACATTGCCTACGGAAGTAAGGTACTGGAAGGAAATGTCCGCGCCTTTCTGGGAACCAGTGGAAGCAAGAGCGTCAATAACGGTATAAAAAGAACAATAAACAACGATGCAACAAAGTTCTTTACCTATAACAATGGAATTGCAACAACCGCAAAGGGCGTGGAAGTTGAGAATATCAATGGACAGGATCTGATTACCAAGATTGAGGATTTCCAGATCATCAATGGCGGACAGACGACTGCAACACTGGCGGATGCGGTTCTGAAAAAGACCAATGTTGGGCTTGAGGGAATTTACGTTCCGATGAAGCTGACTGTGATCGAGGATCGGGAAACGGAAAACGAGGATGGCATCCGTTTCTATGACAAGATGGTTCAGGATATTGCCCGCTATGCCAACAGCCAGAATAAGGTCACGGCGGCGGATCTGTTTTCCAATGACCCGTTCCATATCTGGATGGAAAAGATGTCGAAGAAGTGCCTTGCGCCCCCGGCGAGATATGCGATTCCGACAGGCTGGTATTACGAGCGTTCCCGCAAGAAATACCAACAGGAACAGGTGAAACTTCGTGGCGATGAACTGAAGCGTTTCCTGAAAAAATTCCCGAAAGATCAGGTCATCACAAAAGAGCAGCTGGGTATGTACCTGACAACGGTTGCCTGCAAGCCACACATCGTTTCCAAAGGTAAGAACTGGGTCATGAAGGAATTCGGAAATGACATCAGCAAGGAATACCGTGGGAACAATGATTCCTTCAATGAATTCTACTTCAAAAAAGGAATCTGCGCAGCGATTATTTTCCGGACGGTTGATAACTACCTTGAAAGTCATAAGGACAGCGAAAAACGTCCGACGGGCTTTTGGTACAAAGTGGGTGGCTATAAGCTCAATATTGTACCCTATACGATTGCAAAGATCCTCAGCAAGACTCCGGATGGATATTCGCTGAACTGGAATGCAATCTGGCAGAAACAGGCATTGTCGCCTGCATTCATGCACGAAATTGAAATTGTGACCAAGCAGACCAATGACTTCATTTGTGACAGCCATGGTATGATTGTCACGGAATACTGTAAAAAAGAATCCACATGGGAAGATTATAAGACCGATAAAACCTATACCCCTTCAGCAGCCTTTATGGACGAGCTGGTTCCTGTATCGCTTATCAAGGAGGAAGAAACTTCTGCGAAAAAAGAAGCCAAGGAATCCAATGACCTCAAGGTTGTGATGGGTGTGGTCGCGTTGGGTCCTGGATATTGGAGCAAATTGATGGATGCTGGTATCAGGCGTTCGATGCTGTCCTATCAGGAACAGACGTTGTTAAAGCAAGTCGTGCAGCTTTCATCGACGGGAAATATTCCTGTCTCCGCTTCAGGGAAGGTGCCGTACAAGACAATGAACATGATCAGGTCGGTGCTTTCTATCAAGGAAAAACTGGAGTCGGAAGGAATATCAGTCACAAATGGAGAAAACATATAATATTGTTGAATTGTTCAGTGGCATCGGAAGTCAGGCAGCTGCCCTGAAAAATCTTGGCGTAAAGATAAATACAGTCGGAACAAGCGAGTGGGATGTCCATGCAATCGTAGCCTATGATATGATTCATGGGGGAACAGACATTCCGGCAGATATTGCGCGGATGTCCAAGGATGAACTCCTTGAAAAAATGAGCCACTATACATTCAGCAATTCAGGAAAGGCACCACTGGAATATGAAGCTCTGCGTACATATTCAGTGGAATCCCTGCGATACATCTATACCAGCATCAGGCGAAATCATAACTTTGTCGATATAAGTGCTTTGGAAGGAAAGGAAATGTCGGACGGAATAGATATTCTCACCTATTCTTTCCCCTGTCAGGATCTTTCCAACGTCGGTGCATTTCATGGCTATAACAAAGGGATAGACAAGGATTCGGGCAGCCGATCCAGCTTGCTGTGGCAGGTAGGAAGAGTACTTACAGAGATGAAGGACGCCGGAAAAACGCTGCCCCGGTTTCTGTTGATGGAGAATGTCCCGACACTTCTCTCCCAGCGCCACAAGAAAAATTTTGAAACATGGATCGGTGATCTGAGCAAGTTGGGGTACGTCAGTAAATACTACCAGCTGAATGCTTCGTCTTTTGGTCTCCCCCAGAACCGCCCCCGCCTTCTGATGATCAGTGTATATGTCGGAGACGATGAAAACAAAAAATCGCTGACGGAAGATTATTTTGCTAGAAAAAGCAGTCCGGAGGATGTTGTGAACGATTTCCATACATCCGGGCACTATAAAGCAATAAAAATCCGTGATCTGCTCCGGAATGATTATCGGAACCCGATCTGGTTTGAGGAGGCAGTGGAGTGTACTCCCAACGATACTGTATCCAGAAGAAAAATCTGGGAAGATAATCCGCAGATTGTTCTGGAAGGAAATATTATCAATCCGGAAATTGATACAATCCGAACGATCACTACCAAACAGGACCGGAACCCGAACTCCGGTAATCTGTATTTTGACAGCGGAATTGAAGGAAAAGGAAAGTTCCGGTACCTGACGCCCCGTGAATGTATGCTGTTTATGGGATTCAAGGATACGGATTATTGGAAATTGAAAAACAATAATGTCGCATTCCATAAAGGTGACCAATTATTTTCAAGAGATAAGATAATCCGGATGGCAGGAAACAGCATTCCTGTGAAATTGCTGGAAGGCGTTTTCTGGCAGATTCTCCAGATTGATAAGCTGATGGATAAAGACGATGGATGTTCACAGTAAGGCTGTCCGGAGCTATAATATGTCCTGCATACATGGCAAGGACACGAAGCCGGAAGAGATTGTAAGGAAATATTTATTTTCAAAGGGATTCCGTTACCGGAAAAATGACAAAAAACTTCCGGGAAGCCCGGATGTTGTGTTACCGAAGTACAGAACGGTTATATTCGTGAATGGATGTTTTTGGCATGGGCATGATGGGTGCAGATATTTTATCTGGCCCAAAAACAATGCGGAATTCTGGCATAATAAGATAAAAACCAATATTGAACGGGATGCCCGGAAGAAAAAGCAACTTGAAGATGCAGGCTGGAATGTGATAGTTGTCTGGGAATGCCAACTGCGTCTGGAAAAACGTGATAAAACATTGGAAGAATTGGAAAGCATTCTCAAAACAAGATTGGAAATGCGTCACAGAAAAGACAGCTGATAAGGAGGACAGTCATTATGCCAAGACTCAAAGGAAGCAAGAATAAAGCGAGAACTCCGGTGGTCATCATTGATTATGCAGCTGAACTGGAGAAAAAAATCTCAGAGAAAAACACCTTGGAAGCAGATATTACAGCACTGGAGGCCGACGTTGATGGGCTGAAGGTGCAGCTCAAAGAGAAGAAGACTGCACTGAAAGCACTTGACAAGGAGATTGCAGCATTGGAACGGAAAAAGTCCCGACAGGATGCTGAAGCGTTGAGGAAAGCCCAGAAAGAAGAAATCGACAAGGTAATTCAGCAGCTTTTGGATGAAGGGATGAGCATGGAAGAAGTTTTGAGCAGGCTGAGAAAAAACTGACAATTTATGGGAAAGGAGTGAATTTTTGTGGCAAAGAAAATTGAGGAACTGATTGAAGATGTCGATAGCCAGATTGTGAATATCCGGACAAAAAGTTTGGATGTGTCCTTCAATGAATTGTATGATATGTATGAAAATGAAGAATTGATTATTGCTCCAGATTATCAACGATTGTTTCGTTGGGAACCGGAGAAGCAGTCGCGCTTTATTGAATCGCTTATTTTGGAAATGCCAGTTCCTCCGATTTTTGTAATTGAGACAGATAATGGTATTTACGAATTGATTGACGGTTTGCAAAGAATTTCAAGTTATCTTCATTTCCGGGGAATAAAATTTGGCGAAAAACAGGACGAATCAACGCCATTGGAATTGTCGGGGTGTGATATTGTTCCGGATTTGAATGGATATACCTTTGAAACACTTCCAAAAGCACTTCAAATCAAACTTAAGAGAAGTTTTGTACGAATGGAAGTGATAAAAAAGGAAAGCGAGCCTTCTTTGAAATACCACATGTTCAAGAGGTTGAACACAGGTGGTGAATTGCTATCCGCTCAAGAGATTAGAAATTGTACTATCAGACTTCTCGGTTCGAAGGGAATAGAATTTTTGGATAAGTGCAGCCAAAATGAGGACTTCAAGGCGGTAATCAAACGAATAGGTGAAGATAAATTCAAAAGCAAATATGATCAAGAATTGGTTCTTAGGTTTTTTGCAGTGAAAAACGATTTAGACGACTATCGTTATCCGGTGACGGAATATCTTACGCGGTATCTTGAAAAAATCACTATAAATGAAGAGATGTTTGATTATCAAAAGGAATATCAAATCTTCTGTGATACATTCCACTTCATAAATAGTGTAATCGGAGAAAATGCCTTTTCAGGAAAAACCGGAAATGGTACGATTAAACAAGAGTTTGTTCTGTACTATTTTGACGGAATTTCTGTTCCGGTAGCATCTTTTGCCGATCGTATTACTTCATATCCTGAACCCTTCAAAATCAAAGAAGCCATTGAAAAGATAAAGTACGGAAAAGAACTCAGATCTTATAAAACAGGTAGTGTGAATGGAATAAAAACTCGTATTGAATTGTTTAAAAAAGGGGTGCAAGAAGCTCTTGACGCCTGATGAATTTCGCGCAGAACTAGAAGAAGAATTAAGATGGAGACAAGAAGAACTGGTATTTTTCAAGAATCAACTTAGTAATATTGAATCGGAAATTGATGCAGATAGATATCGAAAAAGTTTAGTGCTCATTCTTTATTCCCATTTCGAAGGATATGTGAAAATTGCATTGCAGACGTATATCAAGTACATCAACAGTCTTTCTCTGCAAAGAAAGGATGTGATTCCGGCTTTAGCTGCGGCGGGAATGAACAGAGAATTTCTTGCGTACGAAAATCTTGATAGAAAATGTAGTGTTTTTAAAACAGAACTCCCGGATGATACTGCACTTCATAGGTTTTGTAGGAGAGTGGACTTTATTCAGCAGATGGAAGAATTTCAGAATAGCATACTACATCTTGATGATACGGCAGTCAATACGGAGTCGAATCTACGCTATGTTATACTGCAGAAAAATCTTTATAAGCTTGGAATTCCAATCGATTTGTTTGTGGAGCATAAAAAGGACATTGACGACCTCGTAAATCGGCGAAATGGGATTGCTCACGGAAATGCTCATGCCGGCATATCCAATATGGATTTTTCTAATTGGGAAAGTAAGGTTCAGAGAATATTATCTGATATCACACGTTTGTTATATGATTATGCAAACCATCAAAGATATTTAAAAGATCTGTCTTCAAATGATGAGTGATTGTCATATGACGTGCTAAATGCTCCGGAATGTAGAAATGAAAATCATTTGTAAACGTCGTGGCGATATTATCGATAGTAAAAGTCATTATAACCTTGTAATGTGCAGCTGCGGTCTCTGCTGTGTAGATGGCGGTAAGGACTACTTGCGGCGTGTCATCAGGATCACCGAAGGTGGTAAATATGAGGACTACTGTGAGGAACTTTCAGAATGGATGGAAGTTCCTAACCCGGACGATAATGGCTGAACTCAAATGAACAAGACCTACAGATTGGAGACTCATTCCAATCTGCAGGTCTTGTTGTATCCATCAGTTGATATAAATTGATACTAATTTGTATCAACCTACTTCTGATATTAGGCCATGATCCTTCTTGCCCTGCCATGGGTAGTGTTCTCAAAGGTCTCATCTTCACTGAAGCGCAGCCCAAAAGGGTCTTCCATCAGGCAGGCATTGGTGCTCTTGACAATTTCCCATGCGTTGTAGTCGGGCAGACCCATCATCTCCAGAATCTCTTTGCAATCCATCCGATTCCGGGGAAAGATGCGCTTCTTTGCCCAGACGACCACATCGACCAGTGGGACTTTGCGGCTGCTGCCGATAAAGAGGTTCAAGGGCAGGTCGTACTGTAGCACGCCCTCATTGGCGCAGAGATACTGCCCATCTTCGCTCAGATGAGCGATTTCCCGTTTATCTAACATCAGTTTCAGGTAAGCCATAAAGACACTTCTCAAATTTTGGAGTTCAGGTATTCAACGAGTTCATAGACTGTTGTCAAAGGATTGCTCTGCCGTGAAATTGGTTCAGTGCCTTGGTTCTGAATTTGCTCAGAGCGGGTCTTGGCTCGTTGAACCGCCACGGCCTGCAAAGGCTTTAAGGCATCAAAGTAATCCTTGTTTTTCTCATAATCAGGAAGTCTACCCGGTTGCTTCAGCAATCGAATCAATGCCTGACAATCTTCAACTTCAGCCTGCTGATTGGCGAAATGCAGCAAAAACCACAGCTCAAAGGACGGATTTGAATAGGCCAAGCGGTATCCCTCTTTAGTGGCTGATTGTTTGGCACGCAGAAGTACCTCGTTGGAATTATCGTCACGGTCAAAGACGCACCAGATGGAATCGCCTTCATCGGGATAGTAGGGATTATTGCCCATAGTGGCTTTGGCTTTCTGCACAAGCCTGTCAGCAGACTTATACTGGGAAGAAATCGGGATGATGTCGATATTGCAGCCCCGGCTGCGGAAACGTTTGAAATATCGAATCTCGGTTTCACTGCCTTCGCAGATGAGGTATACGACAGGATTCCGCTTTCTGGTTCGGGCAGGCTTGCGACTGAGTTCTTTTATTCTGCCCATACTGCATTTCCTCCAATGAACGGAATCGCCCCATACCGGCCCTGCAAATAGCCTTTGGCGATGTTCTCGCCTTTCCGCGGGGAGAATTCCGTCAAAGCATAAACATCGGTCTGCATCGTTCTCTCATCCTTCTCTGCAAACCAGATCTGATCCCGGCGCAGCAGGGTCAGATCGAGAAGCCCGGTATCGTGGGTGGTGAAAATAAGCTGGGCGTGGTTCGTATTGATGGCAGCATCCTGTACCATCTCGATCAGATGTCGGGTCAGAAGCGGGTGCATACTGGATTCGATCTCGTCCACGACCAAAACAGCCCCGGATTCCAGAGCGGCCAGCCACATCCCGATGCGGGAGAAGAACCGCTGTGTGCCGACCGATTCCAGCCCCAGAGGAAGCCAGAATCCCTTGGACGCACCGTCCCCGGATTCCAACGTGTGCAGGGCAGAGATGATCGGTTCGTCTTTGGAGCCGGTAATGCGGATGTCTTTGATGCCGAGGTCTGCATACAGCATTTCATGCAGGATACGGCTCTTTTCAGAGCCGCCCTGCCGGATAGCAGACAAGGTGGCATCCAGCCGCATTTCGGTTCCCATGAAACCGGTCAGCTTTTCAAAGAACCACAGATAGGCCTTCTCGGTCTGGGGGCAGTTCCACTCGTTGGAGCTGGACAGGTAAAGCCGGTTTTCTGCGGTGCGTCCGGCAAGGGTAAACTGCTCCTGAATATTCTCGCGGAACTGATAACCATTGCCTTCTCTGGAAAAAATCAGAGCCTCCCGGCCATTGGGCCAGTGATAGAGATACTCGGTCAGGATTCGGGTTTTATCGAAGGAAAAGCCATAGGCATATTTAATGCCGTTGTAGAAGTAGATGACCTCAAAACTGGTGGGCTGCGGAGGCTGCTCTGTAAAGGCAAACGGTTCCTGCGGCAGAGCTTCGCCTTTGAGCAGCTTGGCATACCGCCCGCAGACCATCTCGCGCATGAGCAGGAGTGCATGGAGGACATTGCTCTTTCCAGCTGCATTTGCGCCGTACAGTGCAAGCACTGGTACAAGCTGTTTCTTCTCGTCCGGTGAAATCAGGCAGTCGGACAGACTTTTATCTGTGGATGCCTTCATGCTGATGATGGCGGTGTTCCTGATAGAACGGTGGTTCGTGACAGAAAATTGAAGCAGCATCGCAAAACCTCCCAAGTGTTTTCTGGATTCAGTATACTCCATTCTTGGCAGGAAATCAAATTTTAATTTTGATATTTGCAGAAAAGATTCAAAATCGAAAGATAAAATTGAGTTCGGGCTTTTTTGATGCTGAAGCAGAAATATGAGGAACGGTTGAAATCACTCTGCGTACACGATCTCCCTCACCACCACCTCCTCCGCCTGCACTTTCAGTCCATTCATATGGGCCGCCCAGAGAAGCTGTGCGCGCTCTTTGTCCGGCGCGGGGTACTTGTCTAACAGAGTGGTCATCGTGCGTTCCAGCCACTTGCAGGCCGTTTTCTGGACATCCTGCAAATGCGGCCAGAGCGAACCGTTCAAAAGCATCCGGTTATACAGTACCGGCCGCTGGGTCTTGAGATAGGTCAGGCGCATCCGGGCGTACTTGCCCAGAGGTTCGCGGCTGTCGGTCTGCGGCAGGGTGAGCAGGGGCAGCTGATATTCCCCAACCTGTGCGAAATGGATCTCGGTGCGGACGGCGTTCGTGTTCTTCATGGAAATTCTCCTTTGCATTTTCAACAGGTGTTGCGTTCTTTGTGGAAAACAGCGCTTACTTCTTCCGATTCTGTGCGGTCAGCCAGTTGCCTTGCGCCTGATAGTAGTGCTCCATCGTGGTGGGGGCGTTCAGGATGGTGGTGCGCAGATAGGCCATGATGTTCTTGATGGGCTGGGTCGTGTTGGACATCACATCGAAGATGTACTCAACATGCTGGCTGGTCAGCTTGTCCAGCCGCAGCCGGATGGTTTTGGTGGTCTGCGGCTGCTTGCCGACGTACTGGGTCTGCCGAGGACAGCAGTACATCTCCACAATGTTGTCCAGCAGTTCCTCCAGCTTGTCGGGATCGTACCGCTGGGCAAGGGTGTCGATCTCCAAATGTTCCCGAAACTCCTCCCGTACCTGTGCTTCCATCTGGTCAAAATCTGCGGATTCGCCTGTCGGCCCTGATAGATTAGTACTTTGTCTTTTAGTATTTTGTTTATTAGTATTTTGTTGCGTTGCCTTTTCCAAATTGGGCTCAGCCAAATTTGGAAAATCCAAAAATGGTGAAGAACAAGGTTTCATGCGGCTTTTCGGGTTTTTGGTTGCGGACGGGTCCGACGGCTCGCCTTCCTTGCCGGGAACGGCAGGATCGTCCTCAACAGGCGATTCATAAACCTGATAATCGTAGTCGATGATCTGCCCTTTGGTATTGCGGACTTTCTGACGGCGGACATAGCCGTGTTCTTCCAGTTCCAGAACAGCGGTGCGTACACTGTCCAGACCATCCTTGCAACCAACGGTCAGCCCTTTCAGGCTGTAATCCCAGTCGTCCGGCAGGGAGAGCATATAGGATAGCAGTCCCGTGGCTTTCAGGGACAGCCTCTTATCCTGCAGGTGGTGGTTGCTCATAACGGTGTAGTTGACGTTTTTATTGACGCGGAATGTTGACATGGCGGCTTCCCTTTCAGCCCAATGCGGGCAAGAGAAAACGCAGCATCTCCCGACTTTCGGGAAACGCTGCGTTCAGACAGGGAAGCCTGCTGTGAGCTGGCACAGCAACGGCAGCACTGCATATTTCTAACGGACATCTAACACAACTACACCTGAAATGCAGCCGCTGACGGCCCGTGTGAAAAAGGCTTTTTCTAACGTCATTTCGCAAAAAGCGGCTGATTTTTGCCTGCAAATTGCGGTGTGACGTGCCTTTTTTGAGGTTACAAAAATGCCCTCAGCTGCCAATGACGGCCGCGCGGGACCAGCTTCATCCAACAATTTTAAAGACTCGAAATCGTTTTGTCCTTAATCGGGCACGTGGGTTCGAATTCCACCATCTCCGCCAATAAAAGGCACCGGCTCAGGCTGGTGCCTTTTTTGCGGCAAAGATGGTGTGGATGAGAACAGGGCGGCGATTTTCGATGTGCAGCACAAATCCATCAGCTTCCCAAAAGTGCCCATCCAACAGAACTTCGCCCTGAAATGTAATCCGGCGGAGCTTCTGTGCGGCGTCGGTCACCTCAACGGTGCAAAAGCGCTGCAAGTAGCTGCAAATAGCGGCGGCGTGGGAGACGACAAGGGCGTTCTGCTCCTCCGGGAGCGAATCCAGCAGTTCGTGGATGCAGTCTGCCATCCGGGCGCTGACCTCACGGAAGGACTCGCCGTCCGGATTTTTGAAGTCCGGGTCTTCGTATTGGCGTTTCCAGAACGAAGCGTCCTGCCCGGTCGTGTCGCCGGTGCGGCGCTCGGCAAGGCGGGTGTCCTGCCGGACGGGAAGCCCCAGCAGCTGTGCGGTCTGGAGCGCACGCAGCGAAGGGGACGACCAGACGAGCGAGACCGTGCGGAAAGCGTCATTTTGAAAGACTGCGGCGGCCCGCTGAAGACCTTCGGCAGAAAGGCCGGGGTCGGGGCTGGAACCGCCGCGCTCCGGGATGGAATGGCGCAGGAGAAGAAGGGTTGTCATGAAAGCCTCCGATTAAAAAAGTGACTTCAGTATAGCAGATTCGGGAAAGCAGATGCAAGAAAACGAGCCGAAAGAACGACGGGGCCGATTCACTCCCCCTCAAAACGCAACCAAATTGCAAAAAATGTTGCAATTTTCTCATGAAAAAAGAAGACTGGATTTCTCCAGACTTCCAATAGTATGTATCAATGGTTGCAGTTCAAGATCTTCTCAAGCGTATCCGCAAACCTGACATCCTGCTCTTTCGTCCGCTTTGGGCTCCCCTTGGGGTGCTTTCCGGCACGGAGGAGCTTTTTGTTTTCATAACGCCGCAGCATGAGAGCTGTCGCACAGGATGATGACCGGAACGTCAAACTGTTTTGCAATCTGCAACGTCAGATTGACAACCGGGCAGCCATCTGCATCAATCAAAATGGTCATGTGTGTTCCTCCATCACCCACTGAAAAGCCTTTGCCGTACGCAAATCAGCGTCCTTAAAGTGCCCGCCGCTGTTCCATTCAAGGGTGCAGTCTGCGCCACGCTCTGTAAGCCGACTGTGCAGCGTGCGGATATGATCCCCTACCGCAGCCATGATGGTGTTTTTCGTGCGCTCTTCCTTGTCGCCAAGGCTTAGATAAACGTGCTGTGCCTGTATCGGGTGCTGCTGTTCAAACTCCATCCAGCCCGGAAACCACACAGAGGGAGAAGCGGCGGCGACACCGTAGAACAAATCGGTCTGGGTGGATGCCCACAAAGCGAACAGCCCGGCCAGCGAGTAGCCGCCCAGAATGATTTTGACGTTTTCCGGGAGAGGAAACTGCTGCTCCAGTGTGGGAATGACCTGCTCCGTCAGAAAGCGCAGGGTGTCCCCAGCTTTGCCGCCGAAGCCTTGCTTTCCCCACACGGCAGGGGCTTTCCACGGAGAAAGTGCATCGTTCCAGCTTTCCACCGGGATAGCCGCGAACAGAAAATTCCGGCTGCTTTGAGCAATGGCCGCCACTTCATAATCCATACTTTGCAGCTCATGCTCACCTGTCATTTGGAGCAGCAAGTATTCTGCATTGGCTTCGCCGTAAATGCGGCAAGGGCTGTTCCCGATTTGCATTGTCTGTGCTGTCACTGCGGCATCCTCCCGAAAAAAAATTTGATAAGCCCAGTATAGCAACTAAAAAATCATTTTGCAATTCATAAGGCTTGCCAAAGTTATATCATCGAGTTTTTGATAGTTTCCAAAATGGTCTGGTCCGCAGGAAGCCACGGAACAGAATCAAGCTCCTCTTTAGTCAGCCAGCGTGCAGCCTCGGCTTCTTTCAACACCAGCTCACCGGAAACTACTTCGCACCAGAAACAGTCCATGGAAAGATGGAAGGTGGGATAATCGTATTCAATGGTGTCGATAAGGTTGCCTACCGCGATCTCGGTGTCCAGCTCTTCCCGGATCTCACGCTTCAGCGCCTGCTGCGGGGTCTCGCCGAGTTCTATTTTACCACCCGGAAACTCCCACCCGCCCTTATACTCGCCGTAGCCGCGGGCGGTGGCATAAATTTTATGTTTCGTCTGAATATCGTCGCAGATCACGGCTGCAACAACGCGAACAACCTTCATGATATTCTCCTTTTAACCGACTACCAGCTTGTTGGTCTTTTTGAGGAACTTTGCAGGGATCGGGCGATCCAGTTTCCATGTGATGTTCATGGGGCGGGAGCCCTCATGCTTCACATAGTTCACCGTGCCCAGATAGGTATACGCTCCTGCACCGCCAAAACGGGCCTCTGCCTTGAACTCGCGCACGAACAGCAGCACCCGGCTTCCTTTTTCCCGGTGATGGATGTAGCGCTGCCCGGTGGCAGAGTTTTCGGCGGTGGTGCTCTGGCTCTGCCAGTGGAACAGGCTTTCGTTAATGGAATAATCCTTGTACATGGTGGTGGGAGAGTAATCCTTGTCCGCTTTGTTCAGGGTCACAAAGAATACGTCCAGCTGCTTTTCCGGCAGCCACTTCACGCCCTCGCGGACAGTGGCAGGCTTCAAAAAGTCCAGAGCCACCAGCAGCTGGTCGCGGGTATAGGTGCAGTGCAGGTCCAGCGGACAATCAAAGCCTATATCCACAGGTTCGTCGATAAAATCAATGCGGTCATATTGATACTGCAAAAGTGCCTGCAGTTCCCCCAGCAAAACGGGACTATCCGAGAGAGCATACAGGTTATCGAGAACTTCTTCATCCTCCCAGCTTTCTGCAGTTTTGCCCCAGAGGGTCACATAGAACATTTGCAGCATCCGCTGCTCTACCGGCGGCAGGGCGGCAAAATCGGTGTTATCCAATTTTGGCAGAAGCCCCAGCAAAAACCGGATCCGCCTGCGGGAATCGATGACCGCAAAGCGGGCAAGGGCTTTGGTTACGGTTTCTTCCAAAGGTTCTGCAAAATCAGATGCCGCCCCTGCGCGGACGCACAGCCTGCTGAAGCAGACCTTTTTGCTGTAAATCGCACGCGGGTCAAGATGGTAGTAGTCGAGAAAGTTCCCAAGTGTCAGGGGCAGACCAGTATCCTCGGTAAAGGCAGCCGCCCGCGCCACAAGCCCAGAGGTGCGGTCATAGGAGGCGCTGATATTATCCAGCACATATTTTGCGGCAATTTTCTCCAGCTGAATGTAGCAGCCCTTAGGCGCAGAGACAAAGCCCTCTTTGAGCTCCCGGCTGACGCTGCGGGTGGTGTTGGAGAGCAGTGCTGAGAATTTCTCCTCAAAATTATACTTTTTGTTGGCCTGCCCGATGAAATCCAGAACGGTCAGGCAATCCTTGTTTTCTGCCAGACGCAGACCGCGCCCCAGCTGCTGCAAAAACACAGTCAGCGACTCGGTAGGACGCAGGAACAGAACGGTGTTCACCTCGGGGATATCCACGCCCTCGTTGTAAATGTCCACCACAAAGAGGAATCGGAGCTCCCCGGAAACCAGCCGCTGTTTGGCGGCGTTGCGCTCCTCGTCAGGAGAGTCGCCGGTCAGTGCCATAGACGGGATGCCATGGGTATTAAAGTAGCGTGCCATAAATTGGGCATGGGCGATGGAAACGCAGAAGCCCAAACCCTTTACCTCGTCGATATCGGTGACATATTTCAGGATGGAGTTTACCACAAGGTCAGCGCGGCGCTCCGCCACCATGCCACTGAGGGTGTACAGGTTGGACAACTCGTTTTTATCGTAGCCGCCGGTACGCCATTTCAGGCTGCTCAGATCTGCGGTGTCGGTGACACCGAAATATTGGAAGGGACAGAGCAGTTTCCGGTCGATCGCTTCCGGCAGACGGATCTCGGCGGCAATGCGCCCGCCGAAATAGTCCAGAACGCTTTTGCCGTCCATACGTTCCGGGGTAGCGGTCAGTCCAAGCAGGATCTTCGGCTGGTAATATTCCAACAGCTTCTGATAAGTGGGTGCAGCTGCATGATGGAACTCGTCCACAACGATGTAATCGTAAAAATCTGCTGCCGTTTTGGCGGCAAGCTCCTGAGAATTGAAGGTCTGGATGGAAACAAACAGATGGTCGATGCTGTCGGCTTTGTGGCTGCCCACATACAGCTCGCCGAAATTGGCATCCTTCAGCACCGCCCGGAAGGTGTACAGGCTCTGCTTCAGGATTTCCTCCCGGTGTGCCACAAACAGCAGACGGCAGGGCTGCCCCGGATGCTGTTTGCAGAAGCGCTTGTAATCCAGTGCGGAGATCACAGTTTTGCCGGTGCCGGTAGCGGCGACCACCAAGTTGCGATTATACCCCCGAACGGTGCGCTCGGCATCCAGCCGGTCCAGGATTTCCTGTTGGTAGGAATAGGGCAGAATATCCAGGGTGTAGATTCCGCTGTGGTCGGTCTCGCTGTATTTTTCAGCCTTCAGGGCGCGGGTCAGCCGTTCCCGCTGCCCTTCATCGTAATATTCAAACTCGCTGGAATTCCAGTAGCTTTCAAAGGTGGCTGGGATCTTTTCGATGGTCTCCGGCAGGTCCTTTCGGGTCACCTTGACGTTCCATTCCAGACCGCTGGAAATTGCCGCATTGGACAGGCATACGCTGTGGTAAAGCCGGTGTCCCGGTAAAACACATAGGTCTTTGCGTGGAGCCGGGTACGCTTGGTGTCATAGCTGACCTTGATCTTCGTATTGGGCAGCGCGCGCAGCTCTTCAATGGCTTTTACATCCGTAGCGCCCATATAAGAGGTGGTGATGATGCGCAACTCACCGCCGTTTTGCGCAAACTGCCGCAGTTCGTCCATGATGAGGCGCAAGCCGCTCCACTTGATAAAGGAGACCAGCATATCAATGCGGTCGGCGGAGACAATCTCCTTTTTCAGCTCCGTGTACATCTGCGGCTCATGGATAGCACCGGTAAACAGGGAACTTTGCGCAATGGAGGTCTCCGGGCGGTCAAGGTCTTTTGCGCTTTTTCCTGTAGCAAGGCGCGGGTCGTTCTGCTGCAAAAGCGCAAGAAGCTGCTCTGCCCGCTGGTCAACACTGAGCGCGGCAAAGTCAGCTTCCTGTGTGGTGTTCTGGATGGTGGTCACGATCTGGTTTGCCAGCTGGATCTGCGCCTCGATGCCGCCGCCGTTGTCCTGCACGTTCTCAAGACCCTTTTGTACCACGTCGGTCAGATACTGCGCCAGTACCTTGGCAGCCTCCGCTGTGTCGATGGGCGCAGTGGACTTGCGGGCTTCCGGGATATCTGCGAGCTCGCGGTTCAGTGCGTTATTGATGACCTGTTCGTACAGACCGGGGTAGAGCATAGGTGCACTTCCTTACCGTTTTCTTTTATTATAGCGCTAGCTGAGCGGACATTCAATGACAGGGATCTTCCATCAGGCAGGCGTTGGTACGTTTGACGATTTTCCACGCATTGCAATCGGGCAGGTCCATCAATTTCAGATAGGCCATTTTATCACCCCATGGCGGCTTTCAGATAGTGCAGACGGTATTTCAGGTATTGGCGGATCGCAGACGCTCGTTTTTCACGCAACAGTGCGAGGGCTTTGCTGGTGGTCCAGTCTGCCCATCTCTGCCTGCATACAAGCCGGTCTGGATGGCGGCAGCGATACTTCCTGATCGAGCAGGATGACACCTATGGTCGTGACCCCTATGAAAGCCTGAAGATCAGCCATGACAATCTGGTCCGCATGGGCTATGCCGACTGGTTTTGACTGACAGCGAGCTCCCTCGTTTGTTTCAGATTACGGCCGGAGCTGCCTGCAGACTGGACAAATGCTACAGGCAGCAAAATTTCGATTACAACAAAAATGAGATAGGCACCCCCTTTCGGGAAAGGCTATCTCATTTTTCGTTTGGACTATTTTGCAACAGCCCCATATCATGTTCGTGCAATCGTAAATTTAAGCGTCACATTGGTACCACAGTTCTGCCATGCCCAGACGTGCAACATCGCCCTTACGGAACCCGGTCTCCTCGTACTTTCCGGTAATGCTGCCATCCAGAAGCCCCGCAGACAGATCCCGATAATCCCGAACGATCTGCTTATCCAAAGTCACTGCATCGTGTCCCACGGCCAGCTGTTCAAAAGAACTTTCCTGATTCCAGAGCTTTGTCATCGTGTGATTGCAGATATCCACCAGCCGCATATCATTTTCAGGCTGACGCTCCAGAATGATCGAGATATTCGCGCAATCTCCGCTGAAAAGGATATGATTTTCTGCATCCAGGAAGCAGGTACTGCCGGGGGTGTGGCCAGGTGTGAGAATCGCTTTGATGGTTCGACCACCCAGATCAATCACATCTCCGTCATTAACAGGGTGCCAGGGATAGCTGCCCTCAGTGGGATGGTTGGGTACCAATTTCAGCAGTTCTTCCTGATCCAGATCCGGGCAGCGAATAGGCCCACGAGACTGAATATAGAACCTGCGCATCTTGTTGTAATCTGTGGTGCCCATGAGCTTTTCCATATTCTTGTGATCTTCTTCGGCATGCTCCCCATCCAGCGGATTCACATAAACTGGAACGCCGGGAAACTCAAAGACACCGCCGTCATGGTCAAAGTGTGTATGCGTCAGCAGAATGATCAGAGGCTTATCCGTCAGTGCACGCACTTCCCCAGCGAGGTCGCCGATACCGCAGCCGGTATCCACCAGCGCGGCTTTCTCTTCACCCTCAATGAGGAAAGCGTTCACCAGACGAAATTCACTCAGGCACCATGTATGGGGCGCGATTTCGGTGATCTCATGTCGATACATAGACAAAACAGACTCCTTTCGTGTATGTGTTGATTCAGCCCTTGACTGCACCGGCCGTCAATCCGGCAATGAATTGGCGGTTTGCGGCCAGATAAACCAGAAGGATAGGAAGCAGTGCAATGGAAGCACCCGCTGTCATGATATGCCACTCAGCAGCAGCGTTGGCGGAGTAGCGCAGATTTGCAACAGCAACGCTCAGGGTCTTGAGGCCGGGATTGGCCATAGTGAACACCTGTGCCGTAACAAACTCATTCCAGGCCTGGCGGAAGGCAAACAGCGCGATCACTCCCAAAATGGGTTTGATGGCCGGAACGATGATCTGCCAGAAGATGCGGAAGGGGCCAGCGCCATCGATCGTGGCAGCCTCGTCCAGATCTTTGGGCACTCCATTGATGAAGCCGGAGATCATAAAAATGTTAGCCGCCTGGCCGCCGGTAAGCATCAGTGCCAGACCCACCATATTCTTGGTCAGTCCCAGCCGGCTCATGAGAGTATACAGAGGATACAGCGCCACCGAACCAACCGAGATGAACATACTGAGCAGATATGCCGTAGAGATCAGCTTTTTGCCCACAAAATCTCGGCGGCTGATCACATAGGCCGCCATGGAAGAGGTGATCAGTGTAAACACCACCGTCAGCAGTGCCAGCACCACGCTGTTCAGGAAATACTTGCCGAAGTCCAATTTCTGGAAAGCATAAACATAGTTGTTGAACTGCCAGTTCTCCGGCAAGAAATTTCCGCCCAATGTCAATTCTGCGTTGGTCTTGAAGGAGCCCAGCAGAGTGTAGACCACCGGATAAAGGGTAAAGATACACATGGAACCTACAAACAGCCATTTCAGGATCTGGCCGATCAGGTAAATCACATGATCTCTTTTTTCCGAGGGGCGCATATCCGACCATTTTAATTTTTTCCGTGCCATCTTCCGTTCCTCCTTATTCACCGGTCACTGCGTCTAGCCGCTTGGCGAGAATCAGATACAGGCCAGTGACACCACCGATGATCAACGCTGCCACCAAACTGCAGGCTGCGCCATAGCCAAACTCCTGCACCACAGAGGAACCTGCGGTGATGGGGAAGAACAGCTGATAGATATACAAGAACATCACGTTGGTCTGATTCATGGGTCCGCCTTCAGTCAGAACCATGATACTCTGATAATCCATAAAGGAAATCACCAGCGCCAACATCAGGATCATCTTCATGACGGGGGCCAGCAGAGGGATGGTAATGCGGAACAGGATCTGGGCTGCATTCGCACCATCCAGTTTTGCACTCTCATATACCTCTGTAGAAATACCGGTGAGGCCTGCAATGAAATAAACCATGTAGTTGCCGATACCGCCCCATGCAGCAATGATGATACAAGTCAGCATGGCGTACTTTACACCGAGCCAGTTGACATTTTCATCGATAATACCCAGCCACGTCAGGAAGCGGTTGATCTCGCCGTTGTAAGTGTTGAACAGCAGATAGAAGATCAACGCCATAACAGCGCTGGACATAATGGTCGGGGTAAAGATAATGGATTGTCCGGTGGCGTTGAGCCGGGTGTTTTTGCTCAGCAAGAACGCCAGCATAAATGCAATGGGCAGCGTCAGCAGCAGTTTGCCTCCCACATAAACGAAGGTGTTCACGATGGCTGTCTTGAACACAGTGTCCCGGGCAATGCGGGCAAAATTTGCAAAGCCTACAAATTTTGGGGTGCCGTAGCCCTTGTAGTCAAACATACAGTACCGTATTGTCCACAGGATGGGGTAGATGGTGAAAACAACAAACATGATCAGGTTGGGCAGAAGCATCAAATAGGATGTCTTCTCCTCCCGGATCCTTCTCCCAAGGCTTTTTTTCCTCGTTTCCATAGTGTTTCCTCCTAACGATTATCTGAAGGCATTTCTGATTATAAGTATACGGTGATTTTTTTGAAACGTAGAGAAATGGATACCCGATTATGTTGAAAAAATTCCGATTCTTGTATCTGCTTCTGCATATTCCCGCTCAGCCGCTTTCCTGCAGGGTGCGGCGATAATCAGTGGGGGTAATATGCCAGTATTTTTTGTAACAGACGGAGAAATACCGGGAATCCGCATAGCCGGTGCGCTCTGCTACCTCATAGATCTTCAGGCTTTCGTCGTCCAAAAGCCGTTGTGCCTCCTTCATTCGCATTTCGGTCAGGTGTTCGGTGAAGGTCTGCCCGGAAGCCTGCTTGAACAGCTGCCGCAGGTAATTGGGGCTGATGTACAATTCCGCTGCTACATCATCCAGCGAAAACTGCAGATCGCTCAGATGTTCTCCCATGATCTCATCGATCCGGGACACCAGTTCCTGCCCGGGATTCTTTTTCTCTTCTGCGGCACGGTACAGGAGAAGAAGATTTTTAAAGCATTCCTGCAATTCCTCCAGGGTCCCGGCCTCCATGATCTCCTGATGGCAGGCCTTGTATTCCACATAGGTGATGGGGTTTTGTCCCCGGCGCTTCTTCAGTACGGAAAGGCACATGTCCAGAACTGCCATTTTGATGTATGCTGCATCCACTACTCCATGGGGGTAGAACCAACTCAGAACTCCGTCTACTGCACCTGCAATGGTCTCCGCATCTCCTCCGGCCACCGCCTGTGCCACCTGCTCTGTCAGATGGGGGTCGATCTCGGGGCAGGCTGTTACCCGCGTCAGCAGTACATCAGAGATGGTGCGCACCGGCGGAGCCATTTCATAGAAAGAATACTCCGCTGCTTCTTTTGCCTCGTGCCCGGATTTTTCCAGCTTGTAGATATTGTCCTTGATCCCTCCCAGAAAAAAGTGGACCGTTTGATTCCATTTGCGCCGGATCGCCACCACCACAGCCGTCAGTTCACGGGTCAGCAAAAGCGCCGCCGCGGCATTGGTCACCTCCCGGTGGATGGAGAACACAATGAAAGACATTCCTTCCACAGAATGGTTCAGAACATAAGCATCCAGCTTTTTCTCAAAGCGCTGGTTCAACAGTGCGGGCAGTTCCTGCCGTATCTCGGGGCCGCCCTGAAACAGTGCGGCCAGATAACGGTCGCTTCCGATGCAGAACTGTTGTAACTCTTTCATTTCTTCTGAAGCAAGCTCCCCTGCACTGGCCCGCCACATAAGCTCCCGGATCTTCTGTTCCTGATCCAGCCGCTGCTGCATCTGCTCTACCCGATCCTGCCACTGTTGTTGCCGCTGGGTCAACTCTGCTGCAAAGGCATCCAGCCGTTGGATCAGAAGTTCTGTGTCCAGCGGCTTTAACAGATAATCTGATACGCCCAGCCGCATTCCCTGCACGGCGTATTCAAAATCATCATAGCCGCTCAGGATCAGGAGTTTTGCATCCGGAAGTTCCCCCTTAATCTTTTCCAGAAACTCCAATCCGTTCACATGGGGCATGGTGATGTCGGTCATAATGCAGTCCGGCAAAAATCGTTCTGCCATTTCCAAGGCTTCCCTGCCGTCGCGAGCCGCCCCTACCACCTGCCACTCCGGGCAGCGTCTGGTAATAAACTGCCTTACCCCCTCCCGGATATTCGGTTCATCATCTGCGATCAAAATCTGAAACATCCCACTCCGTCCTTTCCGGAAAATACTTTGGCAGATGAATGACTGCCTCTGTCCATTCTCCTGCACAACTCCTGAGCTCCAAGCCATAATCGGGGCCAAAATAGAGCCTGACCCGCTCGTTGACATTGAAGATGCCGTAACCACCATCGCTGACCGTTACGCCCCGCTTCAGATCTGCATTCAGGATCGTCAGTGTCTCTTGCGAGATTCCCAGCCCGTCATCACGGACACAGAGGTAGAATCCTCCGGTTTCTTCGCCTGCTGTAATAAGAATGGTGCCTTTCCGATCCGACTCCTTGATCCCGTGATAAATAGAATTCTCCGCCAGAGGCTGGATCAGCAGCTTGACCGTGTAGAGTTTTTTCAGTTCCTCCGGGATCCGGATCTGATAATCCAACCGATCGCCATACCGCATCTTCTGGATGTCCAGATAACTGCGCACATGGCAGATCTCTTGCTCCAGCGGAATGATCTCCCGCCCTCGGCTGAGACCGATGCGGAAAAAATTTGCCAGATCACGCACCATCCTGCTGATGTCTTCCGCGCCTGCGGCCTCTGCCTTCCAACGGATGGAGTCCAGCGTGTTATACAAAAAATGCGGGTTGATCTGGGCCTGCAAAGCCTGCAGCTCTGCCCGGCGTTTCAGCCGCTGCTCCAGTTCGATGGCATCATTTTTTTCCTCGAGCTGGTGGCTGTATTGCTTCTCCCGATCCAGCATCTCATTGCTGCTCAGGAGCATCTGGTTGTAGCTCTTTGTCAGCAATGCGATCTCGTCGTTGCCTTCGTAGCAGAACTCCTGCCTCACATTTTGGCAATTGATCAACTCCCGCAAGGGGGCCGTGAACCAATGGAGCATCAGCAGGCACACCATCCCAGTTACCATGATCAGTGTCCCGCCCTCCACAAGCAGCAACTGCAGATAGGAGCGGGATTCCTCCCGTGCGGTGGTAGATGCCTGCAGACACACGATGGTCCACGGTGTTACCGATACCTTGCGGGCGACACCGTAATACCTTTTTCCGTCCAATCGAACGTCCAGAACTGTATTTTCTGCGGCGGTCAGCCGACTCAGTAGCTCCGGTTCTCTCATCAGTTCTTCCGCTGCGGCATTCACACAGGTCACGGGGTTGCCTTCCTGATCCAGCACAAGGATCGCCGATTCCGTTTCGGGAATGATTTTTCGGATCAGTGCCTGAATCTCCTTACAGTCCAGATTTACCACTAAAATGCACTTCCGGGTGGAAGAATACACCTGCGCTGAGGAGACACTGAATCGATAGAGCACCGGCACCACCCGTTTCCGGGAGCGAAAGATCTCGTCATTGCGGACGGTGCAGAACTCCAGAAATGAATTTCCTTCCCGGATCTCGGACCACAGCGCAATTTTTTCCAGTGAAAACCCCGGAGTCAGCAGGGTGCTGCCATCCGTAAACGCACCATATTCCGTGTAGAGATACAGATCGCTGATCAGGCTGTCGGACACCTTTTTTGTGGATAGGGGTGCAACGAGATTGGACATTGCCACGCTGTAGGCTGCCGCATTGGGGTTTGCAAAGTAATTCGCCAGAATGCTGTCCAGCCCCGATTCAGCCTTAAAATAAAGCAGCCGCTCGATGCTCCCGCTAACGCGGGTAGACAGATAGTTCTCTGTCTGTTCCGCTGTCCGCAGAACGGTTTCTTCCATATTCGCTTCGATCGTGTCATTGATATGGCGGTTCAGGATGATCTGATTCAGAGTGATGGCCACCAGAAAGATCACGGTGATGGTGGCAGTGACCTTCAGAACGATCGAACCATTGTGATGATGCGTGTGATTGTTCATACAGCTTCTTTCTTCTCAGAAACACCAATAGAGGGACCCGGAGCCGGGTTCCTCTATTGGTGCTTCACATATATGGATCAAATGGGAGAGGAATTCAGTTTAAATTCCGATGCACGCTGGCATCTGTTATCAAACGGAAGTGTCCTGATTCTTTGCGGTAAAGTTGGGATAAATGATACGCTTTGCCCCATCGGCAACCGACTTATCATAAGCGTTGTTGTACCGATCGTTCAGCTCGCTGATGGCCTGATCAATGTCCTTCAGGCCAAAAATGCACTGAACCGCCACGGTGGAGTAATCCTCGCCCTCGATGGAAATGGCGGGGCGGATCGGCCAGTTCTGATCGTTTGACCCAATGGCCAGATCCGGCATGGTCTCAATGGAGACTGGCGGTTCTGCACCTTCCACGGCGCTCTTGATCATGACCGTGCCGAGACCGGCTGTATAATAGGGGCCCATGACCTCATCGCTGTGGAGGAATTCCATGACCTTCCATGCTTCATCCGGGTGCTTTGTGGAGGCATTGACCGCCTTATCGGAGCCGCCAAACCACAGGTTCTGCACACCGTCCGTATTTCCGGACAGGCTGGGGATCTGGCAGCAGTTCCAGTTGATATCCGTGGGGAACTGGCTCTGGTAAACGCCGGGCTCTGCATGGCTCAAGGAGAAATAGAAGGCAATGTTGCCTGCCGCAAACTGGGTGCGCAGGGGGTCAATGTCCAGAGACTCGCTACCGGGGAATGCCACACCGGTGGAGTACATTTCACGGAACAGCTGCAGGACTTCTCTGTAGCTGCTGAAATCGTACTTGCCGTTCTTGAAGTCAAAGCCATAGCAGGTGCCGCCGCTGACCTGAACCACCGGATCGATGGAACGCATTACGGCGCTCATTGCCGATTTATAGTTGCCTGCAATGCCGTAGATTCCTTCGCTGCTCAGCTGCTTGGTCACCAGTGTGGCATCATCTACCAGTTCCTTCAGGGTCTTGGGAGGAGCAGAAATGCCCACCCGATCCAGCAGATCCTGGTTGTAGAACAGGCGACAGGCAGATGCGGTAAAGGGCAGGGAGTAGATCCCGTCGCCCCAGGAGTTGATGCCCTGCACAAAAGCGCCATCCCAGAAACGAGCCTTGTACTCCTCCGTCATATACGGAGAGAGATCCAGCAGCATCTTCTTTTCGTCCACCTGCACTTCCAGCGGGTCCGTTCCACTGAGCTTGAACACATCCGGTGCAGTGTCGGTGCTGAAGGCGAGATCCAGCATCTGAGAATAGTTATCGGCATAGACCTGGTAATCAATGTAGATATTATCCGGGTTGGTCTTGTTGTATTCTTCGATCAGCGGAGTCAGATACGCCTGATCGTGACGGTCCGTGGTCCAGTAAGAGATGGTGATCACGCCGTCATCGCCGCCAGCGGTAGAGCTGGCAGCCGCGCTGCTGGAACCGGAGTCCCCACAGGCGGCCAGAGATGCCGTCATGCCAACAACACCCATGACTTTAAGAAAATCGCGCCGGTTGATCTTTTTTTTCATAATCTTTCCTCCTCTTTTGAGAACAGAACCTTCTTCTACTGAGAGCATACCAAATCTGCCGGATTTCAGGGAGTAAAATATTCAGTTTTTATGTTCAAAAAATTACTTCAGCCATTGTGAAAATCCAAAAAACGCAGAAACATTGCCCAATCCCATCGGGTAATATCGTGGCCGCCGGTGCGGCGGTGGTATCCAATTCGCCCAGTCAGGTATCCCGAGTCATTGGCAGGCGGCTGGCTGGGCAGAGGAGCGTCCCCGAAGAGCTCCCAGGCACAACTGGCGCTCTTTGCACCATTCCACTCTGCATCAGGGTCGCTCCACCGATCCTCAGAGCCGCTGGTTATGTAACACAGCCGTGGTGCCACACAGGCCACCAGCTGGTGCTGATCGAAGGAAAGGGTCTCCTCTTTCCATGCATACTTCTGATAATTTTTGCAGAACCAATGGGGAAATGCTGCCGTGATGGAACCCACCGTCTCACCATGCTTGCCACGGGACACGGCAGCACCAGAGCAGCCGGAATCATTGACGAGGACCCCGCAGACCCTTTCATCCTGTGCCGCACACCAAAGCGCCGCCTTGCCGCCGCGCGAGAAACCACCCACCGAGATTCGGGCCGGGTCGATGCCCGGGTGTTTTACCAGCAGGTCTACCACACAGCTCATCCCAAAGGCCCAGATGTCCAGGGTTCCCCATGCATCGGCAGGCAGTGCATCTGCACTGAGCCCAAAAAGCTTTGCCAGTGGGCCGGGATACTGCGCAGCATCGTCGGGCTGCAATGCACTTGCATAGAAGGTCACGGCTGCCCGGCCCGATTGTACGATCTGTTCAGCAGGCCAGTATTCCTGCTCCGTTTCCTGTTCGATATCAATGAGCGACGGCCCGCCGCTTCCGGCTGGCATATTCTGGAAGAAATTCGCGGCCTCTTTGCGCCACGCTTCCGGGGCATTGGCCAGCAGCTTTTCCATCTGATTAGGCCCCATTTTCTGCCCGGGAGAGGCAGTTTTTTCGTGATTGCAAAGGAACAGGACTGCCGGGACCTTCTGCGTTCCCTCCGGACGCACCAGCACCACGGGAAATTTCAGACTTCCCTGCTTCGTTTTCAGACAGACATCCCAGATCTGCCGTATGGCTTTGCATTTTGGCAGATACTCTTCTGACCGCAGGTGTTCGGTCTGTTCATAGGGAACTTCCGGCCGGATGCCGTACTCCTGCGAGCGGAACAACGCGAGCAGCACTTCCCGCCGTGTATTCCAATTCTGCGGAGTTGTATTCTTTTCCAATACCAACGGCAAATTCATCTGATATTCCTCCTAACCGGGGACGGATCATGCCCCTTTTCATCATATCATCCGCAGCAGTATGGCGGGTTGAAAAAATTCAGGAGATGCTTCAAAATACACCGAACCTGATATAGTGATGTCGCTCCGGCCAGCCGAATGACTTATAATGTTTTATATAAACAGATGCCAACACGGTATCAGGGTACTTTAGTGAGGAATGAACATGAAGCATTTTGAGATCTACAAAAAAGACCCCGCCACCGGCGCTTTGTACCCGGAAGGACAGCGGCGAAAAAAAGGGCTTGTCCGTATCCTGGAGATCGTTGTGCGGGACTTTTGGCAGTTGCTGGGTTCCGGCTTGATCGCCACGGCGGCGGCTTTGCCCTACGGACTCTGTATCATGCTGTTCCTGCGATCCAATGCCCTGGGACCGCTGATCCTTTCCTGTGCTGTCACCGGCGCTCTGGCCTCTGTCTTCGGGATGAACCTGCTGGATACCATTTTGCGCTGTCTGCGAGATGAGGCCGGTTTTTGGTCTTTCCAATACAAAAAAGCTCTGAAGAACAACGCCCTGCCGGCTGCTTTGTTCGGGGCGGTATTCGGCCCGCTGTTTGCTGTGGATCTGGCAGGGTTGAATCTGGCGGTACACCGCAGCCAAAGTGTGTTTCAGATCGAGTTTTTGGTGGTCTCCATGGTCTTCCTGCTGGGCTTTGCGCTGAACCTTGCCATCCAGATCCCTCTGATGCGGCTCCCCGTATCGGCGCTGCTCAAAAATGCATTTCTGCTGCTTCGGGGCAACCTTGGATGCTCGCTGATAGCTGTTGCTGCACTCATCGGTTATGCTGCACTTTTTGTCCTGCTGCCAGCCACTTTGTCATTCCTGCTCATCGTCTCCAACCTGTGGCTGCCGATGTTGACGGCAGCATTTCTGCTCTATGGCTGTGTTGAAAAGAATTTTAGCATAGAATCACGGATTCTGCAAGAAAACGACCCGGATCCTTCTCTGTAACCAAACAGGACTGCTCCACATTACTGTGAGGCAGTCCTGTATTTGCTTTATGCAGCTACTCGGAACCGCGTGGAACTGCCCGGTTTTGGAGTTCTGGAGCAAAATTTCGATTCACCCCCCCCCTCCCCCCTCTGCTCTTTGGCAAATTACAGCGCGGATGTGATATAATGGAGAAAAAACACCGGGGAACGGCACAAAAGACGGGGGATGCAGGATGAAACAGAGGCAGCGAGAACAGGTTCAAAGAGGCTGTGCGGTGGGCACCGTGGTGCTGCTGGCATGGCTGTGCCGGGTGCTCCCGCTGGAGGGGATGCCCTCCGGCCTGCAGGAAGCCTGCGGCATCCTCCGGAGCCTGCTGTATCTGAGTCTGTTCGCAGGGTGGGGGATCTCCCTGTACAACCGCACGGTGCATCCGCAGGTGCGGCGGCTGCTGCTGAACGTGGATCTGTTGATGCTGTTCTGGATCCTTGTGCACACCCTGCGGTTCCAGCTGAACACTCCCCCGGAGATCGATCGGATGCTGGGGTACCTCTACTATGCCCCCATGCTGGGGATACCGGTGCTCTGCGTTCAGCTGGTCCTGACGGTGGACAGATCCGAGCGCTACCGCCTGTCTGCCTGGGCCAGAATGCTGTGGCTGCCCTTGGCGGTGCTGCTGGAGCTGGTGCTGACCAACGACCTGCACCAGCAGGTGTTCCGGCTGCAGCAGCCCTGGAACGAAAAATACCAGTACGGCTGGCTTTTCGGTCTGGTGGTGGGGTGGATCGTGATCTGCATCCTGCTGGCCTTTGGGATCATCGCCCACAAGAGCCGGAACCCCCGGATCCTCCGGCGGCTGCCCCTGCCTGCCATTCCGCTGGTGCTGCTGGGGGTATACGCGGTGCTTTACGGCTTCCATTTTCCCCTGATCAGGCAGTTTCTGGGGGATATGACCATCGTTCACTGCCTGATGACGGCGGCTTCGCTGGAAGGCGGCCTGCGCTGCGGCCTGATCCAGTCCAACACCGGCTATGAGGAGCTGCTGCGCGTCACCTCTCTGGCGGTGCAGCTGGTGGACCGGCAGGGCAATGTGTACTGCTGCTCCGAGAACGGCCGCATGGTGGACCGCCGGGAGCTGCAGGCCGCCATGCATGGCACGGTGCGGCTGGACGAGCACACCCTGCTGCGCAGCGCACCGGTGCAGGGCGGCTATGTGATGTGGCAGACAGACATCACCGAGCTGGTGGAGAATATGGAGCGCCTGAAGGAAAACCGCACGGAGCTGGCAGAGCGCAACTATCTGGAACAGCAGAACTACGAGGCGGAGCGCAAGACCAACGCCCTGCGGGAGAAGAACCGCCTGTACGATCTGCTGCAGCGTCGGCTGGCCCCCCAGATCATCCGGATGGATCAGCTTCTGACCCGGTACCGCACGGCCCCGGAGGCAGACAGGCGGCAGCTGCTGGGGCAGGTGGCGGTGCTGGGCGCTTACCTGAAACGGGGGGGCCAACCTGATGTTTCTGGCCCAGAAGCACCGGTATGTGCCCTCGGCAGAGCTGCGGTACGCGCTGGAGGAATCCATCAGCAGCCTGGAGCTGGCCGGGGTGGAGTGCGCCATGGAGGTGACCCGCGGGGGCCGGCTTCCGGCAGAGGCGGCAGCGGCCTGTTACAGCCGGTTCGAGTCGGTGGTGGAGGGGGCGCTGGGGCAGCTGGATGCCCTGTTCGTGCGGGCCGTCTGGAAGGACCACCGGCTGAACCTTTATCTTTCGGTGGAGACCGGGGCGGACCTGAAAGCCGTCTGCCCTGCCGCTGTGCAGGAGGCCCCAGGCAGCCACCCCGCTGACCCTTTGGGCCATGCATCACATTCCTTAACGATTCCCCCAAAAAGTTACTTTCCAGAATCTCCTGCCAATCGCTATCCCCTGAGGCAGCGGGCCCGCACGCCGCTGCCTCGCCCCGGAGGGTCCCGCAAGCCCTCCGGGGCTTTTTTTGTTGGCGGCATGGCCCGTTCCGGCAGAAAAAAACAGGGCTGCTCCACATCTCTGTGGGGCAGTCCTGTCTGGCTGCGCGGGTCGGCGCACGGGCTTCCAGGGTTTCCGGAAGGGTGCGGCTCAGCGCGCGGTTTTCTTTTCCTCCGGAGCCTCCGGGTTGTTTTCCAGGTTCAGCTCGGGCATCAGCTCGTTGCTGATGATGGTCAGCATCTGTTCCAGCTTCTTCACGTCCTCTTTGGGGAAGCGCTTGTTCACCCGCTGGACCACCGTGCTCAGGTAGGAGTAGCTGATGTTGTAGTAGTCGATATACTTCTGGGTGGGCCGCAGGTGATACTCCCGGCGGTCGGTGGTGGACTGGATCTTTTCCACATAGCCCTTGCGCACCAGCGAGCCGATCTTATACGCCGCGTTGGGGGTGGAGATCTGCATCATCCGGGAAAACTCTGCAATGGTGGGCTCCCCCATGGCCATAATGCCCTCCATGCAAAAGGATTCCACCGTGGTCAGGGTCGCCTCACGGGTGGCAAAGCGCTGGAACACGTTCTGGTAGAAATGGAGCTTGAACTTGGTATAGACATCGTTGAATGCTTTTTCCAGCATGGTACGGTCTCCCTTCGAACACTCAATTTCCTTTAGTATATCACGCTTTGGTCTTTTTGCCCAGCTTTACGCGCAGAATGTTCAGCACCACCAGCTCCAGCACAATGGCAACGCCCAGCAGGATCAGCGAGGTCCACAGGCTGGCGCTGCTGCCCAGGAACATCTGGGTCAGGCCGGTGATCACATAGCACGCGGCGGAACAGGATGCGGCGGTAATGGCGTAGGGCAGCTGGGTGGAAACATGGTTCACATGGCTGCAATGCGCACCGGCAGAGGCCATGATGGTGGTGTCGGAAATGGGAGAGCAGTGGTCGCCGCACACAGCGCCGGACAGGCAGGCCGCAATGGAGACCACCAGCATCTCGCCCTGGGGGAAAGCGTGGCAGACGATGGGGATCAGGATGGAGAAGGTGCCCCAGGAGGTGCCGGTGGCAAAGGCCAGGAACACCGCCACCAGGAAGATGATCACCGGCAGCAGGTACTGCAGGGCGGCAGCGGAGCCGCCCAGCAGGTTGGCAACGTAATATTTTGCACCCAGCAGGTTGGTCATGCCGGAAAGCGTCCAGGCCAGGGTCAGGATCAGCATGGGGCTGACCATGGCCTTGAAGCCCTCGGGGATGCAGGCGGCAAAATCCTGGAACGTCATCACGCTGCGGACACGGTAGAACACAAAGGTAAACATCAGGGCAATGCTGCTGCCCAGCACCAGACCGGCGGAGGCGTTGCAGTCGGAGAAGGCGGTGATGAAGTCCACGCCCTCAAAGAAGCCGCCGGTGTAGATCAGGCCAAAGATGCAGGCCGCGATCAGCACCAGCACCGGGGCCACCAGATCAATGACATGGCCCCGGGCATCGTCCTCGGCATCCACATCGTCGCCGTAGGGGCGGTCAGCCGTGGTGAAAAGGTCGCCGGCCCGGGCATTGTCCTCGTGCTGCTTCATGGAGCCGTAGTCCGTGCCCGTGAAGATGAGGAACAGGCTCATCACAATGGTCAGCAGGGCGTAATAGTTATAGGGAATGGTGCGCAGGAACATGGTAAAGCCGTTGATGCCGGAGCCATCGGGCACGCTGGAGGTAACGGCGGCGGCCCAGCTGGACACCGGCGCAATGATGCAGATGGGCGCGGCGGTGGAATCAATGAGGTAGGCCAGCTTTGCGCGGGAGACCTTCTGCCGGTCGGTCACGGGGCGCATCACAGAGCCAACGGTCAGGCAGTTGAAGTAGTCGTCCACAAAAATGAGCATACCCAGAATCAGGGTGGCAAACTGCGCCCCGGCCCGGGTGTGGATGTGGGTGGAGGCCCAGCGGCCAAAGGCGGCAGAGCCGCCGGCCTTGTTCATCAGGGCCACCAGAATGCCCAGCATCACCAGAAAAACCAGAATGCCCACGTTGCTGCTGTCAGAGAGCTTGGCAATCATGCCGCCATCCTCGTTGAAGAACAGGGTGTTGAGCGCCAGCTCCAGGTTGCCGTTGGCAAAAAGCAGCGCGCCGGTGGCAATGCCCACCAGCAGGGAGGTGTAGACCTCCTTGGTGTTCAGGGCCAGCACAATGGCCACCACCGGCGGCAGCAGGGAAAGCATGGAGCTGTACACCGCGGGGGCGTAGCTGGCCGGGTCGGCAATGGTGCCGGGGGTGGCTGCGGTGCACCACAGCAGCAGGGCAAACACCAGCAGTGCCCCCACCCAGGAGAGATTTGTCTTTTTCATAAATGATTCCTCGCTTGATTTTTTGTCCCGGCCCGGGGCAGACTATCCCTATTGCAAACGGAAAGGGGGCCGCCGCCACGCCGGATTATAAAGCACTGTATTTTGAGCTGTTCCGCGCCAACGAACAGGCCATCCGCCTGCTGACCGCCGCCCAGCAAAAGGCGGAAGCGCAGGTGATGGAAGAGGACAGAGTGCCGCTGTATCTGCACGGTCAGCCTGCCCACAATGCCAAAGGCTCCCCCTTTGGGGGAGCTGGCAGCGCCAACGGCGCTGACTGAGAGGGCGAGGCCGTTACCCCTTTTTGCTCTCTGCCTTTGCGGCAAACTTGGCGTTGTTGATGATGAACCGCTCGTGCACACCGCCGCCCACGGGGCCTTTCTCGTCGTGCAGGGAGACCTTGAACACCAGCTTGCGGCCCTCCACAGCGGTCAGCTCGCTCTCGCAGGTCACAGTCATGCCCACAGGGGTGGGGGCGCTGTGCTTCAGCTCCAGCCGGGTACCCACGGTGCCGCAGCCCTCGTCCAGCGCGGCGGCAACGCTCATCCAGCAGGTTTTTTCGGCCAGTGCCACCAGCGCGGGGGTGGCAAATACGTCCAGCGTACCGCTGCCCATGGTCTTTGCGGTGTTCTCGGCAGTAACGGCGACACTCTGCTCGCCGCAGATTCCAGCTTCCAACATAAAAATACGTCCTTTCCAGATGCCCGAAGGCGAAAATTTTGAAAATACATTGTTAGAATACCACACTTTTGGCACAGATGCACCTGTTTGGGCGTTTTTTTCTGCAAATCTCCATCCGTTTTGGCTTTTTTTACGTTTTTTTTCAATGATTTTAAGAGGAGTGCGGAAATCTTTGCAAAACCCCTTGACAGAAGCTCTTCTGCATGATAACATGAACACATGAACAGACGTTCATGTAAAACACGGCAAAAGGAGAACGGACATGATCGGATTGGAGCAGATGACCCCGGCGGGGCAGGAAAACACGGAACCGGTGGTGATGCCGGATGACGAGGTGCTGTATGAGCTGGCCGACTTGTTCCGGGTGTTCGGCGACTCCACCCGCATCAAGATCTTATATGCGCTGCATGACAATGAGCTCTGCGTGCAGGACATTGCCAATGCGGTGCAGCTGAGCCAGTCGGCAGTGAGCCACCAGCTCCGGGTGCTCAAGGACACCAAGCTGGTGCGCTTCCGCCGGGATGGCAAAACCGTTTACTATGCACTGGATGATGACCATGTGAGAAGCATCCTCTCGATGGGCATGGACCACATTGAGGAGTAAACGGAAAACGCAGTACACTGCCTCCGGGCGCACAAGGCGCGCCTGAGAGGCTCATATAAATAAAGAGAGGTACCTATGATGAAGAAGAGCTACAAGATCGAAGTTGACTGCGCAAACTGCGCCCAGAAGATGGAGGATGCCGCCAACACCGTTGCAGGCGTGGCACAGGCTACCGTCAGCTTTATGACCCAGAAGATGAAGGTCGAGTTTGCTGAGGGTGCAGACCCCCACAACACCATGGTGAACGTTCTGGCTGCCTGCAAAAAGGTCGAGGACGACTGCGAGATCTTCGATATCTGAGGAAACAGGGGTTTGTAACTCCGGTGCGGCTCCCCTGCGGGGGAGCTTTTTGTAGTACATTTTTCGGGCAGAACGGCCCCAAAGCCGGTGTGGGAAACTGTGGAAAAGAAAACGGATTTTCAACAGTTTCCACCGGGTTTTCAACAGCTTCTGCGAAAAAGTGCAAAAAGAAACGCGAAAAAGCAGGTTTTCTCCGGGAAAAGTCCGTGGAAAACTCAGGGGAAAACGTGGAAAAGTCTATCCCGTGGGGAAAACCTGTTGAATCCACCCCGCCCGCCGCAGCGCATTGCGGCCCAGAACCCAGAAAAAAGGAGAGTACAGATATGAATAAAAAGCAGAAGAAGAACCTGTACCGGATCATTGCTGCTCTGGTGCTGGTGCTCATCCTCAAATTGCTGCCCCAGTTTCCCACGCCGGTGGAGCTTCTGCTCTACTGCATCCCCTATCTGGTGGTCGGCTGGGATGTGCTCCGCAAGGCACTGCTGGGCATCAGGAACCACCAGCCCTTTGACGAGTGCTTCCTGATGGCTGTTGCCACCGTGGGCGCGTTTGCGCTGGGCGATTATGTGGAGGGCTGTGCCGTTATCATCTTCTACCAGATCGGCGAGCTGTTCCAGAGCGTGGCCGTGGGCAAGAGCCGCCAGAGCATTTCCAGCCTGATGGATATCCGCCCCGATTACGCCAACGTTGAGGACGAGGATGGCAGGCTGGAGCAGGTGGACCCCGATGATGTGGAGGTGGGCACTGTGATCGTGGTCCAGCCCGGCGAGCGGGTGCCCATTGATGGCATCATCGTGGAGGGAACCTCTGCCCTGAACACTGCCGCCCTGACCGGCGAGAGCCTGCCCCGGGATGTCCGCTCCGGTGATGAGGTCATCAGCGGCTGTGTGAACATGACCGGCCTGCTGAAGGTCCGGACCACCAAGGAGTTCGGCGAATCCACTGTTTCCAAGATCCTCGACCTTGTGGAAAATTCCAGCATGAAGAAGGCCCGCGCCGAGAACTTCATCACCCGCTTTGCCCGGGTCTACACCCCCGCCGTCTGCTACGGCGCACTGGCGCTGGCCTTTGTTCCCCCCATCGTTCTGCTGCTGATGGGCCAGCCCGCCCGCTTCGGTGACTGGGTCTACCGCGCCCTGACCTTCCTGGTCATCAGCTGCCCCTGCGCTCTGGTCATCTCTATCCCGCTGAGCTTCTTCGGCGGCATCGGCGGTGCGTCTGCCTGCGGCATCCTGGTCAAGGGTTCCACCTATCTGGAGGAGCTGGCCCGCACCGGCATCGTGGTGTTTGATAAGACCGGCACCCTGACCCAGGGGACCTTCAAGGTGGTGGGCATCCACCCCGAAAACGGCGTGACCGGGGATGCCCTTGTGGAAGCCGCCGCTCTGGCCGAGAGCTGGTCCAAGCACCCCATCTCCCTGAGCATCAAGAACGCTTACGGTAAGGACATCGACCCCAGCCGTGTGACCGATGTGCAGGAGCTGGGCGGCCACGGCGTGACCGCAAAGGTGGACGGCAAAACCGTCGCTGCCGGCAACGCCCGCCTGATGGCAAAGCTGGGCCTGACGGTTTCCGAGATCACCGAGCCGGGCACCATCGTCCATGTTGCCGTGGAGGGCAGATATGCAGGCTATCTGCTCATCGCCGATGTGGTCAAACCCCACAGTGCTGCTGCCATCAAGGGCCTGAAACAGGCCGGTGTCCGCAAGACGGTCATGCTGACCGGCGACGCGGAGCCTGTGGCAAAGGCCGTTTCCGCCGAGCTGGGTCTGGATGAATACCATGCAGGCCTGCTGCCCGGCGACAAGGTGGACCGGATCGAAACGCTCCTCGCTGCAAAGCAGCCCAAAGAAAACCTCGCTTTTGTGGGCGACGGCATCAACGATGCCCCGGTTTTGTCCCGTGCCGATGTGGGCATCGCCATGGGTGCTCTGGGCTCCGATGCTGCCATCGAGGCCGCTGACGTTGTCCTGATGGACGATGACCCGGCCAAGATCGCGCTGGCCATGCGCATTGCCCGCCGCACTCTGCGCATCGTGTATCAGAACATCGTGTTTGCTCTGGCGATCAAGTTTGCCTGCCTGGTGCTGGGCGCGCTGGGTCTGGCCAGCATGTGGACCGCCATCTTCGCCGATGTGGGCGTGATGGTGCTGGCTGTGCTGAACGCCACCCGTGCCCTGTACACCAAAGATCTTGCAAAAAAGAATGTGTAGTGACCGTGCTTTCTGCCCCCGCCTGAGTGCTGATGCCCCGGCGGGGGCTTTTCGCTGCCGGTGAATTGCATTCTGCCCGGAGTGATGGTACAATAAGACACAGTGACCCCCGCCGCCGGACGTTTTTCCGGCAGATAGATGGAAGAAAGAAGGCTTTTTATTATGAGCATGAACACGGTTCCTGAGCGTCTGGCTGCCCTGCGGGCTGCCATGAAGGCCAACGGCGTGGACGTTTATCTGATTCCGGTGGGTGACCCGCATTCCAGCGAGTACCTGCCCGACCATTACACCTCCCTGACCTATTTCTCCGGCTTCCACGGCGAGAACTCCAACTTCGTCGTCACCCCCACCGAGAGCGCTGTCTGGGCAGACGGCCGCTACTTTGTGCAGGCGGAAAAGGAGATCGCCGGTACTGAGATCCAGCTGATGCGGATGGGTGAGCCGGGCGTGCCCACCGTGGAGGAATACTGCGGCAAGGTGCTGCCTGAGAACGGCGTGCTGGGTCTGTGCGGCCTGACCGCTTCCTGCGGGCTGGTGCGCGGCGTGCAGAAGGAGCTGGATGCCAAAAAGGGCACCATCAAGACCCTGAACCTTGAGGATGAGCTGTGGACCGAGGGCCGCCCCGCCCTGCCTGCCACCCCGGCATGGATCCTGCCCAAGGAGTATGCGGGCTTCTCCCCTGCCGAAAAGCTGGAGCGCCTGCGCGGCAGGCTCAAGGAGCTGGGCTGCACCGCACAGCTGGTGGGCAAGCTGGATAATCTGGCCTGGCTGCTGAACCTGCGCGCCATGGATATCCAGTGCACCCCCTATGCCATGTCCTACTGCTATGTGACCCCGGAGCGCGCGGTGCTCTTCATCAACACCGCACGTCTGGGTGCGGAAGCTGCCGCAGAGCTCAAGGCCAACGGCGTGGAGATCCAGGAGTACGATGATGTGCTCAAGTTCCTGGCCGCTGAGACCGAGCCCCAGATCGTGCTGGCCGACCCTGCATCCGTGAACTTTGCCGTTTACGAGACCCTGCAGAACAACGCCGCCCTGACCGTGAAGGATGAGGCCGACCCCCTGCTGCCCATGAAGGGTGTGAAGAATGAGGTCGAGCTGGCTCACGACCGCGAAGCCCATCTGCGGGATGCGGTTGCCATGGTGCGGTTCCAGAAGGAGCTGGAAGAGCGCCTGGCTGCCGGGGAAGAGCTGACCGAGCTGACTGTGGACGAGATCCTCCACAAGTACCGCTCTGCACAGGACAAGTTCATCGTGGAGAGCTTTGGCACCATTGCCGCCTACGGCGGAAATGCTGCCATGATGCACTACCACGCCACCGAGGAGGACCATGCCAAGCTGGAGCGCAAGGGCTTCCTGCTGGTGGACAGCGGTGCCACCTATCTGGACGGCACCACCGATATTACCCGTACCTACCCGCTGGGTGAGCTGACCGAGGACGAAAAGCTGTTCTACACCTGGACCCTGCAGTGCCACATCGACATTGCAAAGGCTGTCTGGCTGAACTACTGCGACGGCCATATGCTGGATACCATCGCCCGTGAGCCGCTGTGGCAGCACCTCATCAACTACCGCTGCGGCACCGGCCACAGTGTCAGCTTTGTGGGCAACGTCCACGAGGGCCCCCACTCCCTGAACGGCCGCAACACCACGGTGTTCCAGCCGGGCATGCTCGTCACCGATGAGCCGGGCGTGTACGAGGCCGGTCAGGTGGGTATCCGCATTGAGAACGTGCTGGAGTGCTACCACAAGGCCGACAACCAGTACGGCACCTTCCTGGCCTTCCGTCCGCTGACCTTTGTGCCCATTGCCACCTCTCCTGTGGTGCCCGGTGTCCTGACCCGGGACGAGCTGGACTGGCTGAACGCCTACCACCGCGAAGTGTTTGAGAAGCTGGCTCCCCGCCTGAATGAAGAAGAGCGGGATTGGCTGGCAAAGAAGTGCGCTGCCATCGGAGCATAACCACAAAAAGGGAGACCCCACAGGGGGTCTCCCGATTTTGGTTTATTCTTTCCGGTTTTTCCAGTATTCCTTGGCTTCCTCAATGATCTTTTTGAAGGGGCCGGAGGGGTAGGTGCTCTCGGCGATATCCACCAGGAACTTATACAGCTGGGGCCGCACCTCCTCGTACATCCCAAGGCGGGTGTAGAGGTCTTTATAATACCGGAACGTCTGGATCTTGTTCTGCACGATGGAGGCCGGGTTGATCTGGGTGTGGCAGATGCTCTGGGGATTCTGGACGTAGTAGTAACCGGCTTTGTCAATGGAGACGAAGGTCTCGGCATACTGGATATACTGCATGTTGAACACCAGATCCTCGGCCCATTTCAGCTCGCTGGTGAACTGGATGTCATTGCCGGTGAGCAGGATGCGGCGGTAGAGCTTGTTCCAGAGCACGCTGTAAAAGTAGGAGGCGGGCTTGTCCATCAGCCGCAGGGCAAAGGTGTCCTTGTCGTAGACCCCGGCGGGCAGGAAACCGTATTCCCGCACCTCAGGGGGCCGGGCAACACTCATCACGCCCAGATTGTCCTCCAGCTTTTCCAGCACCTGCTCGGGCTTTGTGGCCCCGGCGGGGATCACCATCTTGTAGGGCGCGATCACAAGGTCTGCGTGGTGCGCCTCGGCGGCTTCCACCAGATGCTGGGTGAAGTCCGGGTCGATGTAGTCATCGCTGTCCACGAACTGGACATACTCGCCCCCGGCCAGCTTCAGGCCCAGGTTGCGGGTGTCGGACACGCCGGAGTTCTCCTTGTCCACCAGCACGATGCGGCTGTCCCTGGCGCGGAACTCCTCACACACGGGCAGGCTGTGATCCTTGGAGCCATCGTTCAGGATGATGAGTTCAATGTTTTTATAGGTCTGGTTCAGGATGCTGCCGATGCAGCGGGCCAGATGGTTCTGAGCGTTGTATACGGGCAGGATGATGCTGACGAGCGGCTGATCCATGGCGGTGTCCCCCATTTCTTTTTTCGTCCATAATACTCCCTCATGGCGCAAAAATCAAGCGCTGTGCAGAGGGAAAGGAGGAGCGGATATGATCTTTCACATTGCGGTGTGCAGCCCGGACCCTGTGCTGCGGGGCCGGGTGCAGCGCCACTGCATGGAATATTATGCCCGCCGGGCCGATGCCTGCATTGTGGAGCAGCTGGAAAGCACAGCGGCCCTGCTGCAGCAGGAGGAAGCGGGCTCCCGGTACGAGCTCTACCTCATTGAGCTGCCCGCCGCCAACCCGTGCAGCGGCCTGCAGGCGGCAGCAGAGCTGCGCCGCCGGGGTGTGCGGGCTCCGCTGGCCTTTCTGGCCCACACCACGGCCTATGCCTACGAAGCGTTCCGGGTGGACGCGATGCAGTACCTGCATATCCCGTTCCGTCCGGAGCAGCTGACAGCCCTGCTGGACCGGGCCACCGAGCCGGAATACGGCCCGGTCATCCCGGTCGCCACGGCCATGGGTCTGCGGGCCCTGCCCTTTGCGGACATCGAGTATCTGGAGTGTACCCACCATGTGGTGCACTACCACCTTGCCAGCGGCGAGGACGTGGCCTCCCTTTCTCTGCGGGTCCCCTTTTCCGAGGTGGCAAAGCCCCTGCTGGCCGATGCCCGTTTTCTGCAGCCCCACCGCTCCTATGTGGTCAACCTTGCCGCCGCCGCCCAGCTCTCCTCCGGGGAGCTCTGGATGCGCAGCGGGGCACGGGTGCCCATTCCCCGGGGGCGTGAGCCCGCCGTAAGGGCGGCGTTCCGGGCGTTTCTGGAAGGGTAAGGTGTCTTACAGGAGCAGCTCGTTTTCTTTGCGGTCGGAACAGCGGGCTCTCAGGAAATCGGTCACCTGTGCAACAATGGCGGCATCCACAGACCGGGCGTGAACCGGACAGCGGGAAACACAGCGCATACAGGTAATGCACCTGGACGGATCGGTAACGGTGAAGTTATCGTAGGAGATGGCTCCCACGGGGCATTCCCGTGCACAGAGTCCGCAGGAAGTGCAATTGGCATTGACAGTGGGAATCAGCCCGGCCCGCTTCGCTTTGCAGTTATGCTCTCCGGGAATTGGCGGGCAGGTATCGGAGCCGGAAGTGAATTTTTCGAGGATCTGCTTGCCGAAAGCGGTCAGCTGCTGGCAATCGGCATCGTCCGGACGGCCGGCGGCAAATTCAGGCAGCAGACTGTGTGCCGCAACGGCAGAAACTGTGGCAATGGGCTGGAACCCGGCGTTCCGGGCATAGTCTTCCATCTGGGCAAGGGTGTTATCAACGGCACGGTTGCCGTAGACCGCTGCCAGGGCGCAGCGGGCACCATTGCCCTGTAAGAGCGCCAGACGGTCCAGAGCGGGCTGAGGTGCCATGGCTTCAAAAGCAGGCATTGCAATCAGAACGAGGTCACCTGCGCTGAATGGAATGGCAGGTGCGGTAAAGTTCTGTGCGGACAAATCGATGGTCTGCACATTCGGCCAGGTCTGAGTGATCGCTTTTGCAACACGTTCCGTGCCGCCGGTGGGGCTGAAAATGAGTTGGAAGCAGTTCATAAGAAAATCCTCCTTGATGTAAAAAATAAAACTACATCTTAAAATGGAGTATACCACTGAAAAGATGTAGTGTCAATATTTACACCAAAAGGAAAATGCGATAAAATAAGAGAGGGAGGGCTGCGCCTATGCACATCAGCAATAAATGTTCCATTGCGGTGCACTGTCTGGTTTTTCTTTCAGAGTACGGTGAAAGGGAAAAAGTGACCAGTGAACTGCTTTCATGTTCGACAGGGTGCAACCCGGTCACCATTCGGAATATCCTCAGTGCCCTGAAAAAAGACGAGATCATCACGGTAAAGCCCGGCACGGGCGGTGCGGCGCTTGCTCTGCCGCCGGAAAAGATCGATCTGTATCGGATCTGTTCCGTCGTAGACCCGGAGGCAATTGATAAAATGATCGGGATCCATGGTTCTCCTTCGCCCTTTTGTCCGGTGGGCCGGAACATCGGCAATGTGCTGGGCAAAACCTACGATACGTTGAAAAATAATTTGATTGCCAGTATGAAAACCATCACGCTGGAACAGATCCTTGCCGATTATCACGCGGTTCTGGCAGAAGAAAAAAATAAGAAGAGCTGAAAATGTAAAACCCCGCCTTTTTGGCGGGGTTTTATTGCTGTATCCTTATACCTTATTCCAGTCCAGCTCCGTCCAGTCGGTCAGGAACTGGTCACTGACCTTCCGCAGGGCGGGCTCATCGGACTTGCTGGCGGCATCGGCGATGCCGATGACGTGGAAGCCTGCGTCGTGGGCGGTGCGGGCGGCGTAGAGGGAATCCTCACAGACAACGCACCGGTCGGGGTCAGTGCCGCCCAGGCGTGTAAGGGTCTGGAAAAATACATCCGGCCTGCTCTTGTGGAGCGCCCCCTGTGCCTCCACATAGAAGTCGAAATATTCATCGATGCCCAAACGGGTGAGCACGGTGCGGCACTGGGCGCTCCAGGTGTTGGAGCAGATGCACATGTGGGCACCCTCGGCCTTCAGACGGGCCAGCAGCTCCCGCACGCCGGGCTTGAGCTCCACGGTCTCGTAGAGCTTGGTGATAACATCCCACATCACATCGTTGTAGTCCTCCATTTTCAGGGGCAGGTCATACTCCCGGATGAGGTAGGCTGCGCCATCGGCCATGCCCATGGTCAGGAGCGTTTTGTGGAGGTCAGATTTTGGAGTGCGGCCATAGCGGGCCAGCAGGGCATCGGGCGCACCCTCCCATACCACGGTCATGCTGTCGGTCAGGGTGCCGTCCATATCAAAGATCCAGTTGTTGCAGTGCATTGTTTTACCTCCACCATCGTTTCACACAAGTTAACAAAATTATACCATGGATTTTGTTCCAAAAACAGGGAGAATTTTTCCGGAAAATATGGTATACTTCTGACAGATTTCCAAAGAATGACTAGGAGGCGTTCCAGATGGCACAGAATGATACCCCGGTCAAGGCACTGGTGCTGGCAGGCGGCGGTGCGCGCGGCAGCTATCAGGTGGGTGTGTGGCGTGCCCTGACCGAGCTGGGCTGGCGGCCCCAGATCATCACCGGCACCAGTGTGGGCAGCCTGAACGGTGCCATGTTTGCGCTGGACCTGTACGAAACGGCCCGGGATATGTGGATGAGCATCCGCAGCCAGGACGTGATGGAGCTGCCGGAGGAAAACGCCGACCTCTCTGAACTGCACGCTTTCCTGCGGGAAGTGGTGCGGGACGGCGGCATGGACGTGACCCCGCTGGAAGAGATCGTGGAGCGGGTGCTGGATGAGGATGCCCTGCGGGCTTCGCCCATCCGGTTCGGCCTTGTCACCGTGGAAAAGCGGGGGCTGAAGCCCCGGGAGCTGACGCTGGAGGATATCCCGGCGGGCAAGGTGAAGGATTACCTGCTGGCCTCGGCCGCCTGTTTCCCCGCCCTGCGGGCAAAGCAGATCGATGGGGTGCAGTTCCTGGATGGCGGCTACCGGGACAATATGCCCACCGCGCTGGCCCAGAAGATGGGCGCGGAGGAGCTGGTCTGTGTTGATCTGGAAGGGGTGGGCATCACCCTGCCCAACCGCACCGGCCTGCCCACCACCATGATCCGCAGCTACTGGGAGCTGGGGGACATCCTCCACTTTGACCCCGATACCGCCAGACGGAACATGGAGCTGGGCTACTACGATACCCGCCGCGCCATGGGATACCTGCGGGGCTGCGCCTATGCCGTTTCCACCAGCGCCGAGAGCTGTGAGGATGCCGCCGCTTTTGCGTGGAAATTCCAGCAGGTGCAGAAGGCGGTGCGGGAAAAATACCCCGTGACCCTGACAGCGGATGCGGCCCTGCTGCTGGCCAACATGAAGGATGCCCAGCTGGCCCCGCTGGAAGCTGCCGCCGAGGATGCAGGCGTGGACCCCACCGTGTTCTATACCACCCGGACACTGGCGGAAGCCTTTTTGGAAAAATGCGACCGGGAGCGCATCGAGAGCTTTGCGCCCCTGTTTGAGGGCAGCGGCAATGCGGCACAGGCCGCGCGGGCCGCTCTGCTGCCCAATACGTTCTTACAGGCATTGGTCTGCCGTGCCCTTACCGGGCCGGTACTGCCGGAGGTGATCGAGGAATGAAGGTCTATCAGGGACACAGCGCTTCGCCGGGCCTTGTGATGGGACAGGTGAGCCGGTTGGAGCGCTGGCACGAAAATTTTGCCACCGGGCCGTTCAACGCGGAACGGGAACAGCGTCTGCTGGAAAACGCTGTCCGGACAGCCCAGCGTGAGCTGGACGGCATGGCGGACCGCAGCGGCCCCACGGAGCAGGCCATCTTCCTGTTCCAGAGCATGATGCTGGAAGATGAAGGCTTTATGAACGAGGTCAAATTCCAGATCAAGGCGGGCATCAGCGCTGCCGAGGCCATGTACCGTGCGGGCAACCGCTATGCAGAGCAGCTTGCGGCCATGGAGGACAACGCCTACATGCAGCTGCGCAGTGCAGATATTCTGGATGCCGCCCGCCGCGTGGTGAATGTGCTGACCAACCGTCCCCGGGTCTGGCTGGCGCTGGATCACCCGGTGATCCTGGCGGCAGAGATGCTGATGCCCAGCGATCTGTTCAGCGTTCCGGCGGGGATGATCCTGGGCATCATCACTTCGGAGGGCAATAAGCAGAGCCACGCGGCGATCATTGCGCGGGCCATGCACATTCCCTGCGTGGTGCAGGTGGGGCAGGCGTTCCTGAACGACTGTGATGGCCGCACCGTGGTGCTGGATGCCAACAACGGCGAGTGCATCCTGGACCCGGATGCCAACACCCGCCAGCAGGCGGTCAGCCGCATCTGCGAGCTGCAGTGGGAGAGCGCGGAAGCCGCCCGCATCAGCGCCCTGCCCAACCGGACAAAGGATGATGTGCCGTTTGAGCTTCTGGCCAACTGCTACGGGCAGGAGGATATTGAATCGGCGCTGCAGGCAGGCGCTTCCGGCGTGGGCCTGCTGCGCAGCGGCTACATGATGCTGCCGGGCCGCCCGGTGGACGAGCAGGAGCAGTTCGTGTTCTATCAATCCTGCCTTGCCGCCGCAAAGGGCGGTGTGGTAACAGTGCGCACCTTTGATTTTGGTGTGGACCGCGCCATGGCCGATATCCATAGGGGGCTGGAATCCTCCAAGCTGGGCCTGCGGGGCATCCGCAGCAGCCTGCGCCAGACCCATCAGTTTGAAACGCAGATCTGCGCTCTGCTCCGGGCGGCGGCCCACGGCCCCCTGCGGGTCATGTTCCCCATGGTGACCAACCTCGAAGATTGGGACGAAGCCATGCGGCTGGTAGCACACTGCCGCCAGCTGCTGCGGGAGCGCGGGGAGGAGTTTGACCCGGACACGCCCTTTGGTGTGATGTTCGGGGTGCCCTCGGCCTGCCTGATGGCAGAGGAATTCGTGGAGCATGGGTGCAATTTCTTTGTCATCGAGACAAACGACCTGACCCAGTACACCCACGCGGTGGATCGGGATATCTCCATTGCCGAGCGCTACTACCGCCCGGCCAGCCACGCAATGAAAAAGCTCATCCGCATGGTAGTGGAGGCTGCCCGGGAGGGCGGGATCCCCGTGACCATCTGCGGCAGCGCGGTGGGCAATCCGGCCAACACCCTGCAATATCTGCAGCTGGGCCTGCGGAGTTTCTCGGTCAGCCCGCAAAACCTCATTGAGGTGAAAAAAGCGCTGATGAACGCGAAAATAAAGTAAACAAAAAGGACGGCATACGCCGTCCTTTTTGTATATGTGGAAATAAAAATTACTCCAAGTTGCCCGTCAGGGTCATCACGGCAGAGAGCACCGCCAGCGGGGCGGTCTCGCACCGGAGGATGCGGGGGCCAAGGCCGACCGTTTTCACACCGGCATTGGCAGCCATTTCGGCCTCTTCCGCGGCAAAGCCGCCCTCGGCACCGGTGATGAGGGCGATCTTCAGCCGCTGGCCGTCGGCAGGCTGTGCGTCTGCCAGCAGCTGGCGCAGGGGCGCGCCGCCCAGCTCGTAGCAGAAGAGCACGAGGTCGTACTCTTCCAGACTGCGGCAGAGGGCCCCGAAGTTGGGCAGGGGCAGAGCGACATCCGGCAGCACGCCCCGGCCGCACTGCTTGGCGGCTTCAAAGGCGATGCGGTTGTAGCGCTCGTTTTTCTGCTCCTCCTTTTTGGGGGCGGCCACGCAGTACCGGCTGAAGAAGGGCACAAAGTGGGTGCAGCCCAGCTCCACGCCGTGGCGGATGACCTGTTCCAGCTTGTCCTGCTTGGGGTAACCCACGAACAGGGTCACTTCCACGCTGGGCTCGGCGGCGCTGGGATAGCCCGGCTCCACGCTGAACTCCACCGTCTCCGGCCCGAAGCCGGTGATGGTGGCGGTGTATTCCACGGCGTTGCCGTCACATAAGATGACAGTGTCCCCCAGCTTGCCCCGCATCACGCGGGAAAGATGATGGGCATCGGCCCCCCGCAGGGTGGCGGTGCCATTGGAGATTTCGGTTGTAAAATAACGGTGAGGCATAGTGGTTCTCCTTAAACGTCCTCGCCCTCTCAGTCTTTGCTTCGCAAATCCAGCTCCCCCAAAGTGGGAGCCCTTGGCAGTCCACGCAAACTTCATCTTTTTGCCAAGGCCTCTCCCTTTGGGAGAGGTGGCACCGAAGGTGACGGAGAGGGCAAGCCAGCTGAAAGAAATCATGAAAGCTTCTGGGTGATGATATCGTACCTGCCGCTGGCCTTGTCGGACAGGTCGCCCACCAGAACGGTCAGCTTGTCGGCCACGCCGTTCAGGGCGGCATTCTCGCCTGCGGTGCGCACGGCCACGGGGTCGATGTCCACGCCCTCGGCACTGCCTGCGCCCAGCTTGAGGGCGGCAATGGCAAGGATGCCGCTGCCGGTGCCGATGTCCAGCACCCGCTCACCGCCCCTGACCCGCTCGTCCAGCGCTTCCAGGCAGAGGCTGGTGGTCTCGTGGCCGCCGGTGCCAAAGGCAAGGCCGGGGTCAAGGATCAGCTTGACGCGGTCGGTGTCGTACTCCTGCCAGGAGGGCACGATGGCCAGCCGTTTGCCAATGTCCATGGGGTGGTAGTATTTGCGCCAGCCGTTCTGCCAGTCCTCCTGCTCCACGCCCTCGGTCTCCACGGTGTAGGCGATGCCTGCCGCTTCCATCCGGGCCTGAATGAGGGCCAGCGTCTCCACGGGGGAAGCGCCCGGCTCCAGATACATGTGGATGATCACAGTGTCGCGGGGCTTGTCCAGCAGCTCCTGCTCGATCAGATCCACATGGGCGATCTCGGCCACCTGCTGCTCGATGTCGCTGT
>PPYF01370264.1_pt1 | contig 51838 bp, 58 predicted proteins | sample 1559871 | NCBI WGS metagenome assembly PPYF01 (sample SAMN08240021, study PRJNA423297) | Human gut metagenome, whole genome shotgun sequencing project.
GCCATCAGGTACGAAGTACGAGTGGAAAGATGGTCAAACACCAGATACAACCACCCCAGGTATCAAGGAAGGTACAATTGAAGTAACGTACCCAGATGGTACCAAGGAAGAAGTTCCAGTGAAGGTTAACGTTATTGAACAATCAGTACCAGGTGATGCCCCAAGTTACGATTTACCAAGCTTACCAATAACGGATGTGATTACACCGTTAATTCCGGACAAGACACCAGTGCATGATACAACGTCCTTGACAGATGGTGAAAAAGAAGAAGTAACTGGTAAGGTAACCGAAGTTAATAACTTCCCAGATGGAACAAAGGTAGAAGTAGATAATGACGGTACAGCAACAATTACCTACCCAGATGGTTCTCAAGACACTATTCCGGGTACTGATTTGGTAACTGAAACAGTTACAGAATCTGGTCAAGATGGTTCTCAAAACATTATCCCAGGGACAGACTCAGAAGTTGAAACGCCAACAAGTTCTACTAAAGCTGGCACTTCAGACAAGGTAGTCATTAACGTAGCTAACAAGCCAGTAGTTCAACCTGAAGAAAAGGCCAAAGTAGCAGTAAATGCAAGCAAAGAATTGCCACAAACAGGAGAAACCCACGCTGATGAAAGTACTTTAGGTTTAGTAGCCTTAGCTGCTGCCGGAGTATTATCATTCATGGGCTTAGGTAAAAAGCGTGAAGACTAAGATTTAGGCTAGTCCTTAGTTTTAGATGTATAATTAAATAAAAAGAGAGGTTAAATTTAAAAGTTTAGCCTCTTTTTGTATTTAAGTGGGGCTATCACAAATCCTGTGTGCACCCAATTTTAAGGAATCTAAGAAATTATTTGATTTTCTTAGATTCTTTTTTTCGTTCCACGCGATAATTTATCTGAAGAATTAATCTTTTTCTTAAATGGTCAAGGTTTGTAATCCCAAAACCTTCTAGTTCAGTTAGCTTGATACGGCGGTTAATTCCTTCTATACCACCATTGTTAAATTGTTGGTACTCTTTTGAACAGGCATTTAAAACACCTTGCTTGTTAGTTTTAGAGGTAAGTGTGTGTAAAGCTATGATAATATAATTGTCTAATTTACGTAACTTTAGAGGATAATCACGATTTTTATTTTCTAAAGTCCATCGACGACGAGCGTTAATAAGATTTTGTTTTAATTCCTCAAATTTATTGAAAAAACGTGTTAAATTGAGAACATCGTGGTTAATAATGTAGTTATGAATACGATGAACAATTTCATAAGAAAGGAAGAGTTCATCGTTAAGAGTTAATGCTTCACTGACAATTTGTGCGTCTGTAAGAAATGTTTTAAGATTTCGACGATACTTAGGAATTTTGTGATCTAATAAAGCATAGCCAACCAAGAAAAGTTTCCAAAAGCACTTAAAAATATTGTACTCATAAGTAGAATGAGGATATTGTTTCATTACCCGTACTCGTTGCTTATTAAAAGTTCTATTAAGCATTTGGATAATGTGAAAACGATCAATAATAAGTTTGCATTAGGGAATAGTTTTTTAACTAAGGAAGCATAACTTGCGTTCATATCGACTGTAACTGTTTTTACTTGGCAACGTACTTTAAAAGAATAACGTTTAAAATATCCAAGAATTATTCACTAATGACACGTTGGTTAACTTGGTTGGAGATATTTTTATATTTTTTGACAAGTTCAGGGGATTCTTTTTGAAAAGATTTACCACATTTTAGACATTTTGCCCTTTGTTTATGTAAATTAATACGAAGAGGTTTAGATGGATCAGGTGAGAGGCAAAAGACCTTATTTGTGGTGTAACCATGATATTCAACATCACTAGAACCGTAACGAATACAGTTAGGACGTTTACCAAAAGTGGCGATAGCTTCAAGAGTGATACATTGCTTTTGTGAATTATTAGCCAAACCAGTAAATTTTAGGTGTAAGCATATAGTTTTTCTCGGTAAAAATTAATTAATAAGAAACCAAAAATTGTAAACATAAATTAATAAACCTATGTAAAGAATTATTAAAACTTTGCATAGGTTTATTTTATTGCAATTGGAGGTGAAATAGATGATGAATGACCTATATAACTTAATTTTAAAAGGTGGATTGAGAAAATATAAGTTTACTAACAGCAAAATAAAACCCATAGATTATTCAGAGGATATGAAAGGATCAGTTTTTGCATTTAGAAGTAAAGAATTAATGCAAGATAGTAAAGGATTCATTATAACTTCAGAAGAAGCGGTTAGTGAACAAAAAGAAATAACCCACTGGACACCTAATATTTACCGATATGGTAAATACGTAGACAATAAAAAAATTATTGTTAAAGGTCATGAAGAAAAAAACCTTAGACAGATCAATACATTTGTAGTTGATATTGATGATAATACGATAACTGAATCCGAGATACTATTATCATGCTATGATATGGGCTTTTTACCAACAATAATCATGAAAACACCAGGTGGATATCAAGTTTATTTTGTATTAGATAAGCCTGTATTCATTACTGCTAAAAGTAATTTTAAAGCTATTGAAGTTGCTAAAAAAGTATCTAATCAGCTAAGAAAATCACTAGGAGAAACTTTAAGAGTAGACACTAAGTGTAATCATTTTGGGATTTTCAGATTTCCTCAAAAATCTAATATTGTCTTCTTTGAGAAAAGTTATCTTTGTAATTTTGCAACTCTAATTAATTGGAGTATGAAAAAAGAAGATAGTCCGAAGAAAACTAAGATGAAATTGGTAAAATCATTCAAACAAGTAGATGAACCCTGGTTTAACTTACTGTTAAATGAATCAGACATTAAAGGTGAAAAGGGGACAATGGGACGTAATAATGTTGTATTAACATTATCGCTTGCTATGTATGCTTCTGGAAGAAGTAAAGAAAACTGCTTGTATAATCTGACAGAATTTAACTATCGTCTTGAAAATCCTTTAAGTGATAATGAATTAGAGCGTACTGTTAATTCAGCTTACTCAGGAAAATACAAAGGAGCTTCAAAAGCTTTTATAACAACTTTATGTACAGAATGGGTGAATAGAGATCTAAAAAGCTCAGATTTATTTTCTACAACTGGTTGGTATAAATTTGCTAAACCTAGAGAAGAAAGAGTTAGAAGTCATTATGAAGAATGGGTTGAGGATTTAGAGCAATTAATAAATGATAAAACAAACGTTAATCAGCCATTCTTAAGAATAAAAAGGCAGGAGCTAATTGATAGGTTAGGAATAGCCAATTCAAGCTTAACTGCTTTATTTAAGAGATTGAAGGCTACCAATAAGATTAATGTACAAACAATTAGAGGACGAAATGGTGGAGTAATTTTAGCTTTAGTTAAGAACATATTGATTAATCAAATTAAGAATCATCATAAGCAGGCTAAAAAGGCATTACAAGAGTATCTAGGTATTAATTTAGATACTCTAAAGAATGTGAATCAATCGAAGAATGATTATCAAGAAATCACCTTAGATACAGGGTGATTAGTTAAAAAAATAAAATTACCACTCTGCCATAACATATATATCTATGATGATTCATTGGAGGGGATATAGTGCTAAATAGTAATTTAACTAATGTTGTTGTTGTTAAGTTCTTAAAGACTGCTAGAGGAAAGAAACATAGAGGGAAATTGTATCTGTATTCTAAACCTTATTATTTCAAAATTTCTCCTAAATTAGTTACAGACTTGATGATTAATCAAGTGGTTTTGGTAAAAGATATTAGTGGAAAAGAAGTGTATGCCGTAGTACAGGAAATGTTGTCTTTACCACCCAAACAGATGAGAATACACAAACCTGTACTAAAAGTGATAACTTTATCCTTTGATTTTGAAAATGCAACTTTAAAGAAAATCAAAAAAAATAATCATAAAAACAAAATGGAGGATTAACAATGAGGTATCTACATAAATTTACTGTTATAGTACAAATTTTAGGAGTCATTTTAGGAATATGTTGTATTCTTATAACAACTAATTGGGACAAAAATATAAATATGTACTCTAATCAAAAATATACTGAGGAAAATTATGAACAAATAATTTCGAAGAAGAATCCAGAAAACTATAATCTTATTTTTTATAAAAAAGGTTGCCCTTATTGTAAAGCAGCTAAAAAAGACATATTAACTTACCAAAAAGGTTCTAAGTATATGACATTTTTTATTGATGTTGATAGTAAAGTTGGAAGAAATTTGGTAAGTGCATATAGTGTGAGAAAGGCTGCAACAGGTATCACTTTTAGAAAGGGTAGAGTTAATAGATACTTATATGCACAAAAAGTAGGAGATACGTATGAGAGTAAAAAGTCGGTCTTAAAAGTTATTTTTAGAGAATAGGCAGGTAAGGGGGATATAGATAAATGAAGTATGTAATCTTTAGTTATGCAACCTTAGATAATTTAAAAGATAAGAATGGTCAAGATTTGATTTTCGAAAGTAAGGCAGCTTGTTTTAGATATTTACAAAAGAAATTTAATTTTGAAGAAAGTAAATCTAACAAATTTAATACTAAGTATGAAAGTCCATTGAAAATTAATAAGCTAGAAGAATGATATTGCTTTAAGTAAGGGAGGATAGCTGATGGGAGAAATAGATGAGTTATATGAGAAATATGATTTCTATACAGCTTGTTATTTGACATATCAGGGACAGGAAAGAAAAACATATACGTTTAAAGTTGAGAAGAGTAGAAATAAATTAGTCAATATTGACGTTGGTAGTATATGTGAAGCATTTTATCAAGTAGAAGGAAATGTTATTCCAATCTTATCCTTTATCAAGATAAGGAAAAAGATTGTTACTAAAGATAAGTTCAGACGTGATTATCGTCAAAGTTTAAATAGCGATATTCCTATTTTGACGATAATAAAACCAGAAACAGAATTTGATATTGATGAATATAATTTAGTAAAAAAAGAATGGAAATCTTTGCTTAAATTGAATAACGCAAGTAGTAAGAGAGACCTGATTAATGATAAGCCATTTTCAGATAAATTTACTCTATATAGTCAAATTCATATTTTAAGTCAAAATGGGTATTCACGTAAAAGTATCGCTGAAAATCTTGGTATTCATAGAAATACAGTTAGTAGATATTTGAAGATCAAGTCATACTCTGAATTAGAACTTCTAGATAGCAAAAGAAGAAAAACAAAATTAAGTGCTTTTCGAGATTATATATTGGATTTGCAATTGAAAAGTCCACAAATTACAGGAAGTGAAATTTATCATAGACTTCAAAAAATGGGATATGATGGATCAAAAAGAAGTGTATTAAATTTTTTAAAAGAAAATAGAAATTAAATTTTTAGCAATGCACATTTTTATTTTCATAAAATGCACATTGAAACTTGCATAAAAGATATCTAAAAACACTGTAGTAATAGGGTTTATATTTAAATAATGCACAATGTAAGTTGCACACTATGCACAAGTTTATATTCAATAAAGTGAAGAAAATATTATTTGTTTTTTAAATATTTTTAGAGAAAATTAAGGAGCGTGTATGTAATTTGAATTTTTTTATAAAGATTTATAATGTTATGAAACCAACCTTAGAAAAAATATCATCTAGATACAAAATAATTCATGAGTATTTACATCAGCATGTAATTGGCAGAAAGAAGATTATATTTTTTAGTTTATTAAGTATATGGTTAGCTGTTCTAGTAACAGGAGTTATATCACCTAAGCAACAAAGATATTCTAAGAATCAATTGGAAACAAACCAAACTTTTGGAAATGGTACGGGTGAAGTAAATTTAGTTTCTCAAACTTTTTCTAAAAAGAATAAGATTATTTTACTAAAATTTGAAACAGTTGATAAAACTAGCGATATTGGTTCGGGAATAAATCCTAATAAACTGAAATGGAAATTATATGTAAAAAATAGAACCTCTAAGAATATGAAGATGGAGGTTATCCCTACTGTAGATAATAGAATTATAGTAGTAGTTAGAAATGTTGATCCTGGATTCCAAGCATTAGCTGTTGATATAAAAAACAAAACAGTAGACACTTCTCAAGAAGATCCAACTCTTAATGTTGCAGATAACAATAGTAGTAGTTCTCCATCAGTGAAAGAGAAGATAGATAACAATGATTTACAATTTATAGTAGCTGAAAATAGCGATAATTTAAAAAATAAAAGAGTCAAAAATCTAACAAGAGAAGGCTTTGCAGTAGAAGCGATAAATAAAGAGATAAATAAACAAAAACAAGAAAAGAAGAGAATAGATACTTTAGTTTCTAATCTACATCAAGCTATTAAGGATAATAATAAGAGCATTGCAGATTTAGAAAGTAAAAGTAAATATTTAACGGATAGTCAAGAAACTAATAACAAACAAGATATAGATAGTTTGAAAGCTGATAACAGTCAAAAAGAGCAGCAAATAGAAACAGCACAAAAAAGTTTGAAAGAGTTAGATCAAAGACTGAATTTATTATCTAAGCAAAAGCAAGATATTAAATCAGGGAAATTCAAGTTTGACGATTCAATTAAAACATATGATTTAAAGTAATGAGATAAGGAAGGTAGATACCAATGAATAGAGTAAAAGAAAATTTAGACAAAATTGAAGAACGAATTAACAATAAGAATGATGAACTTCGTAAGTTAAGGCAGGAGAAAAAAAGAATAAAAGACGCCTATCTAGTTAAAGTAGGTCAACAGTATATCAATTTATTAAAACTAACTAATCCTGAAATTGAATATGAGGAAGTTGGGGATTATTTAGCTAAGAAAATTATTGAAGTCAAGAATAAAGAAAAGAAAGTTAAAGATTCTAAGAATACTAATGGAAACTTTGATTTATCAACTTCTCAAAATGATTTTAATTAAGAAATTTTTTAGGTGGGAATGATCGTGATTTTTAGAAAAAAGGCAGTACCATCTGCAGAAGAAAGCTATCGAGAGGCAGTGAAGGAATTTAATAGGGAACTTAGAGAACCAGGATTAGGATTCACCATTTTTTTGGTGATTATGATTGCTTTTTTTGTTACAGAATTAAATACCAATAATTACAATAAACAACAAATCGAAGTTAAGTCTTATGTTAATACTAATTTAGAAACCGGTGACTATAAGCCTGAAACCTATGAGCTTGAAACTGTAAATGGAAAACATCTGACGGTTACTGCAAAATTAACAAAAGGCAAAAAGTTACCTACAAAAAAACATAAAGAAGGTTCAAAAAAAGTAGTTTTAATTACGTATATTGGTGGAAAACCAGGAAAGTTTAAATGGTACTTTGACCTACTAAGTAGATACTCCTTAAATCCTCAGCCACAAATAATTGTAACTAAATATGTAGAAGATTAATAAGTTAGAAAGGAAGATAAGAGTAATGGGTTTAGAATTAATTAAAAATACCCTAATTTTCGTAGGAGAAATTATTTTATCTGGAGCAATGTTTTTCTGGTTAGGCTACACAGCCCATCAAAGTACGAAAATTAGAGACAAATTACACGAGAAAAAATTAGCAGAATTAAATAATTCTTTTCCTATGATAAGGGTTAGACTCGTGACTAAAAGTAGTGATGAGAGTCAGATAACTGATAACAGTAACAGTGATAAACAAGCGAATATCATTAATGATATTAAATAATTCATGGTAGCCAAATAAAAAGAATAGAGTTGAAATAAGTGAGTTAAAGATTAGATTTATTTTAATTAAAAGATCTTCAAAAAACACCTTAAAATATACGTTGATAAGGTAGTAATACAGTATAGAAACTAATAGAAGAATAATATCTAAAAAAGAAAGTAATTTTATAGATAAATTAAAACTAGCGATAAATAGAGGACTATCAACAAAACTACTGGACGGCACTAATTTTGAAACTACAAGATTTATATCTGATGCAAGTGGTATACGTATAACTGCTAATAACAAGCAGATTAAAGATATTTTTTGTAAGAAACGTACTTTTTCGATATCCATATCTGTAAGTATTGCAAAATTTTTAAAAAATTTAAACATATCGGAGGCTCCTTTTGTATATATTGTATGGAATATTAGGGATATTTATAGCGATTTTTGACATATGTATGTTTATTTGTGGTCAAAAAGTTTACCACAAACATTATCTCGATAATACGAGAATTAATCAAGAAGAAAATGGTGAGAGTATGTATAAAATTATTGAGTTAAGACTAAAAGAAAAAAATATGAAACCTCGTGAATTAGCTAATAAGGCAGGTATATCAACAGGTACATTGAGTGATTTGAAATCTGGAAGACTAAAGAAGCCATCTTTTGAACTATTAGAAAAAATTGCTGATGTTTTAGAAATGGATATGAATGATTTTAGAAAAAATGAGGGGGATAAGGGGTAAATGCACAAGACTAATTTAAGAAATAAAGTTAATCACTACTTACAAGTTTTCTTTATATTTTTCTTTTTACTCCAGTTGAGTGTGCAATGGAATTTTGGATTTGCTGCATTAACAGCTTTCTTTATAACTTTAGAAGTTCATTATCAATTTGAAACAATAAAGGATAGAAGTAATAGAAGTCAAAAATTTTAAATGAGGTAAATTAGATGAATAATGAAGAAAAGAAACGTTATAAAATTGTTAAAGCAATAATTGAAGAAATAGAACAAAGTGGAATTGGTGTAGAATATCTTTCGGTTAAAATACCTAATGTAGAAGGGCCGATAATAATGTTTGGTAAAGATGAACACGACCCATATATAACACTTGGAAAGTTAATGAAGGTAATATGCAAAATAAGTATAAGTTTAGGTTTAGACATGAGTGAGGTATTTAAAATATTAGCGGATATCTACAATGAAGAATATAGAAAAAAGAAAAGGTAAAAGTTATTAATATGTTAGAAATATTAAAAATAACTGTCGAAATAGTAGTGAGTCTAATATTGTTAGTTGAAGTTAGAGTTATTTTAAGAATCGCAGTAATGAATTAATATATTAAATTAGTTCATGAGAGTAAGGTGTAGGAAATGAAAAAGGGACAAAAAATCAAATACAAAGATAAATATTATTTTATACAAGCGGTCATTAGACGTAAGCATAAAATGTCAATTTTAGTTAAAAAGTTTGATAATACACACATTGAAATTCCAATAGAATTATTGGAAGAATGCTAGTTATACATAGTTTTGAAGTATAACGTATGAATGATAAAAGCCTTGTATTAGTGTAATTTGAAACTATCACACGTTTTGAGGACGTGACAAGGCATAGCAAAGTTAAGCTGTTCTTTGCAAAAAAAAGCTCTATTGGCTTTTAAAAGTTACGTCAAAAAAACAGCACATATAATCTCCTTGATTAATACATTAAAGCCCTAGATCCACATGATTTGAGTAGGTTACTTGTTTTTGAAAGCAAGCTAGGGTATAGGCAAGATGTAGGATTGATTATAATTTATATTTAGTCAAAATTCAGTCAAAAAAATAGTAATGGCTACATCTTGCTGAACTAAAGATTTTGGATAGTAATGCCATTAAGTATTACAGTCCTACTATTTTTTAAATACAGGTTGCAAGGGAAAATAAAATTTGAGAGGACGTGAAACGACCTCACTTGCATATAATATTTCCGTTGTCTATACCTTGCAACAAGCCTTGTATCCACATGATTTGAGCTGGTCTTACGTTTTGAGGACGTAGCAAGGCATAACATGAAGTCGTTAAAAAACGGCTTTTTTATTTTGCCTAAAACCTTGTCTTCTACGGCGAGAAGTGTTAGTTCCGACCTCCTCCAACACTAACTAAACCCGCAAGCGGGAGGACTCCATTCAACTACGTTTCATTGCAAATGCACTTGATAGCATATCTTAATCAGCATTACAAGGCAATCTAAAGCGGCAAGCCGTCCTGTGTAATGCTACTTAAGGTATGCTACCAAAGAAAATGTAAGCTACATTTTGATGAGGTGAAATAACATGAATAATAGTGTATATGTAAACGATAAAACAAAAAAATTCTTTAATGTGATAAATAATGAAGATTATGGGTATTTTGAAATTAACATTTTAAAAGATGAAGGTTTTCATTTTATTGATTATTTTGATAATAAGGAAAAGAAAGCTATTTTAGATGAGATACACAGTTTATCAGTAGTAAAAATGATTAAACTGTTGAAAAAACTAGAGAATAAATGGAAACTTATGAAGAACTATCGGTTTAATCTAATGGAATCTAAGCTTGAATATTTGCAAGAATATTATGATGAACCTGGCTATGAAATGGAATTTGATCAAGAAGACTTTTTATCATGGTTAAAAGAAGATTATCTACCAGACTGGTTTAATAGTATAGACTATGATGATTTAGACATAATTCTTAGTTTTTTAAAAGAAAATACAGATAACTTTTATTATGAATTTCTAAGAGGATATGCTCAAGGTGATTATTGTTATGTTTGGAGTAATAATATTAACAATCAATGGAATCCTGACAGAGAATACATGGAGGATATTGCTTACAGTTCCTGGGTTAGTATTTGCGAAAGTAATGAAGAAGGAGAAATTGGGGAGGTGATAGAAGATGTACCAGGTTATTACTTAGCTTATGGTAGAGAAGATATTTATTTGAGTAAATACATGCAGAAAAAGTATGGTGCAAGACTAGCTAAAGAAAATATTTTGTATTATTAGGATTTTTAATGGGGAGAGTTGATAAATGAGTGAAACGATCGAATTAAATAATATTGCTCCTGAACAAATTGAAAAATTAATAGATAGATATGAGAACAAATATTCATTTGATACTAATTGTTTTGTAGATTTTATTTATTATGGAGTAGATGAAAATATATTGGGTAGAAATCCTAAAAAATATACCATCATATTAAATGAAGAAGATAGTTATAAAATCATTTTGACCAATGATAGTGATGTTTGTAATGAATGGTACGATAAACACTTTAAAGAATATATGGATAGGTAATAATAATGAAATATGCTGTGATAATTCTTGTTAAAAATAGTAGTGAAAATATTATTATTTTATTTGTACGCCAAAAGTTGTACAATAGTAGAGAGGTGAGTGATATGGAAAATGGTAGAATTAATACTAGAATTAATAGTGATATTAAAATAAAAGCTGAAAAATATTTAGCTGAACATGGATTAACTTTATCTGAATTTGTAAGAATAGCAGTTACAACTGTTGCTAATAATGGTTTACCTAATAATTGGGGGATTCCTTCACCTGAAATCAATCAATCTATTTTAGAAATGGTAGATGATTTAAATGATCCTAAGCTGAAACGAGCAAATAGTTTATCTGAATTGGAGAGCTTATTAAATGAGTGAGGTTATTCCTACATCTAGTTTTAAAAAGCAGTTTAAAAAAGTTAAGAACAATCCTAGATGGAAAAAATATTTAATGGTAGTTTACCATTTAGTAATAAAAGTTCTTGGGATTATGTGATTAGTTCTTTTTTAAATGATACAGAATTGCCAGAGTATTTTTATGAGCATAAGATTACTTTAACAAAACAAGTAAAGAAACAAATTAAACAGCGTTTAAAGAATAAAAACATTGAAGTTGCAGGACTAGATTTACATTTTGATGGTCACAACGGAGATCATCTATTAATATACTGCAGAATTTCAGAAGAAAAGTTAGTATACTTACTAGCTATCGGTACACATAGTGAGTTATTTTAAAAGTCGTTGAAGAACGGCTTTTTTATTTTGCCTAAAATTCTATCTTCAACGGCGAGAAGTGTTAGCTCCGACCTCCACCTACACTAACTAAACCCGCAAGCGGGAGGACTCCATTCAACTACGTTTTCATTGCGTATGCACCTGATAGCATAGCTTAAGCAGCATTACAAGGCGATCTAAAGCGGCAAGCCGTCCTATGTAATGCTACTTAATCTATGCTACCAAAGAAAATGTAAGCTACATTTTGATGAAAGGTTAGGTAAATCATTATGACAACATTAAAAGAAAGACAAGAACAACATGCATTGAAATTAGTAGAAATTATTACAGGTAAGAAACATAGTATCGAGCAACTAAAAGAAAACGTAGAAATCACGAAAGAATTTATAGATGTGTTCAATTTAAAGTTGGCTGATAAATTAAGTTCCGAAGGTAATTTATATTATGCTTGTCAGACGGGCTTTCCGTTCTTCAATATTTATGTAGTTTCTAAATATGAAGAAGATTTTGAAGAAGAACTGGCAAATGCTAAAGAAGGTTATTTGTGGGCATATGTTTATAATTACGACAACCCAGGGCTTTCAGAATTTGGAACTATTAAAGTTGATAAAGATTTAAATAGAATTTACTAGAAAAGGAATGAGTGAAAATGAGTTGGTTAGAGTTTGTAACAGTTTTAGAAAATGCAAATGTAGGTATTAATGAAGATAATATTTGTGAGTATGAAGATGAGATATTTAACCATGTTCTAGCAAATTTTGACAATACTTTTCCCAAAGGAATTCTTATTCAACAAGAATTAGTGATTAATAAAATCAAGTTAGAGATAGAGTTTCCAGTAATACAGGGGGAGTTTGATACAGAACCCGGGAATATAAAAATTTTAAGAATTAATGGTAACAGAGTAAGTTAATTTTAAGGAAAAGTAAGGATACGCTATGAATGTAATGGATATTTTAATTAAATTGGATATTGAAGAAATTAAATATTTGCAGAAAAACAGGGAAGAAGTAAAACAACTAAGGGAATAAATTATTAAAGTAATATTGATGGTTTATTAATTCAAATTCAAGGAGAATAACGTTATAATGAATAGTAAAGAGAGAAAAAGGCTAAGTGAAGAAAAATGGCGAAAGGCAACATTTAAAGACGGTGTAATTTTTGCTTGGGTAGTAGCAGATAATGAAGATATTTGTTTGAAGTTATTACAAATAATTTTACCAGAACTAAATATTGCTAATATTGTTAAAATTCGAAATGAAGATAGTCGAAAGAAAAATAAAATTTTTCATGGAGTTAGGTTTGACGTTTTTGCCGAAGACGAACAAGGCAGAATGTATGATATTGAAATGCAGATTGCCAACAATCATGATTTAGGACAGAGAATGTCTTATTATCAAAGTAATTTAGTCAGTCGTTCTGTTCGCCAAGGACAATCATTTGTCAGTAAAGTTGACACTTATGTTATCTTTATTTGCGATTTTGATTTTGGAAAGCAAGGTTTACCCAAATATACAACGAATCTAGTTATTAACGAAACAGGCGAAGTAATAGATAATAAAGAACATAATATTGTCTTAAATATCAGAGCAAAAGATTTTTCAAGTCTAGGCTATGAAGTAAATGCGTTTTTGGAATATGTAAAAAGTAATAAAATTAGTAATCAATTAACCAAGAATATTGATGATAAAGTAAAAGAACTTAAGAAAAGCACAGAAAGGAAGAAGAGTTACATGGTTTATGAACAAGAATTATTAACAAGAGAATATTATGCTGAACAAAAAGGCTTACAAAAAGGCTTACAAAAAGGTAGAGAAGAAGGAAAAAAAGAAGGAAGAAAAGAAAATATTATTGATTCTATCAAAAAATTAGATAGTCAAGGATATGACAAAAAACAAATTATTGATAGTATTACAGCTGTAACAGCTTTTACAGCAGAAGAAATTAGTCAATGTTATGATGAAATCATGGTTAAGTAAATAAATATGTGAGTAAAAAGTCGTTAAAAAAAACGACTTTTTATTTTACCTAAAATTTCATCTTCAACTGCGAGAAGTATTAGCTCCGACCTCCTCCTATACTAACTAAACCCGCAAGCGGGAGGACTCCATTCAACTACGTTTTCATTGCGTATGCACTTAATAGCATAGCTTAAGCAGCATTACAAGGCGATCTAAAGCGACAAAGTCGGCCTATGTAATGCTACTTAATCTATGCTACCGAAGAAAATGTAAGATATATTTTGATGAAAGTAGGTAATAAACATGAGTACAAATGCAATGATTTTTAAAATGGATAATAACAAGGTAAGGGGAATTTATTGCCATTGGGACGGATATCCAGACTATGTAGGAGCCATTTTAAGAGACTCTTATCAAAAACCTAGTAAAGTTGATAGTTTAATCAATTTAGGTGAAATTTCATCTTTAGGTGATGAGATATCTGTACACCCATTTGTAAAAAAATATGGTTTTGAATATTCAATGAGTGTGGAATACAAAAGACTAAGCGAATATGAGAAACAAGCCTTAAATAGTGAGCTACAAGAACATACACTAGCCTATCACAGAGATAGGGGAGAAGATTTAAAAATAATGGAAATGACCGTTGAAGAATTTAGTAACAAATTGAAGAATGATAATTTCCCATATTCAGGGCCTGTATATCTTTATTTAATGAAAGCTAATAAACTTAATCAATATGAGTGGGTTTATAGTGAACTAGAGTTTTTTGATGAGCTAGATTATCAACTTTTAGGCAATGAATTTTGCAGTAGAGGTTCGTACTGGTCTTCTTTCAAAACTTTATAAATTTAGTTGTTAGATAGAAGTAAGGGAGCTGCTATATTATGGCAACTCCTTTTTATTTTTCCTAAAATTTTATCTTCTACGGCGAGAAGTGTTAGCTCCGACCTCCTCCTATACTAACTAAACCCGCAAGCGGGAGAACTCCATTCAACTACGTTTTCATTGCGTATGCACCTGATAGCATATCTTAAGCAGCATTACAAGGCGATCCAAAGCGACAAAGTCGGCCTATGTAATACTACTTAAGATATGCTACCGAAGAAAATGTAAGATATATTTTTGATGAAAGCAGGTAATAAATATGGAACGCTTGAAATTAGGTGGTGTAGCTGGTCGCCATGAAATACCAGAAGTCGTAGGTTTTGTTTTAGATAAGGTTGAAGATCCAGGAAATATCAATAAAATAACAGCTGATGTAATTGCTAGCTTAGACAAGCAAGATTTAAGTCAGGGGCTAGATTTATACGTAACAGGTTTAACATCTGTTACTGTTGCAGTGATTAAATACTGTTTTGACAATCATATTCCGTTAACTTGTTTCCATTTTGACGTGATTACAAAAACATATATACCGCAAGTAGTCTTATAAAAAGAGGTGTAAACGATATGAGTTATGAATATGAAAGTTATAATAATTTAAATCAATTGAAGAAAATAGATCCTAAATTAGCTGATGAGTTAGTTTGGTATGCTTGGAATAAAGAATGGAAAAACGAAAACCTTATGGTTTTTCCTAATGGTGTTGAGTTTGCTAAGTATGAGTTAGAAGATGGTTGGTATGTAGGAATAGGGCTAAAAAAAGAAAACACTGATTATAGAGGCGCACCTAATCCATTTAACTATATTGATTATGAGAGATTAGCAAATGATTTAATTGAAAGTTGGGACAGATCATTACATTATGAGAGCAATGAAGGGAAAATCGTACTTACATCATACAGATTTTAAAGGAGAAAGCTAAATATGAGTTATGAGTCAACAGTATACGATAATTTAAGTGAGTTAGAAAAAGCAGAAACAAAGTTAGCACAAGAATTAGTAGAGTATGAAGAAAGTTTTGAAAAATACAGGAGTCAAGAGTGGAAAACAATGGCTATCGAAGTTTATCCAACTAGAGAAGATTTTGCTAAGGGTCAAGGCGAAGATGAAAGCTTGGCTGATGGTTTAATTGAAGAACTAGACGAGATGTACAATTACGAAAGCCCAGATGGTCGAGTAATACATACAGAAGGTGCATTTTATATTTAACTATAACAAAAATTAAGGAGAGAGTATTATGGCAAATATATCAACAGCATTTGGAAGAATGTATATTGACAGAACATTTTATGAAAAAAATAGAGAATTAATAGATAACTGGATTGATTTTTACCAAACTCCGCAAAAATATGAATGGTATGGTTTTTCTTACGTAGAAGTAGAAGAATTAACAGAAGATGAGTTATGGTTGAGATTTAATGGAGAAGGTCGCTGGAACTGGGCAGATACATTGAAGTATGTATTTGCTAGTGATGATTTTGAAAGTCAATTTAATCCCTATAAAAAGCAATTGACACAAAAACTATATGAAGCTAGTCAAAATATATTAATGGAATACGTGGATTATGAACCAGGTTATGAAATATTAGTTGAAAGAGAGGTTAATTTACAAGTTGAAAAATATAATGATAAGTACGAAACAAGTATGGTAATAAATTATGATATTGATCTAGAATATAACGATTACAATAAAGTTATGTGTGGAGTAGAAATAGGTTACAAGTTAGATGATTTAGAAGAAGTAGAAGCATTGCAGGAACATTTAATGGCATTTTACGAAGAAAATAAGGAAATGATACGAGAAAAAAATTTCAGATCATTTAGTAAAGATGTTATGAGATACATCAAAGAAGACAAAAAATTAAATAAAGGAATATGTGTATTTCGTCTAAATGACGATCCAGGTATGTTTCTAGAAGATATGGAGGAAAGTTTAAAGATTGCATAAGATATTTTATTTAAAGAGCTACTAAGCTCTTTTTATTTTACTCAAAATTCTATTTTCTACGGCGAGAAGTGTTAGCTCCGACCTCCTCCAACGCTAACTAAACCCGCAAGCGGGAGGACTCCATTCAACTACGTTTTCATTGCGTATGCACCTGATAGCATATCTTAAGCAGCATTACAAGGCAATCTAAAGCGACAAAGTCGGCCTATGTAATACTGCTTAATCTATGCTACCAAAGAAAATGTAAGCTACATTTTAAAGGTAGGGAGTAATTTATATGAGAAGATTTATAGATACAATCAACAAAGAGATTTTAGTAGTCGTGGAAGAAATGGATTTTGCAGATAATTTTGCATGTAAATTAAATAGTCAAGGTGTGTATGTAGTTACAAATGAATATCCTAGTTATTCAAGTGGTGCATTTGGAGATATATACAGTGCGGTTATGGATATTATAAATAGTGCTGGAAAAATGGAATATTATGATTATTTCGTTCAACCAAGTAAGGAAAAATTAAAGGAAGTATGGAGTAGATATAACCATAATCAGAAAAATAAGCCTTATGACGAAAAACTAGCAAGAAATTTTTATTATGAAGATTGCCTTAGTGAAGTATTAACTGATGATGACCATGATTTTTTACAATGGTTAACTAACAAAAATAAGGTTTTTACGTACATTACAGTAACAGATGGTTGGGATTTTGTAGATTTAATCGAATACCACCCACAACGCAAGAAAAACAAATTATTAGCAGATATAGATTACTTAGAAAAAGTATTTTTTAATGAATGGTACACATTAGTTACGGAAGATTTTAGAGTTGAAAAAGAGAAATTTAGCTTAAATAACGAATCTGAATTAACTCAATATATGTTAAATAAGTATCACGCAGTAGAAATTCCTGAAATAGATATTAAAAAGGTAGGCGAGTGAAAATGACAAAATTAGAAAAGGTATTACAAACTCTAAATAACAACGGTGTAACACTCTTAGAATTTTACGGTTACAGTACAAAAGATGAAGATTTTGAACAAGATCAAACGTATCAAGAAGAATATAACTTTTTATTTGACCTTGTTGTCAAAAAAATTGAAAAAGATTTAAATAAAGGTTTTATCGAATATGGATTAAGTCTAGTGTGGTTTTTAGCAAATAAAGACAATACTTGGTGTGTCTTACTTAGGACGGATAATAATGATTATTATATCCAAATTAACGATATTCTAACTGGAAGAAAATATTTAGAACAAATTCAATAAAAAGGCAGGCAATAAATATGATTACGGTAAACGAATTACAAAATTTCTTAGAAGATAATGAAAGACAAATTTTAGCAATGGATCGCATGAATTTATTGAAGATTAATGCGATTGATGAAGAAACTGGTGTAAATATACCAGGGATAAGTTACATTTGTTGTGTAGATTGGCCTGTAGGAGTAACACCATTTAGCCAATATAGCTGCAGTGATGGAACAGATTTATTAGGTATTTACGATAAGGAAAATAAGAAGCTTTATCACAAGAGAATAAATTCACTTATTTTAAATGATGAATTAAAAAGTGTTGTAGATGGAATAGGATCTATTAATTTTAAGAATCTTTATAGGTTAGTTGTAAAAGAAGTTGATAATATCCTACAAAAAGAATACCAATCCCTAAGAGTTCAAAAGCAGATTGAAAATTACAACTATAAAAACAGTGATTTTAAGGAATCCTTTATAGAACAAAGAATTGAAATCTTTTTTGAAAAAGGTATAAAAGTTTATGGAGAAACAAAAGAATATGAACTTAGGTTAACAGCGTATGATTACGCAAAGCTTATTAGTGACAAAAAATATGCGAAAGATTTGGCTATGAGATATTTATTTAATAAACCTGAATACAGAGATGTAACAAATTTTGAAGTAAATATTGAAGCTTATATCTACAGACAAGCAAAATTAAATTTCTACAGAAATATTAATTTAAATGATGATGACAAGAAATTGTTGAGCCTTTTCAAAGGAATATCCGAAGCTAATAATGCTCGTACTGTAAAAATTGAATATCAACAAGGCAATAAATCAACTGAAATAACAGTAAATGTAGATGAAATTAGACGAAGATATGATCATTCTGATGGATACAGTTTTAGTGAGTATGTAATTACGACAATGAAAGCAACAGATAAATTTTATAAAGATTTTAAAGATGAAGAAGATAATCGTTTGGGGCATATCTTGCTTAAGGGTATTAAAAAAGTTAAATATGGAAGAAAGGTATTATTTGAAGAAAAATAAATCAATTAATAAAGGGCTACTAAGCTCTTTTTTATTTTGCCTAAGATTCTATTTTCAACGGCGAGAAGTGTTAGTTCCGACCACCTCCTATACTAACTAAACCCGCAAGCGGGAGGACTCCATTCAACTACGTTTTCATTGCGTATGCACTTGATAGCATATCTTAACCAGCCTTACAAGGCGGTCTAAAGTAGCAGAGCTATCCTTGTAAGGTTGTTTAAGCTACGCTACTTAAGAAAATGTAAGATATATTTTGATGAAAGGTCAGGTAAATCATTATGACAACATTAAAAGAAAAACAAGAACAACATGCTCTCAAGCTGATAGAAATCATTACAGGTAAAAAGTACGATATCAAAGAATTGAGAGAGAATGAAGAAATTACAAAAGAATTTATAGATGTATATGATACACGACTAGCTAAAAGATTAAGTTCGGAAGGGAATTTATATTACGCCTGTCAAACAAGATTCCCATTCTTCAACATTTTTGTAGTATCTAAGTATAAAGAAGATTTTGAAGAAGAACTAGCAAACGCTAAACAAGGCTATTTGTGGGCATATGTTTATAATTACGACAACCCAGAGCTTTCAGAATTTGGAACTATTAAAGTTGATAAAGATTTAAATAGAATCTACTAGAAAAGGAATGATTAGAAATGAATTGGTTAGAATTTGTTACTACTTTAGAAAATGCAGATATTGGTATCACAGAAGAAAATATATGCGATTATGAAGATGAAATATTTAATTATATACTAGCAAATTTTGATAGCACGCACCCTAAAGGCTCAATAGTTAAGGAGACGTTGATAATTAATAAAAATAAAATAGAACTAGAATTTCCAGTAATACAAGGAGAGTTTGATACAGAGCCAGGAAAAGTAACGATTTTAAGAATTAATAATAAAAAAGTAGGTATGTAATGTATGGTGTAAAATTAAATAAGGTTGCTGCAAAAATTGTAGTAGCCTTTTTATTTTGTCCCAATTTCATCTTCTATAGCGAGAAGTGTTAGTTCCGACCTCCTTCTACACTAACTAAACCCGCAAGCGGGAGGATTCCAGTCAACTACGTTTCATTACAAATAAAAAAAGCCACTGGACTCTAAAAAGTCTAATGGTTAGGAAACATAAAAATAATAATAAAATAATAATAAATCGCTAAATACGATCTGGTACTACACACACATATAGTATACAAACTGTATACTAAAAAGTAAATAAAATTTTATTTTGTTAGCTTTCCGCAGAGTAATATCTATTAGTAAAAGTAGTAGCTCATTTGTTACATGAAGTGGGAAAGCTAGTTACAGACGGCAAGCCTTGAAGGACAAAATTTCATACGATTTTTTATTGGGATTTTTGGCAAAATTTTGGACGGAAGTTGTGCAAAATTTCAGCCTTATTTTGAAAAAAATGAACAGAAAAATATACGTAAAGGAAGTAAAATTTTATGGAGAAAATGATAAAAAAGTCGGTCGAATATTTAGTGATTTTTTCGGTGAAAATTAGGACTAATTTTGGAAGAAAAATATGCTATAATTAACTAGCACAGAAGTTACATAAAGACGGTGGTGAACTATCTTTTTTGAAAAGAGGTGGTGCTTATGAAAGTGCTTATAGACTTCTTGAAGAAAGGAGGTTCACGTACGCCCTTGTTGCAAAACATAGGGATAGTTCTTTGGGGCTTGTCAGTGTTGATAGCCGTACCACTTATTAGCTTTCTACAGAGTAATATTCTGTTAGTGAAAGTAGTAGCTCATTTGCTACATGAAGTGGGAAAGTTAGTCGATGAATGGCAAGCTTTAAAGGACAAAATAAAAAACCGTCAGTAACTTTGGCGAGCCTGATGGTTTTGAAATAATATAAAGTTTGAAACTAGAGTTCGTCACCGTCTTTTAAACGGCTGTACAACGAGAGATATGTTAGTCGCATATCTCTTTTTATTTATAATTATATTATACGTTTTTTAGTATGAAAAGTAAACAGAGAAAGTCGTATGGATTTAGAGAAAATCAGGTAAGAAAAATACTCTACTTCATACGATTTTTTTATTGTGATTTTGGCAGAAATTGCAGTGAAATTTTATTGGATTTTGATGATAAAATTTAGACGAAAAGAAGCAATTTTTTGAAGAAGTTTGCACAAAGTTTTGGCTTTATTTTTGAAGAAAAAAGTGAACAGAAAATACACATAAAGGGAGCAAAATTTTATTGAGAAAATGACAAAAAAGTTGGACAAAAATTCTGCTATTTTTATCAAATGTGGAGAGAAGTTTTGGCATAAATTGTGGCTAGATTCTGGACTTCAATCAGGGATATTTTTGATGAAAATTGAAATCAAAATTTGTTGATCATTTTATCTGATTTAAGGTAAAAAATATCTGCTATTTTAGTTTCAAAAAGCTGCATATTCTGATGAGTTTTTGAAGCTAAAATGCTTACTTTTTTCTTTCGCTAAAGTAAAAAAGTAAGACAAAAAAGAAAGGCGTCTGTCAACATCACGAAATATAAAATTTCTATTTTTGACGATTTTCGAATAAATTGCCATTTTTAAGCCAATTTATTCGAAAAGAGCATAAGGGAAACTTCTACCAACTACGTTGGTAGCCTGATAGTATCAGGGTTTCCGTTGTCCCCAAATTTTCTCGCTACGCTACTAAGTACTACCACAGTATACTACCAAATACAACCATGATACTACCATTTACTACCATGTAATACTACCAAGTGCAACCATGATACTACTATTTACTACCATGCTACACAACCAAATACTACCACGCACTACCAAACACTACCATTGTTAAAATTGTATCACTACCATCTACTACCACTGTTTACTACCATTTACTACCTCTACACTGTTATTTACTACCATTCAATACAACCAAGTACAACCATGCACTACCAAACACTACCATACCTTAAAATGTAGCACTACCATCTACTACCACTATTTATTATATATTTACTGCTATTTACAACCACATAATACTGTTGTTTACTACCATGAATATTTAATATATTTTTTGACGAGTAAACGATAAAATTTCAGACTGTCAGTGTCATCAATTTAGCAATTTTTTTTAGAACTTTTAAAATGACTTTAAACTATAAAAAGTGAGAGTGATTTTAACAATGAAAATTAGTAATAAAGAGTTGAAAATTAGAGGACTTTCCTCAGAAGAAATTGCACAATTAGATATCATAGTAAAGAAGGAGAATTACAGTTCTAGGAATGAATTTTTATTGAATGAGATTCGAAAAGTGATTCAAGGAAATTATAAATCAAATGAAGAAGAAATTTTAACAACATATTTGAAAGAAATTATTGTTACTAATAAAGAGTTAACCAAAAACTTAAAACATGTGTTGGAATCAAAAGAGAAGTTATTAGACGAAATTGATAAATTATCAGAAAAATATGCCAGATTTTTAGAATATACAGATGAAGAGGGTAGAAATTAAGATGCAAATAAATATAAAGAATATTCCAGAGGAAATATTGTCTGCTCTAAAGTTACAAGCTAAGGAAAGTAAAGCAGCTAATTTTTCTCAGTATATTATCGAAATTTTCAGATCAGCAATCGTTAATAATGGATTATCAATTTATGATTCTGAACTAGCAAATTTAGCTGTTGAGATTAAGAAACAACAAGCAAAAGTTACTCAATTTTTGACAGAAGAAAATATTGATAATCTTCGAATTATGGAAGAACTAAAAATAGTACAGGATTTGGTTGAAGGTTGGATTGAATTTGATACTATTTCAGAAGTAATGGCTGAGGGTGAGCAGGGTAATGAAAAAGAATAAAAGTATAATCGCGATTCTAATAGTTATCTTAATAATTTTAGTACAACCGAATGTTTGGCAGAAAGTAAGAGATATGTTTACTATTAGAGATTTTAAAACTCAACTAGGAATTATAGATACCAATGGCAAAGTTATGTCCAAAGAAACAAACAAAAGATTGAGTGAACAAGACTATAATAATGAATTAATCATAGTGGTAAATCAAAACCAATCTGACTTAAATGTGAAAGATTTACAGCAATCTAAATTAAAGTATGAATTAAAGGATAAAGATTTATTGAATAGGTCAAGAGGCGGAAAAATAATATTCAACAAAAATATGCTTCCTCAATCAAGTATTACAGAAACAAATATGAGAATTGCAGGGTGGAATAAGACAGTAGAAAAAAATCAGAAAGTTTGGACTAAAGAGATGGTTATACCAATAAAAGATGGGAAAGAGATTCCTAAAAATAATACTTTTGTTTCGACTAGAGATCTGAGTAAAAAATTAGCCGAGTATCAGAAAAAAATTAGCGATTATATCAACCAAACAAATGATAGTGTAGGATATGAAGCAACTATAATTTATAACGGTGTAAATCCTATTCCATCAGGAGTGCATGTTCAAGCTAAAAGTATTGAAGATAATCAATTTCAATTTAATATTTATGTACTCAATCAGGAACATAATTACAATGTAAATCATTTAACAGGTAACGTGAAGAAAAATTAGTACAATACGAGGAGAATTTAACATGGATAAGAATAGCAAAAATAAGAAATTTTTTTACATTAGACAAGATAGAGAGCAAAAATTAAATGAATTATATAATAAATTTAAGAAAGAAGACAATGTTAAGTCATTTTCAGAATTTGGAAATAGAATGATTGACATACTATATGATCTTTTGATTACTCCTAAAGATACACCACTTCAAGAAAGAATAGCAGAGCTAAAGAAGGTTAAAAACACTCAACTACAAAACATAGATGTCTTAGTTAGAAGCATACGTTCCAGTGAGAATATTAATTTATATGTATTATTAGCTTTATATAATAAATTAACGGTTGAAGGTTGGCAGCCATCAGACTTGGAATCAATTACAGTTACATCTCAGAATGAAGAGCTAAATCAATTGTTAAAACAAATAGGAGATTTAGTTACACAAGACGCTGCTAGAGGCAAAGAAATTAAGGATTCACATAAAAAGAGTTAGAATAAAAATCGAATAAATGAGGGGGAATTTATGTGAGCAAGAAAAAAAGTAGAGAGTACTTAATGAAATTAAGAAAAATTTCAGATCAAGGGCTGATTGACCCTTTTGAAGGAGATTTAGGTGAATTTGATGGAGTCACTTTAAAATTTGTTGAACCAGTGTCAAAACTGATCTGTAAATATACAGGTAAACCGTATACTATCCAATGGCAAAGAAAGATTGAAGAAATGCGAGATCTTTATCAGAAATGGCAGATAGAAATGGCTAATAATTTTGAAGATGGTGAACGTAGAGGATATATTGTAAAAAAAGAAGATGTTAGGCGAAACAACGAACGAATTGAAACTTATTTGGAACTTGGTTTTGGTTTTAAGGATTTTGCAAAAAAAGTTGGTTATAGTGAGGGATCACTTAGAAATAAGTGGAATCGTACGGAGTTAGAAAAAGCACATAATCCATGTGTGATTAAAAATAATATCTTGAAGCCATTAAGTAAAAGTGGTAGTTCTCGAATGGGACATAAAGTTAGTGTAGGTAAAAAATCTAGAATAACTGATATTTTATTAACTAGATAATAAGTTAGCAAATAGCTAGTTAGATAGAAGGTGATAGATTGGAACAAAAAACTTCTCCAGCTATAACATTTATGATTCAATATCGAAAACCAGATCCAGGACATGTTAATTATACAAACCGAAAAAATGCCGTAGATATAGATAATGAATTAGGAATCCAACGTTCAGACGAGTATAGTCAAGAATTGATTCAAGAGATTAATCAAGAATTACCTGAAATGGACTTAGATTTTGAAGATTATGTTGATTATATGAATCGGGGATATGCAACTAAAAATAAAGATGATGAATTAACAACTATGTTTACTGCTACAGAGAATAATGCACCTAAAATAAGGCTTAAAGAAACTAAGGATAAATTAAAACAGGCATATAAAAATAATTCTTTGATGTGGCAAGGCGTAGTTTCGTTTGATAATGAATTTTTAGCTAAACAAGGGTTGTATGATCCTGAAACAGGTAAGGTAAATCAAAGAGCAATTAAAGAAACAATTAGGCAAGCTATGCCTGCTTTAATACAACGAGAAGAACTATCTGATACTGCTTTTTGGTGGGGGAATATCCATTTGAACACTAGACATGTACATGTTCATTTAGGACTTTCAGAGATAGAGTCTAATCGGCCCAAAGTATACTTTGCTCCACGAGATCAGATGGAATATAAAGGGGCTTTTTCACAAAAAACAATTAAAGCCTTTAAAAGTGCCATTTATCATGAAATTTTGAATGACCAAGAAAAGAAAAGGTTACTTCGTCAAGAACAAAAAATAGGCGTATTTAAGCAAAGTTTAACTGATAATATTGAGAACTCAGTTAATAATAAGTATGACTATAAAGCTAAATTCTTCTTAGAACAAGCCTATAACCATTTACCACAAAATAAAAAAATACGTTATCGTTCTAATGCTAAGGACTTCAAAGTAGCTAAATTATATCTTAACAAGTATGTAGAACACTTTTTAAAACATGGTGGAAAAGAAGATTATGACGCTTTTAAACAAGAAACCAGAGATTATTTAGCTAATTACAAACAAGCTTATACAAGTGAAGAGGAAGGGCGTGAGTATGAGAAAAGAACTAAAGACTGGCTAAATAACGAAAAGATAACCATTGCTGAAACTAAAGGCTTTAATTTGGATGATTTAGTTGAAAAACGTATGCAAGATTTACATGATAGGTTAGGTAGTAAGGTTTTAAATTATCTGCAGTCTAATCCTCCAGGAGATACAGAAATTTTGCCGCCTAATTTAAGTAGATTCTCTAAAAGCAATCAAAAGATGGCCAAAAATCAGTTGCCAGAAGTAAGTACAATTTATACAAAGAGACAATGGGACTGGTTAGGATATGAAATACCAGAAAAAGCTCAGCCAATAGCTATTGTTAAACCTAATAATAATCCTGATATTAATAAAAGGTATATTGAAGAAAAATACTGGGATATTAGTCAGGTTAAACTAAAGAAAAACTTAAATTCGAAGCCGAAGATAAAGCTTTATCAGGCCCTATGGTTAACTACAGAAGAATTAGAACAATTGGTTGATGGAAGTAAAGATCGTAAGCTAACTAGCCTTGAAAAACAAGAATTTGGTGTTTATAGATACGCAATTAAAGTTAAGAATATGCAAGAAAGACAAGTAGAAATCAATGATCGAATGGATATTTTAAAAGCTTACCAACCATTGACTACTGATAAACCGTTGATTGATTATAAGATGCAACAATACAAAGAACTAGAGGAATTGTTAGAAATTAGATTAAAGCCAAAGTATAAGCAGAATAATACCGAAAAAAGGCAACTTGAAAAATTAACTAATAGACATTTAGATGTTGTTAAAGTTCCAATTACTAAAGTTGATAAAACTGTATATTTAGCGAGAAAAAACACTTTGTCTACGGAGCTTAAACTGGCAAATCAAGCTCAAAGTGATACAACCTTTAGTTTGGTTTATGGGTCAAAAACTACGAAAAAGCAATATTTAAACAGGTTGACACAGGAACAAGAAGTTTTAAAAACTAAGTATGAAATTTATCAACGTAATGAACAGATAAAAAATGAGGTAGATGAGAATAAAATTTCTGATTTAAAAAAAGAAAATGGCCAAGATTTTGGGAAATTAAAAGTGCTATATCAGAAGTTAGATCCAGAAAGTGATAGGCAAACAAATAATTTTGATTTTGATAATTTTAATTTGAAAGATTCTGAAATTCATAGACAAGTAAGGTCTAGTCAACAAAAAGAAAGTGAGACTTTCAAACAAGAAAGATCACAATTTAGCTATAAACCCTTTAGTCCACATATGATTAGTTCAGCACATCTAATGCTTAAAGCAAATGGTAGAGAACAAATTGAAGCAGCTAAGAAGAAGTGGCGAGATGATGATCGAACGGAAAAAGAACGTCAAAGAGAAGAAAGAAAGCGTGGTAGGAGTATCTAACTAGAATCTATTTTTGATGAGTCTAGTAATTGTCGAAGGTTGCTAGACTATAAGCGTGGATTTTTTTCACGCACTTTTCAAATTTGTAAAACACTCTCTTGCCCTAGATGTAAAGATTTGAATATTCAGGTAGATTTGAGGCTATCCTGGGGCTTTAAAATAAATTGAAAGGAAGATGAGAATGGAAACAAAATTTTTTCTAATAGATACCAAAATGGACAATATTTGGACAAACATAATTATAGCTGCTAATTCATTAGAAGAGGCGGAAGCAAAAGTAAAGGAAATGCAGAGTAAGAAGAATAGTTAAAATCGAAGTGTAAAAATAGTCTAACTATAATAAATTTAGTATTTAACATCAGTTGAATCAGGAAAAATTAAATAGATAAACTGGTTCAAAGTGTAAAGATAGTCTATGAGAGGGGGATAATATGAACGAAAACATTAAGGCTATGGTTTCAGAATTAAAAAGAGAGTTTCCAGATAATTATGGTAATGGCACTAAAGGCTTATATTTTGAAATAAGTGATAATCATTATTTTGAATATGGTGTAGATAAAGAATTTACAGAACAGCATTTTAGCGATATTTGGATTAGATATAAAGGAAATGGATTTAAAATTATATATGAAAATGATTTGGAATGTGAAATTGAAACAGAGTATTACCCCAATTTAGAAAATTTAGAAGCAATTGGAAGAATTATTAATATAGTAGGTAAAAATTTAAGTAAGATAAATTTTGATTATTAATTAAGTTGCTTTGACCTTAATAAGTCACTAAACTGTTAATATCGTTTGATGAATATACATTCATGAATTAGGATCTCTTATAAACGATATAGACTTAGTACTCGTAAAAAAGTGCTAAGCCATAAGTAGCAAAATTACTCAACAAATAATCTACTTAGGCAATTTTGTTACTGAAGGATTTATCCTTTTTAACTACTGTTACAGGAAAGAATAATTTCAAGGAAGTGAAAACGACCTTCTCTTTTATTAGAATACACACAAATAACCTGTAACATTGCCTTGTATCTGCATGATTTGAGACAGTCTTACGCTTTTGAGGACGTAGCAAGGCTTATTTTTAGGTGTATGTTGAGCCTTACATTGACTTTTTATACAGTTAGTATTTATAATATAACTACCGAGAAAACACTTTTTTATTTTTATATTTGTAAAGCTATTTACATTATCAATTCAATCTAGTCTATATTAGGCTAGATTTTTTTAATTATTGACGTTATATATGCTTATGCTCTAAAATGAGTGTACATTTATTTATCGTTATTACAACTACGAAACAGTCTTTTCTATTTTGATCCAGCCTATTTTTAGGTTGGATTTTTTATTTGAGTATGTAATATCTATGGTATAGTATAAAGAAAAGAGTATGGAGGCAGGAGTTATGGTTAAAAAATTAGTATTCCCTGGTGAAGATATTAATAATTTTGATTTTGAAGCATTATGGGACGTAGCAGAAATGAATGATGATGAAAAAAGTTTTACTTACGCTGGCACAGGCAAAAATGAAGGCCTACAATTTACATTAGGCTATAAAAGTAGACCTGAAGAGTATGAAAGAGTTAAAAAAATTCATTTAGAAGATATTGAACATAATAAAAAAATATTTGCTAAAGAATTAAGTGAACATAAAATTTCTGAAGACGAGTATAAAGAAAAATTAAAAAAAGCCAGCGTAGTTGCTGATTTTATTCCAGAGTTCTTTTTAGACGAAGATTATTTGGAAGAAGAGGATTTAGCTTCCCCAGCTGGTAGTGCTGATAGTCCTGACTTTTTCTAATTACATATAATTATATGATTTAAACTTCTTATGATTAGTTTGACCACTAATTGTAAGAAGTTTTTGTTTACCCTAATTGCTGTCATCAAAATAGAGATTTTCAAAATTTAAATTACACTCAGTACATAAAATGAATGGGAGTGATTTAAATGGCAGAAAATAATAATCCTATATTAAAAAGTTTCATTACTTTAAATACAGAGGATTCAGAAGTAGTAGACGCAATAAGCAACCCAATTATTGATAGTAGTGATGAATCAGTGAATGGGGACTTTGTTAAAGAAGAATTTAATGCAGAGCGTTTTGCTGCTGAGTTAAGTCGCTTAAACAAAGAATATCAAGCAGCAGATAATAGTTCCTACAATCAAGGAGTAAGAGATATTTTAGCGGAGATCATTTATGAATTTCATTGTGATCTTGGACAACCTGAAGAGGAGGTGCAAGATTAATGGTAGAAAAAATTCATGATTTAGCTAAAAACGAATTAAATAAGCGTTATGGGATTTCTAAACAACCAGGAAAATCTTTAAATGTAACTACAAATGATACACTATTTACATTATTTAGAAAAACGGCAGACTTTATTTATCGTCATGGTGAATGGACTAAAAAAGATGAACTTACAGCTGTTAGAAGCATGTTGGAACGAAGGGAAAGTTATTGGGGACGAGAACCTCAAGAAATAGAGGTTAATAAAATTGAGCCTACACAAGAACAGGCTGACTATTTGAAAGCTACAAGACTCTTTAAAACCGATAACGTTAAGGATCATATGTATTTAACAAAATACAGTTATATCAATGGAAAAGGTGAAAAAAAAGTAAACGAGTTTACTATCCTTTTAGATTCCGACAATAAAGTTGGAACTAAGCATATGTATGCTTTCAACAGAACAATAGAAGTTGAGGGTTTACCTAAGAGTTTTATGATGGGTAATTTAAATCGAGCTATTGGCTATGACAAGCTTTTTTCAGATGTTATTAACAAGTTTGATGAACAAAAGCCTACTGGATTTACTAAAGAAAATGTATTTTATTTCTTGGATAGGTTGATACAAGCTGATAAAAGAAATTTTAAAGGCTTTATTCACGACACAATGTATGATTTTGAAATAACACCAGAAATGAGACAGGAAGCTGCACAAGATCCAGATGGTATGGCAAGTGTTAGGTGGGGTAAGACAAACCTAAAATGGGCAGAACGGCACCAAGCTCGAAATCGTACTATTGACTGGTTGAATAAGTATTTGAAAGATACTTACAACCTAACCTTACAAGTAGAATATGAAAATGATATCGACAAGGAAACGCACGCTAAAAGTTGGCAGACTAAAAAGAATATCAATAAATCTACTTTAGAAGTTATGAATAATTCTAATCTAAATATTCCATTTGAATCATTGGAATTAGATAACGGTGTAGATTTAGACCGTTTTAAACAAGCGGAAATTACATTTCAAGAAATGATGAATTTCTTACCAAAATCAACCAATAGAGAAAAACCAATTTTAAGGTTACGTAAATTAGGTAACCATAAAGCATTAGGGTTATTTGTTCCATACAATAACACGATTGCGGTTGATTTTAGAAGTTCTAAATCAAAAACGGAATATCAACCCGCAGGTACAGGCATTCAATCATTTATCCACGAATACGGACACTTTTTAGACTATAATACTAGCCATGAAGTTGGAATTAGTTCATCTTTACAAAATGATTTTAGTGATATCTTGTATCAAGTGCAGCACAAAATTGATAATCATCAAAAAATGGTTGGAAAAGAATTTTTCCCTAATCGGTTAGCTAATTATTTTAAGGTACCAACAGAAGTTTTTGCTAGGGCTTTTGAAATATATTCTTCCGAAGCTGGACTAGATAATTCTTTAATTTTTGACAAGTCTGCTTATCAAAATGAACTACAATATACTTTCTTTACGGACGATATTAAAGCAAAGATAACGGAGTATTTTGATAATAAGTTTCCTGGATATCGTGAAAGAATTAAAGAGTATAATGCTCTAATTGAAAGCAAGAAACAACAACAAATTCAAAATATTGAAGCAGATACTAAGACAATTAAAAATGTTGAACAACAAGATTTAGATTTAACTAATCAAAATGTTTCAGATGAACCTAAAAATGATAAATCTGAAAAATTGAATCAAGAACTTGATGAATCTCGTGAAGAACTATTAAATGCAGTGAAGAAAGATTTGAAAGGTGACTCTGGTAATCAAGAAATCACAGATAATTCAGAATCAAAATTAGAATTTTCTGAAATTACTAAAGACAACCTTGAGTTATTAGCTAGAGAACAAGCCAAAGGAACAAAAATTGAATTAACAGAGATTTTTGATGACAGGACTTTTCTTAATTTTGAAAGAAACTTAGGTATCTTACGAAAGATTAATAATGCTGATATTGATGACAAAGTAAACTTTTTAGGAACAGAGTTTACTGTAGAGGAGCAGGGAACAAGAGATTTTGAAAATAGTGTTGGACGTCCTGTAGGAGTGACATTAAGCTATATTGATTCTAATGGTAATGAGCAAATTTTAACCCTACCTGGAAATAATGAAAGTTTAGCTGCAAATTATTTAGTATCAGCTATTTATTCTAATGTGATTGAACCGAATATTAACAATGAAAAAACAAATAATAATCAAACACAAGAAGAAAATAAAACTCCTGAAACTGAAAACTATAGGTTAAGAAAAGCAAGAGAAAAACTTCAACGTTTGGAAAAAGAATTTGAAGAGACTAGCCAATCCTTAAATGACCATTATACTCAAACCAATGGTCAACCTATGAATGACAAACGCAATAGCGATTCATTCTTTAACGAAGCTAACAGATTAGAAGAAAAAATCTCTAAATTAAATAACGAAATTAAGGAACAACGAGAAAGAGTTGCTAGGTTAGAAGCTAGTGCTGAAAGAAAAGCAGAAGGTTTGAACCGTAGTGGCAATGGTTTAGAGTTAAGTGTAGATAATATACCTAGAATCCAAGAAGAAATTGAACGTTTTGAAAAGGGAGAGTCTAATTATTCTAAAAAAACAATTGAAAAATATCGTCAAGAATTAGTTAAATTAGAACAATCTGCTAAACTAGCCGATAGCATTGCTCCAGAGGCTAAGAAGGTAGTAGATAGCGGGAAATTATCTCAATGGAAGAAACGTCCTAATATTTATTTTGTTAAAGGTTTAAGGAACGTAGCTCTTGTGATTAATGAACAAGGTATGCTTGAAGTAAGTTCAAAATATACTCCCAAGACGGATAGAGAACGAGAAATTGTTAATGAGTTATTAGAATTGCAGAGACAATCTGAATCAGGTCAAGAAATCTCTCAAGATAGTGAGAAGTCAACAATTGAGTCAGATCAAATGAGTGACAAAAATAATGAAGATATCAATACCGATGCAGAAAATGTAACAGTTGAATCAAATGAAAATAATATCGAAACTCCTCCAAGAAAAATAACAACTGAAATGATTAGTAAAGCAGAAGGACAAGATATTTTAGCGGTTGCTCAAAGTTTAGGAATTGAATTAGTTAGAGGTCGTAATGCAGCGTATCATTGGGTAGACGAACCAAGTTTTGAAATTAATTCCAAAACAAAACTTTTCACTTGGAAAGATAAAAATATCTACAATAAAAATGTAATTAGTTTAGTTGAGGCAAAAGAAAGCCTTAATTATCGAGAAGCCGTTCTATATTTAAATGATAACGAGATTCCTAATTTTGATTTTGATAAGGTCAAGATAGAATCAATTAACGGAGAAATTGAGACTCCTAAAGTAACTGAAGTAGATATTAATGGTCATTCTAAGAATGAAATTGAACCATCAACATCAGAAGAAAATACTTCAAGAAATGAAACTCAAGAAAACGGAGAAACAAAAGAGTCTTATGCTTTAAGCCGTTCTAAGAATAAACTAGCTAGATTAGAACAAGAATTGGAATCAGCACAACAAGCAGTATTTGATCATTTTAACTCCGTTAATGGAAAGCCTAGTGATAATAGGGCATTCTTTGAACAATCTGAACAACTTGGAAAAAAAGTTAGAAGTTTGATGGAACAAGTTGAGAAGCAAAAGAAACGAGTAAAACAACAAGAGTTCATTAATCAAGGATTTAATCGACAAGGTAATGGCCTAGAGTTGAGTGTAGATAATATTGACCGTATCGAAAAAGAAATTAAGAAGTTTGATAATGGAGAATCTGCTTATTCTAAGGCTACAATCAACAAATACCGCAAAGAATTAGAAAACTTAAAACAAGAATCTAAATTAGGTTCTATTAAATTAAGTAAGGCAGCTAAACAAATGTTAAAAGAAGGTAAACTCAAACAATGGAAGAAACACCCAAATGTATTCTTCATTAAAGAGCTTAAGAAATCTGCAGTTGCCTTAGAAATAAATGAAGATGGTACGTTTAAACCTAGTGAAAAATATGTGGCTAAAACTCCTGAAGAACAAGAGGCAGTCAAGAATCTGTTAGATCAACTATCTATTAAAAAGGAAGAACCAAAACAAGAAGTACAAAATAATGTTGCTAATCAGGAAACCAAAGTAAACGAGCCAATTATTCCAAGAGGAGCTGTTAGAATAACAGAAAAAGAAATAGCTTTTGCTAGAGAACAAAATATTTTAAATGTAGCTCAAGCATTAGGTATTAATTTAACTCACGATACAGTATATCACTGGTCTGATGAGCCAACTTTCGAAATTAATCCTGAAAATAATTCGTTTACCTGGGGATCTAAAGATTTATATAAAGAAGATCCTATTAGTTTAGTTCAAAATAGAGAAAACCTAAACTATCAACAAGCGGTTAAATACTTAAACGTAAATGAATTTCCTGAATATACTGAAAATAGTATCGAAAGTGCTAAAATAGTTGAAAATAATGTAGATAATGAAGGACAAGATTTAGATATAAATCCATCTTCTGAAGAGAGTCAAACACAAGTTGAAACGACATCACAATTAGATGAAAATGGTAATCCACTACAACCAGGTTGGAAGCCAGTAAATCGCAGACCAGGTTATCACAAATATGCACGTAAAAATCAAATTAATTATACAAACCGTAAAGTAAGAAATAGAAGTCTTGAAAGAGCTTCAGCAATTCAGACAGCTAAAAGCAGAGATATTTTAGAAGTGGCCGAAATGTTAGGTATGAAGCTTAAAAGGCAAGGTAATACTTACCAATGGGTAGAACATGATTCCCTTACAATCTTCCCTAAGACTAATTCGTTTAAGTGGTTTAATCCAGAACATGGAGATTATGGGGATCCAATTGCATTAGTTCAAGCAGTGACAAGAGATACACCTAATCCATTAAACTTTAATCAATCAATTTCGTTCTTATTGAAAAATAAATTTACAGGAGCTAAGCCTGTTATTTATGACGCACCTAAAAAAGAGTTCTCGTATCTTTTAAGAGATGAAAACAATATTGATAAAGCAGTTAAATATTTGAGTGAAACAAGAGGAATCAATCCTAAAGTAGTTGAATATTTTGCTAAAAAAGGTATTTTAGCTCAAGCTACAAGATTTGATAAGGCACATAACTTGTACGAACCAGTTATTGTGTTTAAGAACTTTGATGAAAATGCAAAATTTGTTGGAGCTTATCTTGAAGGAATTGATCAACACCCTGAAATTTATGGTACACATCATGGTAGAAGAAAAGAGATTGTTACTAATAGTGACGGAAATGTTGGTACTAATATCTCGATTGGAAAACCAAAGAATGTTATTTTATGTGAATCTAACATTGATATGATGAGTTATTTTGAACTAAAAGGTAATCGTCGTCAACTTAAAGATACTATGCTAGTTTCAATGAATGGATTAAAAGAAAGTACTGTTAGCAAGGCTTTTCAAATGGTTATGGCACCTAAGTATGATGGAAAGACAGCACAATATATGGAAAAGGTTAATGAACTTGCCAATAACTATGAAAATGCCTATGAACAATGGTTAAAGACAGGAGCAACAATTACTTTAGCCGTAGACAATGATAAAGCAGGATTAGAGTTATATAAGAAATTATCTGAAAAGTATCCTAATATTCCGATTAAATTAGATGTTCCGCCTAAAGCTAAGGGACAAGAAAAAATGGACTGGAATGATTATCTAAAAGCATTAAAACAATCAGGAAAACCATTAGAGCAAGAGTTGGATAATGTAGAGTTTGCTCCTGAACAAATTGCCTTAGAAAAAAGACAAGCCCAAATTATTGGTAATAGTCAATTCGAGTCTCAATCTAAAGAAATGTTGCAGGAACAAGAGCCGCAAGAAAAAACTAAAGCTGTAAATAATACTGATACTCAAGAAAAAATAGTTAAAGAAGAACCAAAACAACAAGAAATTCCTCAAAATGATAGCATTCGTCAAGAAAATTCTAAACAAGAGGTAACTCAAGATAATTCTAAAGTAACTAGAAATGTACAATCTAAAGCAGGACAACAAGAACCGCAAAATACTAAACGTAGGCATGGAAACTACAATCCTGTTATAGCTGATCCTAACTGGAAAAACATTCGAAATTCTAAAGAGAATATGATTCAATTAAATGATAAAGCTCAAAAAATCATTCGAAAATATGCTACAGATCCTGAAGGTTTTAAGAATTACCTTGATTATATGAGCTTAAATCCAGGAACAAACTATAAGAATGCAGCTTTAATTCAGGAAAAATTACCTGGAACTAAAATGGCTTTAACTTATAAGCAGTGGCAAGAATTAGGAATTGAAAAGGGTATAACTGAAGCAGATGTTGAAGGGCATTTTGTTTCCAGAAACGGTAAAACCCTAATTAAAAACCGTAAATTAACGGTTCTCCAAAAAGAAAAGAGCAAGGTTAAGTGCTTTAGACCTAATACACGAGTTGTAGTACCACGCTTAGATGATAAAGGTAAGTTAATGAGAAATAGTAATGGTGCTTTAATTTGTCGACCTAAAGAACAAGCTTCTAGTTTGGAATTAGAGAAACTAGCAACTGGCGAAATGTATAAAGAAGGAATGAAAGAATATGTAAATTTCATTAGAAATGAAAAAGGTCAAGTTACTTATAGCGATTATGCAGTTTATGGAATTGAACAAACAAGTTTGAAGAAGGATAGATATGATAAAGTTTTGAATAATTACAAGGTAGATTTAAGTAATCCTAAACATATTGTTGCAATGCAGCAAAGTTTAGGTGAGATTTCCAAATCTATTAAAGTTCCAGTACTTTATGATAATGAAGGAATTTTGAAAAAAGGCGAATCAGGCAAATATGATCAAAAAACACAGAAAATATATCTAAACTCTAGTCTTAGTCCTGAACAAAAAATTAAAGCCCAGATTAAACTTTTATCTGAAGCTGCCTTTGACAGCACCTCCAGAGTAGGTCATAGTGACGATCCTAGAATTGAAAGTAGAAGAATGAAGCATGTAGCTAAGCGAAAGAAAGTTGATAATCTAAAAAGTTCAATGACAGAATATATGTTAAAAGAAAGATTGGGTATTGAACATGATAATGTAACTCCAGGTGTTATTGGTAATTGGGCTACTCGTTTAGACGATTTGAGAGCTACAGATTTTGATAAATCTTTAAAACAAATTCAAAAAGAAACTAATAAATTCTCTAAAATTTTTGATCGTAGTCTAAGCGCAATTAAACAACAACAGAATATTAATCTTGTACAAAATGTAGAACCTGTTAGAGCAGTGAACATTTAAATAGTGTCACAAAAAAGGCAATTTCAGCAAATAGAGATAGACTTATACTATAAGTTTTTGAGGAGGTATCTCTATGAAAATTGTCTTTCGTAAAAAGAAACGCTATAACAAGTGGAACACGCCGTACAAGAATCCTATTTACGCAGATACTAAGCGTAATTTGGTTAGTAAGAAAGCCACTTCAAAATTGATAAAAAAATTTAGAAGGGGGCTTTTTTAATGGGCAATATTAAAGAAATACAAATATAAAATATTTGATCCAGAAAAAATTTCAAAATTAAGAGGGGACGTGAACGTATATGACGACTGTGATTTTGGCGGAAAAGCCTAGTCAAGCTAAGAATTATATTGAATCGTTTAATTCTTACGAAAAATATGATGGTTATTTTAAAGTAGAAGATCCTATTTTTAATGATGAAACTTTTGTAACTTATTGCTTTGGCCATTTAGTAACTTTAGCTAAACCTGAATACTATAATCCAGATTATGCTAAAAGTTGGAACTTAAAGCAATTACCCATTTTCCCTACAGCATTTCATTTTGAAGTAGCCGAAGGAAAACACAAACAATTCAATATTGTTAGAGAACTTTTGAATAAGGCAAATACAATTGTAATAGCTACTGACAGTGATAGAGAAGGTGAAAATATTGCTTGGTCGATTTTAAATCAAGTTCACATCACTAATCAACAAAAAAATATTAAAAGATTGTGGATCAATTCTTTAGAAAAAAGTGTGGTACTTGAGGGATTTAGAAATTTAAAAGATGATGAAGATTACTATAATTTTTTTGTTGAAGCACAAACTAGGCAACTGAGTGATTGGCTTGTAGGTATGAATTTAACTCGTTTATTTACTTGTGCTTTAGGTCAACAAGGAATTAGATCAACTTTTTCAGTTGGAAGAGTTCAAACACCAACTTTAAATTTAGTTTATGAAAGAGATTTAGCAATAAAAAATTTTAAATCAGTTCCATATTTTGAACTTGAAAGTGAAATTTTAACAGATTCAGAAAAATTTGTTTCAAAATTAACACCCTCTAAGCAATTTGAAAATGAATCGAGTCTAATTACATTCATAGAATCTAATAACGCTCAAAAAGGATTACAAGGCGGTTATATTCAAAGTGTCGAAAAGAAACGAAAGAATAGTGCTAGTCCACGCTTATTTTCATTGTCTAGTCTACAAAGTGAAGTTAATAGACGTTATAAAGCGACTGCCAGTGAGACATTGAAGGCTGTTCAAAGTTTATATGAAAAGAAATTGCTATCCTATCCTCGAAGTGATTGTAATTATATTACGGAGGCTGAATTTGCATATCTAAAAGAGAACATAGATAATTACGCTATTTTATTTAATAAAAATGTTTCATTGTTTACGCAGATGGAGCCAGACAAGAGATATGTAAACAACAAGAAAGTTCAAGAACACTATGCGATTATTCCTACACGTAATATTCCAACTGCCGAACAAATTCAGAGTTTTAATAAATTAGAACTGCAGATTTATACATTAGTAGTTGCAACAACTTTAGCAATGTTTATGGAGCCGTATTTATATGATGAGACCATAATTATAACTAAAGTAGGAAATTTAACATTTAAAGCAAGTGGTCAGATACCTATTAGTAAAGGGTGGCATGAGATGATTAAAGTCACTGAAAATGAGAAACATTTACCTGAAGTAATTGAAGGACAAGTTGTTAAAGCTAACTTAGTTTCTGTAAAAAAGAAAACCAGTTCTCCTAAGCCGTTTACAGAAGGAACTTTAATTACGGCTATGAAAACGGCGGGAAAAACTTTAGATGATAAAGAAGCACAATCAATTTTAAAAGATGTTGAAGGTATTGGGACAGAAGCAACAAGAGCTAATATTATTGATGAACTGAAGAAGAAAGAATATTTGGTAATCAGTAAAAATAAATTACACGTTACTCCTAAAGGCAGTATTTTGTGCCAAGCAGCTGCTAGTTCTCAAACTTTAGTTTCTGCTTCAATGACTGCTGAGTGGGAGAAAAAATTAAAACTAATAGGTCATGGTGAATTTGAACAAAGACAATTTTTAGCTAATGTAAAGCAATTTATCCAAGAGCTAGTTGGGGACGTTCCTACTAAACTTAAAGATAATCAAAATTTAGTGACGCAGATTAAAGAAAATAGTAATAACAATAATAAAGTCATTGGAACTTGTCCTTTATGTAAAAAAGGGAAAATTGTGTATCGAGAAAACAAAAAAGAGCCAAGACGAAGTTTTTATGGTTGTGATCGGTACAAGGAAGGCTGTAAGTTTGGATTTTCTCAAATTATTGCAGGTAAGAAACTAACAAATAATAATGCTAAAGAATTAATTGAAAAAGGTAAAACAAAGAAAATAAACGGTTTTAAGAAAAAAGACGGTGGAAGTTTCGCAGCAGCTTTAAAACTTGATTTAACAGCTGATAGAAATAAAGTCATATTTGATTTTTCAAAGAAGTGAGGGATTTGCATGGAAGTATATGGAATTGTTAAACACGTTGAATTAGCAAAAAAAGAAAATTGGAAACATAGTCTACTTTTATTAACTTTGGACGTTAACGGAATAGAATTTATTTTTCCTGTTGAGAAAGGAGTTATTGAAGAGTTAAGTATTGGTTCTACGATAGGCTTAGATATTGAAGCCTACCCTTTAAATTGGCAAAAGAATAAAGATAGATATGTAGATAATGAACCAGAAGCAGCAAAAGCTACTACTGAAACTATAGAACAAGTACCTAGTCAAACAATTCAGGTAAGTACACCTAAACCACAGCTACCAATGAAGTTGACAGATGAGGAACTTAAAGACCTATATGGCGTAGATGATAATGTAATTCCTATTTCTAAGGATATACGAGTAGATAGCAATTTAGAAGATGTTTCAGAGAGTGAATTTACTCAATTTGATCAACCAACAGTTGAAACTGCAACAGGAGAATCTGAATCATCAGCTAAAGAAGATAAAAATGATACAAACAAGAATGAAAAAAATAAAACAATGATTAAATTGCCAGAGCTTTCTAAGAAAAATAAATCGAAAACATTGAATCCAGCTAACAAAGCAATGCTTGGTAGTTTAGCTGGAAGTTTAGGAAGTGGTATTGAAGAAAGTCCTGAAGATTAAAGGTAAAAACGGGGTGAAAGATAAATGTTTTTTGACGATATTGATAATTTTGATGAAATTGATGATTTGGAAAATATCGTAGTTGAAGATGATACAGAAAACAACGAAACAAGTTTTCCTACACCATATTTGGATCAATATACAACTAATTTATCAATTAAGGCTCAAAGTAGGCCAGATGATTATGAAGTTTATGGCCGAGAAAAAGAAATTGAAGACATTATTATTTCTCTAATGCGAAAAACTAAAAATTCGCCATTACTTATTGGTGAAGCTGGGGTAGGTAAAACAGCTATTGTTGAAGGTGTTGCACTAAGAATTATTAGAAATCAAGTTCCTGAATCTTTACAAGATTTAACGGTTAGGTCTTTAGAATTATCTAGTTTAATGAGTGATACCGTAGAAGGAAGTTTTTTGGCCAAGTTTAAAGCAATTATCGAAGAATTGGTTGCAACTAAGGGTGAAAACTTACTATTTATTGATGAAATTCATACTTTAATGGGAGCTGGTGCTAACGGCCAAGCCTTAGATGCAGGAAACGTATTAAAACCAGCTTTAGCTCGTGGTGAAATTCAAATGATAGGTGCCACAACAATTGATGAATATCATGAAACGATCGAAAATGACCGAGCTTTACAACGTCGTTTCCAAAATATTCAAATTGACGAACCAACTAAAGAACAAGCTTTAGTCATTTTACAAGGGGTAACACCTAGTTTTGAAAATTTCCACCAAGTAAAAATTAAAGAGTCAGCGTTAAAAGCAGCTATTAATCTATCAGTTCGATATATTCCTGACAGATTTTTACCTGATAAAGCTTTGGATTTGTTAGATGAAGCAAGTACTATTGCTAGTTCTCAAAATAGTACAAATGTAAGTGAAGTTGAGATTGCTGAAGTTTTGAAGCGTAGAACAGGTATTCCAGTAACTACGATTCTAAGAGCTGAAGAGGATCGGTTAAAAAATATTGAGAGTCGCTTATCAAAACGAGTTAAGGGTCAAGAATTTGCAGTTAAAGAAGTATCTGACGCTGTAACGATTTCTAGAGCTGGACTACAAGATGAGACTAAACCACTAGGTACTTTTCTTTTCTTAGGAACAACAGGGGTAGGTAAAACAGAGTTGGCCAAATCACTAGCGGAAGTCGTATTTGATGATGAAAATGCTATGATTAGATTAGATATGTCTGAATTTTCACAGCCAGGTTCTTCTTTAAAATTAATAGGAACTAGAAAAACAAAAGGTGTTTTAACAGAAGCAGTTAAGCACCGTCCATACTCAATTGTTTTATTTGACGAATTAGAAAAAGCTGACCGAGAGGTTCATGATTTACTTTTGCAAATTTTAGATGATGGACGTTTAACTGACGGAACTGGTAGACTGATATCCTTCAAAAACACAATTGTTATTATGACAACTAATATCGGTGCAGATAAAATTAAATTAAATGAGGAATTGAAAGGTGATATAGAAAACTTATCTTTACGTGAATATAATCAATTTATTGAGAGTATGGATATTGAATTACAGACAGAATTTAGACCCGAATTTATTAACCGTATTGATCATAAAGTTGTTTTTAAAATGCTAGGTGAGGAAGTTATTAGAGAAATAGCAATTAAAGACTTAGAAATTTTAGATCAACGTATGCAAAAACAAAAAGCTAAATTAGTTTATAATGAAGAATTATTGGACTATTTAGCTTTTAACGGTACTGATGTTAATAATGGTGCAAGACCACTAATGAGACTAATTAATCGTAAAGTACTAGCTCCTATATCAAGGAAACTTTTGACTTTGCCTAAGAGAAAAAATGTTGAGTACATATTTAAAGTAGTGGTTAAAGGTAAAGCTCCAACTGAAAAAAGTGAATTGCTTGATCGTAGAACTTTAGATTTTGAAGTAACGAAGAAGTTGGTGGATCTAAATGATTAGAACTAATAAACAAGAACCAATTAGGTACCGTAATTATCGCTTTTATCTAAATTCACTTACACCATCTGAATTATTTGTACACAAAAAGCAACTGAATAAGGCATATAGAAAAATAAAGAAACAAAAAAAATCCATAACAGAGATCTATAACATAGTGATCATATCAATGATTTTATTTACTCTTGTTGAAGATAGTCATTTTGGTATTGATACTAATTATATGCTCTTAATAGACTTAATTTTTATCCTGGCAGGTGCAGGATTAATAAGTTGGTTCGAATTTAAGTTGGATAGAATTGAAGAGAAGATTATGATTTTTAGAGTTGTTTCTTTAGAAAATTAGTTAAGCAGTTGTTATTGTCATAAAATAGAAATTTATTTTTAGAGAAAGTATTATGAAACTGTACTCAATATCACTCAAGTATAAGATGTATTTAGTCATTCATTTGAGAACTAAATTATTTTAGCACTTAACGAGTTAAAACTTGTTGAGTGCTTTTTTCGTGTCATAAATTTAGTATTTTTTTTTAAATCCTATATGCTAGATATGTTTCTTGAAGAAGAAACTATATTTTTTATAAGAGGAGGAAAAAAGATGAACTTTTTAAATGGTTTTGCTGCTTCAGCCGTAGCAACTAAGTTAAAACTAGGTACATTACCAATGTTTTTTGCTGCAGGAGATCCATTTGGTTCTGCCAAAGGTTTGTTTGATGGCTTAACAGGTAAATTTAAATTAGTTGCAACTGCCGTTTTTGTATTGGTATTAGTTGTAACTGGTATTGCCTATTCTTTTGGTGGCCAAGAATTAAAGACTGGTTCTAAAAAGAAATGGATTGATGTAGGTCTTGCTTTGTGTGTTGTTTTCGGAGCAACTGCAGCTGTACTTTGGTTACAAAGTTTCTTAGCACAACAAGGCTGGTCATAAAAAATAGTAAGAATTATTGAATTGGGGAAGGACTGGGAGTATGAGGTTTTTCAGGAAAAAGATAAGAACTAAAATTGAAGATAGGCTCTTTTTAAGAATAGATTGGAATGAAGATTTTAATTTAAAGACGGACGCATTAAAAAATTTGGTTGAAAGAATAGACCAAGAACATGCAAGTCGAAGTAACAAAAGTGTTATTAAAGATTTTCCATATATTACTATTCAGAACGCTGAGGAATTATTTGCATTAATTCGTGATGATCTTTTAAGCAATGAAGATGATTATATTGTAATAGACAAAGTACAACTTGTTTATCAAGATGAAGAGACCCCAGCAAGTATTGAAAATCAAGCTTTTGTTAATAAATTAGTTATTAACAAAGACTATCGTAATTTATTGAAACCTTTAGTTGCGACAGTTTTTAATGAACCAGTTTTTGATCAAGAACCATATGAACAAACATATGAATCAAAGATTGAATATTTTCAAGAAAATATTTTTCCATTTTATGAAGATGAACTGGAGATAGATAGTACTGATATACCAATCTTACCAAGTTTAGAAGATGTTACAGCAGCTAAAGTAAATAATACTAAGTTAAAAATTAAATATCCTGACGAAAATCACTACTTAAATGGAGTAAGAAATCAAACTGAAGAGCCAAACTCAGACATTAATCAATCTGACTCGCAACCAATAGTAGAAGAAGATCATGGCCAAAATGTTATGCTGAATGATTCTCTAGAAATGCAAGAACCACCAGTTTTGCCAGAGAAAAAAGTTCAGACTACTACACAACAAGTTTCAAATTCAACAGTAAATGATGAAGAAACAGGTAGTTTGCTAGATGATTTAGCTAGTAGTTGGGAATCAAATAGTCAAAATAAACACTTGACTAATTTGGATAATGTTAATAGTTTCGAAGGTAATGTTGATGTTAAATTAAACGATATACCAGTTTCTACTACAGAACTATCCTTTACTTTTCCACGCTTTGAAATTGTTACTTTTGAAAAGTCTAGTTATGAGCCTTATGAAACGGAATATCCAGCCTGGAAACTAAATGAACAAAAGAAACAATGGAATGACTTTTTAGAACAACAAGAAAAAATTAATTTGCGTTGGGCGAAAAAGTCTGTATCACAAGCAATTGAAGCTTTTGAAAATACAGAAAAAGAAGCATTAGGACATAAGATTGCTAAAAGTGATCATAGAGATAATTTAAAGCAAGAAGTTTTAGTTGAGGTAAAGAAACGCCAAGCCAAAGATTTAAAATCACGTTTAGCTAACTTAAAACAGGAACATGAGAGCAACTTGGAAGAACTAAAAGAAGAGTATGAGCAGAAAGTTCGTATAGCTAAGGCTGACTATGAAGAAGCTAAGCAAATTAGAACTAAAGAGATTGAAAGTGAGTATTATAAAATTGCTCATGATGAATATCAGGAGAAATATTTTGCATTGACTGCAGGTTTACAAAAAATTGCAGACGAAGGATTAGCTATGATTGCCAAAGAAAAAAGTGCTAGATTAGATTTTCTAAATCAAGAAAAAACTGAAACAGCTGAAAAGGTTGGGCAACAATTATTTGAAAGTTGTCAAAGTCGTTTAGGCGATTTAGAAAAGAGTTACTTGCAAGAACATCAGGTTGCAAGAACAGAACATAATTTAGCTAGAAAAGAAGCTTTAAATATTGATTTGGTAGCTAAAGCTAAAGAACATTCTGAACAAATGAAAAATGAAGTACAAAAACTTAAACAAGATAATCAACGTTTACAAGCTGAAAAACAGGCTGCTGCTGAAAGGTTAATTGATCAAAAACAAGAAACAGTAAATCATACCGCTAATATGTTAAAAGAATTTCAAGCTCAAGCTACGCAACAAAAAGTTCTTGAAACTAAAGAACCTGTTGAAGAAAAAAGTGTGGGTAAACAACAATCTTCAACATCTGGGTCTAGTTTAGGCAAAGTAGCTTTAGGTGTATTTTTAGGTATAGGTGTTTCAGCAGGGTCTTTTGGTGTTTATTCATATAATCAACATTTAGCACAACAAAATGCTGCTATTCAGAGAATTAGTGATCGCCTAGAATCTCAAGAATCCCAGAATAAAGTCCTTTTAAGCCAAAGAGACAAGGCAATTAAAGAAAAAGAAAAAGCAAGTTCTCAAGCTAAAGCAAATAGCAAGAAACTTGATTCTACAAAGGCTAATAGTTCTTCTAATTCCAATTTTGATAATACTAATCAAGCTACCAGCAGTGCTAATACTACCAGTAGTAAATAAGAGAAGGGGATCAGTAATTTTTGCTGATCCCCTTTATTCACAAAGAGAAAGAAGGGATAAATTTGATATTTGAAATAATTTGGGTTGTGCTTAAATCTTTAATATTGATAATTTATAATCTAATTTCTATTTCAATCATATCGTTGTTTCAAGTACTTAGTTTTATGTTAGTAGTAATTTGGAATACACAAATTTTATGGATATTAAACTTACCCGAATTGGTCTTACTGGTAGGGTGTTTATTAGGAATTTTAGTTTGGTTGTCATTCAGATTTAAAATCAAATTTGCTATTAAAATAATTAATAACTTTAGAGAAAAGTTTAAATTTTCTAGGGTATGGATTAATAAACTACAAAGAAAACAAGATGAATTAAGGCAAAATTGGCAAGAAAAAACGAAAGACAAAGGAAAAACGAAAGTAATTGGAACATTAATTGTAGATCTTTTAGTGTTGCCAATCAGACTAATTATCCTATTAGTTAGTGATATTGCCTTACGGATAGTTTATCCTTTGAAAATAGTTAACCATCAACGTAGAAGATTTTTTAAAGAGAAGAAACCATTTTTACGCTTTAAGACATGGAGATCCTTTTTCGCTATGGGAATAGGTTTTAATTTAGGAATAATCTTATTAACAGATTATCTTGTTAGCATTATTAGAGCGATAATTACATGTATTTATCTCAATATTCTTAATCCAAAGAATTTGGTGAATTTTGACTGGACGGTTTTAAGGTGGACGAATCTGTTTAATATAAGTGTTTTTTTGGTTTCTCCAGTTTTAGCAATACCATTATCACTAATAGGAGCATGGGTTGTATGGAAGTCTGCTTGGATAAATTGGGAACAATATCGTGATTACAATAACAACGAATCAGGTGACGACCGTTTTGCTAAATTAAGTGAGGTAAAACGTCAATATTATCTTGCACCTGATCGTCATAAAGAATATTCAGGAGAAAGTGGAATTCCGATTTTACATCTTAATAAGCAAAATATAGCAGGATTAACTCTAGGTACTTTAATGCGTTATCGAAGTAAAAAAGTAACAGATTTTTTGCAAGATCTTATGCAAAAAACAGGAGTTTCAAAATTAGTTACAGGAATCTACTTATTAGTTAAAGAACCGATTAATATTATCGTCAATGGGACAACTAGATCTGGTAAAGGTGAAAGTTTAGTTAATCCTTCAATTGATACTATTAGTCGAGCTAAGAAGAAATCTTCATTAGTAGTAACTGACCCTAAAGGTGAAATCTATCAAGCTTCGTATAAAACATTACGTAAACGTGGCTATAACGTTCAAGTTCTATCTTTTCAAGATATGGATTGGTCAATGTCATACGATCCATTAGCTTTAGCTAAAGAAGCAGCTAAACATGGATATTACGAAAAAGTTCAAGAACGAGTAAATGCCGTAGCAGAAGCAATTTATCGTAAATCTAAAGGTGGATTTACCAAAGGAAATGAAAAATATTGGGAAGATACAGCAATTTCATTATTTAACGCTATTACAATTGCACTAATTGATAGAGCAAATGAAACATATAATAGTGATCAAGAAAAAGACGCCTGGGATACAGTAACTGTTAGAAATGTAGCTAAGTTTCTAATAGATTTAGGTTCAGAAATTGTTCCAGTTAATGAAAATGGAGAAGAAGTAGTAACTCCAGATCCTAGAATTAGATATAAAACTAAATCTAAATTGACATTGTATTTTGACCAACTTAGAAAAATTAATGATAAAGAGTTTTCTAAATTTAGAGAAATGGCAGACATTAATTTAAGAAATAGTGATTTTGCTTCAGAAGAAACTAAAGGTAATATTTATTCTTCAATGCTTTCAGGAATTAATTTATTTCTACAAGATAATATTGCTAGATTAACCTCTAAAAATTCCTTAGATTTGGAATCGGTTGGTAATCCTAGAAGATTACAAGTGCATTTTAGATCTAGTCGTATGAAAGGTGAGCCTAACTTATATGTACATCAAGCAGCATACATTAGCATTTATCAAACAGGTTATAGCTCTAAAGTAGGAATCAAAGGTAAACGTAAATATTTTGTACGTAGCGATAAGGTTTTGCTAGATGGAAATGGTTACTTGAATTATGTTATTCAAAAACCATTGTCTGATAAATTTATTATCGAAATTAACTTTAATGATCGCAATAATAGACGTGAGATTATTAACGATCGTTGCAAGTTAGCAGGACGCAAGCGTTATTCCAAAGATAAAGATGAAATAACTGGCAGATATGAATTAAAAGACGTTAAAGTCGATATTCGAAGTACACAGGGGTTATTTGAATTAGATGAATTTACTGATATTAATCTAATTTATTCAGATAAGCCAACAGCACTATTTTTAGTAACTCCTCCTAACCGAAGTGAATATAATTCAATGAGTTCCTTATTGATTGACCAACTTTTTAATGCAAATTATGAAGTAGCTTTAAAGGCAGGAAGGAAAACTTCAATTAGAATACAGTTTATTCTAGACGAATTTGGTAATTTACCACCAATTCCTAAAATGTCTGAAAAACTAAACATTGGATTGGGGCAAAATATTCAATTTATGTTATTTGTGCAAGAGTTGACTCAATTAGTAGATAAGTATGGTAAAGAAAGTGCTGATGGAATTTTAGCAGCCTGTTCATTAAACATTTTAATTAAAGCAATCGTTAAAGATACGCTAAGCTTTTATAGTGAGCAGTTAGGTAAGAAGACAATAACCAAACGTGGTAAGTCAACTAATATTTTAGATGAAGCTAATCCCAATATTAGAACTGAAAACCCAGAACAAGCTTTAATGACTGTTACACAATTAAGAAATTTACAAGCAGGGGAAATGGTTATTATTCGTGGAGTTAAAACAATGGATAGATATGGTAAAAAAGTTACACCAGATCCAATATTTGCACATGGGAAAACCGAAATGCCTTATAGATATATGTTTTTGAATAAAGAGTTTGATCAATCAATGACTTTAAGTGATATACCTGTTGAAAGTAAGCATAGAAATCTTGATTTAAGACAAGTCGCTCTTGACTCTAGAGATGTTTACGAGCAATTAAAGGCATGGCGGAGTGATTTAGGAAATATTCAAAATGCCAAGCTTAGAGCTAGAAAAAATCTTTATCAGGAATATTTGAGAGAAAGACCTGAAAAAACCGTAGAAGATATTGAAGAAATTCCTGAAAACATTGTTGTAGAAAGCTAATTTTAATGAATTAGTTTAACTATTTCAAATTAAATATAGTTGTCATTAAAATAGTAAATTTTATTTTCTACGGTATGCTTGACGTATTAATTAAGAATGTGAGGTGACAAATGTGAAAAATGAGTTTAAATCGAGTAGAAAAATATTTAATAAAATTAGGCTGCCTAAAGTCAAGCATAAAAAGATTATATGGCTGGGACTAGCATTTTTATTGATATTCGGTATTTTTACTCCAATAACGGCTTTAGCAGCCGACAAGACTTCAGGTTTCACAAGTTTTGATCAATTAATGAAGACAGTTGGTTCGTTTAACGGGACTTTAAAAGAAGGGCCTCCAACTGACGCTGCATTGTGGTATTACAATCACTGGGGACAATACTTAAAGGCTTCTCCAGTATATATTGCTTTAGGAAACGGAGTATTAGGAACGATAGCTAAAGTTTTATATGGTTTTGTCAATGGCTTAGAAAATATTTACGAGAATTTGTTTAACCTGTTTGGATTATTTGGCTATCTTAGTGACAATAAACAAGGTGGAATTTTCTACACTGTTTATCATGGTTTACAAACTGTAGGACTTTCACTTTTTATTATGTTATTAGTTGGGTATATAATTATCAGTTTATTTACTAGCAGACCTAAATATAAAGATATTATGGTCAGACTTATTACAGCTAGTTTTATAATTGGAGCTTTACCCTGGGGAATCACTCAATTTAGTACTGCAATTCAAAAAGATATTGGGACAACGATTAAATCTAAAAGTCTAGGTTCATTAGCTGTTCAACCTATTCGAAATAATACAGTTGATTTAAAGGTATTAGCAGAAAATGGATTTGACGAGAAAACATATCCATTAGATAGTAAGGGCTATTTAAAAAATATCAAAAAAGCAAATAATATAACCGATAGTAAGAAGAAGGTAAATACCAGTGATTATGTAGGTAATGTTAACTTTAGTGCGTCTTTAGGTGTTTCTGATACTGATGTAGGAAATTCTTTAGATAAAGCTCATAAAGGCTTGAAAGGTTTATTTGAACATGAGCCTAACTCAACTGACGATAAAGTAATTGCAATTACTGAACATAGATTTATGAAGAGTGCTAATGCCTTAGAAAATATTTATCCACGTTATCGAGTTAACTGGATAGCAGTATATGCACAATATATTGTTTTAATTGTGTTATTACTATCAATGTCGATTAAAATTGTAAAATCAATCTATGAAGTTTTCTTTACATCAGTGATTGCTCCGTTGATTGCTTATACAGAAGTAGAAGGAAATAAAAAAGTTAAAGAACTACTTGGTGCAGTTGTTGGTGGAATTGCAGGTATATTCTTTGAAGTTTTAACTTTAAGAATGACAGTTGAAATTCTAAGAGATTTACCAAACTTAAAAGTTTTTGACGGACTATCAAGTTGGCAAAATTGGATTATGGCAATTATCATCTATCTAGGTATATTCTTTGGTGCAATGCAAGGAATTACAATTGTTGAACGCTGGTTAGGTGTTTCAACTGGTCATAATGAACAAATGCAACAGATGATGGGAGCCATGATGTTAGCTGGTGTTGCTGGTGGAGCTGCAAGTGGTTTAGGTCATTTAGGAGCTGGAGCTGCAAGTAGTGCTGCTAGTGGTGTAAGTAGAGGTACAAAAGCTTTACCAGGTATGGCAAGAAACTTTGCAAATAAGGCAGCTGGTGGCATAGGAGCTGCTCAAGGTGTTGGTAATAAGATTGCTCAACAAGGATTAGGAAAAACAATGTCTTCTGGGGCTACTAACGCCTTTAATAAAGCGTCAAAAGGAATTTCTAATAAAGCTGAGCAGTTTAAAAAATCAGGAAGCGGCATTAAAGATTCTTACAATCAAGGTGTAAAATCTGGGAGTAAAGCAGTAAATAATAATTCTCCAAGTGCTGATGATGTTTTAAAAGGGAAAGCTGATCCCCCTGGGCCTGATACTTCAAAAATGTCTAATAGTCCAGGCACCTCTGACGATGCAAAACGGCAACAACTAGAAGATCAGGCTACTACGACATACAATCCTGACGGAACTAAGAACTATCAACCAGGAGCTAATGATGGAGCTAATAGTCCAGCAAATCGCCTAAATAGAATGAATGAACGAAATGACACAGGTGGCGGTACTTCAAAAGATGATGGTGGAAATCAAGATGACGGAGAGAGTGGGATAAGTAACCAGCAACCACCTCAAAGTAGTAATGTAGATGGTGGAATAAATGGCTCACAACCACCTCAAAGTAATGGAGAGAATGGAACAAATAGTTCACAGCCACCTCAGAATAATGAAGTAAATGGTTCTCAACCATCTCAAAATGACGGAGGAAATGGAGTAAATAAATCACAACCTACACAACCACCTAAAAATAATAAGCATGTAAATCAATATTTAAATAAGGATAAGAAGACTAATAATCAATATCAAAAATCTAAAGAATCATTCCAAAAAGCACAAGGAAAACTTCAACAAGGAATGATGTATTTCAATCAAAAAAGCCATATTCAAGCTAAAGAGATTGATGAATAGGAAAAAGCAGCTCAATTTGGGCTGTTTTTTTATATGTAGTACAATGTTGCTTTTGTCATAAAAATGGTACTTTTTGAAATTCAAGTTATAGTTTCTATATCAAATATATTAGAGGTGATTTTTTTATGGTTTCTAAAAATAATATAAGAAACAAGATGGAACAAACTGCTAATAGAACTCCGCATTACGCAATTCGTAAGGTAGGTGTAGGAGTTGCTTCAGTTTTAATTTCAACAACTCTTTATATGGGGGCTAACACTGCAAAAGCTGATAGCTTACCAAATACAGCGACAGATGTTACTACAACTAAACCAACAACAGTTAGTTCTTCAAGTTCAACTCAGGAAAATACAACTGCCGATCAAACTACAGAATCAACAACGCCTATAGTTAATAATTCTGTTGATTCAAATGCTGGTACACAAATCAAGTATCAATCAAGTTCAAAAAGAAGAAGTAACTTATGATACAACTAGCCAAACTGTAGAAGTAGAGTATACAAAACTTCCAGATAAAGAAACAGCTGTTGCTTCTAATAAGCAACAAGTAACGCTTCCAACTCCTAAGAAACAAGCGAAAGTTCAATCTAAGTTTGTAACAACTGAGTTACCACAAACAGGAGAAAAGAGAAATAGTGGTTTGATTGCGACAGGTTTAGCAAGTATAGTTGCTAGTTTAGGTTTAACAGGGATTATGAAACGTAAGAAAAGGAAAAATAAAAATTAGAATTTAAGACTGGAGAATAGAGTAATGGAGAATGAATTGATAGAATTAAGGGATCAAATAATTGATGAGCAAGATCAGATGATTGATATGCAAAAACAGTTAATAGAACAATTACAGAAGAAATTAGAGCAAAAAGATTTAGAGAACAAAAAATTGCAAGAGAAGATACAAGAGGGGGTAGCAAGACTATAAAAGGAAGGCCAAAGACTAGATTAGACTTGAAAAAGATATTAATGAACTAAAACGTTTGTTATAATATGTGTAGTGATATAGGTTCCTAATAGAAATACAGAATCCCCTTCAACTGAGGGGATTTTTTATTGTCTATAAGTAACCGTTTTACTATCTAACAGCTATCTAACTTATCATTATCAATTTATTCTCTAATAGCTGTTAAATTACTATTATTATTCTCTTACTCTCTAATAACTATCTATGGCTTGTTAACTTACTTATTCTTTAATAAAATCATTTGCTGTAAATTTGCAGCTGATGATGATATAATTATATAAGATTATAAGTATACGAGGTGATTTTTATGGAACTGACACAACCTGCAACAATTTTGCGAAATTATTCTAAAGTGTTAGATGATTTAGATGTAGGAAAACCAATTATATTAACTAAGAATGGTGTTGGAAAAGCTGCTTTAGTTAACATTGAACAATGGGATAGGCTACAGGCTGAAATAAGATTATTAAAAGAACTAAATAAAGCTGAAAAAAACTTTGGAGAAGGTGTTTCTCTAGAAGAATTTAGAAAGAGTAGAAATT
>PPYF01267122.1_pt1 | contig 51817 bp, 53 predicted proteins | sample 1559871 | NCBI WGS metagenome assembly PPYF01 (sample SAMN08240021, study PRJNA423297) | Human gut metagenome, whole genome shotgun sequencing project.
GAGAGCGCGGTGACGGTGATGTTTCTGCATATAAGACGCGTTTTGAACGTGTGCCCCTCCGCCTGCTCCCACCATAGCCAGATCATCCGCAACCTGCTGGGCGAGTTAGCGGAGAAGAACCTGCGGCTCAACGAAAAGCTCACCCACATGGCCCAGCGCACGACGCGGGCAAAGCTGATGTCCTATTTTTCCGCCGAGGCACAGCGGCGGGGCGGCTACGAGTTCGACATTCCGTTCTCCCGCCAGCAGCTTGCGGATTACCTCGGCGTGGAGCGCAGCGGGCTGTCCGTGGAGCTTGGAAAAATGCGGGATGAGGGCCTGCTCGACTTTCACAAAAGCCATTTTATTTTGAAGGTGTGACAGCTTATCCAGCGTACATCTATAACAGATAAAAAGTAGCCCCGCCCCGGTTTTTCATACTGTTTGCCCACTTTGCGAAGGGTTTTTATGTGCAATGGCTCAAAATGAGAGGGTCCCCACTGAAATTCAAGTGAATTTCAGTGGGGACCCTCTCATTTTCGTTTTTACACTTTCGCGCAGAAATCCCAAAGGCTTTTTGCGGCTCCGGGCAGAGCAGGTGCTTCAATTCCTGAAGCCTCAGTGGTGGACGGAGCGGGAAGATCACCGTGCGCTGGCTGCACTTTTACTGAAAGCGCAATCATTGATCCGGGCAACACGGTAGACTTAAACGGGCGGGCAGCTATACAGCTGCCCGCCCACTTTTAATCTTTAGACGCATCCAGCGCGCTCCGAATCATGGAAGTAATCATTGTAATTTGCCTTGGTGTGGCAGTCTGCCACAACTCTAAAAGCACATCCATGTTTTGAAGCTCCATGCTGGGTAAAACTTCTGCCAACAAATAGGTTGGCGAGACTTTCAATGCTTCACACAGCAAAACAAATACTTGTAGACTTGGAACTTTTGCTCCTGATTCGATTTGCCGGAGATAGGTTGCATTAATGTTGCAGGCTTCTGACAGACGCTCACTCGTCCAGCCCCGTTCCTTGCGTGCGATATTGATTCGCTTTCCGAGTAGCTTCTTATCCATGTGTTCGCCTCCACTTGTGCGCTATAAGTATTTATTTTGTATGCTTATAGCTTACATTCCTGTTGACGCGAAAAATAGCTGCTGTTAGAATACAAATTGTAAGCCAATAGACTACATAAAAGCTGGTGGGAATATGGAAAAAGAGTACCGTTGCGCAATCATAGGCCAGCATCCCATGCGATTTCCGTGGGGGTTTGACGAGGAAGACACCCAATGCCGCCGAATGAAACTGGAACTGGCTCAGTGTATTATGGAACTGCGTCAATGTGGAGTGACAGAATTTCAAGTTGCCTGTGACCCCGGCGTGGGATTGTACGCCGGGGAAATCGTCAATATCACAAAGCAGAATGACGAGGCCATGCGCCTTGTTTGCGTAACCCCTTTTGAAGAACAGGCTACCAAGTGGACGCCGCAGCTGCGGGAACGCTATTTCGATATGCTGGCGGACTGCACCGACCTTTCCTGTGTAGACTATCAGGAGACACCCAACGCACAGCTTATGGCCTATCGGCGGATCGTCAAGCAGTCTGATATGCTGGTGGCCGTATATGACACTGAACTTGCCAGCGGTAGCGCAGAGGACAAGGCTATGGCCTATGCCCTTGCGTTGGGGAAGCCAACCCTGCTGATCCACCCTAATACATGGAAAAAGAAATGGCTGAATGTTGTAAAACGTGAAGGCGAGTAGCATATTCAAAAATTTTATCCATCCTCATACTTTAGAACGATTTACACTTTGCAAAAATGCGGATATAATTATTATGAATTAGTATGAAGCGAAAAACTTATGATGAGGGGCGCGCCCCTCATCCCGTGTGTACACACGGGATGATACCTCTCTGTGACCTGTGGACTTTGCCCGCTGAGGTCAGGCGGGCATGAACAAAACCTGACCACCATACAAAGGAGGACATACCATGAAAAAACGCATCGGAAGTTTGCTTCTTATTTTGGCATTGTGTTTTACGCTGCTGCCAACGGCGGCGTTTGCAGAGGGAACTTCAGTGGATAATTGGGACGGCACAGCAGACACAAGTTGGTATACGAGTGCGCCTGACGCTTCGGCATATCATATTTCAACGGCTGAACAGCTGGCTGGTTTGGCACAGCTTGTGAATGCTGATCCGGGAACTACAAATTTTGCAGGGAAAACTTTCTATTTGGAAAAAGACCTTGATTTATCCGGGCATGAATGGATTTCGATTGGTACTGTCCTCGGCGGGGATTACCCTGAATACAGTTTTTGCGGCGTGTTTGATGGACAGGGCCATGTGATCTCGAATCTCTACTCTCATGAATCAGACATTAAGGGCGCGGATGAGACCCATAATTTACTTAGAAACGCTCTGTTCGGCAGTGTTCACAACGGCGAAGTCAAAAACCTTGGTGTTGCAGACGCTGAAATCTGGATTGATCCTAAAGATGACAGTGCCGCAGGTAAAGGTATTTTAGTTGACTGGATGGGTAAGTCCAAAATCACCAACTGCTGGACATCTGGTAGCATTTACAGCGGCACCAAAATGGAAAAGAATATTGGCGGTATCGTTGGCGTTACCATGCAGGGCTGCACCATTTCCGGTTGCTATTCAACAGCAACACTTACAGGTAATTTCACAAATTCCGAGGGATATTATAAAAATGACCCGGCTACTTGGCCGTGCGATACCATTGGCGGTATTGTTGGCGCAAGATTTGACGGCAATTTAACGGTTACGGATTGTTGGTTTGATGGTAAGATTGTTGTCAATTCTATTCAGGCCGCTGTTGGTGGAATTGTTGGATGTATTGCAACTGACAATAACTTTGTTGGCGGAAGCGTTGGAGATGCCGATATTGCAACCAAGAACTGTATGGTTACGACGACCGACATGGGCGTAGATAAAGATGGAAATACTTGCTGGGTGGCTTATGCTCCTGACAAAACGGTAAAAAATTGCTATTGGCCAAATGACAAGACATATAACCCGTTTTTGCTTGCGGATGTCAGGGGAGCAAGCAATGAGGAACAAGGTACTGCCGTCACAGACTTTACCTCCGCAGATGTCCTTGCTGGCTTGAAAAACAATGCCGGTGCGGGCGTTGAGTGGGTTGCCGGAATCGGTCATCCAACTTTTGTGTGGGATGACAATAACATTCCCGCTGATTACACAGCTGTCGAAGCAGCCATCGCCAAGGCAAATGCAATCGACAGCAACCTTTGCTCGAACTATGCCAATGTAGAAAAGGCGATTGGCAAGGTTGACAGAAGCAAGAGCAAGGCAGAGCAGACCGAAGTGGACGCAATGGCAAAAGCCATCGAAGATGCCATTGCCGCCCTGCAATATAAGGCTGATTACACCAAAGTAGACGCAGCCATTGCTAAGGCGAATGCCCTGAACAAGAACAGCTATCAGGATTTTTCCGCTGTGGAAAAGGCCATTGCTGCTGTTGTCCGTGACAAGAACATTACCCAGCAATCCGAAGTGGACGCAATGGCACAAGCCATTGAAGATGCCATCGCAACGCTGGTCAAAAAGCCTTCCTCCGGTGGCGGTTCTTCTTCCGGCGGTTCCTCTTCCCCGAACTATCCCGTGACTACCCCCGGCAAAACGGAGAACGGTACCGTGACTGTCAGCCCGCGTTCTGCGGAAAAGGGCGATACTGTGACCATTACGGTGAAGCCCGACAGCGGTTATCAGCTGGACGACCTTACTGTTACCGATAAGAACGGAAACGAACTGAAACTGACTGATAAGGGCAACGGCAAGTACACGTTCACTATGCCTGCGGGCAAGGTTGAGATCAACGCTGCTTTTGTCAAGGAAGTTGAGACAAGCCCGTTCAGCGATGTGTCCACCAGCAACTATTACTATGAGGCTGTGAAGTGGGCGCAGGAAAAGGGCATCACCGGCGGCATCGGCAACGGCCTGTTTGGATCGAACCAGCCCTGCACCCGAGGTCAGATCATCACTTTCCTGTGGCGCGCGGCTGGCTCTCCTGTGGTGAACTACGCTATGAACATGACAGATGTTGCCGAGGACGCGTACTACGGCGAAGCTGTCCGCTGGGCGCTGAGTGAGGGCATCACCACCGGTACCGGTGACGGCAAGTTCAGCCCCGACGCGACCTGCAACCGTGCCCAGAGCGTGACCTTCCTGTTCCGGGCTATTGGCAAGATAGTCGACAGTAAGGCCGAGTTCGGCGATGTGCTCACCGATAGCTACTATGCGAACGCGGTGGCCTGGGCCGTGGAGAACGGCATCACCAACGGCATTGGCGATGGGCTGTTCGGGCCGGACAATAGCTGCACCCGCGCACAAATCGTTACTTTCCTTTTCAGAGCCTATCAGGGCAAGTAAGAACCCAAGCGGCAGGGAGCCTCTATTGAGGCTCCCTGCCTTTCTCTGTATATCATGGAGCATGATAGCAATCAACTATGAACACATCTCCATGCGCACATTTCTCAATCCGCAAAATAATCGGGCCTGCCAATCGAGGTGAAGCCGCTTTTCCCCGTCACCACCACATTATTCTCGCTGCTGGCACAGTGGATGACCATGATATTACCGCTGCTGTCAAAGCCACAGACGATCCCCACATGACTGTCGCCAGGGTAAAAGACGAGGTCGCCCGGCTTGGCATCGCTCCAGCTGATGGGTGTGCAGTAGCTGTGCTGGGCAGAGGCACCTCCGCCATGGCCGATGATATAGCTGCCGCCAGACTGGTTGTAGAATACCCAATCGACGAATCCCGAACAATCTAAGCCAAACGGGCGCACGGTCCCGCTGCTGGAGCTGCCTGCGGCTGTCACCTCCATAGGCGTTCCCCAGCGAGAGTCCCATCCAAGCACAAGGCTCTTTCCGCCCCAGAAGTAATTTACCTTTCCTAAAAGCTGATACGCGGTCAATACCACCTGCTTGCGCTCCTCGCTGAGATCGGTGGGGAGCTTATTGATGATCTCCTGGATCTCCTCCGGAGACAGGTCGATATCCTGATAACTGCCGGTAAGCGCCATGAACAGCTCCTGATACTCCGGCTGCATCAGTTCCTCCAACAGCTTGCGCTGCTCGGTGTTGAACCGATACTCGTCCGCCATTTGCAGATGATCCTTGACTGTGACAGTGATGTGCAGGATGACGGTATCGCTTTCATCCTCGTCGCCCGAGATGGTTTCCACCCAATATGAAATGGCGTTCATGTCCCAGAAGATCTGCCGCAGGATGTCCAGCTTTTCTTCCGTCAGCGTGGCGACCTCATCCGGCGAGGTATCATCCGTAGTCGTCCGCACAGCATAGATGGCCAGCACATCCCGCCAGTTAGAGATCATCGCCGCACTGCCGGCATTGTCCATATCCAGTTCGTCATATGGGTTCTCCGCTTTGATCTGCTCGATCCGGTCAGCAAACTCTCCATTCAATGTACGGACAGCTTCCGGCATGGTATAGCCGGTGCCGCTGTCCTCACCGGAGAAGAAAATGCCGAAGGGTGAGGCGATCAAAAGCCCTATGAGGCAGATCACCAGCACCATAGACACCACCGTACTGCCGCCTGCCATCATGGCGGCAAGCAGACTGCGGGCGGCAGCGAGGATCGCGCGAAGCGCCCTGCCTGCCGCCTGTGCGGTCTTCTGCACCGCGGTTTGCGCCGCCTTTGCCGTTTGCTGATATCGTGCCGCCTGCGCGGCGGCTTCCTTGGCGCTCTGCACTGCGCCTCGCGCTGCGGCGGACTGTGCGGCAGCCCGGGTCGTCTGATCGGTCAAGCGTCCGATGCCCCGGCTGGCCTCACGGATCTTCTGCACGGAATGCTCAGCCTGCCCGTCTTTCTTCAAAAGCGCTTTTTGCGAGGCTTTTGGTAATGGAATACTGGTCCTCTCTTTAATACTTTTGCGTGAAAGATCCTCCGCATTTTGCGCTGTACTGATCGTTTCCGAAGTGCCGAGACCTGGTGATGTATTCCGAATCCGTCTGTTCTGCTCCGTCTGCCGAAGCCTCGTCTGCCGCATCGCCTTGCGTCCCTGTTCCCGGACGAATGCCCGCTGTCCTTGCCGCTGTGGCTCCGGTGCTGCTGTGACACTGGTTTTCACCTGTGTTTCGATATAGGTGTCCTTCGTCTTGACGGCTGCCGCTTTCTGCATCGCAGCGCGGCGCGCTTGTGCCTGGGGCGCTGCAGCAGGCGTTTGGGTCTCTACAAACTCTGTATCTTTGGTTCGGATGATGGGGCTTTCATTCCTGTGTGCATCCGGTGCTGACGCGCTATTCCGGGCGGGATCGCTCGGCTGCTCTGTGGCTTTCTTCTTGCGCTGCTTCAACAGTTCCGCGGCGGCTCGCTTGGAGCCGCTGACCGCGGTATCCTCGATATCGTCGCCGCCGTACTCATCCCGGCGTCCTTGCTGCGCTGTATCCCGGAGCTGGGTCCGCAGGCGTTCAGCACCGTCATCCAGCCCCTTGTGCAGCAATTCCTTTGGCGCGGAAACTACTTTTTCTTTAATACGCTCGGATCGCGCCGGTTTTTCCTTGATCTTCTCCATATTGGATCACGATGCCAGGTCCGAGGGCTTGGTGGTCATCATCTGGTACAGTTTGTTCTTGGGAAAATGATCCACGAAAGGCACAATGGCGCTGCCGCACTTGATGAGGCCCCGACCGGAGTCCACATTGGTGATGTAGGAGAGCTGGTTGTCTGAGATGTTCAGCAGCCGCGCCAGTTCCTCCCGATCCGTCGCCGCCTGATTCAACAGGACGAGGAACTCGGAGTTTGCCAGCATGGTCCTTGCCGTGTGAGACTGGAGCAGGTCCTCGATGTTCTGACTGATCCCGGTGCCGCAAGCCTGATACTTTCTCATGCGTTTCCAGAGGGTGAACAGGAAATTGGCGCTGTACTCATGCTGGAACAGCAGGTAGATCTCGTCGATATAGATCCAGGTGTTGCGCTTCAGCCCGCGGTTGCGGATGATGCGGTTGAAGATGCTGTCCAGCACTACCAGCATACCTACCGGCAGGAGCTGCTTGCCAAGATCCCGGATATCATAGCAGAGGATGCGGGCGTTGGTATCCACATTGGTGGGCTTGGCAAAGGTGTTCAGACTGCCCTCCGTAAACAACTCGATGGCCAGAGCCACATCGGCGGCCTCCTTTTCCGGCTGGCGGAGCAGCTCCGCGTGGAAGTCCTGCAGGGTCGGAGCCTGCCCCTGATACCCGCCGCGGATATAGTCCCGATAGACCTGCGCGGTGCATCGGTCAATGATAGACTTTTCCTTGGCGGACAGCTTCCCGGCGCCGATGAGCTGCTCACAAAGAGACAGCAAAAACTCAGATTTCAGCACCACAGGATTCTCGCCGTCACCGTAGCCCTTCTCCATGTCCATGGCGTTGATGTGGTTGGGCGAGGTGGCGGAAATGTTGATGACCTGCCCGCCAAGCCCTTCTACCAGCGGACGGTACTCGGCTTCCGGATCGATGATGATGATATCGTCATCGGTAGACAGTGCCAGCGACACCATCTCCTTCTTGGCGCTGAAGGATTTGCCGGAGCCGGAAACACCCAGAATAAAAGCATTGCCATTCAACAGCCGTTTGCGATCCGCTACGATGAGATTTTTGCTGATGGCATTCTGTCCGTAGTACACGCCGCCCCGGTCCCAGATTTCCTGCGCCTTGAAGGGCATCAGCACAGCCAATGCCTCGGTGGTGAGCGTGCGGAGAGCATCGATGCGGCGCAGACCAAGGGGCAGCGCCGTCACCAGGCCGTCTGCCTGCTGCCAGTTCAGGGTCGTGAGCTGACAGAGGTGCTTGCGCGCCGTGGACTGGAGCAGCTCCGTGTCACTGTCCAGTTCCTCTTTGCTGTCTGCCAGATGCACCAGCGTCACTACGGCAAACATCATCCGCTGATCACGGGAAGTGAGATCGTCCAGCATCTCGCGGGTCTCCTTGCGCTGCTGCTCCAGATCATAAGGCACCACAGCGGAGAAATTGTTGTTGCTGTTCTGCCGGCGCTGCCAGTTGGTCACATTGGTCTCCACGCCCAGCAGGCGGTTCTGCATCTCCCGTACCGCCTCGTCTGTGGGAACGGGGATGATGTCGATGGACAGCATGAGGCTGCGATTCAGGCTGGTCAGTTCGTTGATCATGGAGTCTTTGATGTAGCTGGCGTACTCCTTCAGGAACAGCACCCGGCCATACTTATTGCCCATGACAAAGTGATCCTTTTTGAATTCCATGCTGTCCGGGCAGATGGCATCCTTGAAGAAACGCCCATTCTTCATGCAGTCCGCCAGATCCAACCGGAACTGCGTTTCCTCGCCGACCCGATAGAAGTCGTGGAGGATGCGGAGCCTCTCCACAGAGTCCAGTTCCTCGCAGCGGGAGTCCATATGGTTCAGGCGAGAGACCGCGTCGCCCATCGTGCGGTCGAAGAAGGTGCGCGCTTCCTCGATGTTCTTCTTGTGTGCGGACAGCGTGATGTACCTCTCCTGCACGACACTGTTGGAGGAGTCGGTCACCTTGTCCAGCAGCATGGCATTGTACTCTGCCCGTCCGCCATCCAGAAAATCTCCCTGGGGTGGGATGAGGATCTCCTGCTCAAAATTGTGGCGGTTGATCCGCTTGTTGTTGATGGTGATCTTGGTGGTGGAGCCGGTATCCAGTGCGTTCAGCAGCTCGGAGTAGCTGAGAAACATCGCCGTCTTATCCTCCTTGGAGGCGATGGCATAATTGATGTCGCTAAAACGCATCGTTTTAGAATACTTGCTGCCAAATTGAAAGATCCCATCCGGCCAGAGGCGGCGGATGGGAATGATGTCTTGTACGGATCTCGGTACCTTGAACCGTTCTTTGTCCTGCTTGAGTGTGGTTTGCAGAGTTTTAATCAAGTTTTAGCGCCTCCTTCATCGATGTGTGTTCCATCAGTTTTGCATATATATTTTCCGATTTGAACACAAGTCGTTTTGGGGTGAGAAATTCTGAGCGAAAAAACGCCAATAAAAATTGTTCCAGATTCATGCCGTTGTACTGGAAAAAACCGCCCAAGGCAAATGGGAACGCGGCCAGAATGCAGACCCAGCCGATCTCGCCGTTTCCCAGCACCGGGCGCAGGAAAAAGTAAACGACAACTGCCACAGCCACCGCCAGCAGCGCGAATAGGAATTGCCGCAGGGACAGTCCGAAAAACAAGCTTTCCTGATAATTGCGTACTTCTTTGTTGATGCGTACCTCCAAGGTGTACCACCTCCGTTTCTTCTGGCTTTTCCCGAACAGATACTTGCTTTTCCTGTCCGGCTATGCTACCATGCCACAAACTTGATAAGGAGGGCATGTCACATGATGTTTTTAGTAATCAGCGCAGGACTTGGCGTCCTGGCGATTCTGTTTCGCCTGGCAGCGCTGACCCGATTGGCACTCCCGCTGCTATATACCCTGTCGATGCTGACGGTGTTTCATAGCTGGTATCAGGCCAACGCCACAATGGCAGACAATATTCTGTTTGTACTGGTCGGTCTGGTGATCCTGTCCTGGCTGTTCTCTCTGGGTAAGTGTGTCTGGAGCTTCATTCGGGAACAGTGCGAAGACCGCGCTGCCGTCGAGTATTTTGCTTACCGAGTCCGCAATGCAAGAGAAAACGGCGAAGACACTGTCAGCACCGAGGGGCTGTGGCGTTGATTTAACCAAGGCCCATCAGTTCCCGGATGATCCGGTCACTCATCTTGATGGCCCCCACCAGCACCAGCATATTGAAGATCAGTTCGCCTACATAGTTCCACACAATGGTGGCTGCCGCCAGCGTATCGTCCGCGATGGCGGGCGGCGAGGACGCGAACGCCGAAAAGATCACACAAGCCAATACGATGACGCAGCCCTCCAGACAGATGGCGGCATAGCTTTTCAAAAAGGCTACGCCAATACTGCTGGAGGGCTGTCCTGCAAAGCTGGCCAAGGGCACAGGCGCGATAGCCGTCGCAATGTAGAGCTTGAAAAAACGGCTGTACACCGTTAGGATCATCACAAGGGACAGCACCCAGATAAAAAGCGATCCCAGCAGTGTCACTGCCCACAGGGGGATGGAGTCGATAAATCCCACATCCTCGATGATGCTCACCATCTCGTCCGGCAGTGCGGTGGCCGACATGGCACTCAGTCCAGCCGAGTCGATGATCGTGGTCACCATGCCCTGGGCTACCCGGAAAGCTCCTGTCATCAGCTCCATGCCCCAGCTTACCGCAGCCTGCGCCAGCACAAAGCGGATAAAGCATTTGAACGCCATCTCCGGTTTCTTCATCTCCGCAAAGCTGCCGCAGGTCTTGACTACGCCCATGACGAAGAACAACACCAGCAGCGCATAGCCGACCGCCTTCAACCCATCGTTGATATTGACGATAACGGTCCAGATACCGCCGCCCTTGAAGTTTTCCGGCGAGGTGGTGATAAGCTGCCAGATTTCCGCCAGTCTGCCGTTCCACATCTCCAGCGCGGAGTTCAGGTGGTCTACGATCCAGTTTCCGCTTCCCATTGAAAATCACCTCCTACGGGAAGAACAGGGTGAACGGTATCATGCCGTTCACCCTGCCGCGTTTTTCAGCCGGTGATGAGAGTGAGGATCTCCTTAGTAAAGGTGATCACGATGCCGCCTGCAACGGTGAGCATACCGTTGGCGCGCTGGGAGGGATCGTGACTCTTGAGGGACAGACCCACCTGCAGGATGCCGAAGCCCAGCAGGATGAGTCCAATGGCACGGATGAGCGAGAAAATGAACTCACTCAGATTGTTGACTACCGCCAGCGGGTCGTCCGCAGCCAATGCAGGAACAGCGGTGACCATCATCACCATCGCAGTGCAGGCAAGGACGGCGTAGACGCGCTTTGCCTTTCTTTCAAAGTTCTTGGTTCTCAGATCATATTTCATTACGCAGCGTTCTCCTTTTCATTGTTAGAATAAAATTGGAACAGCGGATCTCCCGTCAGGGCCGGTGCGGCTGTCCCGTGATGGATATAGGGCGGCGCTCCGCCGTCCATGGTGTAGCGGATCGCGGGATGCTCCATCAGTTCGTATTTCAAATCCAGAATCGGTCTGGCCCCTCGTATGAACAGGATGCAATACCGGTTGTCCAGCATCCGCACCTCGTCCGGAGTCAGCAGCTCTCTGCCGCTCATCTGGAAGTTGGTGGAGTAGGAGCCGGAGCGTCCCTTCGTCTGCCCATGGGTCTTGGTGTCGATGGTGGACTTGCCCAGGGCCTCCGAAATGTACTTGTGGGTGCTTGCCTCGTTGCCGCCGAGATAGAGCAGCGTGTCCGAGTTGCCGGGGATGGTTTCCCAGGAATCCTTGTAGAGTTCCTTTATCTGCGCCATGTTCTGGATGATCGTGCTGCACGAAATGTTGCGGGAACGCATGGTCGCCAGTTCCCTTGGGAGCCCAGGCAGGTTGACGGACGGTGCTTCGTCGAGGATGAAGTGGACATGACACGGCAGTGCGCCATGGTGCAGCTGGTCTGCACAGTAGTAAAGCGTCTGGAATATCTGGGAGTACAGCAGGCTTACCAAAAAGTTGAAGGTCGTATCATTGTCCGGGATCACGGCATAGAGGGCGCACTTTTTCTCGCCCAGTGTGTACAGGTCCATATCGTCATGGTCCGTGATCGCCTTGATCTGCGGCAGGTTGAAGGGAGCCAGCCGCACAGCGGCGCTGATCAGGATGCTTTTTGCCGTCTTGCCGGCGGCCTGCTTGAATACCCGGTATTGCCGCAGCGCGACGCTCTCCGGATCTTCATGCTCTATGGCACGAAATAGCAGATCCAGCGGCGAAATGTACTCGTCGTCATCCTCTCGGACCTCAGCATATTCCAGCACCCGCATGACCATAGAGAAATTCTGTTCATACTCCGGTGCCTCCTGGTGCAGCATGAGGATGATAGCTTGCAAAAGTGCCGTTTCGGATTTCGTCCAGAACGGGTCCGACTCATGGCTGCCCTTGGGCGTGGTCGCCTGGATCAGCGTGTTCACCAGCTTCAGCGTGTCTTTTTCATCCCGCAGGTAGCGGAATGGGTTATAGCCGTCGGACTGGTCCAAATTGACGAGGTTCAGTACCCGGACATCGTATCCCTGCTGTTTGAGGTAGCCTCCGGTATCTGTCAGCACCTCCATCTTCGGGTCTGTAATGACATAGTTCGTGTTTGCCTCCAAGATGTTGGGTTTCACATAGCCGCGGGTCTTGGCCGCGCCGCTGCCGCCAATGACCAGCACATTGAGGGAGCGTCGATGTTTATGTGTGTCCAGCCCCAGCCGGACATGGCGGGTCAGGATCTTATTCTGCTTTTGGCAGAACTGCGCATTGACCTGTTTGGGAGAGCCCCACATGGCAGAACCATGTTCCTCGCCGTCTCGCGTCCTTCTCCCCTCCGCGTCATACAGACACAGACCCATAATGTAGGCGCCAGTGCAAATGAGGATGGACAGCAAACTCTTGTCCGTCCATTGGATCTGGAATGGATGCTCCAGCGCGGCGGTCAGCTTAGACAGCAGCTCCGGCAAGCCGCCGCCCATCGACTGCGCAATGAGCAGCGCTGCCCAGACGACCGGTATGTAGAGGAAAAGGCGAAAGATCAGGTCGCTTTGCTTGGATGTTTGTTTCAGGCGATCCACCTCCGAGAGAACAAAATAGCAGTCCCATCGGCGGTACACGATCCGCCGATGAGACTGCTTTGGGTGATCTATAATGCTTATTTCACTTTACCGTTTTTGCTCTTTTGCCGATTTTTCGTTCTGGTCGGGGCAGACTTCTGCTGCTGATCCAGCTGTGTCTTGTAGCGATCCAGGCGTTCCAGCACAGAAGGGCGTTCCTCACTCATCGTCCGGCTCTCGTCTTTGGACGAGGTCGAGTTGGGCACGGTAGCGGGCGAGTCGCGTCCCGACCGAGATCCTTTTTTTGACGGCACCTCCTGACGCTGGTCCACAGGCGGCGTTACGGGGGCTTTGGCCTGCGGATGGTGATCCTGTTCGACCTGGGGTGCCCCCTGCGCTGTACGGGACTCTCTGTCCTTGGACGGTGCCTCTCGCTGTGGTTCCTGCTGCTCCTGCTGTACCTGCTCCGGTCGGCCAAGGTATTGGATGCGGCCAAAGATCAGATTGGCGCGGTCGATCTCTGTGACCGGCATGATGACATCCACCACCTTACCGTGGCCGTCTGTATCCCGAATGGCGGAAAACAGGAGTTTCTGCTTTCCGGCTCGTTTTCGGAACTCCTGGTATTGCTCCGGGGACATGGTAAACTTGCGCACATCGCGGGTCTCTCTCAGCATCTTCGCAAGATTGACCTTTCCGGAGATCGTCTTGTGGTTCTTCGCCAGCGCCATGCTCAGCGCCAGCACATTTTTGAGGGCAGAGCCGCTCAGTCGGACAGCTACCTCGCTGCCGGAGAGCATCATGCGTACCAGCTGGTCCGCCGCTTCACCGCCTCCGATGTTCATGTTCCTGCACCTCCTTCTGATGTTCTTCTGCTTTCTGGATGTCCTGCTCCATTGCAGGCGTCTGCTGGCAGATTTCCCGACAGAGCTTCCACTTTTCCCGCTCCGCCCGGATCTCCCGATTCACCTCTGAAAGCTGTTCATACACTTCTGCCTTTTCTTTCTTCAGCACCTCCTGCGGAATGCCGCTGTCCTCCAGCAGCTTCACGGCTTTCATATACTGTTCAAACTCCTGCTCCATGCCGGTGAGCCCTTCCTCGTATAACGCCCTGCTGGGTTCCAGCGCCTCTGCGTCTGCCAGCGCCGCATAGAGCGGCTGGCGTTTCTTCTTCCGCACATTGAGGAGGGTCCGCTGCTTTGTCAATCTGCCCAGCGTTTCCTCTGTGCGTTGTTCGAATGCCGCCATGTCAGCAGGCGTTGTGATGTCATTTTCCCGCAGGAACGCGAACTGCGCCTGATACCGTTCAAAGCGCATGACCGCCTGCCGCAGATGCGGCGTCATGCGGGGCGGGTACTGCCGCTTTTCGATCTTGCCCAGCAGATAGAGATAATGGACATAGAGAGCAAGGAAGCCGCTGTACTTGGGATGCTTCCGGTACGGCTGATACGCTGGACGCACAGGCAAGACAGGCCGCAGCCCCGCTTCGATCTGTTCCAGGTTGCCCTGGATGGCAGTGCGGATACCGTCCTCTGTGAACAGCGGATCTTGCCTGCCGGGGTACTGGTATCGATCCTGTCCCCGCAGGCGGAAGCCGAGCCTGCCTCCATGATGGATCTCATACCCCTTATGCTCCATGAGCAGGAAGAAGTGGCCGAGGTCGTTGGCATCCCGGATGGCATCCCGCAGATCTGCCTCCAGCATGGAGCGGAAGGTGGGCTGCCCCTTGGACTGGCGCAGCCACTCAATGTAGCTGACCGACCTGGCAGGCGCGCCCTGCACGATGACGGACAATCCATGCTCCCGGCAGAGCCGGTCTGAAATGGCACGAATCTGCTGGTAGTAGCTTCGGGCATTGCTGTGATATTTCTCGCCGGTAAGCTGGTTGACCGAATTGAATACGATATGGGCGTGGATGTGTTCCCGGTCTGTATGGATGCCGATGATGGCCTGGTATCCGGGCAGATGCTCCCGCACGAATTCCTGCGCGATCTCCAGCGCCAATCCCGGCGTGATCTCGCCTGGACGGAAGGACTGGATGATGTGATAGAGCTGCACTCCGTCTGTTTTATTCCAGCGGATCTTGGCATCCTGCATCTCGGCGCAGGCACTTCCGAGCGAGCACCCCTGCGCGGCAGTCAGCACCTGTTCCTCCGTCTTGTCTCCGTTGACCACATAGGCAATGGCCTGAGCCAAACCGCCTCTGCGGGCAAGGATCTTTGTGACCGCCATTACTGCTTCACCAGTTCTGCTATTTTTGCCTCTATCGTCCGCATTAGAAATTTCAGTTCCCGGACATCCTCTTTCGTAGCAAAGCCGGCATTGGCTTTGCGGGCGATCTGATTGATGTTATTGCCGATGTGGTTGATCTCCACATACAGATCGTGGAGTTCCTGGGGCGGCCGCTGGCGGATGGTAACGCCGCCGATCATTTCCCGGACCGCCGCGCTGACCGGCAAGCCGGAGACGGCGCAGATCTGCGACAGCTTCCTGCGTTCCGCATCGGTCAGCCGGACGGAGATCATGTGTGTTCTTCCGGGCATATCGCCCTCCTTTCCCGCGGCGCTGCCGCAAAATCTTCCGCCCGCAGGCGGCATTGGGGACTGGGGATACCCCCAGCAAGCGCGTTTGTCATACAAACGCTATGCTTGCGCCAGCGCCGCCCACGGCGGCGTTGGCTGATCCCCGCCGTCGGCGGGGCGTTTTTTGAGAGGTAGGTTGATTCCAATACAGGCGGACACGGTCCGCACCTTTTCCAGAAAAAAGAAATGTCTGGCAGCAGCGCCAGACATCCGGTTTCGCAGGGTCCTTCCGCACAGGGTGTCAATGTAACACCCAAAATAGAAGAGGCAGGGTGTCTTGATGACACCCTGCCTGTCATTATTACCGTTCAAAATCATGGTCGTGCGCTGAACGCTCCCGTTTCTTCAATTTTCGCATTGAGAAATCAAGAATTCGCTCTTTTCTGGCCTGTAGCATGGTCTTATAAAACTGTTTTTGCAAGTCAGACGCAAATGGCGTTTCATCGATGATTGCAAATACTTGCTCCATATTGATTCTCGGAAGGATTCGCTTCAGTGCCGCATTGCAATCCGAATAAGACAACGACGAAATGAAGTTAAAATAATTGATTCTCTGTCCGTTGATCTTTATGCCGGAGAGAGGTAGAGAAAAGGTCCGAAGATCCTGCTCCTTCTGGCTTTCCAGTGTATTTCGCATGATGCTTTCGTCAGCCTGTGGGTAAAGGCTGCTGCCGCAGTCATATACAGGAGCCACGTGGATCTCATCCGTCATGGTATTATACAGAAATCCCCAGTTGCCATTGTGCCGATCCCAGTTGCCGATCAGGGCATCTACGATAAACATATCCCAGAAGTGCTGTTTCAGCAGCGCAGGTGGAAAGGCTGTCTGGTCCTCCATAGCTTGTGTGATATCAGACAGTTCTGTACCATAGCCGCTGTGTCCGGAATTGATCACCGTATTTTTCAGAGATGCGAAGTCCTGCAGCACGATTCCTGGTGAAGTGAAATCCTTGCAGGCAACAACAATTTTTTCTGCACCGTTTTTTCTGTAGATTCCCAGAAGTGTTTCCTGTGCGGCAATACCAACGCTGTTGAAAATATGACAGCCAATGTATTCTGAAATGCAGCTATTGGCATAACTCAACTCTTTATTTTTAGGAGCGGGTGCCGGGAATTTCAGCATATACTGTTCACCGTCGTAAATGACAGCGATCTTTGCGCCATTCGCTCCTGCATAAAACTTATTGCGGGTAGGTAAGGCTGTAAAATCAATCAATCAGCGTCACTCCCTTTCCATACGAAGATACTTTTCGCGCAAATACCACGCTTGCTCTGAGGATATGACTTGGTCCACTTCATAAGAGTTGATGAGTGCATTCAAATCACACCAATAGAGATCCCAATGGAGATCTTTCTCTCCGTTGTCAATAATAGTCCAGGATTTTTGCATCTCCCGAATAGATGCCTGCAAATCATCAGGCAAGCCGCATTCCAGATATGACCGATCCAACGGTTTTCCGGTTTCCGGATCATATGGTGTATGATTCATAGATAATTCCTCGCAATGCTCTCGTGCTGGTTTTCTTCTATTATACCGAGATTATCCTATTTTAGCAAGAAACTTTGGCAGACAGCGCAAGGCCCTTCTATAAGTGCTTAGTCTTATCTGTTGTCTCTGTTGTTAGTGCGTCGGGAGATGCCCGATCCCTGAGCATCCAAAATCCCGGCTCAAATGCCCCCTTCCAATTATGCGGATAGTTTCTGTTCTTATTATATCGATTTTCTCATATCATAGCAAGTTTTTTGACCGATAGCATGGCGGTCATGCGGCTCTCTCCCGCCCTGAACGCTCCCTTTCTCCGGCTCACTCAGCATAGGTGGCAGGAAAGAGTCTTTTTAAATATGGATTGGATTCCACTTTACATCTGTGCTAATATGGGTTATCATATTAGCACAGATCGAGGTGATGCTATGAATGCTTATCAAATCTTAGATGCCCTGGTGCAACATGAAAACGGACTCCTGCGGACATCGGATGCAGCTTCGGCTCATATTTCCCGAACCACATTTGCTCAGTATGTGCGTCTGCGTGGCATGGAGCGAGTCGGGAACGGGATCTATTTGTCGCCGGATGCATGGAAAGACGGGATGCGGCTGCTACAGCTGCGCTGTCCGCAGGTGATCTTTTCCCATGACACAGCGTTATTTCTACATGGTCTGACAGACAGGGAGCCTCTTGCCTATACCGTCACTGTGAAAACGGGCTATAACCCGCATCGGCTGCATGGAGATGGCATCACCGTGTACACCATCAAAAAAGAGTTTTATGATCTTGGCCTCTCGCAGGCAGAAACGCCGTTTGGGAACACCGTTGCTGTCTACGATCCGGAGCGCACGATTTGTGATGTGATCCGCAGCCGAAATCGGATGGAGATGCAGACGATCCGAGATGCACTCAGACAATATACAGCCCGAAAACACAAGGATCTGCGTCGATTGATGCGTTACGCACAGGCGCTGCACATCGAAACCGTTCTGCGAAATTACCTGGAGGTACTACTATGATAAAAACAGCCCGACAGCTCAAGGATCTGATCAATAACCTCTCCAGAAAAAATGCGGCAGACGCACAGCTTCTCATGCGGAACTATATGATGGAACGGTTCTTGGAGCGTGTTTCTCTCTCTCCCTACAAAGACAAATTCATTTTGAAAGGCGGTATGTTGGTCGCCGCTATGGTAGGTCTGGATGCCAGATCCACCATGGATATCGATGCAACGATCCAAGGTACGACCGTCGATGTAGACCAAGTCAGTGATATCGTGTCGGAGATCATTTCTGTCCATGTGGACGATGGTGTTTCTTTTTCCTTAAAAAGTGTTTCGGAGATCATGGATGAGGCAGACTATCCCGGCGTCAGGGTAGCGCTGGATGCTCTCTTCGACAAAGTTCGTACCCCGTTCAAAATCGACATTTCGACCGGAGATGCGATCACCCCCAGGGAGATTCGCTATATCTTTCGTTTGATGTTCGAGAACAGATCCATCGAAGTTTTAGCTTACAATCTCGAAACTGTTCTTGCCGAGAAGCTGGAGACCGTTATTTCCCGCGCCTCTACAAACACAAGGATGCGAGATTTTTATGATATCCACGTCTTACTGCAGCTTTATGGACCGACGCTGGACACGAACACACTGTCTGCTGCCTTATATGCAACGGCTCGAAAGCGCGGATCTGTCCAATTGCTGTCGGAAACAGAAGATGTCCTTGTCGAGTTGCTGAGCAACACTTATATGAAAGAACTTTGGGAGCGCTATCACAACAAATTCCAGTATGCTTCCGATCTGTCCTGGGATGCCGTTATGGATGCTGTACGCGGCCTTTGTGTAAAAGCAGGACTGGCAGTCGAACCGCCGAAGGATATTTCTTTGATCAAGCAGGCTCCCAAAGGAAAACCACGTGGTGTTCCAGAACGGTGATCCGATTTATGCAACCGATTCTACTGCAGCATTGATCCGCTCCCTGGCCAGTTTGGCATAGGCATCGGTCACCTCAATGCCGGTGGCGGAGTAGCCTTCCAGCACAGCCGCCAGCACCGTGGTACCGCTGCCGGCAAAGGGGTCCAGGATACGGCCGTCCGGCTCTGTGATCTTCACGATGTCCTGCATGAGCTGCAAAGGCTTTTCCGTGAGATGGATGCGGTTCTGCGGATTTCCGTACTTGAACACACCGGGCAGACAAGGCACCGGACGGTTGATGGGCATATCTCCGTTGGAGCCCCAGACGATGTACTCTGCCTGCTGGCGGAAGCGCCCCTTCTGCGGGCGGCTGTTGCCCTTATCCCAAACTGCGGTGCCTCGCCAGATCCAACCGGCCCACTGGAGAGCGTCTGTCGCCGCGGGAAGCTGCCGCCAGTCGATGAACATACACACTGGGGCACCGGGCTTGCAGACCTTTCGCGCTTCATACAGCCACTCAGCTGCCCAGCGGGTCCAGGAGCGCTGGTCCTTGGCGTCGCCGTCAAAGGGAGGCGGAGCATTCTCCCTCATACTGGAATACTTCTTGGCTGTGGACTTGTTCTTTTCAGCCTGGGTCCGTCCGCCGGAGGCATACGGGGGATCGGTGATGACAGCATCGAAGGTGCCGGGCGCAAAGCCGCTCAGCACCTTCAAGGCATCCCCTTGGATGATCTCCCACTTCTGGTTATCGCTCATGCGTGTGATCCTCCTTCTTTTTGCTTTTGGTAGGGATACTGCCGGATAACTCTGTTTCCACATATTCGCTGATGATCCCCAGCGCTTCCTCGTAGCTGTGGCAGTCTCCGCCCATAATTCGGTCTTGCATCTCTTTTGCCTCGGCTGTCATACCGTTTTGCCGCAGTGTCCGGCTTGTAAGACCGATGAGATTGAAAATATTGCCGTTCTGCCCGACAAGGGGGCAGGACGGCTTTTTGCGTTCCTGTTCCAGCGTTATCGCTCCTTCCTGCCGGAACGCCTGGGCGGCGTCCGACCAATAGTTTTCTGATCTGTCATCATCGGGATTCCCAGCTTGCTGGCATGATGGATCTCATCCCACATCCCCTCCGTCCAGATAGGCCCATAAACATTGAGCTGCTGGCAGGAACCCAGAAGCTGCAGGGACATCTCCCGCGCCTTTGCATCCTGCTCCGGGTTGTTCGGGTCCGCTATGGGTGGGAACAGCAGGTGTGGGCAAACGGGGATATCTCCATCCGCAAACACCTCCTGTGCTTTTTGCCGAGCAAACTCGATGTTCTTTTCTACATCGCCTCGCAGCGGCGCACAGATGAATACCAGCTTGCGGCCGGTCTGCTCCCGTTCCGATGTCCTCTCCCGAAACATGGACAGGTACTGCCCAATGGACTGGCGGAGCGAGTCGTAATCCGCGGCGTTGGGATGATAAGCATACCAGTCCACATCTCCGCGGTCATCCCACAGATAAGCCAGTACGCCGTCTCGGAAGTACGGGTTGCCTGGGACAGGCTTTTTACCCCAGACATCCTTGAACCGCAGCATTGTCCGATCCACCACCCCCTCCGTGCGGTTGAGCACCGTGAGGAGGATGGCGTTATATTGATTCGCAACACAGGTGGAAAAGAACTCCGCCCGTACCCGCAGGTCCTTCCCAAGTTCTCCTACGCAGACACGCCCGGAATACTGGGGATGATCCATGAGGTCGCTGTTTTCAAACAGCTTTCGCAGTTCTTTTTCGTAGGCCGTCATCGTTCCATCCCCCGTTTCTTCGGCTTTTTTACCTGTTCAGGAGGCTCACGGCTGGGACAGATCTCATCTCGCCTCTGACCTCGGATGATGCTGCGGCCTTTGTCCGTCAGGACGAAGGTATCTTTCGTATCATTCAGGACTTCCTCACCGGGCAGAACAATGGCGGTACCTGTGATGCGGACATCTCCGCGGATGATCCCATATACCTGACAGTGCCCGGACAGCAGTGGCGTTCCGAACTGACTCGGCACGCTGATGATCTGTGCGAAGCCGGATGCCCGTGCGCTGCTGTTCATCACACCTCCTCGAAGATAGGCACTGTCCTCCACACGGGCATGATCCGAAAGGACAGAACCGTTGGACACATAGGCGCTGTCACAGGCGATCGCGGTATCGCGCAGAGAGGAATCCTGATCCACATAGGCGTCTCCCGCTGCGATAGCGTCATCGAATATCCAGGCGCCGTCGGACGGGTCGGTTTCCAGATTACTTTCACTCTCCACAAAGCCGCCCAGATCCCCCGCTTTCACCTGGTCGCCAACATCCCGCAGCGCACGGATGCGGCGGAGGAAGGGATATTCTTCGTGGGCAATGTCAGTGATCTCATATTTCAAATTGCTCGTTTTTATCAGCTCCTTCTTTATGCCGCGTTTTCAAAGAGAGACTTCTGGGCATCCTCCATGCGGAAACGGGCGTCGATATCTGAAAATGTTTCTGTGCGGTTGAATTTCTCAGACACCTTTCCCGGCATGGCCTGCAGTTTCAGCATTCGTCTCCATAACTCCGGGTGGTGATCATAGAGATGCCGCAGTTCTTTTCGTCTGGCGTTGGGACAAAACCAGCAACCGCCCCGGTCGGTAAACGCATACACAGGAGAAAGCAGCCCTGCCTTGCGGCAGAGCTGCTTCGCATCTTCCTCTGTAAACTTGTATTTTGCCAGCAAGGACACCTGCTGGTTTTTCAACCGTGACAGCCGTTTTTGCTCATCGTAGGCGATGCCGATGTACTGCACTGTGTTGGCAGGCAGGCCCATTTGATACTGGCAGATCGGTTTGATCTTGCAGTCGCGCTGGACATAACACTTTCCACACAATGGGAAGGCTCGCAGCATCCCCTTCTTGGGTCCACGGGTGACCTTTCCTGTGAACAGATCCACATAGGTCTTCTCCGCGCGCAGGACACGCACTACCACACCCATCTGCTCCAGTTTGGGAATGGCGGTATGGTAGATAAAGTCTCTGTGTTCCGGCACTTCACCCGAAACAGTTTTATCAAACATCACTTCACAGTAAACAGCCTCATCCAGCGGCTCACCGTATTTCAGAGCCAAGAGGATCGTCGCAAGGCTGTCTTTTCCAAAAGAACAGGATGCAATATGTTTCAACGCTGCGACACCCCGGTCTCCTTGGCATGGCAGGCACATTCCAGTACCTCCGTCATGTCCGTCTGTTCCCAAGGCGCGTCATCGTGCGTGAAATGACCGTAATTGCAGAACCGGCGGAAGATGGGTCTGTCCAGTCCCAGCGTGCCGATCATGCCGTCCGGCGTCAGATTGAATACTACACGGACAGCCTGCTCCAGCACAGCATCGGAAAACTTGCCGGTGCCGTGGGCATCCACCTCCACCATGACCGGCTGCGCCTTGCCGATGGCATAGGCGAGGCTGACCGTGCAGCGCGCTGCCAGTCCTGCGGCAACGATGTTCTTGGCGATGTAGCGCGCCATATAGGCGCCGCTGCGATCCACCTTGGTTCCATCCTTGCCGGAGAGCGCACCGCCGCCGTGAGGCGCAAGGCCGCCGTAGGTATCCACCATGAGCTTGCGGCCGGTGAGTCCGGTATCCGCTTCAAAGCCACCTTCCACAAATCTGCCGGAGGGGTTGATGAGGATCTCCGTATACTCGTCCGGCGGCAGTTCCCGCAGGGCTGGACGAACGACATACTGCATTAGCTCCCGACGCAGCGCAATCAGGTCGGCATCCGCTTCGTGCTGACAGGAGAGGACGACCGCGACAACGCGCTTGGGGCGACCACGCTCATATTCCACCGACACCTGGGACTTCCCGTCCGGGCGCAGGCCGGGCACGATCCCCAGCACACGCACATGGGTCAGGATCTTCGTCAGGCGGTGCGCCAGCATCACGGGCAGCGGCAGGCACGCAGGCGTTTCATCGCTGGCGTAGCCGTACACGATGCCCTGGTCGCCTGCTCCGGTCTCTGTGCCGCTATTGACTGCTCCGGCGATGTCGGGGCTTTGCTCATGGGTGATGACCTCCACCTCATAATCGCTGCCGCCATATCCGGCTTCCCGCACAGTGCGGCAGATGACGGCAGGGATGTCCGGGAGCCGCGCTGCGGTGATCTCACCTGCCGCGATGATCTTGCCCGCGGTCGCCATGACCTCACAGGCAACGCGGGCAGCGGCGTCCTGCGTAAGACAGGCATCCACCACCGCGTCCGCGATGGTGTCGCATAGCTTGTCCGGGTGCCCCTCAGTGACAGACTCGGCGGTCAGAACATACTTATCTTTCATGTTGGTTTTTCTCCTTATTGGAATGATTTTTTTGTTTCTTCGGTGTCACAGACACATCAAGCACCATTTCGCGGGCATATTTCTTCCTGTATTTTTCGACCTGCTGCTCCGTCAGGGATGTAAAATTCTCATCTCCAATTCCGACTACAAAAAATGTGCCGCAGACAATGTCATACGGCACTCCGTGATCATCGGTCAGGGCGCGGTTCATGGGCAATCCCAGAAGCTTGCCTTCTCCGTGACAGACGATTGCGACCGGGTCGTCGAACGGGTAGACCGCCTCAATATCTCCGCCTACGATCCGCTGCATGGATCGCAAGCTGCCGTCGATCTCCTGTACAGTGGGCGTTTTCATCGGCTCCACGACGAGGATCTTCATTTTTTCTTTGCTGATAGGACATCCTCCTTCCGAAAAGGAAACGGCAGCAACAGTTTCCGTCTGTCGCTGCCGTTTGTGTTCATCATCTTTCTATATCTCGATGTTTCGTGCTTTTGGGTCGGTCGGGTCTCTCCATCGTTCCGGTGCATATTTCATCGATGGTCCTGTCCCACGCTTCCTCCAGCGACTCCACCGGCAGGCCGTTTGCTTCAAAACCTTGCTGAATTGCGCGGTAATAGCGTGGATACGGCAGTGCGGGCTGGCGACACATCGGTTCCGCCATGATGTAAGCCATGACGGGAATTTTTGAGCCATCCGCAGTTTGTACCGTTACCGCTTCCTTGATATAGTGGCGGGGATACCCCTCGTAGCGATCCAGCGACTGTTCACACGAAGGCGTGAGTTTCCACAGCAGACCGTGAACGACACAATCCTTCTTGGGTGCAACGGTAGCAAAGCCGCTGCCGCGGAACTGCAATTCGTAGTTTTGCAGCGTCACCGGCCCAACGAGCAGGGCGTCTGGACAGCGATGCTCCATCTGTTCTAAATTGATATTGCTGCCGTATGCGAAGTACAATTTTTCCTCCATATCAATCCTCCAGCAGTCTGAGTCCGCCGATCCTGTCCAGATGGCGGAACATGGCCTGCGCCTGCGTTTCCACATCGCCATCCGGCAGCGGGCAGTCCATTCCTGTGGTGCGGATCACATTGCTCTGTAAAAACCAAATATAGCTCTCAATATCAGGGAACTCTGTGGGGTCGAAGGTCTGATTCCGCAGGCGGCCCATGATCTCTGTGGCCGTTCCCTCATAGACAGTTTCTTCGATTTGTATCTTCAATGGATTCACCTCTCCATTTCTCTGGATTTTTTCTTCTTTTTATTGGCTTCATAAGTATCCTTGTCATAGCGCCATGCCCGATCACCCTCCAGATTGGCCAGCAGATGATTGCGGGTATTCTTGAACTCGTCACCGTTGAGTCCCAGCCGTACCAGCCAGACGCGGAAGGTGAACAGTTCGTTGTCGCTATGGGTTTTCCGCATAACGGTGCTGCGCTGGCTAATGGCTTGAGCAGACATGGCAAGGCATAAATTCACATAGGCCGCGACCTTTCCGGCATGGAGCGTCGAGTTGAAACAACGCCACTCCACGGTTCCTCTATAAAACACAGAATGCAGATTCAGGGCATAATAGCGGGTCCAGTTATAATGCTGGTGACTACGAACATCCCCTTCATACCAGATGCTTTCCAGCGCCGTGAGATTTTTTGTTTCGTCAGAGGAGAGCTTGCGCGCTTCCTTTAGCATGGGTTCTCGAACCTTTTGGCAGTATTGAATGACTCGATTGGGATTTACCTGCAACGCTTTGAACAGGATATCTTCCTTGGAGTACATGATGCTCAGAAGGTTCTTCAGGCTCTGGCGGTTATGGTTGGCGGCATCCACATGGACATGGATACCGCAGGTGTTGTTGACCTTGGCCCCGGCATGGCGCACCTGACGGACGCATTCTTGCAGCTTGGGAAGTTCTGCATAGGTAAGTTTGGGTGTCACCATTTCCACGCTGTATCCATCATCGTAAATTCTCTCGTAGCCGGTTTCGGATTTCATCTCGGTATAAATACTGCCATCAGACATAAGTGTCCAATCCTTCCCAGCAGGGTCCCTAACCTTCCATTTATCGTAGTAACCGCCTGTGTTGCGTGGTGTCGTGCCGAAATAGTTGGCCAGAGCCCACGCCGCCTGCTCACGGGTGATGCCGGTCATTTCAACTTCCACGCCGAAGCACTGGTCCTTCAGCCCGATCATGCGGCAGCACCGGCTTTCAGTTCCGCATCCACCTCCCGGATACGGCGCCCGATGGCTTCAATGACATTGGCGGTGACGCTGTTGCCTGCCTGCTTATATCGTTCCTCCTTTCCCGGTTCGTAGATCGCTTGGTAACTGGCATTGGCGTGCTTGTCGATCTCGCAGTGTCCAACACACCGGAAACCGCCCGCGCGGGTCAATCCGGATCGAAAGCCGCCAATGCCGGCGAACATATCAAAGTATCGGATCAGGTCGTGTCATCTCCTTCCTGCAGCGATGCAAGAAAGCCGAGGACATCGTCATCGACATCCCCGGCCTGCGGCGCTGCTTGTGTGAATTTGATCTGGCTGCCCTGCAATTCCTGACGGATGGCCTGCCGCACGGCATCCAGCAGTTCCTGCTGCTCTCTGTGTTCGCAGATCATGCGGCACACAGCGGCGGAACGCTGCCCGGCGGGGATATCCATCAGCTTTTTCCATGCCCTTTGTTGGATAGGGGAGGTCATAGAGAAGGACAGGTTCAGCCGTTTTTTGTTACTGCTCATACTTTTGCGCCATTTGTTCCGTCAGTCGTTCATATCCTTTGGCGTTCAAAGACACATCATCCAAAATGATAGGCCGGCACAAGCCGTCCGCAGCGGAGACATACTGCTTGAGCAGTGCCGCACCACCACCCAGAAATACAGCGGGCATAGCTCGGACATCCAGGCCGCTCTCCGCGATGGCAGAGAGCAGGCGCTTGGTGTAGTGCTCCGCCTCCTGACGGATGATCTTTTTCGCATCCTCATCCATGCGGCTGGCATCGGCTCGAAGAACGCTCTCGATCTGCGCCGCTGTCATAGACAGACCGAGGCTGCGGCGGATCTGTTCGCTGATCTCATCCAAACAGCGGATCATCCCAAGTTCCAGACTGCGGCAGGTGGCGGCGTTGGGGATGCGGTTGTCCAGCCGCATAAGATCCACCGTCCAGCCGCCGATGTCCGCAACGACGACGGACGGCTCGTCCAGCAGTCCGTTCTGCGTCAGCACGGCGGCGTAACCCTGCGGGAACAGAGACACTTTGGAGATTGTGACGGCATAGTCCTGTCCTTCATAGCGGAAGGACACCGGTTTTCCGCCTCGGCACAAGTAGTCCTGGAACGCTTTCTTATCTCTGCCGAAGCTGGTGAGCGGCAATCCGGCTGCCAGATGGATGTCCGCTGCCGTTCCGGCATTGCGGTATGCCAGTTCCTTTGCGATGGCGGCCAGCGTAAGAAGGTAGTAATCCTCCGTCTGTGTCTTATTCTTTTGGATCGGCTGGCGTCCGCTGCCCACCACATAATATTTACCGCCGTATTCCAACACATCGTTCAGCGTGTATGGCTCATGCTCATAGGCCACCAGCCCGGTCGGAAAGGAAAAATGCGCGGTTTTCATGGCGGCGTAGCCATGATCTACACCGATGATGATAGATTCGCTCATCTGGCCTCACCTCCGCGACGATGCTGTTTCTTTTTGGAGGCCATCTGTTGCTGGTCATACGCCTTTCCGGCACGGATGAGCTCCCGCATTTCCTTTTGCTGCATATTCCAGCGCGTTTTGCCATCCCAGCCAGGATGCGCCTCGCAGAGCCGTGGCAGGTACTGTTTCAGCTCCGGTCCCTCTCTGGGGAATTCAATACCGCCTTTGTAGACGATATCCTGTTCCAGTTCTGCCAGCAGCGTTTCATACCTCGCCTGATCCGTCTGATCATAGGCGCTTTTGCCGGTGAGTTGCTCATAGGCATAATCTCCTACATAACTGAGCGTCTCAAAGCAGCAGTCCCCGTAGGGGATGACCTCCGCGAGAGAGTCCGGGTCTGCCAGCGCCGACAGATAGACCTCCTTGCCTTGGGCAATGAGCCAGGCGCGAAAGTCGATAAAGCCGTCATCGCTGCAGCCATATTCCTTCATGACCCCGGCGGCGTCCCACAGTCCAAACTTGTCCGCAAGATCCTCATAGGCGTGGAGGATGTCGTGGAAGTTCTGAGCCTGCTCCGGTCCCATAGATACCAGACGGTCTTTCAGGAAGTCCATCATAGCGTCCATATCCTGTCCGCAGGTCTCCTTTGCACTCTGGATCAGCTTCCAGAAGGTATTTTTGTTGATCTCGGTGATGTTATCGTTCATGTCCCACCTCTTTCACTTCTTTTTCCTTTGTTTTCAGGAGATGCCCCAACCCCATGCGCCCCAGTGCGTCCTTGTAGATCGCTTCACGAAACGCGCGGTATTCCGGTGTAGTGGTGTCCACTTTGCCGAGGATGCCCGTTCATAGGTGGTACCGGGGACGATCTCCCATGTGACGGCATCGAAATGAGCTGCTTCCAGATAGCGCAGGAGGGTATATCCGTCCGCCGTCTCAAACGCGCCCCGGTTATCTTCATAAGGGAAGGCGTCATAGGGCTGGAAGCCGGTAAGCCGCTGCGCGGCGCGGTACAGCCGAAAGCCATCCTCGTCCAGCTGCGCCGCGAATTTACGGTAGATATCCGCCGCTGACAATTCACGCCGCTTCATCCGAGGTCTCCTTTCTCACCCAAGAAGCGAAGCGTTCCAAGAAGCGAACACGCTTGCGCACCTTTCCGGCAGACACATCCAGTCCGTTCATCTGCACCTGGATGCGGTGCCGAATGGCCTTCAGCTTCTGCGGATCGTTGCAGCAGTCCACGATGACATACTCACCGCCACTGGCGGCCAGCACCTCACGCTTGCCGGCTTCATCCCGAATGGTGGACATGAGACGCTGCCCCAGCCGCTTCCGATAGGCGTCCTGCAAAGCGTCTATATCGCCGCAAACGCCGTGCCGCTTCAAAATAGCGGCGATCTCCTGAGAACTGATCCGGGTCTCCGCGGACAGCCTGTCCAGGATCTCCCGCTGGGCGTCAGGAGGGAGGCTGGGCGGTGAAGGACTTTTCTTCTCTTTCATCGCGTCGGTTCCTCCTTTTTCGGTTTTTTCACGACAGCGGACAGCTGCATAGCCTGTGCAAGATATTTGCCCTGACTGTCCAGGTATTTTGCCATCTCGCGGACCTTATCACAGCTGAACTCCGGGGTCTCAAAGCCGCTCCGCTCTGTGTACAGCGTCCATTTTCTTTCTTCATAGGGACAGTTCAGAGATACCACAAAGTATCGTCCACGGCGTTCTCCATCCATCGGTTCAAAGCGAACATCATCATAGAGGGGACCGTTTAGGGGGCAATTATTCTTGAACCAGACATAGTAATTGTCCAGAATAGCAGGCTCCGTGATCCCCATGACAACCCTGCCGATCCGCTGCAGCCTGCCTGCAAGGGCAGAATCAGCGCAGAACCAGTCATACCAGCCTGCACGGATCTGCGTTTCACGGGATCTATCCTGAAACGCCCCATTGCGGAACAGTTCCTGCCACTGGCGAACAGAAAGCATCTCGCTCATGACGCCACCTCACTGGGAACAACCTCCGCAGGGCCGGTGTTCCGCCAGTCTGATGGCAGGATCTTCTGCTCGATGATATCGGCAATGGCGGCGAACACCTGGGCGATCTCACGGGACTCCTTCACGGTGTCCTGGAGTTCTTCCAGCGTCATGCGGGTACCTTCCGTCCAGCAGCGTACATTTTCTTCCGTGGCGGTCAGAAGAGAAGCCTTTTCGTATGCCTTGCAGAAAGTGTTTGCAACTTTGCCCTTGCGGTCGATCTCCGCATTTTGCTGTTTGAGATCCTTCTTCGCCTTTTCATATTCCAGCAGCTCCGCGGCAGCCTGTTCCCGCTGATCCTCCGGTACCTCCTGAAGCTGGCGGGTCAGGTCATAGCCCTTGTTGATGGACAGTTCCTTTTTGTCCAGCGCCTCCTTGATAGCGTCCGGGGCATTCTCATCGATTTGCATGACCTTGCCCATGGTACGCTCGCCAAGACCGACCGCTTCGGCCAGCTCTTTGCGAGTATCTACCGCGTCAGAACTTTCCGGCAATGTTGCCGAAAGGTCTGTGCGGGTTCCCTGATTTGCTCTGGCCTTGGCTTCAATCTCGGGTTTCAGCTTCAGGGCGATCTTGCCCAGCTCCCACTTTTCCAGATTGCGGCGGTTTTTCTGTGTGTCCAGCGCCCACTGTTTGGCTTCCAACAGATCCTCAAAGGAAAATACCGCCATCGTATAGGGCAGGCCACGCTTTTCACATAGTGACTGACGGTTGTGCCCGTCGATGATGACCATGTCCTCGTTGATGATAATGGGCGCGTAGCAGCCGTTTTTGATGAGATCTGCTTCCAGAGCGTCGAGCTGCTCCGCGCTCAAAGGCGGGAGCAGCTCGGCCATCTCCGGCAGGATCACAGGGCTGCGTTCAGCGCTGGTATATGTGATCCCGGTATTTTTCATCAGGCAGCGACCTCGCGGACAGACTCATCTTCCAATTCCTGCGCCGTTTCCTCTACCTTGCGGGGAGAGAGGAACTCCACATCGCTGGCCTTGATGAGGAAACCGGGCTGACGCTCCGGCTCATTCTCAAAGGTGATGGTCTCGAAATCACCGAACGCCGCCAGCTTGCAGCCCTTCCAGGCAAACTCGGCGCAGCGCTCGGCCAGAGGGCCGCGCACCTTGATGGAGATAAAGTCGGTGAGACGGTTGCCATCCTTATCCTTGTAGCGGCGGTCCGAGGCGATCCGCAGGATGGCGTAGGGCTTGCCGGTGGTCTCATTCATTTTCAGTTCCACATCGTTGGTCAGGTTGCCAATGGCAGTGATCTTCAGCATAGTTCAGTTCTCCTTTTTTTGTTTGATATGTTGTTGAATGGGATAGAAAAAGCGGCAGACGCTCCGCTTCGTGCGTCTGCCGCAGTTTTCATGTGAGTCAATAGCCCGTCTTGGGCAGTGTGGGAATGACAGGTTTTCCGTAGACCGTTGTGACCCAACGGCTGATGCCCTGTACCCAGGTGCCGCCATAAGTGCCGCCGACATCGGCTACATTGACGAAGGAACCTGCGGACAGCCCGGTCACCGCCTTGCAGTGAAGGTACGGTTTCTCTACCTGCGCGAAGCCTGCGGGTGCCTGTCCGAACACGAACATGATCTCTGTCACACGCTCATTGGATGCCAGCTTCAGCGCCGTGGCCGATGCGGCAAGCGTATAGTTCTTTTGTGTAGACAGATTGTCAGCCAGTGTGCGGTGGCCGCCGCCGTTGACCCGGTAGACGATCTTATAAGTACCGGGTCTGTTGTAGGTGCCGGTCACTACGGTATCCAACCGCACCTGTGCCGGCAGCGTGTCGCGCCAGTAGAAATTGCTCAGGCTGACATTGGAGGTGTTGGCGATGCCGGAGAACGCATAACGCACCGGCTGTCCGGCCACGATCTCCTTCGGTCCTGTTTTTGTGATAGCTACGCCGGTACTCAGGCTCTTGTCCTCCACCTCAAAGCGCAGGATCTGACCCTCGTATTCCAGATAGGCAGTCAGCTCCTTGTCGTTGATGCCATAATGATCCGGCGCCTTGACCTCTCGCACAAAGTAGCGGGACAGGGGCAGCTGCTTGGAAACAGCCAGTCCTCGGCTGTTAGAGCGAATGGTATCGACCACATTGCCTGCTTTGTCAGTGATCTCAAAAACTGCACCCTCCAGCAGTGTCCCGGCTGGCAGGCCGTTGGTGGGATTATAGTCAGCGGACTTTTTCACGATCTGGATCTGGCCTGTGATGGGCGTGTTCTTCCATGTAATCGTAGAAGTCGCGCCATATTCCACATAAAAGGTGCGAACTGTGGTATCCAGCACATAACCGTCCGCCGCCTGGATTTCCCGCACCAGATACTTGCCGTCCGTCAAGGTCTTGTCGATATAGACATAGCCGTTCTGGTCGGAGGTGTACTGGCCGATGGGATTTCCCTTGCTGTCCAAAACGAGGAAAGTCACGCCGTAAATGCCCTTGCCGGTCACACTGTCGATCTTGTGGATGAGTATGGAGCTGGCCTGTGTGTTCTCGACGGTCAGCGAGGTCGTCCTACCAGCCTTTACCTCGAAATTGTGGGGCGTACTGTCCAGCAGATAGCCCTTTGCGGCTTTAATCTCGGTGGCGGTGTACCAGCCGTCCGCAAGCTGCGGGAGCGTGATAACGCCGTTGCTGTCGGTGGTGTAGGTGCCGATGCGCTCGCCGTTCATCTTGGCGATCTCAAACTGCACACCCTTGATGCGCTTGCCGCTGTCCGCGTCCACCTTGATGATCTGGCCGCCGCCGATAGGCGTGTTGGTAAAGGTCAGCGTCTGCGTGTCGTTTCGGTCAACCTTGACGGTCTGCGAGGTGCTGTCCAGCACATAACCGTCCGGTGCTTTGACCTCCGTTACCACATAAGTATCCGGTTTGAGGTCCACCAGCTTGATCTGGCCGTTGCTGTCCGTGGTGTAAATGCCATTAGAAGTGACCGTGCCGCCGTAGTTTCCGACAAACGAACCATCTGAGGTCGTGATCTTGAACTGCGCGCCGGGAAGCGGCTGCTTGGTCACGCTGTCGATCTTGTCGATGATAAGATCGCCGTGTTTGCCGTTGGAAAACTCCACCGTCACCACATCCTGCTCCTTACCGGAGAGATAGACGGTCTGCGGCGTGTCGTCGATCTCATAGCCTGTGGGGGCTTTCGTTTCCTCAACGACATAGGTTCCGGCCTTCAGCCCGGTGATCACGATAGTGCCGTTGGCCGAGGTAGTGTATTCTCCGATGACCGTGCCGCCGGTGCCAGAGGTCCCGCCCAGATAGCGCACACAGAACTTCGCGCCTTGCAGCATGGTGCCGCTGTCTGCGTCCACCTTTTTGATGATGAGTGCCGAGAGCGGTGTATTCTCAAAGGTCAGCATCTTGCCGGTGCCTGCCTGAATGAAACAGTCCTGCGCGGCCGGGTCTTTGATGGCGTAGCCCGCTGCCGGTTCCACTTCGGTCACACGATACCAGCCGTCGCGCAGCTTGGTGAGTTTGATCTGACCGTTTTCATCGGTGAAATAAGTGCCGAGGTCATTCAGTTCTCCAGTGAAGCTGTTGTTGCTGGCATAGGTGATGTGGAACTTTGCGCCCTTGATAGGGTCTTTCGTAATGCTGTCCACCTTGTCGATGGTCAGGGTAGGTTTGGGATAATTGCGGAAACGCACCGTACCCGTTTTATTGGGAACGAGGGTGATGGTCTGCGGCTCGCTGTCCAGCAGATAACCGTCCGGCACACTGGTTTCACGCACCACATACACACCGGGGTCAAGGGCGGTGAGCAGAGCCTCGCCGTTGGCATCGGTCTTGACGGTGGTGAGCGTGCTGCTGTCTGCCTTGTTGACGGTGAAAGTCACGCCGGAGAGCGGTGCGCCGGTCACAGCATCAGTCTTTACGATTTTGAGGTTGGGCTTCTTCTCGTTATTCACCACCAGCGTGCTGTCCTTGCCGGGAAACAGCTCTGCATGGTATTCCGTGTCGTTCAGCACATAGCCGCTGGGCGCTGCGATCTCCTTGACCGAGTACACGCCCGGTTCCAAATCAGAGATAGAGATGCGCCCGTTGGTGTTGGTCACACGGTCGAGATAGTGGCTGCCGTCCTCGATCTTTGCGATCCTAAAGGTTGCACCGGCGAGATAGGTGTCGTTCTCCGCGTCGTATTTCACCACAGACAGAACCGGTTTCTCCGTGTTGGTGAACACGAAACGAGCATTTTCTCCGGCGTTGATCTGGATAACGCGCTTGTCATCATCCATCAGATAACCATTCGGCGCGGTGATCTCCTCCACGGTGTACGCGCCCGGCTCCAGTGCAGTCAAATTAATCTCGCCGTTTTTGTCGGTCACATATTCCTTGGAGAAGGTGCCGCCCACCAGAGAAATGCGGAACTTGACATTGGTCAGCGGCTCCATCGTGCGGCTGTCCACCTTGATAATGTGGATACCGGGCTTGACAGTGTTGAAGAAGGTCAGTGTTTTGATACCGCCGCCTGCGGTGAGTTCGATCTGCTGCGGCGTGCTGTCCAACACATAGCCTGCACTGGTGGAAACCTCCTTTACCAGATAGTTTCCCGGCTGGAGGTCGGTCAGGCGGATCTGGCCCATCTCATCTGTGGAGAACGAGCCGATGAGGACGGTATCGCGGGTAACTTCAAAGGTCACATCGGGCAGAACTTCGTGGGTCTGCTCATCGTACTTGGTGATGATAAGACCCGGTTTGGCCTGATTTTTCAGCACAAAGCTGGTTTCCGTGCCGGAAGTCACATTCACGGTGTAGGTCTGGTCGTCCTTGACATAGCCGCCGGGAGCAGACACCTCGCGCACCTGATATGCACCGGGCTTCAGTTTGTCGAAGTACACGCTGCCGCTGAGATCAGTTTTTCTGGTCTGGGTGACGCCGCTTTCAATATGCTTGATCTCCACCGTTGCCCCTGCGAGAGAAGCGCCACTGTCCGCGTCGATCTTGTCCACGCGCAGATTGCCGTAGGGTGCATTTTCAAAGGTGACAGTCGCGGTATTGCCGTAGTCCACGGAAACGGTCTTGGTGGTTTCCGTGCCCAGCAGGTGCCACTTGGGCGCTGCTTTCTCTGTAATGACATACTGGCCGGAGAGGGTCAGCGGAATAATAATCTTGCCGCTGGTATCCGTGACAAAGCTGCCGAGGACCGTCCCATCCGGTGCCTTTACCTCGAAAGTTGCACCGGAAAGCGGTGTATTGGTGCCGGTTGCTACCTTGTTGATGATAAGGGTAGTTTCCGTGGGCGTTTCTGGTTCGTCTGGGGTATCAGACGGCGTAGAAGAATAGCGGCTGAAGGTAGACTGGCGGATTTCCGTCGTAGGATCGGTGTCGCACATATAGCGCTGGAGGGTGCCATACTTGCTGGTTTCCGCGCATAGGGCATAGTAGATGGCATACTTGTAGACATTGGCGTGGAGCGACATCTGCACCGCGCCGGTCTGGTCGGCTACGCTGTCCTTGGGGTACAGCACCTTGAACTGACCGGCATAGCTGGCACCATTGGGCGAGGTCCTGATCTTAGTGATGTCGTTGTTGTTCATGTCTACGATGCGGGTGCCCTCCGGCACTTCATCAGGCATGGTAAATCCGATGTCGATGTCATAGTCGCACACCCATGTTTCCGAATCCGCCGTGAACACCTGCTGCAAGTATTCCTTGCCATCTATGGTGACGGGATAGGCCGAATCTTTATCGGCTGTCACTGTGATGGTAGGCTGCGGCACACGGTTCCACCAGATACCGCGCTTGTAGATGTCCTTTGCCGCCGCCAGCAGTTTTTCGCCGCATTCCTTCTCCACACCGGACAGGGATGGGTTGACCGTCAGCCGGTCAATGCTCCAGCCGTCGATCAGATAGCACCAGAGCGCTATCTTCGTGGCGTAGTACGCCTGATACTTATTGTCCAGCTTAAGTTCAGACAGACCACGATGGGGGTAGCCATTGGCGATGATGCCGACGACCTTCGGGTCGTTGCTGGCCTCGTTTGCAATATACTTGATGCTTTGACCGGGACCAACGGTCTGGGGCACACCTTTGATCGTCGGGTTGATGCAGTAGGCGGGAATCTCCTTGATCGCGCCGCTGGCCGACTTAAAGTTGAAGTAAGTGTAGGACTGGGAACGGACAACGCCGTTCATGCTGAGATAGGACATTTTATAGCCGCCGTTGGTGATATTCACCTCGCCTAGCGCACCGCCGATGGTGCTGCTGGCGGCCGATGCGAAGCCCGTGCAAAGGCTCAGCATCGTTGCGATGCACAGAAGCATCGCTATCATTCTTTTTCGCATAAATACCTCCTGAAAACAGTAGCAGCACAAACCATTTTTCAGGTTTGTGCCGCTGTAAAGTGATTCACATCGATATTATTTTTGCCGAGCCTGTACACACCAGCGGTAGTCCGGCTGGTTCATTACGCAGGTCACCAGCGTTACCATGTTCTCATCGGACGGATTCAGTACACTCACATCATTCACGGATACCTTTCGCACCGAATAGACGGAATATCTGCGTGTTCCGAGTGTGGTGGCCAGCGTGATGGTGTCACCATTTTTCAGCGTGTGTATCTTGCCGAAATGGTTGGCAACGCCTCGGTTGTGCCCCGCAAGGCAGACATTTCCGTCCCATACGCTCGTTTCTGAGAAGTGTCCCGCCCCTTTCCGCAGTGCGGCACTGTCCGTACCTTGGTAGACCTTGACATTCAGACCGATGGACGGAATGCTCAGAGTTCCAAGATGATTGTCATTGTAATAGAGCTTTGGCGTGACCGCCGTAAAGGATGTACCGGTCCAACGATCCGCAGTCGAGTCAACTGTTGGATAACTCACTTCGCTGCTATCCGTTTTGACTGAGCTGATCAGTCCGCCGGACATTGCACCGGGGAGCAGGTTCGGCGTCAACGGCTCGCCGCTGCCCGGCAGATAGCTGGTGGCCGTTCCAAAACCGGGCGGGATCAGGGCGGTGTTTTTTCCGCGATCCACATTGTTCGATTCCTGCTCGTACACAGTTCCTTCACTGGTGGGCATGCCGAACAGATAGTCCTCCGGCGCATCTACGGTGTATTCCAATGCGCCGGCCTGTCCAACACACAGAGTACAGAGAGCCGCAGCCGCGATCAGGCTACGAAATTTCATTTTCACGATTCGTCCCCCTTTCTTTTTTTCTTTTTGATCTGTGTTGCTGCTCCGCCGAGCATTGCTCCCAGTAGTGCCGCACCGCCAAGCACAATGGGCAGGCGGTGATCCGTTTCTTCCACCGGCTGTTCCCCTTCCAGAGGCATACTGTCAAAGATCGCTGTGTAAACGACAGTATCACAGCTCGTTTTTGTGACTTTGCCGGAGTAATCCGCAGTGACCGTGTAACCGGTCACATACTGACTGCTGCTTTCGCCGGTGTACTGTGCGGTAGCACAGTAGCGCACCACGGCTTCGTCTGCTTCGGTTTGGTAAGCACTGTCCCACTGGACATCTGCCAGCGTGAGGGTATGGCCATTGTCCTGAATCGTCTTGGGGATCAGAGCTACATCGGCATCCGACAAATTGGGATAGGTGCGCGTCGCTGAGAGGGTGCGTTTCTTTGTACCATACCCGTCCGCAGTTACCTTGACGCTGGTATGGTCCAGTGTCAGAACTCCGGTATGACCATCCTCTGTGGTGACCTCTTTCTGCGCGTCCAGTCTCTAGAGGATCTGCTCCATCTCTTTGGTATCGCTGGACAGCTTGACCGTTTCGCTGTGTTCTTTCGTATCTACGCCAATCTTATCCTCTTTCGTCATGTCCAAAAGGTAATACCGTCTGCCGTCGCGCTCAAAGTCTGCGACAGGGAGTTTTTGCGGGTCATCCGAAACGCTCAGCTGGTAAGTCTTTCGGATCATGGGATTCCCGGCGTCATCTTCGGTCATTTCCACCGAAGTGGGATAATACGAAGACTTATTGTCGGTTTTGGTTGCTGGCTGCTGTGTGGGATCTGCCGCGAAAGCAGTGACAGTCAGCGCTGCCGTCAGCACGAGCACGAGCGCCGTGCTGCGAACAAATTTCCTCGGTCTCATCGTGTTTTCCTCCTTGTTGTTTTTTCCGGCTATTGTGGATCGATCGCGTCATCGCCCCCTTTCCAGCGCTTTCCTTTTTTGCAGGTATTCGTTCCAGTCCTTCCCGCTGCGGGGCTTCTCCTGTGATATCTCATATCCCAGTTCCGCGTATTTTTTTCGGAGCTGTTCCGCCGTTTCTTGTCCCGGTGTATCCATATCCAAACAAAGAACGATCCGCTTGATCTGGGGATTGTTCCGAAGATAGGTTCGCAAGGCGCCATCATACAGACCGCACAAGGCGACTGCATTGCAGCAGCTTCGGTGGAGGGTGTAATAACTCATAAGGTCGATAGGCGCTTCAAAGACTCGGACTTGGTCGGAAACAGGATCGCAAGGGATAGCGAAGCCAATGTCTTTGTCACTGCCGGATACATCTCCGCGAAACCCTTTCCCGTCGCGGTCATAGGTGCCGCGCAGACCTGCATATCTGGCTTGTCCGGTGTGATCTCTGCCAACAAAAACGCAGTTGTGATGGACTGCATCCTCATACAGTGATCCGCTGTTCATAAACTCACGGATCACCTGTGCGGCGATGCCGCGTTTGCGAAGATAAGCGAATACGCAGCGGTCATCGGCATTGCGTGGAGGCAATGCAAACTGCTCTGACGGCTTGTCCTGCTTGGTGACTGGTTTTGTTTTGACGGGAGCGTCTCTGGGTCTGCCTTGAAAGGTCAGCAGGTACTCTACTGCCTCCGGAAAAGACTGGTTGCAGAAATGCTGTAGGAAAGTGATCGCGTCGCCGCCGATGCCTTGAGAGTAGCGGAACCAGGTGCGTCGATCCTTGATCCGCAAGCTGTCCATTTCTGCGGTGGTGTAGTACCTGCCGATGCGTTTGACCTGATAACCCAGATGGGTCAGCAGCTCCGGCAGGTCGGTTTCTCTGGCAGTCTGCATTTCTGTGTCTGTGAAGCGTCTTTTGATCTCGCTTGTCATTGTGATGCCCTCCTTTCTGGCGAAACGCAAAAAGCCACCCAGGGCATCCGAGAGATTCGGATGCCCTGGGTGGCTTTTCCCTAAATCGTGTTCTTTTGTTTGGGCTTTAACGTGGGCCTACACAGCGTTATCTTCGTGGGTGGTGTCCGTGCCCGCTGGAGCGGTCGCGTCGGCCACACGGGGCGCGACAGGGGCCTCAGTGGGGGTGTTCTGCTCCGTGGCGTTCTCAGTGTCCGCTTCGTCCAGCGCCTGCGTGATCAGGTTCAGCACGAAGTCTCGCTGGGTGAGCTTTTTGCTGGTTCGGAGCGTCTCGCGCTCCAAGTGACGCTTGATGCGCTGGAAGAGTTCTTCGGGAATCTGGAATGCCATGGTTCTGCCTTTTTCAGTCATTTGAATGCCGCCTTTCTGATTTTCCATCATGTTGTAATAGTCTTGGATGAGGTTGGCGATGTACTCGCTGGTGGTCTGGCCCAGCCGTTCCCGTTCTTCGCTGACCCGCTCGTGCAGGTCAATGGGGATCTGAGCGCACAAGTTTTTGGTGGTTGCCATTCTCGGACACCTCTTTCGTATTTTTGTAACGCAAGCATACCCGAAAGGTTACGAGAAAGCTATTACCAACACCACCAAGGAATGATAGACAAACAAGGCGAAAGCAACATAAGCACCAATGTAACAGAAAAGGCCACCGTTCTCTCCCACATGGGGAGCCGAACGGCGGCCTGCCTTCTTATTCTTCATTCTTTTTTGGCCTCGGTGTTCAAGTCACACCAGTCCGCAAGAGTGCTCTGCTGCATTTCTGAAATGTCGCCTCTCGCGCGGAAAAACTAAAATGTTGAAAAATCGAGTTTTTGCAACTTTTTCATCCTAAAAGTGGCGCATTATATGTGAAAACGCCGCACTCTTGTGCGGCGTTTTCTGCGTTGCATCCTTTCATCAACACATTTTGGCGCAGCGGGTGGGATTCGAACCCACGTGCGATTGCTCGCAAACTGATTTCGAGTCAGCCCCGTTATGACCACTTCGATACCGCTGCATATTAAAGATTCTGCGCTCTTAATAAAATACCAGATAACCGAGTGCAAATCAAGTGTTTATGGCAAAGTTCTTTCAAAAACCCCTTCCGGTATAGGGGGCTTCTTCGGTGGGCAGACTGGTGAACAACAGGATCGGCCCGGGACGGCGGACAAATGTGGCGGCGCGCTTTACTTTATGCCCGTGGTCGTGGTATGATGAAAGACAGTTGAACGACTCCGGGCGGCCCGGCTGCCGGTCCCCCGTGACCCAAAAGAAAGGAATCGTGTTTATGTCTGAAGTGAAGCGTCGGGAGCTGTTCCCCGGCGTGTGGCTGCGCGCGGTCCACACCAACCAATTCAAAAGCGCGTATCTGTCTGTCACCCTGATGGCCCCTCTGGATGGGGGCACGGCGGCGGAAAATGCCCTGATCCCCTCTGTGCTCCGCCGGGGCACCCGGACCCACCCGGATATGGAGTCTATGTCCGCCGCCCTGGACGAGCTGTATGGCGGGGCTGTCGAGCCCGTGGTGCGCAAGAAGGGCGAGACCCAGTGCGTGGGCCTTGTGGCCAGTTTTCTGGACGATGCCTACACCCTGGAGGGGGAACCCATTCTGGAGTCCGCCGCCGCCCTGCTGGGCCAGGTGCTGCTGGACCCCTGCACCGAGGAGGGCATATTCCGGGCCGACTATGTGGCCGGTGAGCAGGCCAACCTGCTGGACCGCATCCGGGGGCAGATCAACGACAAGCGGGTGTACGCCAGCCACCGCCTGGCCCAGGTCATGTGCCGGGAGGAGGCCTTCGGCGTGGACAAGCTGGGGGACGAGGAGAGCGCCAGGGCCATCACTCCGGGCAGCCTGTGGCAGCGGTATCAGGCCCTGCTGAACACGGCGGCTGTGGAGGTGTACTACTCCGGCTCCGCCCAGTCAGAGCGGGTGGAAGCGGCTTTGCGCAGCGCCCTGTCCGCCCTGCCGGTGAACCCAAACCGAGTGGTCCCAGACTGCGAGGTGCGGCTGACGGCAGGCACAAAGCCCCAGATCGTGGAGGAAGCCCTGGATGTGACCCAGGGCAAGCTGGCCATGGGCTTTCGCACCGGCGGCGTGACCTGCTGGGAGGAGGACTACCCCGCCATGGTACTGTGCAACGCCGTGTTCGGCGGCACCACCCTGTCTAAGCTGTTTATGAACGTGCGTGAGAAGCTGTCCCTGTGCTATTACGCCAGCTCTGTGCTGGAAAAGATGAAGGGCCTGGTACTGGTGTCCTCCGGCATCGAATTTGACAAGTACGAGACCGCCCGGGACGAGATCCTGGCCCAGCTGGACCAGATCCGCCGGGGCGAGATTGAAGACTGGGAGCTGGAGGGGGCCCGCAGAACCGTCATCGGCGGCTATCGGGCCACCCTGGACGACCAGGGGCGGCAGGAGGAGTTCTGGCTGGGGCAGTCCGCCGCCGGGCTGGAGGAGGATATCCCCGCCCTGTGCGCCCGGCTGGAGACCGTGACCAAAGAGCAGGTGGCCCAGGCGGCCCAAAAGCTCCGGCTGGACACCATCTATTTCCTGAAGGGCAAGGAGGGGCAGCATGAATAAGGAAGCATTTCCCCATGTGGGCGAGACCATGTATCACCAGGTGATGGAGAATGGACTGAACGTGTTCGTCTTCCCCAAGCCGGAGTTTCAAAAGGGCTACGCCTTCTTCGCCACCAACTACGGCGGCATGGACCGGCGCTTCTGCCTGGACGGCGTGTGGCATGACACCCCTGCCGGGGTGGCCCACTATCTGGAGCACAAGATGTTCGACACCCAGGACGGCAACGCCCTGCAGGAGCTGGCCGCCAACGGAGCCAGCCCAAACGCCTTCACCAGCTCCGCCATCACCGGCTATTACTTTGAGTCCACCGAGAAGTTCCACGAAAACCTGCGCATCCTCCTCTCCTTCGTGTCCATCCCCTGGTTCACCAAGGAGAGCGTGGACAAGGAGCAGGGCATCATCGGCCAGGAGATCGGCATGATCGAGGACAACCCGGACTGGCGGGTATTCATGAACCTGATGAAGGCCCTATACAAAAACCACCCCATCCGAGACAGCGTGGCCGGCAGCGTGGAGTCCATCTCCCACATCACCGCCGAGACCCTGTACGCCTGCCACAAAGCTTTCTACGACCCGGCCAACATGGTCCTGTGCGTGGCGGGCAACGTGGACCCGGAGCAGGTGTGCGCCATGGCCCGGGATATCCTGCCCAAGCAGGCCGGTCCCATCGCCGAAAAGGACTACGGTCCCGCCGAAACCGACCGGGTCGCCCAGAGCGAGCTGACGGAGGAGATGGAGGTGTCCATCCCCCTGTTCCAGCTGGGCTATAAGGGCGACGCCCCCCAGAAGGGCGAGGCGGGCCAGCGGCAGGAGCTGGTGGCCGAGCTGGCGCTGGAGGCCCTGCTGGGCAACTCCAGCCCCCTGTATGCCAAGCTGTATCAGCAGGGGCTCATCAACCGCAACTTCAGCTATGGCTACGAGAGTTACCCCGGCTGTTCCTTCCTGTGCGCCGGGGGTGAGTCCAAGGACCCCCGGGCGGTGCGGGACGCTGTGGCCGCCGAGGCCGTCCGTCTGTGCCGGGATGGCATCGACGGTCCGCTGTGGCAGCGGATCAAAAAGGGTGCCTACGGGGCCAAGGTCCGCGGCTTAAACTCCTTTGAGAACCTGTGCATCGGCCAGGCTCAGGCCTTCTTCGCCGGCAGCGACTATCTCCGCTTTGCCGACCTGTTCGCCGCCATCACCCGGGAGGAGGCCCAGGACCTCATCGCCCGGTGGGTGACCCCGGAGCGCACCGCCCTGGCCGTCATCCGGCCCAAGGGGGAGTCCAAATGATCCACACCATCTCTTTCCCCGGCCTGGGACTGACCTTTACCCTGAACCGGGTGGCCTTTACCCTGCTGGGCCGCCCCGTCTATTGGTATGGCATCATCATTGCCAGCGGCCTGCTGCTGGCCGTGTTCCTGTGCGGCAAGTGGGGCAAGCGCTTCGGCATCACCGAGGACCAGATCACCGACATGATGATCTGTGCCGTCCCCGTGGCCCTTGTGGCCATCCGGGCCTATTACGTCATTTTTAATCTGGGGCTCTACCGCCGGGCGGACGGCAGCCTGGACTGGGGGGCCATCCTCCGCTACAGCGACGGCGGTCTGGCCATCTACGGGGCCATCTTGTCCTCCCTGGTGGTGCTGCTCCTCTTCTGTCATGTGAAAAAGATCAGCTTTTTGGCCTTTGCCGACCTGGGCGTCCACGGGCTGTTCATCGGCCAGCTTATTGGCCGGTGGGGCAACTTTATGAATGTGGAGGCCTACGGCGGCCCCACCACTCTGCCCTGGCGGATGTGCGGGGAGTCCATCGCCCGGGACATGCTGGACCAGGGCTATGTGGACCAGGCGGGCTATCAGGCCATCCTGTCCGGCAATCTTGGGGTACATCCCACCTTTTTGTACGAGTCCCTTTGGAACCTGGCGGGCCTGTTCCTGGTGTATCACCTGGGCAAAAAGCGCCGGTTTGACGGGCAGTGCTTCCTGTTCTACGTCTTCTGGTACGGTTTGGGCCGGGCCTGGATCGAAGGGCTGCGCACCGACAGCCTGTATCTCTATGAGGGCAGCACCATTCGGGTGTCTCAGCTGCTGGCGGCCTTATCCGCCGTGATCGCCTTGGCGGCCGCAGTCTGTTTATGGCGGCGGAGCAAGCGCCATCCCGCCCCCCTGTATGTGGACCGTCTGGCCCGGCAGGCGGCCCAGGTGGATGCTGAAGTGGTCAAGTCCGACAGCACTCCCGGCCAGTCTCAGGATGTCCAGCCCACCCAGGGCCAGATGCCCGATCCCCCGGAGGTGCCGGAGAAAAAAGAATAACGCCCATCGGGCACAGAAAAACAGGTCCCGGAGCAAGTTTAGAACTGCTCCGGGACCTGTTTTTTATTCTTCCGAACCGTTTTCTGGCTTTTGCACTTCCTGGATATCTTTGATAGGCAGTTTGGGCAGCTCCCAGCGGTAGCGATAGGCCATCACTCTTAAAAACACCACCAGCCCCGTGGTGAAGAAAATGGAGCCGCTGGGATAGGCGGGTCGGACACAGTAATAGCTCAGCGCCCCCACCAGGGAGGCCATGGCGTAGAAGTGCTTGCGGAGGATGGCGGGGGTGGTGCAGCTGAGCACATCCCGCAGTACGCCGCCCCCCACGCCGGTGGTCAGCCCTAAGAATATGCAGAAAAAGGGGTTCTCCACATAGCCCGCGTCGATAGTCGCCTGCACGCCGATGACGGAGAACACCCCCAGTCCGATGGCATCGCACACGTTGAGAAACTGACTGTCCCGAAAGGACACGGGCCGCTCCCCCCGGCTGGTGTACCACCCGAAGATGAACACCGCCCAGGCGGCCAGGGCAGCCATCACCAGATCCTCCCAGTCCACAAAAGCCGCCGGGGGACACCGGCCCAGGATGATGTCTCGGACGATGCCTCCTCCCAGGGCGGTGGCGATGCCCAAGGTGAACACACCGAACAGGTCCAGTCCCCGCTGGATGGCTGTCATGGCCCCGGAGATGGAGAAGGCCACTGTGCCCAGCATATCGGCGGCGTTCATCAGGGTATCGGCATCAAAATGCACAGCGCGTCACGTCCTCTCTTCTATTTATAGTCATTTTCATTTTAACAGAATACGACGTTGGAAGCAACGCAAACTGGCCGATGAACTCCGATGATTCAGAAAAGCAGGTGAGCAATTCCTCCCGCCAGAATGATGGATAAAATTGTACGCTCAATCCAAATCAAAAACACGTCTCTCATCTTTACCGGAATGTCCGTCGACAAAAGGCTGGGAATAGACGCAGAGAAGAACAGCACGGCAGAGACACTGGTAACAGCAATGGTGAACTTTGTGACCATGGACGAAGATATTACCAACATAGAGGGCAGGAACATCTCTGCAATCTCAATGGCGGCGGCCTTGGCTGCGATCATAGGCTCAGGCAGATGCATCAGCAGCGTGAAGGGATAGAAGATATAACCGATGCAATCAAAGACAGGTGTAAACTCCGCAACAACTAAACCGATCAAGCCAATGGTCAGGATACTGGCCGTGACCGAGGCTGTCATTTTCATGGCATCTCCTATATAGTAGCGCTTCAAATGTGTGAACAGGGAATCTGTATGTTGCGCCGTATCAATTGCGTCTGCTAGGGCGCGGGAAAACAGATTTCCTGAGCGCTGCGGCATGGGAGGCGCAGGCTGGTCATAATACTCATCAGGAACTTTGGAGGTAGGATAAATGCGGCAAGTAATAGCGGTCACAGCAAAGGTGACAAATGCGCAGGAAAGGAAAAAGATTGTCCAGTAGTTCATAATATCCAGTGTGTTTGCAATGACCACTAAGAAAGAAGTTGCCACTGTAGAAAAGCCAGTGGAGATAATAAACGCTTGCTTATGCGTATAGATACCCTTTTTATAGAACTCGCTGGTAAGCAGAACCGCCAGGGAATATCCTCCCGCAAAGGAGACAAGCGCATCAATGGCACTTTCGCCCGGTGTTTTCCATATTTTCTGCATAACCGGACGCATGAATGCACCTACAAACTCCACCAGGCCAAAATTCAGCATCATAACATAGGCAAGGCCGGTCAAAGGAATGCTCAACGTGATAGGGACCACAAGACTGGTGAACAGGAAAGGGATCATATCATCCGTCATCAGCGGAGCAGGACCGATACCAGTAACGGCCATCAGGCCAACGATAAGTCCAAACGCCTTTGCCACAGTAAAAATAAGATCAAATGTAGATCGCTTGTATGCCTTGGTCACGATGGGATAAACTGCGCCGAACGCCACCATTGCCAGTGCGTAGTAAGGGATGATCGGGCCGCAGGTAGCTTTTACAAAATTGATGATGTGCTGAATGATGATCACGTTTTTCCCATTGATATTTACGTTTACAAAAAACATAAAAACGCCCAAACCGGAAAAAATCAAAAACTTAGCCAGCGCCACACCTTTGCTGCAACGCACACTTTTCTCCTGCTCCATAGGAAGTTTCTCCTCTCTATATTTTACTGGTATTCCGCCAAAGCCGCTTGCATCTCTCTGTCCAGCGCCGCCTGTTCTTCCTCGCTCAACGGACCGTGCGCATTTCCTATGCCTAACGTCTGTGCCCGTGCGGCAAATTCCTCCGGGTCATAGGTCAGGCCCGGCATCTCCCGGTACAGCGGTGCCTCCTTTAAATGCCCCGCAAAGGGATAGTCGATATTGAATCTGCGCAGCGCATTCAAATGTTGATCACGCCCGCACAGCCGTTTCTCTCTCACCTCCTCAAAGTCCAGCGTCTCCGTATAGGTCATTGCCACATTTCCGCACTGATAGATGATCCGTCCCATGGGATCGACGATGACAGAGCGCCCACAGCAGGTAGCAGACGGCGTGTTCCCCACGCCATTGGTCCAGATGTAGAACAACTCGTTCTCCAATGCCCGGGCGCGGGGGATAATATCGGGAACATGATCAAATTCCATCGGGTCTAATGCGGGACATACGATCATTTCTGCACCCTTCAGGGCCAACGTGCGGGCAATTTCAGGGAAGAACTGATCATAACAGATCTGAACGCCGACCCGGATATTCTTCTCCTTGATGTCAAACAGGCAGTAGTGGTCATCCCCGCTGGGTGTGGATGGTTCTCCCGGTTTGAACGGTGCTTTTTTCCGATAGACCTCTATCATCTCCCCATCAGGGCCAAATACCGGCACCGTGTTATAAAACTCGCCTTCTGGCAATTCTTGGGCCCGTTCTGATAAGGTTCCCGGGATAAGGTATATCCCATGCTTTTTTGCCAAAGCGCTCATAAAGCGTGTGATCGTTCCAGGGACTGTGTCAAGCTCACGCCCCAAACCATGCTCCACCCCAATGACAAGTTCCGGTTTTAAATAGCCGGACATGACCCGTTCTACCGCCGTTTGAAACCGGGTCAAACTGACCTCCATCGAATCATCCAGTTCAGGCTGCACCACTGTAACAGTCAACTTTCGGTTCATAACGCACTTCCTCTCTTTTTAGCAATTTGATATCGCTGTGATGAATTAAATTTTATAGTTTATAGTAACTATAAGGTCAAGTTCTTTTTTTCGATTTTAATTTTCAATGTTCACCTTGGTATCATGTCATTTTTAACATTATAGTAAAAACAAGCTGTGGCAGATTTTAAGTCCGCTCACAGCTTGTTTTTTGCGAAATATCCTGTTATTCTCCTTTTTGAACTGGAATTTGTATCTGTGTAATAAAGCTCTCCGGGTCCTTTGTCAGGGAAATGCTCACCACAGCAAATTCCAAAGAATCTCCGCATATGTTCCATCCCTGCTTTTCAATAAAGTCATAAAGCTTTTGATAGCTTCGGTGAATGGTACCATATGGCCCGCAGTGAACACATGTTGCAAACTTGCCTTGCTCTATGCACACGACCTCCCGGCTTCCCTTTACCACTTCAGCATTCGATTCAATAAAAAAACCAATACTGTTATAAACATGGAAATCTCTGTTTTGAAGATTTTCCTTATGTATTTGCAGTACAATTTCACCGTGCTGCGCCATATGCGTAGCATAACGTGAACGAATATATGATTCATAAACTACTTTAATGTAGTGGTACAAATCTTTTATCTCAAAGTTGATTGGGATTGCATATTGAAACCGTGTCGGTTCTTCCACGACTTCGCATTTTTGATACTCTGCCGCGTATTTTGCAATATGGAGATTTTGCAAAATACGATCATTTCTAGATTCCAGTTGGTTCAGTTGCTCTATCTGTTTATGGATCAACTCTTTCGTCTTTATTAGGTTTTTTTCTAACGAGTTCATATCCATGGACGAGCTATAACGCTGAACGCTCTCAAGGGAAAAATTCAGCCGCTTCAGCTGCATAATCATCGACAAGCAAAAAAACTGCTCATAGTCATAATATCTGTAGTTGTTCTCTTTATCAACATAGTTCGGCTTAAACAGCCCGATCTTATCATAATATCGCAATGTCTGGTTTGATATTCCAAACAATCTGGACAACTCTGAAACAGTATACTTCTCTTTCAATGCATTCCCACCATTCTGCACTTTTGGTTTTGTTATAATCCTACACTGACATATCCACACTGTCAATTTCTAGAGCACCGGTTTTTATTTTAAATACTCAGTCTCCGCCGCAGCTCCCGCACCCGGTCCCGGCTGATGGGCAAAACGGTGTCCTCCCCCCGCACTCGCAGGGCAAAGCCGTTGCCCGTCCACGGGAAGATGCTGTCTACATATTTTAAGTGGACCAGGCTGGTCTTGTGGACCCGATAGAAATGTTCCCCCTCCAGCCGGGTCTCATACTCCCCCAGGGGGGTGCCGTCGTTATACTGTTTGCCGAAGATGGTGTGGATGACGCAGCCCCGGCGCTCCCTTTTCTCTTGTCCTCACTTCACTCGTCTGCTATACTAAAACTATCCAATCAAATTAAGAAGGGATGACTGCCCTATGCCCAGCTTCGACCCGCTTACTTACCGCTATTCCTCCCGCCGCAACGTGGTCTATGCCAAAAAGGCCGTGGCCTGTACCTCTGTCCCTCTGGGGGCCCAGATCGGTCTGGACGTGATGAAGTCCGGCGGCAACGCCGTGGATGCCGCCGTGGCCATGGCCGCCGCCATGCCCCTGCTGGAGCCCACGGGCAACGGCCTGGGCTCGGACTGCTTCGCCCTGGTATGGATAGAAAAAGATCAAAAGCTCTATGGCTTAAACGCCAGCGGCGTGGCACCCATGGCCCTCTCCGCCGACAAGGTCCGGGAACTGGGCTTTGACCAGGTGCCCAAGGAGGGCTGGCTGCCCACTATGGTCCCCGGGGCCCCCGCCGGCTGGGCCGCCCTAAACAGCCGCTTTGGCACCAAGCCCCTGGCCGAGCTGTTCGCCCCCGCCGTCTCCTACGCCCGGGAGGGCTATCCCGTGCCGGTGAATGTGGCCCGCCAGTGGAGCAAAGACAGCCGCCGCATCGCCAAGGCCATGGAGACCGACCCCGCCCCCCACGCATACTGGTGGAAGAGCTTTATGAAGCCCGACGGCACCCCCTATGCCGCCGGAGACCTCTTCCGGTTCCCCGACTATGCCGACACGTTAGAGGAGTTGGCCGCCACCGGCTGCGAGAGCTATTACCGGGGCAGACTGATGGAGCGCCTCGTGGCCTTCTCCCAAAAGACGGGGGGCTATTTCTGCCGGGAGGACTTTGAAACCTATCACCCGGACTGGGTGGAGCCCATCACCCAGAACTATCGGGGCTATACCGTGTGCGAGATCCCGCCCAACGGCCACGGCATCACCGTGCTCATGGCCCTGGGCATTCTGGATGGGATGACCATGCCGGAAAACCGGGAGAGCGCCGAGCACTATCACAAGGTGATGGAGGCCATCAAGCTGGCCTTTGCCGATACCAAGACCTATGTGGCCGACCCCCGGTATATGAAGACCACGGTGGAGCAGCTGCTCAGCCCCGGCTATCTGGCCGCCCGCCGGGCGCTCATTTCCGACAAGGCCCTGGAGCCCAAGGCCGGGGACCCCCGCTGCGGCGGCACCATCTATCTGTGTACCGCCGATGAAGCGGGCAACATGGTCTCCTTCATCCAGAGCAACTACACCGCCTTCGGCTCCGGCGTGGCCATCCCCGGCACGGCCATCTCCCTGCAGAACCGGGGGGCCAACTTCTCTCTGGACCCCGCCAGTGACAACTGTCTGGCCGGGGGCAAAAAGTCCTATCACACCATCATCCCCGGCTTTTTGTTGAAGGACGGCCAGGCGGTGGGGCCCTTCGGGGTGATGGGGGCCTTTATGCAGCCCCAGGGCCAGGCGGAGGTCATCATCAACACCCTGGACTATCACATGAACCCGCAAGAGGCCCTGGATGCCCCCCGTATCCAGTGGATCGGTGGAAAAAAGCTCCAGCTGGAGCGGGAGGCCGGAGAGGACATCGCCCAACAGCTGCGCTCCATGGGCCACCAGGTGGAGCTCATCGACGACCGCATCGCTATGGGCCGGGGGCAGATCATCTGGCGGTGTGAAAACGGCACTTTGATCGCTGGGACCGAGCCCCGCTGTGACGGCGCGGTGGCCGCCTGGTAACAGGTCACAAGCGTGAAAAAGCACCTCTGCCTGTTTCGTCAGGCAGAGGTGCTTTTCTTTGGCCTTTCGGTCAATCCTCAGAGCCGTCCACGGGGATGGGATAGTGCTCGGTAAAGCAGCCCTCGCAGAAGCCGCACCGGGCGTTGGGGGCCAGCTTCTGCAGGTTGTCCAGGGACAGAAAGTCCAGGCTGTCCGCCCCGGTCATGTCCCGGATCTCGTCAATGGAGTGGTGGCAGGCGATGAGCCGATCCTTATCCGGGATGTCGGTGCCGAAGTAGCAGGGGGAGATAAAGGGCGGGGCGGATACCCGCATGTGGACCTCTGTGGCCCCCGCCTCCCGCAGCAGGGCGATGATCTGACTGCAGGTAGTCCCCCGGACGATGGAGTCGTCCACCATGACCACCCGCTTGCCCTCCACCTCGCTGCGCAGGGCAGACAGCTTGATGCGCACCGCCTGTTCCCGGCTCTGCTGGTCGGGGGTGATGAAGGTACGGCCCACATAGCGGTTTTTCACAAAGCCCATCACGTTGGGCAGGCCGCTCTCTAAGGCATAGCCCCGGGCGGCGTCCAGGCCGGAGTCGGGCACCCCCACCACCACGTCGGCGGGGACGGGGTTCTGTCGGGCCAGCAGACGGCCCGCATTCACCCGGGCCTGGTGGACCGACTGCCCGGCGATGATGGAGTCGGGGCGGGCAAAATAGATGTACTCAAAGATACACATATGGGACTTGCCCCGGCAGTTGTCCCGAATGGACTGGACCCGGCCGTCCTGGACCACCACCACCTCGCCGGGTTCCAGCTCCCGCTCCACTCTGCCGCCCACGGCCTCGATGGCGCAGGACTCCGAGGCAAAGAGAATGGCCTGGCCCTTCCGGCCCATGCACAAAGGCCGGAAGCCCCAGGGGTCCCGGCAGGCGATGAGCTTTTGGGGCGACATGACCAGCAGAGAGAAGGCCCCCCGGAGCTTAGATGCCGCCTGGCACACCGCCTCCTCCACGCTGGCGCAGCGCAGCCGCGCCTGGGCGATGGCATAAGCGATGAGTTCCGAGTCGCTGGTGGTGTGGAAAATGGCCCCCTGATACTCAAACTTCTGCCGCAGCTGGTCTACGCCCACCAGGTTGCCGTTGTGGACCACCGCCAAAGTGCCCTTCACATATTTGATGGTCAGGGGCTGAGCGTTCTCCCGCTCCCTGGCCCCGGTGGTGGCATAGCGCACATGGCCCACGGCCATGGTCCCATTCAGCCGCTGAAGGGTCTGTTTGTCAAACACCTCGCTGACCAGGCCCACATCCTTATAAAAGGACTGCTCCCGGTCGTTGATGGTGGCGATGCCGCAGGCCTCCTGCCCCCGGTGCTGCAGGGCATACAGCCCGTAATAGGTGGTCTGGGCGCAGCCCCCCGCCGGATCATAGATGCCGAACACGCCGCACTCCTCGTGCAGGCCCATGTCCGGCCCGTCCCACTCCAGTTCCGTCTCTGCTCTGTCTGCCATTTCCGCGCCGCTCCTTTCTCATTTGCGCCAAAAAAAGCGCAACGACACCCTTGTCCAGGCGTCGTTGTCCGTACAAAGTATTATACTACGGTTTCCCATCCTCCCGCAATAAAAAACCAGAGCGCAAACCAGATGATATGCGCCCCGGTATTGCAGGATTTTTCTGTGGGATTTTCACAAGGCGGGAAAAAGGGCTACCCAACGGGGAAAAAATATGGTAACATAACTGTTGACAGTCATGTTACCATTTATTTAAGCCGTTTTTCTCCCAGGCTTCGCCCGGAACCGAAAAACATGGCGTGTTATACCATTCCGCTTTGCTTCATCGTATACTTTTTCCTGTAATGTCCCGTCTCACTCACCGCTCCTAGGAGGTAATTGCCATGAGATGTCCCTTCTGTGCCCACCCTGAAAGCAAGGTCATCGACTCCCGTCCCGCGGACGAAGGTGCCAGCATCCGCCGCCGCCGGGAATGCCTGGCCTGTCACAAGCGATTCACCACCTACGAGACCATGGAGAGCCTGCCTTTGATGGTGGTAAAAAAGGACGGCAGCCGCCAGAGCTTCGACCGGAATAAGGTCCTGGGCGGCCTGATCCGGGCCTGTGAAAAGCGCCCGGTGAGCTATGCCACCCTGGAGGCCATCGTCAACGACATCGAGCAGACCCTGCAGAGCCAGATGGACCGGGAAGTCCGCTCCGCCCAGATCGGCGAGCTGGTCATGGACCGGCTGAAAAAGGTGGACGAGGTGTCCTACGTCCGCTTCGCCTCCGTCTACCGCCAGTTCAAGGACATCAACACCTTCCTGGACGAGCTGAACAAGCTGCTGGAGGATAAATAAGCATCTCTGCCGCGAGGAGCCAACCGGTTCCCCGCGGCCTATTTTTTTCTCCGTCCGCATAAGCTTTGGGACGGAGGTGAGGGCTATGTCTTGGGTGGGCACGTTGGCTGACATGCTGTGGGAGCCCTGGCTGCTGGGGCTGTTTTTATTCACGGGGCTGGTCTACTCCCTGGGCTCCGGCTTTTTTCAGCTGTTCGGTCTGCCCGTCTGGCTGCGGGCCACCCTGGGCGGACTGCTCCGCCGACAGCGAGGAAAAAAAAGCGGGCTGTCCCCGCTCCAGGCCCTGGCCACTGCCCTGGCCTCCACCATGGGCACGGGCTCCATCGCCGGGGTGGCCACCGCTTTGACCCTGGGCGGGCCGGGGGCGGTGTTCTGGATGTGGGTGTCCGCGCTGCTGGGCATGATGACCGGCTTTGGGGAAAAGCTGCTGTCCGTCCGCTTTCAGCGCCCAGCCCCAGGAGGTGGAATGCAGGGCGGGCCCATGTTCTATCTCCGGGACGGCTTGGGCTGGAAGGGAGCCGCCCTGTGGTTTACCCTGGCCTGTCTCCCCGCCACCCTGGCCGGGGGCGATCTGGTCCAGTCCTCCTCCATCGCCCAGGCATTAGAGTCCAGCTTTGCCCTGCCCCGGCTGGGTACGGGACTGGTCACCGCCGCCCTGGCCGGTCTTGTCCTGATGGGCGGGGTGGGGCGCATCGCCCGGGTGTCCGCCGCCCTGGTGCCCACCATGGCCCTGCTCTATC
>PPYF01114084.1_pt1 | contig 51663 bp, 57 predicted proteins | sample 1559871 | NCBI WGS metagenome assembly PPYF01 (sample SAMN08240021, study PRJNA423297) | Human gut metagenome, whole genome shotgun sequencing project.
CGCCGAAGTAGCCGGTGACGTGATTGTAGAGGGAACCGAAGATCCCGGTGATCTTGCCCAGGCCCTTGCCGGTGATTACGGGGCCGGCCACCACCATCACAAGGCCTACATAGAGTACGATGTTGGTGACGCCCAGCACCATGAGGCCGATGCCGGCGAAGACCACGAACCAGGTGATCTCCTCCCACACGGCGTCCATGACCTGTCCCTTTTTCACCTTCTGCACCAGGCTGATGACCATGCCGGTGACGATCTGCACAAAGCCCAGGCACATGGCTCCCACCAGGATCATCAGCGTATCATCCAGAGGCGTGAACAGGGCCGGCAGAGCAAAATCCTTGCCGGTGGTCAGCAGCACCACCTGGGTGAGGAAATCGCCGAAGAAGCCGCCGGTGATGGCACCCATGATGAAGGTGCTGACACCGCAAAGCCCCATCAGGGCGAACAGGTGTCCTGCCGTTCCCTTGGGCCGGTAGGCCCGGGTAATGAGTACCGAGGCCAGGATCATCAAAAGGCCGTATCCCATGTCTGCCATCATGATGCCGTAAAACAGGATGAAGAACGGCGCCATCAGCGGGTTGGGATCCACATTGTCGTAGGCGGGGAGAGAGTACATCTCCGTCACCATGTTCAGCGGGCGGGTCAGCCAGTTGTTCTTCAGCAGCACCGGCACCTGGCTGATCTCGTCCTCCGTGGGATCAGATGCCTCCCAGGCGCAGTCCATGGAGGTGAGCAGCTTTTCTACCTTGGACAGCTTCTCCGCCGGTACCCATCCCTCAAAGAAGAGGATGGTGCCGTCGGTCATCAACCGCTCAGCGTTGGTCTCCTCCGCGGCTTCGGCCGTCAGGCGGTCCGCATAGAGCCGCAGGGCGTCCCGCGCTCCGGCGCTCTTGACAATGGCATCCACAGCAACGGATTGCTGCTTTTCGTTTTCTGCGATCTGGGCATCCAGCCGGGCAATGTTATCGGCGGCAGTCCCGGTGGTATCGGGAATGGTCACCACGCTGAAGCCATGAGACCGCAAAACGTCCAGTGCCGCTTCCTCGTCTGCCCGCAGGCTGATCAATAACAGATACTTTTGCTGCTTGTCCCCGCTGATCTCATAGAGTTCCGCGGCGGCGCCGGAGGCCCCCAGTTCCGTTTTCACCTGACCGATATCCGTGGAACCGGGACAGACCCCCAGCCGGAACCGGGTATAGGTGGTGCCCTCCAGTTCCAGCGGCATGTCCAGGGACTTCCAGGGCAACAGTCCGGCCCGCCGGGTCTGGAGCCGGGTCTCGTCGCTTTGCAGCTGCGTGAGGCTGCGCAGCAGATCCCCGATCTTCTGTGCGGCCTCCTTAGCCTGGTCTGCCGTCCCCGTATCCAGAAAATCCTTCTCGGAAATGGGGCGGCGCTTGATGAAGAGTCCATCCTTAAGCTGCGCGTATTTTTTGATAGCCGCCAGCGCGGTGTCCACGTCGGCGATCTCGCTCTTTTTGTTCACCAGATGAGAGGTACCACGCTGAAGCAGTGCGGCCCATGCGGGATCCGCCAGCTTGCTGTCCGGCTCACTGATCTCCACACAGCCCAGCCGCAGCAGCTGCCGCAGCAGTTCCTCCTTCTGGCCGGCCATCGCCATCACGCGGAGCTTTTTCATTTTTACAATGGCCATATCACTGATTCACAACCCTTCCGACAATAAACTCCGCAGCTTCTTCCAGGTGTTGTGCGGCCGCTGTCCGCAGGGCGTCGCCCTCCGCGTTGGCTGCGGCGGAGATCTCCGCCGCCCGCTGGGCTGCGTGCTCCTCCGCCTGACGCAGCATCTCCTTGCCTTTCTCTGCCGCATCGGCCCGGGTCTTCTGGATCAAAGCCTGTCCGTCCCGCTGTGCATCCGCCACCAGCTGCTTGGCCTGGGCGTCTGCTGCTGCGCGGCGCTCCCGGTTTTCCTGCTCCACCTGGCTGATCTTTTCAATCGCTTCCAATGACATGTCCTCACCTTCTTTCTCTCCGGTCTTCCGTCCGGCGATCCCCTCGGGAGACCGATCCGATCTTAACCGCAAAATATGGGGGGAAACTTTAAATGATTGCACAATCAAAGTATAGGTCAACCCCTGCCGCAATGCAAGGTAATTTTGCGTGGATGGGGGTGCTTTCTTCTTTTTGCACAAACTCACCTTTTCTTTTTTTGCAGATTAGTCGTAAACGTGTGCGTAATTTTCCGAAAGCGTACACGTATTTTTTGAAAATCGCGTTTTTTGTTTTATTTTTCACATATTTCCGTTGCGTTATACGCAAAAAAATGCAAAAAAGCGCAGGCCGGAAAAAATGCCCATCCGGCCTGCGTTTCTTTCATACATGACACGCTCACTGCGCACTTTTTGCTTTCTCGAGGAACTCCTCCAATTCCTTCAGATCCGCGCTGGTCTGATCCAGAGCCCTGGGCAGCTGAGAAAGGTTGACCTCTACCTTGCGCAGTTCTCCCGTCACATGGACGGCCTTTGCATCAAAGGAGGATGCCACCTCCTGATAGCGGGTCCGGAACGAGGACAACGCCTCCTCCATCCGGGTGATGGTGTTCTCCTCCAGATCTGCCGCCCGTTTGCGGGCCTCACATTCGATGGCTCCCAAGCGCTCCCGGAACTGGGCATAGGCCTGAGCATCAGGACGCAGGCGTTCAGTCTCCGCCCGCAGGTCATCCGCTTCCGCCCTGGCAGACTCCAGCTCCTGCCGGGCGGCCCGCTCCCTGCTCAGTTCACCGGACAAAGCTTCCCGCTCCCGGGCAAGGGCGTCGGCTTTTTCCCGCAGTTCCTTCTCGCTGCGCTCCAATTCCGCCACCCGGGCCCGCAGGGACTCTGTCTCCTGCCGCAGGGCCTCATTCTTCTGCCACAGCTGCTCCTGGGCCTGGGCCGTCTCCCGGGCGGTCCGTTCAATATAGTCCACAACATCCTGCTTTGCAAATCCGCCGAATGTCACACTTCTGAAAGTGCCGTTCTCCATATGCCACCGCTTTCTGATCCACGCCGCAATCGTCGATCCAGTTCTTTTTATAGATGGTTTAATTTTAGCACATAAATCAATTATTTACAAGCCCCGCCAAATTCTGAAAATTTTTTTGAAAAAATTTTTCAAAACCCCTTGCATTTTAAAAACGTCCATGCTATTATGTATAAGCTGTCTGTGAGACATGCGCCGTTAGCTCAGCTGGATAGAGCGTCTGGCTACGGACCAGAAGGCCGGGGGTTCGAATCCCTCAGGGCGTACCAGAAAACCCGCTGATTTCTTTGAAATCGGCGGGTTTTTTGTACTTTTTTAAAAGTTTTGATTTTTTTGACCCATTAAGTGACCCATTAGCGGAAAAATCCAGCCGGAACTATCGGACGATTTGAGTCTGGAATTACAGCTTCATTTTCATAAATTGACCCATTTTATTTGCAGCCTCCTGCTGCATCTTCGTCGTGACATGTGTGTATGTGTCGAGTGTAAATCCTGATGAACTGTGTCCCAGGATTCCAGACAATGTTTTGATGTCTACACCATTTTGCAGAGCAAGCGTGGCAAATGTATGCCGCAGGTCATGAAACCGGCAGTCTTCCAAACCAGCTTCTTTCAGCAGTTCTGAATGAGATAGGGGCCGCCGGGCTGTGGGCCTTTTTTGTCATCCAGGTTCTGCTTGAACACTTGATTGCTCATTTGTTTTCCTCCTTCTTCTCCGGGAACAGCTTCCACCGAAACTCCAGCTCTCTCTGGACAAACTCTTTCGGCAGACCCCGGGGATTGGCTATCCGTCCACGTTCTCCAGCTCCTCGCTGGAGGCGGAGCCGCCGTTCACGTCCAGGAAATGGCGGCGGCCGACCTTCTCCAGATCTGAGAAGTCAGTGATCACCGTTGTCTCCTGGCAGCAGAACGTCAGGTCGATCAGGTGTCTCATATCAAACAGGCCGAATTTGACTGCTGCCGCCTGGAATTTTGCCTTTTCCTGCGTGTCAAAGCTGTCCAGCCGCTTGGCGAGGTAATCCATCTCATCCAGATTGATTGCCACCTTCTCCAGCCGCTTGAGGATCGGCCAGTCTCCACAGACTTCATCCACCCTGCAGTCTCGCTCCAGCGGGTTTCCCAGGCCCATGCTTCTGAGCAGCTCCACAACATTGGGATAATCATCCTTCTTGATAGGAAAGAAAACAGTAGCCTGTCCGTACTCGGGGTTCTTCGCATTGCTGATGATTGTCTGGATCACACGCTATTCCTCCTTAATGTCTAATATTATTTCCCTTTCTTTCCTCTTGAATAGAACGTTTGTTCTATGCTACAATACCAGCAGAACATCAGAGGCAGAAAAGGAGGGGATATTTGTGGCTGATAAAACGTATCTTGCAATTGATTTGAAGTCTTTTTACGCCTCCGTGGAATGTGTGGAACGGGGCCTTGATCCCCTCACCACCAATCTCGTTGTGGCGGATCTCTCCCGTACAGAAAAGACCATCTGCCTCGCCGTTACTCCTTCCCTTAAGGCCTACGGTATATCCGGGCGGGCGCGGCTCTTTGAGGTCGTGGAACGGGTAAAACAGGTGAATGCGGACCGGCTGCGGAAAGCTCCCGGCCACGCCTTTACTGGTTCCTCCAGCAATGATCCGGAATTGACGTTTCACCCGGAGCTGGCGCTGGACTATCTGGTGGCACCTCCCCGCATGAAGCTCTATATGGACTACAGCGCCCGCATCTTTGAGGTCTACCTCAAATACATTGCACCGGAAGATATCCATCCCTACTCCATTGATGAGGTGTTTATGGATGTCACCAACTACTTGAGCACCTATGGGCTCTCTCCCAGGGGTATCGCAGAACGAATGATCCAGGATGTTCTGAAAACCACGGGAATCACCGCAACAGCTGGGATCGGTTCAAACCTTTATCTCTGCAAAGTTGCCATGGACATCGTGGCGAAGCGGATCAAGCCGGACCAAAACGGCGTCCGAATTGCCTCGTTGAATGAGCACTCTTACCGCCGGCTGCTCTGGGATCATCGTCCGCTTACCGACTTCTGGCGGGTAGGCCAGGGGTATGCCAGGAAACTGGAGGCCCACGGTCTGCACACCATGGGTGATATTGTTTGCTGCTCGGTTGGAAAGCCGTCGGATTACTATAATGAAAAATTGCTCTATCAGCTCTTTGGGGTCAATGCGGAGCTGCTAATCGATCATGCCTGGGGCTGGGAGCCCTGCACCATTGCAGATATCAAAGCCTACAAGCCGGAATTCAACAGCATCGGCTCCGGTCAGGTGCTGCAGGAACCGTATCCATTCACCAAAGCCAGGCTGGTCGTATGCGAAATGGCGGATCAGCTCTCTCTGGACCTAGTGGATAAGGGGCTTGTGACAAAGCAGCTGACGCTGACTGTGGGATATGACCGTGAAAACCTTCAGGACCCGGAACGTCGTAAGCAGTATCACGGGGCGGTAACCAGAGATCCTTATGGTCGTGAGATCCCTAAGCATGCCCACGGAACCGTCAATCTGGAAATGTCGACAGCCTCTGCAAAAGCCCTCATTGATGCGGCTTCCAGCCTGTTTGACCGAATCGTGAATAAAGGGTTGCTGATCCGGCGTCTCAATCTCACTGCGGTTCGGGTGCTACCCGTCGCCAGTGTTGGAGATGAGCACAGCTGTGAGCAGCTGGACCTGTTTTCGAATTTCGGGCCTGCGGCGGAGGCGCGTAGGCGTCAGGACGCCGCTCTGGCCCGCGAGCGCAAGATCCAGGCTGCTATGCTGGACATCAAGAAAAAATACGGAAAGAACGCTATCCTCAAGGGAATGAACCTGGAGGACGGCGCCACCGCCAGAGAACGGAACCGCCAAGTGGGAGGGCACCATGAGTAGTGCATACGATGAGTTTTTGAATCTGCCGCATCATGTTTCTGCGGATTTGCCCCATATGTCCATGCAGAATCGAGCTGCACAATTTGCCCCTTTCGCTGCCTTGATAGGCTACGATGCTCTCATCCGGGAGACTGCCCGATTGACCGATCAAAGAATCGACTTAGATGAATCCGTTAAAGCAGAACTCAATGAGAAACTCCGGTTGCTTCTGGAGCTCCTGCCCCAACAACCGGAGGTTTCAATCATGTATTTTCAGCCGGACAGCTGGAAAGATGGCGGCACATATCAGAATGCAAATGGCATCGTCCACAAGTATCTTCCCAGTGATAATGCGCTGATTATGATGGATGGTGTTCAGATTCCTGTCAACGAAATTATTTCACTTGAAGGCTCTTGCTTTTCCTCTATTGATTTATACAGAAATAGTGAATTGTGAGGTTGCTCTCACTCTCTAGTTTTTGAATTGGATTCTTGCAAAAAATTGCGCAGACATCTTCCGTCGCTTCCCCAGCATAGGAACGGATAGGGACACCCTTTGCACTTTTTGAATCGATGGTTGATCGGCTTTTGGATCTGGGGTGGCGGCGACTTCTTAGGTTTACGCCCATGGTATCTGGAAAAGTGCCCACGTTTTTTCTTTTTTATTAGGGTCAAAAAAAGCAGGGTCATTGCCCTGCGATTCAAATCTTGATTTCATATTCACTTTACACCTCACACCTCCGCTTTTGGAACTAATCCCTAACTGGCCCTCCAATACCACAGACTCTTTGCTTTATGCAAACTCACTCGATAAGATGTCACGAAGTTCTTCTCAAAGATAGCGACTAGAGTTTACTTTGTGTTACAATCACCGTTATAAATAACGATGTCCCTCTTTAATTTTTCATCTAAGTTCTGGAGACAAATTCCGCATTCTCTGAAAATTTCGAGGATATCAGAATCGACATCGGAGAGATCAAATCCCCCCCTCCGCTTCAAATACAAGTATCCTATGATTCTCCGGATCTGCCTCGCAACTCAATTTGCTATCAGGATCGATCCCCGCTTCGATCAGCTCTTCATATGGTACAGCCACATCCGGCATGATCGTGTCGGTCATCAACTCACACGGATCTTCCCGCCCACAACTGTCGCATGGAGCACATGCCTTCACAATGACCATCAGCAATTCGGAGGCCAGTCGTTGTAAGGATTGGCTGGCCTGAAGCAATTCCTTCCCCGTCATTTCCCCAGGAATGACAACGGCAGCAGAATCAAGCAAATGCAATTCAAGGCAATTGTACTCGGAGAGATTTGCCTCTTCCAAGTTCGCTGCATCTATCCTGATCTCTTGGTTCCCAGGAAATAAAATACATTTCATCGGTTTCTCCTTTCTACCTGCGGTCGATATCTCTGACCGATTTGACCCATTACGTGACCCATTATGGGACGGATTCGCTCGGACGTATCGGAATTTTCTCTCTTCGTGAGGGAAAATTTTTATTTTTCACGCTACATTTTCTCCAAGTCCCCCTTTTGTTTCTTATTGTTCAGGCCTCTATCCGCCAAAATATTTTGAAATATAAAATTTTTTTAAAAAACCCTTGCATTTCCAAAAAGCATGTGCTATCATGATTAAGCTGTCTGCGAGAGATGCAGTATAGCGATAAGCGCCGTTAGCTCAGCTGGATAGAGCGTCTGGCTACGGACCAGAAGGCCGGGGGTTCGAATCCCTCACGGCGTACCAAGCAAAGCCTGTGTTCTTTGGAACACAGGCTTTCTTGTTTTTATTCCATTTTATCCCGGAGCCTATGTTCCATGGCTGTGCACCGGTCAAACGCCCGGGATGCCCGCACCTCTCGGAATCCGTAAGATCGGAACATCGTTCAATGCGTTTTCCGGAATCATCCCGTTCTCCACTCTCCCGATATTATCGGCAAAAAAGCGGTAGCGTCCGGCATGAAATCTTACGCCGTCCGGCAACCCTGCCGTATGGGGCGTCAAAATCACATTGGGCAGATCCCGCAGCGGACTGTGAACCGCCAGGGGTTCCTGTTCATATACGTCCAGACATGCGCCCGCGATCTGCCCCTCCTCCAGCGCTTGGATCAAATCGGCCTCCTTGACCACAGCGCCCCGGGCCGTATTGATGAAAAGCGCATCGTTCCGCATCTTCCCGAAGGCCTCCCCATCTATCATATGATAGGTAGAGGCATTCAAAGGCACATGCACGGTAATCACGCTGCTTTGCGCATAGAGCTGATCCACTTCCACCCGTTCCACATAAGGCGGAGCAGGATTTCCGTGTTCCGCGGCCATGATCCGCATGCCAAACGCCCGGCAATAGCCGGCAACTCTTTGGCCGATCCTGCCCAATCCAATGATCCCGATGGTCTTTCCAAAGAGCTCCGAACCGGAATAGCACAATTCCCCCTGATCCCTGTGTTCCTTCATAAACCTGTCGAGATACGGAAGGTTCTTATACCACCCCAGCATCAGTGCCATCACATGCTCCGCAACCGCCGCTGCATTCACGCCCGCGGCATTGCAGACCCGGATACCCCGTTTCGTACAAGCCGCAACATCCACGTTGTCAAAGCCGGAACCCGTCTGGATCATCACCAGACCAGGAGCCTGATCCAAAACATGGTCATCCACTGTAAAATGCTCCGGGATGATCACGTCGGCTTTCTGTAAGAAATCCCAGACCTCATTCTCCGTAACGATATGAATCTCCCACCGGCAGGGAAAAGCGGCTCTGATCCGCTCCCTGACATCTGGGGGAAAATCTCCCACCACCACAACATGCATTGCGCTTCTCCCCTCCTGATTTCCGCTGCAAAAGGGACTTTGCTCTATTTTATCGGCAAATCCGCAAAATCTCAAGTCATCCTCTCGGGACACCTTTCTCCCGGGTCATCTTTCCTGTTCCATACGCCGGATCCCTCATGTGCATCATGGGCGGGCTCCGGCGTTTTTCCATCTTCTTTTTCGACTTATGAAACATTTCCCTCCCCCGCGGTGTTATGATAGATGAAAGGAACTTTCACGACGGAGGAACACCAATGGAAACTTGGGAGCTGGAACAAACCGCAGCGCAGTACGGCGACACCATCTACCGGGTAGCCCTGCAGTACACGGGTCATCCCTGTGACGCGGAGGATGTGCTGCAAGATGTGCTGCTGGAATGCTTCCGTAAGTAAAATTCCTTTACATTCCCTGAACATGAACGCCGCTGGCTGCTGCGGGTGACCATCAACAAAAGCAAAAACCTCCTGCGGACTGCCCGGAGGCACCGGACAGTCCCCTTGGAAGAGATGCCGGAGACAGCGGCGCCTTCAGAGCCGGCCAGCCGGGCGCTGTACGAGGCGGTTCTCTCCCTCCCTCGAAACCAGCGGCTGACCGTGGATCTCTATTACTATGAGGGATACTCCACAGAGGAGATCGCTGCTTTGCTGGATGTCCGGGCCGCCACAGTGCGCACCTGGCTGCGCCGGGCCCGGCTGACCTTGAAAAAACGACTGAAGGAGGACTGGGATGATGACCAACTCTGAACGCTACCGCTCCGCTTTTTCCCATGTCCGCGCCCCGTCAGGGTGCATCCAGCAGGCACTGGAACAGGCCAGCTCCCCGCAGAATGCCCGCCCCAAGCGCCGCCCGCTGCGGCGGATGGTCATTCTGGCGGCATCTGCAGCCATTTTGACCATGTCTGTAGGCGCAGAGCTCTCGGACGGCTCCGTCAGCAATCTTCTGGCCCCCCTCTACGGCAATGCTCAAACAGAACTGGTGGACAATGTGGGCCGGCCGGTGGATGCCTCCGTCACAGTGAACGGCTACACCCTCACCGCCGACGCAGTCATCGGCGACCGCTACAACATCGCCATCGTTTACACCCTCACCCGGGATGACGGACAGCCCATCCCGGAGAACGTCTCTTTTGACAGTTACAGCAATGCCTATCACAACTTCTCCTCCGGCGGCGGCTCCTGGCAATACTGCCGGGACGGAGATCTGCCGGACAACCAGCTGCGGATCGTGGAGCGGTGGAACAGCTCCGCCGTGCTTCCTTTTTTCCGGGGCATCCATGTGGTCTTTGAGGATCTGGAGTTTCTGGATCCGCAAAGCGGCAAATGGTCTACCCTGGCGGAGGGAACCTGGGAGCTGCGCTTTACAGCCCGCTACCGGGATACCACCATTTCAGTTCCCTCAGAAGATATCATCGTTCCTGGCACAAAATTTCAGATTTACAAGATCCTTCTCTCCCCGCTGGGCATCCACATGGATCTGAAACTTCGCTCTGCCGATACCGATGATATCCGCACTCAATCGGGCAATGACCCCAATGCCGGGCTCACGGTCTCCCTGCATCTGGCCGACGGCACCGATCTGGCGGTGGAAGACTGTAACCTTCACTTCGGCGGCGGGGAGGGGTCCGATTGGCGAGGGGATTACGGAGCGCTCTTCGACCAGCCCATCCCCCTGGAGGATATCCAGTCCATAGTGATCTGCGGTACGGAGGTGCCGGTGGAGATCCCGTAAAGACACATAAGCAGCTTCCTCCGTTTCCACTCCGCTTCAATGCCATACCCGGACGTAAAAACGCCTGTGTTCCAAAAAGAACACAGGCGTTTCATTTTTCATTTCAATGGAGGCCGGAGAATGAAGGACAGCGGAACAAGACGGCCCTCCAATCAGCCCTTGCGCTTCCGGCTCTCCTCCCACAGCTCCTCCGCCGCGGGCTTCCAGCTTTCCGCATAGGGCCGGCACTTGTCGCACAGGTGGTCCACCATCTCCGGGGACTGCAGATCCGTGGACTTGGCCCCCGTCTTCTTCACCATCTCCCGCAGCCGCTCCGGATTTTCCAGCATGGGACACGGCCGCAGCATGTTCTCATTGAAGGGCTGCCCGTCGTGGTAGGCCATGAACAGCGGGCTCTTCAGCGCTTCCAGCAGCGTGTGGTCGTGGATGTTCACGTTGGAGTAGTGGATAAACACGCAGGGCTCCACGTCTCCGGCGGCGTTGATGTGCAGGTAGTTCCGCCCGCCGGCGATGCAGCCTCCCACATACTCCGCGTCGTTCTGGAAGTCCATGCTGAAAATGGGCTTTGTCTTCCGGTAGGCACGGATCCGCTCATATACCGTCTTCCGCTGCTCCGGAGTGGGCAGCAGTTCCACCGCCGCGTCGTTTCCCACCGGCATGTAGTGGAAGAACCACACGAACAGCGCCCCCGCCTCCACGATCATGTCGAAGTAGGCTTCGCTGCTGATGTCGTCGTAGTTGGCGCTGGTGTAGCAGGTGGAGATGCCGAAGGGCAGCTTGTGGTCCTTGAGCAGCTTCATGGCCGCCTGCACCTTTTGGAAGATACCCTGGCCCCGGCGTCCATCGTTGGCGGCCTCAAAGCCCTCCAGGCTGATGGCCGGGATAAAGTTCTTCACCCGCAGCATCTCCTGGCAGAAGGCCTCGTCAATGAGGGTGCCGTTGGTGAAAGCCAAAAACTCGCAGTCCGGGTGCATTTCACAGAGGCGGATCAGGTCTGCCTTGCGCACCATGGGCTCTCCGCCAGTGTAGATGTACATATGGGTGCCCAGTTCCTTACCCTGGCGGATGATGCTGTCGATGGTATCCAGATCCAGGTTCAGGTTATGGCCGTATTCTGCCGCCCAGCACCCGGTGCACCGGAGGTTGCAGGCGGAGGTGGGATCCAGCAAAATGGCCCAGGGCACATTGCAGTTCTCTTTTTCCGCCACCTCCTTCTGCCGGGCACTGCCCTTGAGGGAGGCGTTGACCATAAAGTTCTGGAGGAATGCCTTGCGTACGCCTTCGTCCAGAGCAAAGATCTTCATGATCAGCTGGTACCAGTTTCCCTTTTCCGCGATGGCCTTGCGGATCACAGCCCGTTCCGGGGCATACCACCCCTCCGGGACAGCCTGATCCACTACCTGCATCGCCTTGGACAGATTGGCCTCCGGGTCTTTTTCCAGATAGTGCAGCACCGTGGCTACAGCGGCAGAAAATGCCGCGCCCTTCACACTCTTTGTCAAATCCATATCAGCTTTCCTCCATTTCTTTCTATAATTTATGCTGGTAAATCCATGTTCCCTCCACTTTTTCGGACAAATCCGTGATATTTAATGAGACATAACGGATTATAAAAAACCGCCGCTGGTTTGCTTTCAAACCAACGGCGGTTTTACAGCCATTCCCGCAAGCGGGAACCGCCCGTCCGGCAGCGCCGGGGAGCATTTCGGGGGTTCTGGCCCTCATTCTTCTCTTCTATTATAACATTCTGCAAATGGGATGCAAGGAAAATTTCCCCGGTGCCTTTGGTGCAGTCTCACAAAACAGCAGAACTCCCGCCACAAGCACCGTACTGATACGGAACGACAACAGTAAAAGCCGCTCTTCCCGTCACGCCGCCGCCAGCTGGCGGGCGAACAAACGGCGAAACAGCAAACGGGTAATGGGCCCGGCGGCGAAGAGATTCCAAAGCAGGGCCATGGGATAATTCTTCAGCACGGTTCCCACCCAATAGGCTGGCAGCTCTCCCCAACTTCCTCCTGCCATTACAACGGAAAACAGCACTGCCGCCACAGCACTCATGGTTGGACACATCACGAGTACGGTGCAGCAGGAGATGAAGATGGTATGAAGGAACGGGCTGTCCGCATCCCGGCAGATTTTTTCCGCCAGCTTATGCCCGATCCGGTTGCCCCACAGATTGGAAAAGAAAAACACAAAGATCCACATGTAGGCCGCCTCCAAAAGGGCATCCCAAAACACCCGGTTGGTCATCTGCGAAAGGCCGCCCTCTTTCAACGCCACATTATACACCTCCATTCCATATGCCATGGTGATGGACATGATGAGTCCAAAAATAATACCCTGGAACTTGGTTTTCGGCATAATAAACGCTCCTTTCAAAATAAAAAAGCGCGTCACGACGGATCTCGTCATGACACGCTTTGCGGAACACATTTGCTACACGCAGCTTGTATTATAGCGGTGCAAAATTAAAATGTCAAAGCAAAATTTCCATAGATTCCATGGAAAATCAGCAGCAGCCACCCGGAGAATCCCACAAGCCGGAACACTCTCTTCTCCCTAATATGGAAATTTTTCTTGCCCTCTTTAGGGAAATCATTGACATCCCTCGACAGTCTATGTATTATAATCATAGATCACCGATGTATCCTGCAAGGAGGTGCGCAGCTTGACGGAGTTTTTCAAATGGTGCGATACCGCCACCCGGCAGGTGCGCTTTTTCTGGGACCGGAGCGACATCGCCGCAGAACTCACTGCCCACTACGAAGACCATGTGAAGGACCTGGAGCGGATCGGGTTTGACCATGACCTGGCTCTGGAGCGTGCTCTGGAAGCCATGGGAGACGCGAAAGAGGTAGGCCGGGCACTGGACCGGGTCCACAAGCCCCTTCTGGGTTGGTTGTGGCTTGCAAGCAAGGTCATGGTCCCGGTTCTTGCGTTGGCTGCCTTCTTCGTTTTTGGCAGCAACATGAACTGGTTTTCCCGCTTTACCCATCCGGCGCCCCGGGACGGGCAGTATGAGGCTGACGGCTTCTTTCGCTTTTCTCCCGGCGACTGGGAATGTGAACAGTCCGTCCGAGTCCTTACCGGAACGGGCGACTGTGTAGTGGAGCGCAGCGGTGACACCTGGTCGGTCCCCTACGCGGCAGTGTGGAAATGCGACTATCCCGGTGACAACGACACCGCGGGCTATACCCTCTACTGGACCACGGTGGCCCTGGCGCGGGACGACCAAAATCCCTTTGACTCTCCGCGCAGCGACTTTACGGAGGACCTGATCCTGACCGCTTCCGATGGGACCTATTACGACACCTACTACGACTATATCGGCACCGATGAAAACGGCAAAGTGATCCGGGGTCCCGCCGACGGGCACCTGGCTGTCAGCCAAACCGCTTCCGATCCCTTCCGAACGCTCTACTACATCTCCTTTACGGGCCCCACGCAGGATGACCCTCCCGGCGCGTGGTGCGAACTCTCCTACCCCTACGGCGAGCCCTGGACCATCCACATCGACTGGGAGGAGGCGGTATCATGAAGATTCCCAGGCTCAACCGCAAACAAAAGCTCCTGCGAAACCTCCTGGTAATCGCCGTTCTCATCTTCTCTGTGGAGTGGCATGAGGGCTTCCCCGCCTGGCGGATGGAGACGGTGGTACGGCGGGCAGAGGACGCCTGGCTGCTGGAGCCCGTCACAAACCTCTGGTTTGAAGATGTGGACCGCTTCGGCCGTCCGGTGCTCTACGGGGAAAACAACGGCCAGCTGATCTCCATAGTCTACAAAGACGGCTTTCTTGGGAACTATCTGGAGGATGTCACCTTGTACCAGCCGGGATTTCGGTATATCATGGATTATCGGACGGAGGTCGACGGCGACTACGTCAGCCGCACCGCACAGGTGATCGGCTTTCTGGAGGACGCGGCGCGGATGGAACTGGAGTTGACCCCGAAAGACACCCACGGAACACAGGGTACGCTGACCCTGGAAGGAACCAAAATCAATGACCACTGCTTTGCTTTCGCCTCCACACCGGAGGAAACGCAAGCCGCCGGGATCTTGTGGACCGAGGATCGCATCAGTTCCGGCGTACTGCGGATCTATGACAGCACAGGGATCTTGCAGGAAACACGTACATACGATACTCTGAATTTCTATTTTGCCAATCAAAAAGGAGGGACAACATGAAAATCGACAAGAGCCTCATCAGCGGCAGCACTACCCTTTTGATTCTGTCCCTGCTGAGCCGGGAGGAACTATACGGCTACCAGATGATTACGGAACTCTCCCGCCGCTCCGACCACACCTTTGAACTCAAGGAAGGTACCCTCTACCCCATTCTCCACGGCCTGGAAGCCGACGGACTGGTGACAGTCCGGGAAAAAGCGGCGGAGACGGGCCGGATGCGCAAATATTACCGCATCACCAAAAAGGGCCTGAAAATGCTGGAGGAGAAAAAAGCGGAGTGGTCCTTCTTTGCCGAGAAGGTCAACGCCGTGATTTGCAGTACAGTATAAAGGAAATTCACGTCACATGAGGAAGCGTCCCTGGAGAGCTGGGGGCGCTTCCTTTTTTCCTCTTCTACCCGGAAAGAGGACTTGACAGATTTATTCTATAATTGTAGAATATCAATATACTACAAACGTAGAGGAGTGATCCTGTGAAGCAGCCTATCCGCCGTCTGCCGGACGCCGAGCTGGAGGTGATGCAAGCTGTCTGGGCCTGCGAACCCCCCATTTTCCGCAAGGATCTGGAGGCCATTCTGGCCTCCACCCACCCTATGGCTGTCACCACCCTGCTGACCCTGCTGACCCGCCTGAGCGAAAAAGGCTTTGTCGCCATCGAAAAAGACGGCCGCCGGAGCCGATATGTCCCCCTGGTGACCCGGCAGGACTATCTGGCCGCCCAGAGCAGCACCTTCTTTCACAAGCTCTGTGGGGGAAATCTGTCCACCTTTGCCGCCGCCCTGTGTGAGAGCGGCCTGAGCCGGGAGGAGCTGGAGGAGCTGCGGGACCTGCTGGAAAGGGACGCCCTATGAGCCCGGAAACGTTCATCCGGGGCTTTTTTGCCCTGTTGCTCTCCGGCGCCCTGGCGCTGGGGCTTTACTCCCGGGATGAACGGGAATCCCAGACGGATTCACACCTGCGCTACGCCCCCATCTTCCCTGCCATGCTGCTGCCTTTCTTCTTTGCTGCGGTGCTGCTGGGCTACCCCGTCCTGCAGTATTCCGACACCATTCAGAAGAAATTGCTCTCCCTGTCCTTTTCCATCTTCCTTCATATCAGTATCTACTACCTGCTTTTGATGGCACTGCTGCCCCTGCTGCGCCGGACCCTCCGTGCCCGCAGCTGCGCACTTCTCTGGCTGCTGCCCAATTACCTCTACCTGGCCCTGCAAAGCCCCATGCAACTCTCCCGCCCGCTCTGGGCACTCTCGGTACCGGAACGGGCTTTGAAAGCCTTCTGTATCCTCTGGCTTGCGGGGGCCTTTGCCGTACTGGGGTGGAACCTGCTCTCCCACCTGCTCTTTCGCCGGAGGATCCTGAAAGCCGCCCGGCCTGTCACGGACCCGGAAATCCTGTCTCTCTGGGAATCGGAGCAGAAATCCGCCGGGTTCAAAAAAGCGGGCTACCGCCTGGTGGTCTCCCCCGAGGTCCGCACCCCCCTGTCCATCGGCTTTTTCCGCCCATCTGTCCGGGTGGTGCTGCCGAAGCAATCTTATGCCCCCGATGACCTGTCCCTGATCTTCCGCCACGAGCTGGTGCACATCGGGCGGCAGGATTGCTGGAACAAATTCTTTCTGGCATTCTGTACCGCTGTCTGCTGGTTCAACCCCCTGATGTGGCTGGCCATGCGCCGCAGCGCCGACGATCTGGAGCTTAGCTGTGACGAAGCCGTGCTGCGGGACGCCGCTTCGGAGACCCGCCAAGAGTACGCCCGTCTGCTGCTGCAGACTGCCGGAGACGAACGGGGCTTCACCACCTGCCTGTCCGCCTCTGCCAAATCTCTGCGCTACCGGCTGTGCAATGTGGTCAAGCCCCGCAGCCGCAGCCGCGGCATCGGGGTGATGAGCCTGATCTTTTTTCTCCTGATCATCAGCTGTGGGTATGTGACCATCGCCTACGGCTCCGGCACCGGAGAAACATACATCTTCTCTTCTCAGGATGCCGCGGCGTTTGGCCTCACCGGCACCAGTCTCAAAATCGACGGCAAATACAGTTCCCACGATTGCGTTGATCCGGAGGCGCTGAATCGCTATCTTTCCTCCCTGCAATTCCAGGAGATTGCAGGAAACTATACCTTCTCCACCGAGAAACAGGAGCTGGCCCTCACCTACCGCATACCAAGCGGTACCCGCTGGGTCAATCTCAGTGAGCACGCACTGACGGTCGCCAACTCCGGCGCGGGGAAAACCACATATCTCACTGCCTCCCCGGTGGATTGGGACTATATCGCCTCCATCTTCACCGCTGAGCCCATGGAAGTACCGCAGCTGATGGTATTCCTGCAAAGCAGCGACACTGAGAATTTCGGCTGGTGGGATTATGCGGTCACCCGGGTCCTCTCCTGCACCTCGGACGGAGTCCCCCTGGGGGTACCCAAAGTCATGCACGGAGGCTCCGGCAGTCTGGGCGGTTATGATCTCACCGGCGTGCGGCTATACTTCCTGCCCCCAGGGTACTACCCGGAGGATCCTATGGAGATAGGCGGAGCCCTGACCCCCTCTGCCTGCACCATTCAGATCTCCGACTGGGATCGTACGCAGTTTGATACCCTCTCCGCGGAGGCTGCGGAGGATGCCCTGGTACTGCCTCCGCCCCCGTACGGCGCCCACTACACCGTGGATGCCACCCTGGAAGTGGGAAACACCATCTACGAGATGCGCTACTTCTTCGATATCGAACCGTCGGAAACATAGAAAAAGCCGGATGGAATGATTCCATCCGGCTTTTTTGATTTGCCTTACGCAAACTTGGGCAGGGTGTTGGCGCCGTGGGGCATCAGCGTAGCCCGCAGATCCTTGCCGCCGTTGAGCTCCCGGGACAGTGCCAGAGCCTCGTCCAGGGTCTTGACCACGTGGATTTTGGAGGTTCCGAAGTCGGCCTGATCCATACCGGTGACGGCAATCATATGATACTTCTCGGCGCTCTCGGCAAAGAGGTAGCCGATAAAAGCACCGATGGAGAAGTTCTCCCGCAGAGCCTTCTCCCGATCCAGCATGGTGGGATAACCGGCAATCTGCTGCTGCGTGTCAGCATTGCCGAAGCCTTCCTCGGAGCGGGTCACCAGAATGATGGTTCCGCCGTCTTCCACCACCTCCAAAGCGTTGCAGAGGGTCTTGATGGTCTGGTAGAAGTTCAGATCCTTGGGGAAGCCGCCTGCGCTGGCGATGACCAGAGGGGTCTTCTCCTTGGCCGGCACGCCGTACATCCGATCCACCAGGTCGCAGGCCGCCCGGTGTGCGGTGACCCAGTTGCCGGCAAAGGCAGCAATGATCTGCTGATCGTCGTTGACCACCACGTTCACCAGGAAGGTGGGGTTGGCCATGGAACAGGCCTCCATCATGTCGGCGTGAACCGGGTTGGTCTCATTCATGTTGGCACTGCGGACATTGGGATTGGAGCCGCTGCCAATACCGGGGTTCAGGGCCAGGTTGTGGTTTTTCATAATGGTCTCCCGGCCAGCGATCCCCGGCAGGACGCTCTTGCGGCCACCGCCGAAGCCGGCCATGAAGTGGTACACCACACCGCCGGTGAGGATGATCTTGTCGCACGCCAGGGCACGCTTGTCCAGCCATACCGGGGTGCCCCGGGTGGTGGTTCCTACATAGGTGAGGTTGTCCTGGTCGGTGCACACGTGATCCACCAGCTCGATCCGGTCATAAACCTCACGGGTCACCAGGCCCATGTGCTCCTCCGGCGTCTGGCGGCGGTGCGTGCCGGTGGCGGAGATAATCAGCATGTCCTCATCCCGGATGCCGGCGGACTCCAGCTCCGCGATCAGAATGGGAATATAGGTCTCCGGAGACTGCCAGCGGCGGGTGACGTCGGAGATGACGATACACACCTTGTCCCCGGCTTTCACCAACTCCTTCAGCGGCGCGGAGTCGATGGGATGATCCAGGGCATAGCGGATGTGCTCCGCCGGCGTCCGCTGGGGCAGATCCAGCCGATTGGGCTCCAGCTCCGCCGCAATCAGCTCCGGGGGCAGATGAACCTCAAATTCCTCCGTTCCGCATTTCATAGGTTCTGCCATATGGAAGATCACGTTCCTTTCCAAATACCACGCTTTGCGCGGCAGAATTTTCTCCCCATAGTATAGCGCTCTCACGTCAAAAAGTCGAGCATGTTTTCTGCAAATCCACAAAAGACCCCGGACAGACAGAGGTCTGTCCGGGGTGCGCTTTTCCAATCGAAATCAATATCCGTTGACCATGATATCCAGCACTTTTCCGGCCACGGTGCCGGCCACAGAGGAGCCGCCGCCGCCGTTTTCCACCAGCACCACGAAGGCGTAGGGAGTGTCTTCGTTGCGCAGGAACCCGGCGAACCAGGCATGGGGCGTCTCGCCCTCCCCCACCTCCGCGGTACCGGACTTGGCACAGATGTCCATATTGGGGAAGCGGCCGGTTCCGTAGGTGCGTTCCACGTTCTCCGCCATCATATCCGCCATCTGGGCAGCAGTGTCGGAGGCGATCAGCGTCCCGGTGTGACGGGTCAAATGGGGCAGGGACGGCAGGCCCAGAGAGCTCACGGTCTTTTCAATGAGATAGGGCTTGGCGGCCTTTCCGCCATTTGCAATCGCCCCCATGTACACCATCAGGGCACAGGGATTCACCTGATCCTTGCCCTGGCCCACACCGGCCCAGCCCAGCTGTCCGGCGGAGGCATCGTCAAAGGAGAATGTCCCCCGGGCGGTGGGCAGGCCATTGACGGAATAGCTGTCCGTCAAGCCGGCCTTCTCCGTGTACTTCTCCATCACATTGGCTCCCAGCTCCTCCGCCAGCTGAGCGAAGACCACATTGCAGGAATTAGCAAAAGCATCGTGGATGTCTTCCTGGCCGTGGGTACCGGAGCAGATGATGGTCTCATCGCCAATCTGTACCGAGCCCTCGCAGGTCCAGGTGCGGGAGAAAAGGTCCGGGATCTCCTCCATGGCCGCCGCCAGCGTCACCGTCTTGTAGACGGAGCCGGGGGTAAAGGAGGAGGACAGGAAACGGTTGAGATAAGCGCCCTCATAGCGCTCGTTGGTCTCGATGTCCTCCGGCACGTTCAGCGGATCGTAGCTGGGGGCAGAGACCATACACAAAATCTCGCCGGTTTTATAATTGTATACCGCCACAGTTCCCGCATGGCCGTTCAGCGCCTGATAGGCCTCATAATTGTACCGGGCATCGATGGTAAGATAGAGGTCGTTTCCCCGCTCCGCCCCGAACGCACCATTGAGAAGATCGTAGCCTGTGAGCTTGTCGGCAAAGGCATTCAGGGCACCGGTGCCGATGTTGCCCTGCAGGTCTCCCACCGCGTGGAGGGTGGCCTTACGGACGGTGGCGTCACTGTAATAGGTGCGCTCCCCGTTCTCCACCGTGGAGAGAATGTCTCCGTCCCGATCCAGAACGGTGCCGCTGGCCAGGACGCCGTTGGTATAGAGGTGGCTGTTGAATGCCGAGGAGGCCCAGCTGCCCCCCTGGGTGAAATACTTCCACAAAAAGATGCCCATTCCCAGCGCCAGGGCCAGGGCCAGAGCCAGACAGACCACGGCACGCCGCTCAATCTTCCGCATGATCCGCCTCCTCTCTTTCCTCCATGCCGAAGGGATCCTCCACCGGGGCCGCCCGGCGGTGGGCCTCCTCCGTCAGCTGCCGCTGGGGCGCCCGCCGGATCGCGAAACTGGCATTCTCACGGGTATCCGTGGCCTTCAAAAACGCCAGCAGTCCCCAGGCAGACATCATGGCGGAGCCGCCGTTGGAGACAAAGGGGAAGGTCACGCCCGTCAGGGGCAGCAGATCCACGGAACCGAACACGTTTAGGCAGGTCTGGAATACCAGCAGCGAACCTGCAGCACAGGCGGCAATCGTATAGAAGCTGGATCTGCCCACCCGGATGGTCCGCACGGCAAAAAAGGCCAGCACAATGATGGAGGCCACCGCCAGTACGGCGATGATCAGCCCCCACTCCTCGCAGAGCATACCGAACACCAGGTCCGTATCCGCCGCGGCCACCCGGTGGAGCCAGCCCTCCCCGGCTCCCATGCCCAAAAGGCCGCCGGAGGCGGCAGCGGACATGGTGCGGGTCTGCTGATAGCCGGTGGTGGAGGCTGCCTCCCAAGCATGGCCCCAGGTGGCAAAGCGGTCCAGAATGTAAGGCTTAAAGGTCACGATCAGCCCTGCGCCGAACACGGCCCCGCCGCAGATGAGAGACAGTGTCGCCCAGTCCCCGGACCGGAGGTAGGCGATCACCAAAAACGTGATGAAGAAGATGGCCGCCGTGCCGAAATCGCTCATAATGCCCAGCAGCCCGATGCAAACGCCGGTGAGGACGATGAACAGCGTCAGGTTCCGGCGGCGGAAGAGCCGCTCCAGGGTGGCGGATCCGGCAAAGATATAGCAGATTTTGGCGATCTCCGAGGGCTGGATGGACATCCCCCCCAGAGAGATCCAGTTGACGGCGCCGTACTTGCGGTTGCCCACCACCAGGGTGATGCCCAGAAGCCCGATGGCCGCCGCCGCCATCAGCCAGCGGTAGCGCTGGACCCGGGAAAGATCCCGCAGGAAAATGCCCAGCACCAAAAACAGCCCCAATCCCAGCAAAATCGCCAAAAACTGCTTGAAAAGGCTCTCCTGGGCACTGGAAGCCGTCACCGACAGGGACAATGTGCACAGGAAAAAGGCGATGGTCTCCAACTCAAAGCCCACGCAGCGGGTTGCCCGCAGGGCCACAAAATACAGCCACATTAAAATGGTCAGTCCCAAAAAGGCCAGCGGGATGCCGACCGTTGCCTCGGAGCCCTCGGAGACGATCAGCTGCAGGCACGCCAGGACCTGGAACACCGTCAGCCACAAAAAGGAAGGCCAGATGGCGGCGGGACGCTCCGCCCGCCGGCGGGCCTCCAGTTCCTCCCGCTCCGCCACGGTCTGGGGCAGGAAGATCAGCGGTACGCCGCCCAGGGTAATGGTGTCTCCCAGCTTCACGGGGGCGGAGCCATTCACCGGCTCTCCGTTGACCTGCGTGCCGCCTTTGGAGTCCAGGTCATAGACCGTCCACTCCCCGCTCTCCCCCCGGCACAGTGCGGCGTGCTGACGGGAAATGCTGGGATAATTCAAATAGATATCGGCGGACTTTCCCCGTCCAATGATATTCTCCCAATGGGTCAGCAGCAGAGGCGTCCCGTTGGGCAGGCTCAGCTGCCCCCAGGTCTCCGGCGTATGGGGGATCCGCAGCAGTGAGCGCACCGCCCGCCACAGGATCATGACTGCCAAAACCGGAAACAAAAACCGCACGAAAGCGGTGTACCACTCCCCTGCCACGGGGTATGCCGCCAGCAGTGCCGTCACCTGATCCAAAAGCGCCTGCAGCGGCATTGTGGTTCCATCCACGCGATCCGCCTCCTTTCATTTTTTCAAAAAGTACATGTAGTATAGCATTTTTTGTGGGACGTGTACAGCCCCGCATTGCTTTTCCGCACATTTTCCAGCGGGAATTTCACATTAACTCTTGACCTTCCGTGTAAAATCCATTAAAATATTTTAGCGTGCATGAAAACTTCTAAAAAAGTCTATGCCGACTTTTACCAGTTTTGCCGATATATCATCACGAAAGGCCGATCAACATGAATCATCCCTACAAGACGCGGGAGGGCGGCGCCACGGTGACAATCTTCGTCCCCTATGATTGTAAGAACCATTGCCCTTTCTGCATCAATAAAGGAGAGTATGCGGATCTGACGGGTTTCTCTGCGGAGAAGATCTGCCAGAGCATCCGCCGGATGGACGCCATCACGCCGTATTGTGATTTTGTCTTCACCGGCGGCGAGCCCCTGGCGGATTTGGACACTCTCCAGATGATGCTGGACGAGATCCCCACCACCCACAAGGTCTATATCAATACCACCCTCCCTGTTTCTGAGCACACCACTGAGGAGGATATCCTGGCCTTTGCCCAGCGCAACAAGGACAAAATCACCTGTATCAATGTCTCCCGGCATATGCAGAAGTACGTGGTGGAATCCAATGACTCCCTGCTGGCCCGGCTGCCCGTTCCCTTCCGGATCAACTGTGTGCTTTACAAGAACTATCCCGCTGAAAACCTGGTGCCCTATATGGAGCGCTTCCGCAAGATCCCCGGCGCCTCCATCCAGTTCCGCTTCGACTACACCGCCACCACCCCCGAAAACCTCTATGAGGAGGAGGGTGACAAGATCCTCCATGATCTCAAGCAGGTGGCCCGGTACACCGGACTGGACGGCTGCCGGATGCGCTGCGGCTTCCATTTCGATTACAAGGGCATGGAACTGACCTATCACAAGACCCTGCCCTATTCTACCATCGTGGAGACCGATCCCACCGATGGCGTCACCTATGATATCCTCTATGATATCCTCATCAAGCAAAACGGCGACATCCACTCTGACTGGGACGGCACCATGATGGACGTGGACGCCTATGAGAAAGTGGTCTTCGAGCCCTATGACCTGAAGTGGCTGGCTCGGATCGCCTAATCACATTCCACAAATTACGGAGCGGCGGAACATTCCGCCGCTCTTTCTTTCAGGAGGTCATCCATGAAAAAGATTGAGACGGTAGGCATCATCGGGTTGGGCGCTCTGGGGACCCTGTACGCCCACTTGTTCACAGAGGCGCTGGGCCCCGAGCACGTCCTCATTCTGGCGGACAAGGCCCGCACGGAGCGTTACCGCAGCCAGGAGCTGTGCTATAACGGCCACCCCTGCTCCTTCCATTACGAGGATGCCGCCCAGCGGAAGGAGCCCGTGGATCTGCTGCTTTTCGCCGTGAAGTTTGGCGGTCTTCCCGCCGCCATAGAGACCTGCCGTCATCTGGTAGGGCCGGAGACCACCCTCCTCTCGGTTCTCAACGGCATCGCCAGCGAGCCCATGCTGGGGCAGGCTTTCGGTCCGGAGAAAGTGGTCTGGTGCGTGGCCCAGAAGATGTCTGCCAAGAAAGAGGGCAATCAGGTAACGGTGGATCCGGTGGGCGAGCTGGCCCTGGGGGTTCCTGCCGGGCAGGATGACACCCATTTGCGCCGTCTGAGGGGCTTTTTTGACGTCATCCGCTTCCCCTACGTCCTTCACCCGGACATCCGCACCCACATGTGGAGCAAGCTCCTGTGCAACACCGGCTGCAACCAGGCCACCATGGTCTTCCAATGCGGCTACGGCGGTGTACAGGTCCCCGGCAAAGCCCGGGATGCCATGCTGGGTGCCATGCGGGAGGTAGTGGCCGTGGCCAATGCCGAGGGGGTAGCCCTGTCGGAGGCGGATATCGACGGGTGGCTTTCCATCATTGACCACTTCCCTGCCGACGGGGAACCCTCCATGCGCCAGGACGGCAAGGCCCACCGCAAAAGCGAGGTGGAGCTCTTCTCCGGTACCATCCGCCGTCTGGCCCAGCAGCACAATATCCCTGTTCCGGTAAATGAATGGTTTTATCAAACCATTCAGAATATGGAATCCCAATACTGAGAAAAGGACGCTCCCAAAAGGAGCGTCCTTTTTTGATTTCCTTACCGCAGGAAGATCCGCTTCCCGCCCCGGTACTCCCGCACCACACCGATGCGCTGGGCACTGGGGACGCAGCCTTGAAGCTCTTTGTACAGTGCCTCCGCGTCCGCCGGATCCACTGCCATCAGAAGACCGCCGGCAGTCTGGGGATCGTAGAGCACATCCTGCCGGCAAAGCTCCGTCTCTCCGGCGTCCACCCAGGGCTCTGCAAAGGAGCGGTTGCGGTACATGCCGGCAGCCAGAATCCCCATCCGGGCCAGCTCCACCGCCTCGGGAATCAGGTCGATATCCGCCACATGGAGTTCGATCTCCACGTCGCTGCCCTGAGCCATCTCACAGGAGTGGCCCAGCAGGCCGAAGCCCGTCACATCCGTGCAGGCGTGGACACGGTACTTCACCATGGCATCCCGGGCGGCCTTGTTGAGGGTGGTCATCAGCTTCTGGGTCAAGGCAATGCCCTTCTCCGATGCCATCTCCGCTTTGGCGGCGGTAGTGATGACGCCGATGCCCAGCGGTTTGGTGAACAGCAGTACATCCCCCGGCTTCGCCCCGGAGTTGGTGAGCACATGATCCGGATGGACAAAGCCCGTCACCGCCAGGCCGTACTTGGGTTCATCATCCAGGATACTGTGGCCGCCGGTAATCAGGGCCCCTGCCTCGTAGACCTTGTCGTAGCCGCCCCGGAGCAGCTGATGAACCGTCTCCTTGGACATGGACTCGGGAACCGCCATGATATTCAGGCACAGCTTGGGCTCGCCGCCCATGGCGTACACATCGCTCAATGCGTTGGTGGCGGCGATCTGTCCAAAGAGGTAGGGATCGTCGGCAATGGGCGGAAAAAAGTCCACCGTCTGCACCAGGGCCAGATCGTCGCTGACCTTATATACCGACGCGTCGTCGCTCTTGTCAAATCCCACCAACAGATTGGGGTCCTCATGGACCCGGATGTCGTCCAGCAGCTGGGCCAGGACTCCCGCTCCCACCTTGGCGCCGCAGCCGGCGCACTTGGCAAGCTTTGTCAGCTTTACTTCATTTTCTGCCATACATTGTCCTTTCCGCCGCTCTTGCGGTCACGGTCTCTCTTCCAGTGCGCCTGTGAGATTCAAAATGGCCTCCAGCACGCCGCCGCCCACCGCCAGGGCCTTGTCGCTGGCGCAGTAGCAATGCTTGATCTCGCACCGGGGATCGATGTCTCCGGACTTCATCCCCTTGTGGACAGGCGTGCCGTCCGCCAGAATGCCCCGCAGGACGCCGTCCAGGGTGCAGACCATGGGCTCGCCGTTCACCGTGGCGGCCACGTCACCCATCTTCACCTGGGCGCCGATGTCCAGCAGCTGATGGAAAATCCCATCCGCCGGGGCCCGAAGCACCCGCTCTCCGGCAAAGCCGCCGATGAGCCCCGGGATGCCGGTGTTGGGGATGGCGCTCCCCTCATGGATCACCCGGCCCAGATAGTGGCCCCGCATGGTCTCCACCACCGCGTGGCAATCCACTCCGGCGGTGAAGCCGGGGCCCACGCCGATAACCACCGGCGCGTCGGTGATCTTCGTGCCCAGGTTCCGCTTGGCCAGGATGGCATCCGCCACCGCGTCAGGCCGCAGCACCGGGATGCATTTCCCCTCCGGATCCGCCAGAACCGGGATCACGCCCTCCTCCAGCAAAGCCAGAGCCTGCTTGGGGTTCTCTGCCTGCCGGGCCGTTACATCCTCCACCGTGGCCTCCCCGTGGACGATGGCTTGGGAAAAGCACACCGTCCGCCGGATGGCAGTGGGAGCCGGGATCTCCGTCATCACCACCCGGATATGGGCCCGCCACAGCCGCAATGCCACGCCGGTGGCCAGATCTCCGGCGCCGCGAATCACTACCAGCATAAGAAATACTCCTCTCTTTGCAGGCTACCCGCCAGGACGGGCCGTTCCAACAGTCTTGCCAGCACCCGGGCGTTCTCCCGGGCCTGGGGCGTTTCCGCCTGATTCACATAGATCAGGCCTCCCAGCTTCTCCGCCCGGAGAACCGCCGCTTCCGTCCGGGGAGTTGCCTCTGCCGTCTCCGGAACTCCCGCCAGGGCCGCGTAGCGTTCCGGCCGGTGGGCGGCCCTGGCGATGGGCTGCCCAAACCCCGACGCCCCCACCACACAGATCACCTGATTGGCTTCCGGCGGGATCACCGGCTCGTGAGGGGCATGGGCTTTCAGAGGACGGCGGGCGGCACCGTCGGCCTCCGCCAGCACATAGTCAAACATGGCGGCAAGCTGTGCCATGGAAAGTTCCGGTGCGGTGAGCTTCTCCGTTCCCGGCACCGGGGTCCCGGCACACACCAGTCGATGTTTCTCTCTCAGCATCTCCAGTTCCGCCGACGTCCGGGCACAGGGCAGATCCGGAAATGGCAGGATCTTCGTAGTGGTGCACACCAGCACGTGTTTCCCGTCTGCCGCCAATTCTCCACCCAAAGTCCGCAGCAGCGTGGTCTTGCCCCCACCGCCGATGACGGCGGTAACGCCGGGCCGGATATCCAAAAGGCTCGCCAGTCCCATGCCGCCGCCTCCCCTTTCGTTCTTCTTTCCATAGAATAGCACTTCCCCCTGCAAGCGTCAAGAACGCGGGTGTACCACCCCGTATTTCAAAAATCCTTCCGGGGTGCAACTGACGGTTGCTAAAATTTCAAGCTCGCTTGGCGGACATTTCTGTGGTTCTTTGGTACTCTGTGACCAGGAAAAGGAGGAGCAAGCATGAGCCTTGGAAGCAACATCAGCCGTCTGCGGGCGGAAAAACACCTCTCACAAGGAGATCTGGCGGAAGCCTTGGACGTCTCCCGCCAGTCTGTCAGCAAGTGGGAGACAGACGGAAGCGTGCCGGATCTGGACAAGCTGGTAAAGCTGAGCCGGATATTCGGGGTGACGCTGGATGAGTTGGTCACCGGAACGCCACCGGAAAATTCGTCAGATGACACCACCGCTCCAGCAGCCGCAACCATCCAGCCACCGGCAACAGGCAATCTTCCGGGGCGGAAAGTCGCAGGCATCGTCCTGCTGTGTATGGCGTTTGTGACGGTACTGGTGTGTACCGTGACCGGCGGACTGCTGGAGGGGCTGATCCTCTGTACCCCTTTTCTATCCTGCGGTGTCATCTGTTTTCTGGCCAAAAAACGTCCGGGTCTCTGGTGCGCCTGGGCCGTGTATCTCCTTGTGGAGGTCTATCTCCGCTGGGCCACCGGCATCACCTGGCAGCTGACTTTGTTCACCCTGTCCTTCACACCGGAACAAAACTATATCCGCCTTCTGATCGCCTGGATTCAACTGATGGTGATGCTGGTGATGTTCCTGGTGACCATCCGTGCGTTCCGCCGTGTCCGCGTGGAACCCAGAGGCCGGAATGTCGTGTGTCTCATCTGCGGGTGGGCGGCCCTGATTCTGCTGAACGCTCTGAAAAACCGGCTCTATACCCATCTGTATCAAATTCCGGAGTTCAGTTTCAGCCTGGGTCTGCGTCTGCTGCCACAGGCCGTGGATGTGCTGTTTCTGGTATTTTTCACCGCTTTGCTGACAGTTACCGTATGCACCATCCGCACACGAATCGCCGATACCAAGGGGACGCCGTAAGGCGTCCCCTTTTTCTTGACTTTTCCCAGGAAACCTCTATAATAATAGCAGCACCGTTTACCTAACTTGAGTATCACGATAGGAGGACGCCATGCTGGATGGGTGTGGACGGACAATCGATTACCTGCGGCTGAGCGTCACCGACCTTTGCAACTACCGCTGCCGCTACTGCATGCCTCTAGAGGGCGTTGCAAAGCGGGATCACCGGGACATGCTCTCTCTGGAGGAGCTTGCCGAAATCGCAGAAGCTTGTGTGCGCTGCGGTGTAAAGAAAATTCGCTTAACAGGCGGAGAGCCTCTGGTACGCCGGGGAATCGTGGAACTATGCCGCCAGCTGCGTGCCATCCCTGGACTGGAGGAACTGTGCCTCACCACCAACGGCTCCCTTTTGCCCCAGCTGGCAGCCCCGCTGCGGGAAGCCGGACTGGATCGATTGAACATCAGCCTGGACACCCTGCGGCCGGATCGCTTCTCAGAGATGACCCGGCTAGGGAATCTTTCGGAAGTCTTCTCCGGTATCCGGGCAGCGGAGAACGCCGGGTTCCGGGATCTGAAATTCGACACCGTTCTCATCGGCGGCTTCAACGACGATGAGATCGGGGATTTTGTAAACCTCACCCAGGAGCACCCTTGGGAGGTGCGGTTCATTGAGCTGATGCCCATGGGCCCCTGTGCCGCATGGGACAAGTCCTGTTTTCTCCCCGGAGATTCCGTTCTGAAAAGGATACCCACTTTACAGCAGATTGCATCCAGAGGCGTGGCCCGGCGGTATCAGCTACCGGGAGCCGTGGGTACCGTGGGACTGATCTCCCCGGTGAATCACGACTTCTGTGCCCAGTGCCGCCGCATTCGGGTAACGGCGGACGGCAAGCTGAAAGGATGTCTCCACAGCCGTGAAGAAATCAATTTGCGGGGGCTCCACGGCCCGGCACTGGAGGACGCCATCCGCCAGGGGATCCTCCACAAGCCGGAGCGCCATCATCTGGCGGAGCGCCGGAGCGATACCCCCCGCAACATGAATCAAATTGGAGGCTGAACCGTGAGCGAGCTGACCCATTTCAATGAACAGGGCCGGGCAAAGATGGTGGACGTGACGGACAAGGCCGTCACCCACCGCACCGCTGTGGCCGCTGGGGAGATCCATATGGCTCCCGAGACCCTGCAAAAAATCAAGGACGGCACCATGAAAAAGGGCGATGTTCTCTCTGTCGCCCAGGTGGCGGGCATCCAGGCCGCCAAGCACAACTGGGAGCTGATCCCCATGTGCCACCCTCTCCCCCTTACCGGCATTGACATCACCTTCGCCCTGTCGGATGATCCCTGCATGGTGGAGATCCGGGCCGCCGTCACCTGCACCGGCGTCACCGGCGTGGAGATGGAGGCCCTCACCGCAGTGTCAGTGGCGGCTCTGACCATCTATGACATGTGCAAGGCCGTCCAGAAGGACATGCGCATCACCAATATCCGCCTGCTGAAAAAATGCGGCGGCAAAAGCGGAGACTACAAAATAAAGGAGTGAGCCACTTGGCCACTGTCGTATCCGTCAATATCAGCGAAAAAAAGGGGACTATCAAGCATCCCGTTCCGGAAATCCAGCTGAAACTGCGTCACGGCATCGTGGGAGACGCCCACGCCGGAGACTGGCACCGGCAGATCTCCCTCCTGGCAGAGGAGAGCGTGGACACCATGCGTGCCTCCTGCCCTATCCCTCTGGACGTGGGGATCTTTGCCGAAAACATCAATACCCGGGGTATCGACCTGAAATCTCTGCCCATCGGCACCCATCTGCGTATTGGGGAGACGGAGGTGGAGGTGACCCAGATCGGTAAGGAGTGCCACAGCGACTGCGCCATCAAGAAGGCGGTGGGCAAGTGCGTCATGCCCACAGAGGGCATCTTTGCCGTGGTGGTGAAAGAAGGCACCGTCCGGGCCGGAGACGAAATTGAAATCCTGGAGGCGGAGAAATGAAACTCATCAAAACCGAGGATGCCGTGGGCCATGTGCTCTGCCACGACCTCACCCAAATTATCAAAGATCAGTACAAGGACGCCCGGTTCCGCAAGGGCCATGTGGTGACACAGGAGGATATCCCGGTGCTGCTCTCCATGGGCAAGGAGCACCTGTACGTCTGGGAGATGACGCCGGGAATGCTCCACGAAAATGACGCTGCCGAGCGGCTGTATGCCCTGTGCGTGGGCGACCACATGGACCGCAGCGAGGTGAAAGAGGGCAAGATCGAGCTGAAAGCCGCCTGTGACGGCTTGTTTCGGGTAAATTCCGAAAAGCTGATGGCCGTCAATTCCATTGAGGACATCATGATCGCCACCCGGAAGGGCGGAACCGCCGTCCGCAAGGGCGACAAGCTGGCAGGCATGCGGGTGATCCCCCTCATCATCCCGGAGGAGAAGCTGCAAGCGGCGGAGCAGGCCGCCGGGGATACGCCCCTGCTGGAGCTCAAGCCCTGGGTACGGCGCACTGCTGCCATTGTGGCTACCGGCAGTGAGGTGAAAAAGGGTCTCATTCAGGATACCTTCACCCCGGTGGTGAAGGACAAACTTGCATTTTACGGTATCGAGACCCTCTCTGTCTCCTACTCCGGCGACGGGGTGGAAAACGTGGCAAATGCCATTAAGGAGGCCCGGGCCACCGGCGCCGATGTGATCCTCTGCACCGGGGGCATGAGCGTGGATCCCGATGACAACACTCCCGGTGGGATCAAGGAAAGTGGGGCAAAGATCATCACCTACGGCGCTCCGGTACTGCCCGGCGCTATGTTCCTGCTGGGCTACTACGACGACGGTACCCCTGTCATGGGACTCCCCGGCTGCGTCATGTACGCCGGCGCCACCATCTTCGATCTGGTGCTGCCCTTCGTGGCAGCGGATGTGCCGGTGACCCGGCAACAGATCGTGGCTCTGGGCGAGGGCGGGCTGTGCCTGGGATGCAAGCCCTGCCACTGGCCGGAGTGCCCCTTCGGAAAATAAAGTGCGTTTGATATGCGCCGTATCTGCGGCGCATATCGTTCCCACGTCGTTATTCTCAAGTGAATATCACGTTAGTTCAACACCGCCCTTGCATTGGCGGACAGAACATATTATCATCAGAAAGGAAGATCCCCCATGAAAAAAGCGCTGTCTTTACTGCTGGCCCTGTCCATGGTACTGGCCCTCACCGCCTGCGGATCCTCTGCACAAGAGGAAACCACGGATCCTGCCGAAAAAGAGACCCAGGAAGCCGCCGAGCCTGTGGAGCTGTATGTCTTCGCCGCCGCCTCCCTGGAAGAATCCCTGAACCAGGCCATTGCTGCCTATGAAGCGGCCAATGAGGGCGTTACCATTGTGCCCACCTATGACTCCTCCGGCACCCTGAAAACCCAGATCCAGGAGGGAGCCGACTGCGATGTTTTCATCTCCGCCGCTCCCAAGCAGATGAACCAGCTGGATGCCCAGGGCGGTGAGGAGAATACCGAGGGGTTGGACTTCGTAGACAGCGCCACACGGCTGGATCTGCTGGAAAACAAAGTAACGCTGGCTGTTCCCGAGGGGAATCCCAAGGGGATCGAAACCTTTGACCAGCTTGCGGAACTGCTCCAAAGCGGTGATGTGATGCTGGCCATGGGCAACAGCGACGTCCCCGTAGGCCAGTACACCCAGAAGATCTTTGCCTACTACGGGATCGATGAAGCCGCCATTGCTGGCTGCATTACATACGGCTCCAACGTCAAGGAGGTCACCACTCAGGTAAGCGAAGGGGCGGTGGACTGCGGCATCATCTACGCCACCGACGCATTCTCCGCCGGCCTGACCGTGGTGGACGAAGCCACCGCCGACATGTGCGGCCAAGTGATCTATCCTGCCGCCGTCATGAAGAACAGCGCCAATCCCGAGGCCGCCAAGGCGTTCCTGGACTTCCTCTCCACGGATGAGGCCCTTGCCTGTTTTGAGGCCGTGGGCTTCTCTCCCCTGGTCTGAGCCGCGGAATCCTAAACCTGCGTAATGACCGGGGAGCGGACACATCCTGTCCGCTCCCCGGTTCTCCGCATTGCCTTGCTAGGCAATCTTTCCCATTCCCTCTCAGGAGGTTCTGCGTATGGACTGGTATCCCCTTTACAATTCGCTGCGTATCGCCGCCATCTCTACGGTGGCTGTGTTCTTCCTGGGCATTTTTACGGCCTACTATATTGCCAAGCTTCCCCGTCTGGTAAAAGGCGTACTGGATGTGGTGCTGACGCTTCCGCTGGTACTGCCCCCCACAGTGGTAGGCTGGCTGCTGCTGATCCTGTTGGGGCCCAAGCGCCCCCTTGGTGCCTGGGTGCTGGAAACCTTCGACGTCAAACTGGTGATGACCTGGTGGTCTGCTATCTTTGCCACCGTGGTGGTGGCCTTTCCCCTGATGTACCGCACTGCCCGGGGCGCCTTTGAGAGTTTTGACCATACATTGGCGGAGGCCGGGCAAACCCTTGGCCTCTCCAATACCTATATCTTCTGGCGTATCCGAATGCCGGTGTGCCGCCAGGGCATCCTGGCAGGGACGGTGCTGGCCTTTGCCCGGGCCCTGGGCGAGTATGGCGCCACCTCCATGATCGCCGGATACACCCCCGGACGTACCGCCACCATCTCCACTACCGTCTACCAACTCTGGCGCACCAACGACGACGCCGGCGCTCTGCGCTGGGTGCTGGTGAACATCGCCATCTCCGCCGTCTTTTTGCTGACGGTCAATCTGTTGGAAAGCCGACAAAAGCGGAATGGAAAGGAGGTACGGGCCTGATGCTCCATGTGGATATCCGAAAAACACTGGGCGCGTTTCATCTGGAAGCCCGGTTTGACGCGGAAAACGAGGTCCTGGCCCTGCTGGGCGCTTCCGGCTGCGGGAAATCCGTGACCCTCAAGTGCATTGCCGGGATCCTGACCCCGGATGAGGGCCAGATCACTCTGGATGGCATTCCCCTCTTTGACAGCGCCGCCAAAATCGATCTTCCGCCCCAGCGGCGGCAAGTGGGCTATCTCTTTCAGCAGTATGCCCTTTTCCCCAACATGACGGTTCGGCAGAACATCACGGTGGCAGTCCGGGAGAAATCCCGCCGCACAGCTGCCGTGACGGAACTGCTTCGTCGCATGGAGCTGGAGGCAGTGGCGGAGCTGCGGCCCCATCAGCTCTCCGGCGGCCAACAGCAGCGCTGCGCCCTGGCCCGGATCCTGGCATCAGAGCCTCGTGCCATTTTGCTGGACGAGCCCTTCTCTGCCCTGGACAGCTACCTCAGACAGCAGCTGGAGTTGGAATTGGCGGACACCCTCTCCGCTTTCCCCGGCACCGTGGTGTGGGTCTCCCACGACCGGGGCGAGGTCTATCGCAACTGTAACCGGGTGTGTGTCATGGATCATGGCCGCACCCAGCTGCCGGCAGATACCGCCGAACTATTTGCCCATCCGTCCACGGAAGCTGCCGCCCGTCTCTCCGGATGTGAGAACTTTCTGGATGTTCTGCCGGGAAACGGCACCCTGGTCATTCCACAGTGGGGTGTTACCCTCTCCTGCCCTGACGTTCCTCCCTCCGTGCGTCGTGCCGGTATCCGTGCCCGCCGGGTGATCCCATCGGAAGCAGGGGCTTTCAACGCCATTCCCTGCACCGTAGAGCGGGTAGTGGAGGATCTGACCGCCGCTGCCATACTGCTGCGGCCGGAAAATTCCGCCTCCGGTGCCCCCCTTCTGCGGATGGAACTGGACAGGACAGCATGGAGGACCATAGGGGCCCCATCCCGGCTTACCGTATCTGTTGTACCGGAAGATATTCTTTTATTTCAATAACTGTAAAGGAGAATTGCCTTATGTTTACAGCCGCCGTCATCACCGTCAGTGACCGCAGCTTTCGGGGAGAACGCCCCGACGCAGGCGGCCCTCTTGTCGCCGAAATACTCCAGTCCGCCGGGTATAAAATCCAGACCGCCCTGGTGGTACCGGATGAACAGATCCGCATCGAAGCCGCCCTGCGGGCACTGTGTGATGAGCATCCGGTGAATCTGATCGTCACCACCGGCGGCACCGGCTTCTCTCCCCGGGACGTAACACCGGAAGCCACCCTGGCTGTGTGCCAGCGGCTGACACCGGGGATCCCGGAGGCCATGCGCTATGCCTCCATGCAGATCACACCCCGGGGAATGCTCTCCAGGGCTCAGGCAGGTATCCGGGGCGGAACCCTGATCGTGAACCTTCCAGGATCCCCCAAAGCTGCCAAAGAGAATCTGGAGGCAGTCCTCCCCTCCTTGGCTCATGGCCTGGAGATGCTCTCCGGTGCCCCCGCTGACTGCGCCGCCCTCAAGGACTGACCTGCTGCGAAGATGTCCCTCTCCTTTCCCGGTAGGTTTTGATGAAACATACAAAAAGGACGCCTCAAATTGAGACGTCCTTTTTTCGTCAGGTTCCGCTGTTCCAGAATCCGCTCCACCAGTCATCCCCGGCATTGCCGGTATTTCCACCACCGGAGTTTCCGCCGCTGGAATTTCCACCGGTATTGCTTTCGGAGTTTCCGTTGTTGGAATCATCCATATTCTCGTCTCCGAATCCGCCGGAGGGATCATAGTTGGGATCATTGGGATCAATGGCGGGATTCTCTCCGTCCTCTGGATTCTCCGGTACCACAGTTTCCGAGGAGTGAACCGTGCAGCCAGTCTCGGCAAAGGCCTCCTCCACGGTGCTCAGCAGATACGCATCGTCATCCGCTTTGATATTGGGCCCGTAGTCCTCCCGGACGTGATCCAGAAATGCCCTCTGCACCACAGAGCTCTCCGGGCAGTACTCGCCTGCCAGGCAGTTGCCCTCTGTGCAGTAATCCCGCACCACGTGCATGGTACAGGTCTCGGTGGGCGCTGTTCCCGCCGCCACCGTCACCGATTGGATCCGATCCTGCCGGGAATCCAGGGCGCAGGCTTCACCGGCCAGCATGCCGCTGTCCTTGCAGACTTGAACAGTAACCAGCCCGCTGGAAGGCGTTTCAAAATCCTTGTAGGGCAGGTCTTCATGGACTTGCTGCATGATTTTCTTCCACAAGGTAATAGCGGGGTTGCCGTTATAGCTGACCCGGGCATTGTACTGATAGCCCGTCCACACTGCCGCCACATAGTAAGGCGTGTAGCCCACGAAATAGCGGGTGTAGTTATCGTTGGTGGTACCGGTCTTACCCGCAATGGTCATGCCGCTGAACCTGGCACTGGAACCCGTACCGCTGGTTACAGCCCCCTTCAGGAGCTGATTCATGAAGTAGGCGGTGGTCTCCTTCATGGCCTCCTCACTCTGGGTCTCGTTCTCCAGAACCACATTGCCGTCCCGATCTTCCACCCGGATATAGGTTCGGGGAGAGTTGTAGATTCCGCCGTTGGCAAAAGTGGAGTAGGCCGCTGCCATCTCCACGGTGGACAGGCCGTAGGTGAGGCCGCCCAGACCCAGAGGGCTCTCATTCATATCCTGGGCCACCAGCCCCAGATGCAGGTTCTCTGTGGCAAAGGCATAGGCCTCCGTTACGCCTACCCGCTCCAGAGCCTGGATGGCCACGGTGTTGATGGACTTGGCCACACCGGTAGCCAAGGTGGTCATGCCCGTATAGGTGTTGGGGGAGTTTTTAGGCCACGGCGTACCGTTGAGCAGCCGGACAGGATAGTTATCAAAGGTGGAAGCCATGGTGATGGCCCCCGCGTCCAGAGCCGGAGCATATACCGTCACCGGCTTAATGGAAGAACCCGGCTGACGCTTGTCCGTGGCGTAGTTGGTAATGAGATTGCCGGTTTTCTCCCCCATGTCGCCAACCAGAGCCACGATGTCACCGGTATAGGGATCCATAATGGTGATGCCGGAACGGATGGGTTGTCCATTAGAAGAGGTGAGGTTATTGAGGTTGCCTCGATCTTCATAGACAGACTCCGCGATCTCCTGGATCTCCGGGTCCAGGGTGGTGTAGATCTTATAGCCGCCGCTGTAAAGCTGGGTCCGTGCTTCGCCCGGGGAAATCCCCTTGAGCTCCGCCAGGTCCTTGGAGACATCCAGGATCACCTGGTCCACGAACCAGGAGTTGATGCCGCTGGCACCGGAGACCTCCGCCACCAGATCCTCCGCAGAGGTGGTACCGTCAGTAAACTGGAGAACCTCGTTCACGGCGGTCTCGTACTCCTCCTCCGTCAGGAAAGGTTCCCAGGTGCTGGAATCCGTGGGATCTCCGTCCAGGGTGGCAGGCCCCTCCACTTGAGACATCTTCTTGAGGATGTTCTCCTGCCGCTCCTTATTCAACTCCCGTGGGGTCTTGTACCGGATGGTGCCGTCATCCTGCTCCACCGGGACCTCAATGTCGGACATGGGCCCATACATGGAGGGGTTGTTGGTAATGGCAATCAGACAGGCGCATTCCGCCGTAGACAGCTCGCTGACATCCTTTCCAAAGTAGAACTGGGCGGCCGTCTGCACGCCGTAGCAGTTCTTGCCCAGGTAAATATAGTTGAGATACAGCTCCAGAATGTCCTTTTTGCTGTAATTCTTCTCAAACTCCAATGCCCGGAAGATCTCCCGGACCTTACGGTTCACCGTGCCGTCATCGTCGCCCGTCATGTTCTTAAGCAGCTGCTGGGTGATGGTGGAACCACCGAAGGTATCCCGCATGCCGATAAACATATTCAGCGTGGCGCCGGCAGTCCGCTTCCAGTCCACACCGTTATGCTCAAAGAACCGCTCATCCTCAATGGCTACCACCGCCTGCCACAGGGCATCCGGCACATCCTCAATATCCACCCAGATACGGTTTATATCGCCGTACAGGGTCTGATACTCCTTCCACTCCTGGGTCTCCTTGTCCTGATAGTAGACAAAGGAGCTGTAGCTCATGTTGTAGTCATCCGCGTTGACATACAGGGTGGGTGCCAGGGTGGTATTGACGTACTTCATAAAGATACCGGCGATGATGGCAGACGTGCACACCCCGATCAGCACCAATGTCCCCAAGACAAACAGCACCCGATGGCCTGCGCTGCTCCCCTGCCGCTTCTTTTTGGTCCCCTGCCGGTGGGGGGGCCGCTCAGGAATGGATTCCCGCTTTCCGTGCTCCAACTCAGGGCACCTCCTTTGCTCAGATTTTTGTAGGGGATTCTCCCCCGTTGCTGTGCCGTGCCGCCGCATGGCGCGTGGCCGCACGAATCCATAATATCTACTATTCTAACATCCCGTGTCAATATTGAAAAAGTCGTAATTCGTCAAGAAAAAGTTCCCTGTTCGCATGGGTTTCTTTGTTTTGGGCAGGATAATCCCGTCGGTGTCTTCGTGCTTTTCCTTATTTTCAAAACTTCCGGCCCTTGCAATCTTTCCGGAAGTCAGTTACAATAATGCCAGCATACACGAAAGGAGCATGCGCACATGAGTGAGGAGTTCGGCCCCACTTTCCTGACAGTTACCGATGAGGACGGTCAGGAGATCGTTTTGGAATTCGTCTCCGCTCTGGAGTATAACGGGCAGCAGTATCAGGCGTTTTTCCCCGCTGAGACCGAGGGCGAAGAAGAAGATCCGGACAGCGGTCTTGTGATTTTGAAGGTCATCCATGAAGACGGTGAGGATCTGCTTTCCACTCTGGACTCCGATGAGGAACTGGATGCAGTCTATGAGCGCTTTATGGAAGAACTGTTCGACGAGGAAGACGATGGCTGAGAGCGCGGTTTCGATTGCATTCCGCCGCTTTTTGTGATACGTTGTAAAGGATCCCTGCGGGGTTCGTGATAGGTCTTTTTTTAACCCACATTTCGTTATAAGGGATGCCGGATCAGTCCGTGGTTCGCAGGCCTCCCGACTGCCGTCTGCGGTTGGAAGTTGGAAGCGATAAAGCGGGCTGGAGGCGACCCACCTGGCCTTGAAGGTGCAGGTTATAACGAGTCCTACACGGCCGCTGCGGGGATCTTCCTGTATTGTCGGCACCGGCGGAGCAGAAAAACACTGCTCCGCTTTTTTACTGGCGTAATTTGCCCCAATCTCCGCCGCAGAACCGGAATTCCAGAGAATTTCCCCTTGCACATGCGGCGCTTTTCCATTATAATAAGCGAGTGCGTAATTACGGTTTCTTGCGAACCTTGCACCAATACTTGAGAGGACTGAAACACAAATGAGCGCATCAAGAGAAAAGAAAAACCGGCAGGATCTCTCCGGTTCCGACTGGAGCAATCCCAAGACCGCCCGTGAGGCACAGCAGCGCAAGGAGGAAAAGCGTACCAACATCCTCTATGGCACCATTGGCGTGGTATTTTTGATCGTGGCGATCATCGCAGTGATCTGGAAATCCAACATCATTCCCAAGATGGCTACTGCCGCTACCATCAACGGTGAAAAGTACACCGCCGCTGAGGTCAATTATTACTTCCAGAACTATTACACCAACTGGGTGAACCAGAACTATTACTATCTCAGCTATATCGGTCTGGACACCACCGCCGATCTGCGGGACCAGGCCTACAGCGACGACCAGTCCTGGTTCGACTTCTTCATGGAGCAGACCCTGGACTACATGACCAGCGTCCAGGCCCTCAATGACGCCGCCGCTGAGGAAGGCTTCACCTGGGACGATGAGATGCAGGCCGACTATGACAGCTCTCTGGAGGCTCTCAAGAGCACTGCTTCCAGCTATGGTTACACGGAAAAGCAGTACCTGGGCATGATCTACGGCAGCACCATGACCGAAAAGGTGTATCAGGAACAGCTCAAGCGTTCCCTCCTGGCCCAGTATTATTCTCAGGATCATCAGGACAACCTGACCTATACGGAAGACGAGCTCACCGCCGCTTATAACGAGGATCCCAACGCTTACGATCAGGTATCTTACCAGTATGTCCGCATCAGCGGCGCTGCCGCCACTACGGACGAAGACGGCAACGAGATTGAGGTCACCGATGAGATGACCGCCCAGGCCATGGCTGATGCCAAGGCTACCGCCGATCAGCTCTATGCCGACTGGCAGGCTGGCGGCGATCTGGAGCAGCTGGCGGATGACGCAGGACTTTCTGTCACCTCTGCCGAAGCCGGCACTTACAGTGACAGCGTTGTCATGAACTGGCTCTTTGACTCTGCCCGCCAGGCCGGCGATACCGCCGTGCTGGAGGACACCGACGGCTCCGCCTACTATGTGGTGGGCTTCAACGAGCGGCTCCACGATTATCACCCCATCAATGTCCGCCACATTCTCATCCAGCCGGAGGATTCTGAGCTGAGCTCCGATGACGAGGGTTACGAGGCCGATGTGGAGGCCAAGGACGCCGAGGCCAAGCAGAAGGCCGAGGATCTGCTGGCTCAGTGGAAGGCCGGCGAGGCCACTGAGGACTCCTTTGCCGAACTGGCCAAGGAGAACTCTACGGACTCCAATGCCGCCCAGGGCGGTCTCTACGAGGATGTCACGCTCGGCACCATGGTCTCCGAGTTTGAGGACTGGTGTTTCGATCCCGCCCGTCAGAGCGGCGACACCGGCATCGTGAAGACCACCTACGGCTACCACATCATGTACTTCGTGGGTACCGCTCCCGAGACCTACTGGGAGCTGCAGGTCACCAATGCTCTCAAGTCCGATGACATGGCCACTTGGAGCGAGGAGAAAGTTGAAGGCTATACCGCTGAGCAGAGCTCCTTCGGTATGCGGTTCGTTGGCTGATTGATTCAGGTAAAAGATGCCGGCTTTTTAAAGCCGGCATCTTTTTTCCGGGGAAAACTTCCCCAAACAGGAAAAGGAGACAAGCACGCTATGGAAAATCAATTCCTCCGCAGTGAAATGCTCTGGGGGCCGGAGGCTCAGGCCCGCCTGGCGGCAAGCCACGTGATTCTCTTCGGTCTGGGGGGTGTGGGCAGCTATACGGCGGAGTGTCTGGCCCGGGCCGGTGTCGGTGAACTGACGCTGGTAGATCAGGATACCGTAAGCCTCACCAACCTGAACCGCCAGCTGGAAGCCCTCCACTCCACCTTGGAGCAGCCCAAGGTGCAGGCAGTTGCCCGGCGGCTGTTGGATATCAATCCCGCTCTGGTGCTCCATCCCATCCACGCCACCTACGACGCCGCCCATCGGGAGCAGTTTTTCCCGGAGGGCTGCCGGTATGACTACATTGCAGATGCCATCGACCTGGTCTCCTGCAAGCTGGATCTGGCCCAGACCGCCCGTCGCCTGGGAATCCCCCTGGTGATGGTCCTGGGCACCGGCAACAAGCTGGATCCCTCCCTCCTGCGTCTGACAGACCTGTCCAAGACTTACGGATGCCCCCTGGCAAGGGTCATGCGCCGTGAGCTTCGGCGGCTGGGGATGGAACATGTAAAAGTAGTATTCAGTCCTGAGGAAGCTGTGGAGGCGCAACAGCTGGAGGCCCCGCCGCCGGGGCGCCGCAGTGTGCCAGGCAGCACTCCCTGGGTTCCCGCCGCCGCCGGGCTGCTGCTGGGCAGTGCCATTGTGCGGGATCTCATTGCAGGAAAAGGAGGCGTCGTCCCATGCTGACCGGCACCATTGTCAATGTACTGGCTATTTTAGTCGGTTCCGCCGTCGGGCTGCTTATCAAGTGGCTGGGTACCCGCTTCTCCACACTCTTTGCCGGGGCTACCAATACAGGACTGCGCCTACAAACCATCATCACCCAGGGTGCCGCCTTGTGCGTGATGTATCTGGGCATCAGCGGCTGTCTGGAAGGGGAACACTCCCTGATCTCGATCTTATCCATGGTGATGGGCTGTCTGATTGGAGAACTGCTGGATCTGAACGGACGGATGCAGACACTGGGCAACTGGGTACAGGAGCGTACAAAGCGGGTCTTTCACGAAGGCGGCACAGCTACCATTGCAGAGGGCTTTCTCACAGCCAGCCTTCTCTTCTGCGTGGGAGCCATGGCCATTGTGGGCGCTCTCAACGACGGCCTTACCGGCAATCACGACATGCTTTTTGCCAAAGCCATGCTGGACGGGATCATCTCCATCGTCTTCGCCTCCTCTCTGGGGATCGGCGTGGCATTCTCCGCCGTGGCGGTGTTTCTCTATCAGGGCAGCATCTCCCTGCTGGCCGCCTTCCTGGCGCCGCTGCTGCAAAACGACACCGTCATCGGTGAGATGACCTGTGTGGGCTCCCTGCTGATCATCGCCCTGTCCTTGAACATGCTGAATATCACCAAGATCAAGGTGATGAATATGGTTCCGGCGATTTTCTTCCCCATCCTCCTCTGCCAGTTCCTGTGAAGGCGTACATAGCAAAGGAGACGGCATAAGCCGTCTCTTTTTGATTGGGGTCAGATGCCGCTCAGGAGCCTGATCACCTTCTCTGTCGCCTGCTGCTCGTATTCCTCCGGGCAGACGGCATCCGCTATATAGAACCCCTGTCCCCGAGCCATGAAGGCCATCACTGTTCCGAAGCCATTACTGCCGAACACTGGTACCAGCTGAGCGGTGTCCCCATTGGAGAGTGTGAGTTCCTCTGCCTGAATCTCTTCAAAATCTCCGTGGAACAGCACAAATTCTCCCGGCTCTCCGGAGTAATACTCCGTGTACAGATATGCTGTCACACCGATTCCAGCGTGCCATTCCCCCTCATATGTGTTGTGCACGCTGAGCCTGATCTCCGAGATCTGCCCCTCCTCCAGCTTGAAAGAAAGGTCAGTGGGGCCCTCCGGACCCGGCAGGTCGACACCCAGATACTCTGTTGCCTCGTCCCAGCTGTCAAATTCATGGCTTCTCCTGCCTGCCGCGGCATCCTCCCGAATCTGCTGCGACAAGGATGCCAGAGGCGTGATCTCCACTTCAGCCGCCGCCTGGTACGCCTGGTCCGCCGATCCGTTCTGGATGGATTTCAAGGTAGGATCCGCATCCCGGTAATCCTCCAGGTGCTCCACATCCAGAATCCGGATCTCCACACTGTGGAGCACTGCCGCCGCTGTCCCCGCCAGCAGCAGGCACAGGCAGGCCGCCACCGGCAGATACCGCCGCCACTTGGGCCGTTTCACCGGCTCCATGGCCTCCTCCAGCAAAGTCGGATCCACATACCGCAGCCCCTCATATAGATCCTGTCCGTTCATTGCCAAAGTCCCTCCTTCTGCAAAAATTCCCTCAGCTTTTTCCTCGTCCGGTGCAGCGACATCTTGACCTTGCTCTCGCTGACGCCGCAGTTTTGGGCTACCTCCTTTACGCTCTCGGCGTACCAGTAGCGCCGCAGGAAGAACCGGCGGTTCTCCCCTCCCAGGCCCGCCAGGAAGCGGCCGAGGGCCTCCCCGATCTCCCGGGCATCCTGCTCCATCTCTCGCCGCTCATCGGGGATACACAGCTCCAGTTCCGCTGTCAGCGCCACAAGCTCCCCACGGCGCTTTTGCGCATTCTCCCGGTTGAGCATACTGAGGGCCCGGTTGCGGCAGATGGCAGCCAGATACGCGAAGAGATATACAGGCTCCTCCGGCGGGATGGCGTTCCATGCGGCGAGATATGTATCGCTGATGCACTCCTCAGCGTCCTCGGGACTCCCCAGCAGCCGCATGGCCAGTGCACGCAGCCGCCCGCCGTACTGTGCATCCAAAGCCGGTATTGCTTCCTGATCCCGCCGCTGAAACAGCGCCAGGATCTCCCGGTCTTCCATAGCCTCGCCTCCCCTCTCACCCTCATAGACAGGATTTTTTCCCGTTTGGTCACAGGATACCACAAAAAATCTCCCGGCGCTGTACACGCCGGGAGATTTCCTGTTTTTCAGTTCAGCGGGATCTCCACGTCACCAAAGCGGAGGGCCGTGACTTTGCTCAGGTCCACGGGCACCCGCCAGTAATAAACGCTGCTCCACTGGGTACTGGCCTCGTCCCGGAAGCGGCTGGAGCCGCTGGACCAGTTCACCTGACTGCCGTCTTCCAGCACCAGGGCGCATTTCAGGGGGCTCCATTCCTGATCTTCCGCAAGCTGAACATAAGTGATGTCCGTAGCAGAGATCTCCACATCCCGCAAGGTGACGGTTCGGATGTCTTGGGTCGACAAATCCATGGCGGGAGCCTGAAGTTCCTCCATGGTCAGCATGGTCCCCGCCTCCCCGGGCTCCAGGGAGAAAGGCAAGGTCCAGTGGCCCTCCGCCAGGACCACATCCTCGTCGCCGCTCGCGGTCATATCATTGCATACCAAGTCGTCCAGCAGCAGCGTGACCTGACGGGACTCATCCAGCAAGGAACTCTGCCCCGCAAGGTCGATGGTATATTGAACCAGCATGGTCAGCGTGCCATCCTGGGATACACCGGCATAGGGGAATTCAAAACCGTATCCGCCGGGTGTGCCCACTTCATCCGGGTCCGGGTCCAGAGTCATGTCTATGCTGTCAAAGTGGTATCGAAAATTGGTGTTCTCCGTATATTCCCCGCTGACCTTCACCAGCAGCCACACGGTGCTGTTTCCAATGGTGGCGGAATCCACCGTCACCGTGACACCGTTTTGCGTATCTCTGACGCCTACCGGCTGGGTCAGCCGGTCAATGAGGGCCAGCTGTTCTTCGTCCATAGTGGATCCAGTGGTCTCCTCCCACTCCTGGGCAAACCAGCCCCGCAGGGTTCCCGGTGCCCCCACGGCCGCCACCGCCGTTCCGGCCAGCACTGCCAGTACCGCTACAACCATGAGAATTTTCCTGGGAAATCTTCTTCCTGCAGGCTTGCGTTCCATCTCGCTCATCTTTCGTACCTCCTCCTGTAAACGGCTGGAGGAGCGCACCTCATCAAACATCTCCCGATACTGCTGTTCCATGGTTCATTCCTCCAATTCCTGTTTCAACTTTGCCCGGGCGCGGGCCAGACGGGTCTGGACGGTAGATGGGTTCAGACGCAGCAGTTCCCCTACTTCCGTCACCGAATAGCCCTCGTAATAATAGAGATACAGCGGCAGGCGGTACTTGGCAGGCAGCCCCATCACCGCCTGATAGAGTGCTGACCGTTCCGGCGTGGAAAAGGACGGCTCCGGACAGGACACCAGGGGGATCGTGCGCCTGTGCCAGGCGCTGCGGGCGTGATCCCGGCAGAGATTCAGCGTCACCCTCACCAGCCAGTAGCGCAGATGGGCATCGCTGCCAAATGCCCCCTCCTCCCGCCATAGCCGGAGCATCACCTCCTGGGCGATATCCTCCGCGTCTTGGGGATGGCGGAAGTAGTTGAGGGCAATCCGGTACACCATATCCAGATACTGTTCCGCAGCGCGGTCAAATTCCTGCTTTGTCAGCATGGGCCTCTCTCCTTGAAAAGCTTTTCACCTGTAATACGGAAGGCATGGGCGGAATATCTCATAAGCAGTGTGTGCAGGCAAAAAAAATTCCCTGCCCAAAGGACAGGGAATTTTTCTATGTGGCTTTGAGAGCGAAATTACTTCAGCTCGACCTTGCCGCCGGCCTCTTCGATCTGCTTCTTCAGAGCCTCGGCGTCGTCCTTGGACACGCCCTCCTTCAGGGTCTTGGGAGCGCCCTCGACAGTGGCCTTGGCCTCGGCCAGGCCCTGGCCGGTGATCTCGCGGACAACCTTGATGACCTTGATCTTGGCAGCGGCGTCGAAGCCGGTCAGGACCACGTCGAAATCGGTCTTCTCCTCAGCAGCGGGAGCAGCAGCGCCGGCAGCGGGAGCAGCCATAGCGGCGGCGGACACGCCGAACTCTTCCTCCAGAGCGTGAACCAGCTCGCTGAGCTCCAGAACGGTCAGGCCCTTGATCTCTTCGATCATAGCAGTAACTTTCTCAGACATTGTAGTAGCCTCCTAATTGTAAAATAAAATGTGTGGCCGCAAATTATTCAGCGGCGGGAGCAGCCTCGGCTGCGGGAGCCTCCTCGGCGGGAGCGGCATCCTCGGCGGGAGCGCCGTTCTTCTCGGCGATCTGCTTGAGGACGACAGCCAGGCCGGTAATGGGGGCCAGCATGGTGCCCAGGAACTGGGCCTGCAGGACGGGCAGTGCGGGGATGGAAGCCAGGGACTGGATAGTCTCCAGGGAGACGGGCTTACCGTCCATGAAGCCGCCCTTGATCTCGAACTTGCCGTCCAGCTTCTTGGCGTAATTGGCCATGACACGGGCGGGAGCCACGGGATCCTCGCACAGAGCCAGGGACGTGGTACCGTTGAGCAGACCGTCCAGCTCGCTGAGGCCGGTGTTGTTGAAAGCAAAGCGGAGCAGGGTGTTCTTCACCACAGCGTAATCCACATTGCTCTCCCGGCACTCCTTACGCAGCGCGGTGTCTTCTGCAACGGTGATGCCCTTGTAGTCGACAATCACGCCCGCGGTAGCCTTCTGGATCTTCTCGGTCAGCTCGGCCACGACGGCCTGCTTCTCGGCTAAGACCTTTGCGTTAGGCATTCTTGTGTTCACCTCCAGAGAAATTGTAGGTGCGTTCAAAAAAGGAACCGTCCTTGTGCGCAAAGACACACAAGGACGGATAGCAAATCATCATTTGCCGCCCTCGGCAGGACTTACGGGGAAACCCACCTGCTGTCTTTGGAACGCATCTGGTATTATATTCAAGTATTGCACAAATGTCAATACCCAAATATCGATTTTTCGCGGATGATCCGCTATCAGCGGAACTCCGCAGGCGGGGAAATCCCTCGCCGGAGATCACACCAACTTGGCGGTGTTCATCTTGACGCCGGGGCCCATGGTGGAAGCGGCCACGCAGCTTCTGATATACTGGCCCTTGGCAGCGGCGGGCTTGGCCTTGACGATGGCGCCCATGAGAGCGTTGTAGTTCTCGGTGAGCTTCTCGGGGCCAAAGGAGACCTTGCCGATGGGGCAGTGGATGATGTTGGTCTTGTCCAGACGATACTCGATCTTACCGGCCTTGACTTCCTTGACGGCCTTGGCCACGTCGGGGGTCACGGTACCGGCCTTGGGAGAGGGCATCAAGCCCTTGGGGCCCAGAACCTTACCGAGACGGCCAACCACACCCATCATATCGGGGCTGGCAACCACCACGTCAAAGTCAAACCAGTTTTCCTTCTGGATCTTCTCCATCATATCGGTATCGCCCACATAGTCGGCACCGGCCTCACGGGCAGCGTCGGCCTTGTCGCCCTTGGCGAACACCAGCACGCGGACAGTCTTGCCGGTGCCGTGGGGCAGCACGATGGCACCGCGGACCTGCTGGTCAGCGTGCCGGGAGTCAACGCCCAGCTTCACATGCAGCTCGACGGTCTCGTCGAACTTGGCGCTGGCGGTCTTGCAGATGAGAGCCATGCCGTCGGCAGCCTCGTACAAGGTGTTCTTGTCGATCTGCTTGGCACTTTCCTGATATTTCTTGCCTCTAAACAATGTTACTTCCTCCTCATAGTGGTTCTTCGGAATCGATCCTCCCACTGTATGGAGCGGCGGTCAACGCCGCTCGGCTGTTGTAAACGGTCAGTCGCCCACGACGACGCCCATGGAACGGGCGGTGCCGGCGATCATGCTCATAGCGGATTCCAGGCTAGCAGCGTTGAGGTCCTTCATCTTGATCTCAGCGATCTTCTGGATGGAGGCCTTGGAAATGGTAGCCACCTTGGTCTTGTTGGGGACACCGGAGCCGGACTCGATGTTGCACTCCTTCTTGATCAGGACGGCCGCGGGGGGCGTCTTGGTGATGAAGGAGAAGGAACGGTCGGCATACACGGTGATGACAACAGGGATGATCATGCCCATGTCGTTCTTGGTGCGCTCGTTGAACTCCTTGGTGAAGGCGGCGATGTTGACGCCGTGCTGGCCCAGGGCGGGACCAACGGGGGGTGCGGGAGTTGCCTTGCCTGCGGGGATCTGCAGCTTCACATAACCAGTAATCTTCTGTGCCACTTCAGTAGCACCTCCTAAATCTATAAATGTGGTGACGGCCAGCGGCCGTCTTTGGCGGGACTTCGTCCCTCCCACTTGCGCCGGAAACGCCCGGTGCGGCGGCGCCCCAAGGGGCGCGGGTTTCTCTTACTCCTGGACCTCTACCTGATCCAGCTCCAGGTCTACCGGAGTCTCCCGTCCGAACATGGAGACCATGACGCTCACCCGGTTCTTCTCGGGCTCGATCTCCTCCACGACGCCGGTAAAGCTGGCCAGCAGGCCGTCCACGATCTTCACATGGTCGCCCACCTGGTACTGCACCACGATCTCGTGCTTCTCCATGCCCATGGCAAGCACTTCCTCCTCCGTAAGGGGGATGGGCTTGTTGGCGGAGCCCACGAATCCCGTGACGCCCCGGACGTTGCGGACCAGGTGCCAGGTATCGTCGGTCATGACCATCTTGATGAGCACATAGCCCGGGAAGACCTTCCGCTCCACCTCTTTTGAGGCGCCGGAATCGGTGACCTCGGTAACGGTTTCCATGGGGATTTCCATGCGCAGGATCATATCCTCCATGCCGCGGCCGGCCACAAACTTCTCGATGCTGCTCTTGACGGCATTTTCATAACCGGAATAGGTATGGATCACATACCACTTGGCGCTGTCTGACATGTCAATTACTCCTTAAGCACCAAACGCACTGAGGATCATCTGCACGGCGGAAACCGCCACGAAATCGAAGATCCAGATGCAAGCGCCGATCAGAAGGGAGCACAGCAAAACGGTACCGGTGTTGGCCAGCACGGTCTTGCGGGTGGGCCATACGACCTTCTTGAGTTCGCTTTTCATCTCGCGGAACCAAAGGCCGCGATCCTTTTTCTTCTTCGCTTCTTCTGCCATTAACGTTTACACGCCCTTTCTCAACAATTCCGCGGAATTACTTGGTCTCGCTGTGGAGCGTGTGCTTCCTGCAGAAGGGACAATACTTGTTGAGCTCCAGCTTGTCCGGAGTGTTCTTCTTGTTCTTCATGGTATTGTAGTTTCTCTGCTTGCACTCGTTGCATCTCAGGGTCACTTTTACGCGCATCTAACGGCACCTCCTTATAATTGGTATCGTCCCGGTTCAGCCGGGGATACCGACTGCCTCCCTGCCATTGGAAGGGTCCTTTTTCTCCGGCGCTGAAAAGCGAAAAAGCGCGCGAAAAAAAAGCCCTTTTCACAGGTAAGAGTGATTATACTACAAGGATTACCGAAGGTCAACTGTTTTTTGCAAAAATCTGTCAGGATTTTTTACTTCCTTGCGTCCGGTTTTTCCTTATGCTATCATAAACCCACGATCCGGGCAATTCTTCCCCATCAGAGCCATGCTGCGTCCCGGGGGGAACGCCCTGCATCCGGAAAGAGAGGAACGCATATGCGCATTATGGCCATCGACTACGGTGACGCCCACACCGGCATCGCCATTTCCGACCCCACTGGTTTTCTTGCGGGCTTCACCACCACCATCAACGCCTACCGCCCCGAGGCAGTGGCGGAGCAGATCGCCCAGCTGGCCGCCCAGCACGGCGCGGAAGAGCTGGTGCTGGGGCACCCAAAGAACATGGACGGAACCCGGGGTCCCCGGGCGGAAAAGGCGGAGGCCATGGCGGATATGCTGCGCCAGGTCACGGGGCTGCCTGTGGTACTCTGGGATGAGCGCCGCACCACCATCGACGCCCACCAGATTCTCTTTAACAGCGGCAAGAATGCCAAAAAGCGGAAGAAAACCGTGGATGCTGTGGCGGCGTCGTTAATCCTGGAGGGCTACCTTACCTATAAAAAAAGCCATACCAACGGATGACTTCCATTTTCGCCAAACCGGCAGGGGAGCGCGAATGCAGCGCTCCCCTGCCGGTTTTTCACATCCTTACAGCCGATTTTCAAAGTAAAGCTTACTTACCAGCCGGGACACCAAGGCCGCCAGATACAGCACCAGGCAAGCTGAGAACAGGCCCAGGTAAACGTCCTCTTTCGTTACGCCGTAGCCCACTCCGCAGGCCAACAAGCCTGCCACCACCAACCACCACAGCACCCTGTAGCACACTGCCTGGCTGCGCAGCTCGATCCATCGGTTCCGCTCGTCCCGTTCCTCCCTCCGGTCCTCCCGGGACTTCTCCCGATCCAGGCTCCGCAGGACCATACCGATGCCTGTCAGTATCAGCAGTACTGTCAGGACGCCGTCCTTGACGGAGAAGCGCTCCCAGCCCCGGATCAGACAGGTCACCGGCAGGGCCACGCCCAGGACCAGCAGGCACAGACCGCCGCAAAAGTTCTTCTTATGATAGATCTTCCAGTTCATACTCCTGATCCTCCAGTCTCTTGTTCTCCTCCAGACAATACAGCTCCTCCACCGTGGTGCCGAACACCTGGGCGATCCGATACGCCAGCAGCAGCGAGGGATTGTACTGCTCCTTTTCCAGGGAAATGATGGTCCGGGAGGACACACGCACCTGCTCCGCCAGCTGCTGCTGGGTTAGTCCCAACTTCTGGCGCAGCTCCCGCACCCGGTTTTTCATCGTCCTCCCCTCCTTATGAACATGAAGTATGCTTCACATGAAGTATGCTTCATATTATATAAGCCTCTTTTTCGTTTGTCAAGAGGAGCGTCTTAAATAAAGAAGCCGCACGCCTTTCGGCGTGCGGCTCAGCTTCCCTGGTTCACTTCTGATCCTGCAGGACGGTCTCCGGAGGACGATCCAACTGCCAGGGATCCGACAGCAGCTCATGGAGAGAGCGCATGGCGGCAGCAAAGTAGAAGCCATCCACGATGCGTTCGTCAGTCACAAAGCAGCAATCCACATATTTCTTCCGGGCCACGGTGCCGTCCCGCTGCACTTCGTAGACCCGGCGCTTACGGCCGAAAGAGCAGAACACCGGCACATTGCCGAAGTCATAGAGATGATGATAAATAGGCGGAATTCCCAGCGAGGCCATGGAGGTGATGTACAGTGACCCATGAAAGGGGGACAGCCGGGTCAGCCACCGGGGCAGCCAACCAAAGTAATCCGCCGTCTGCAGCACAAAAACCAATCCCTTGAGGGCCAATCCCGGCACGGCATTGAACGCTCCGGCCAGGGCGTCGAAGGAGGTATCCGTGGGAGAATCCTTCACCTGGCGGATCCGGGCGTGGAAGCGCTGGTAGACCTCCTGCGCCGTATCTGCCGGATCGAATGTCACCTTGATGACGGTATCCGGCGAATCCGTAGACATCTCCTTCTTCACCGTCATGTTGATCTCAATCTCCCGGTCCCGGGTGTAGATCTTCTGCCCGGCGATAAAGCGATTGAGCCCCGGGTACCGGGCACAGGTGCGAACATAGGCCGCCAGCAGCACATGGAGGATGCCGAAATTCTTCAAGCCCTCCCGGCGCTTTTCCAGAATGTAGCGCTCCGTGTTGCTGACTTCGATCTGATCGGTGATGTAATTCTGGGAGGTGTTCCGGGTCTTCATGATGTACGGAGACACCGCGAAGATGGGAGAAAGCGTCCGTACCCGCCGTCCGTCATTGCGATCGCCGAAGCGGCGGACATACTCCTCCGGCGCCGGAAGGTGCCGCCGCATAGCCAAGGACACACACAAAAGCCCGCCCATGCAGCAAAGCACCGATACCTCCGGCAGCCAGTCATGGAGCGGCCAGCCCAGCTTCTGGGGATCCTCCACCAGCAGATGGTACAAAAGGGGCAAGCCAAACAAAAACCACAGCGGTACCTGGGTAGGAATACGCCCCGTCACCGTAGCGGTGTAGAGCACCGCCACCAGCGTATAGAGCAGCAGGCACAGCACCATATGTACAGCACTTGGAAACCCAAAAGCCTTTACAGCAAAGAAGATGCAGCCCATCCATACCGGAACCGCCGTTCGATAGAGACGGTCCTTCCGGTCCGCCAGCACCATCAGGATGAACAGCACACAGGCCGCCACAGGCAGTACGATCTGTATCCAGAAAAAGGCGGAAGACATCCCCTGCTCCCCCGCTGCCCAGACAATCCGGATGACAGCGGACCCCAGCATCAGCAGCACGGAAAGAGCCGCCAGCATCGTCAGCCCACCGCCGGGGACGGCGTAGACCACACGTTTTTTCATGTTCTCTCCCCCTGTTCAAAAAACCGGGGATACCGTCCGCAGACGGTATGCCCCGGTTCGCGACTGCGGTGCTTTATGCTTTGACAGTTCCGTCGGAATTGAACAGCGGCAGCGGTGCCAGGAACCGGATATCCGGCCGCTTCTGGGCATCTCCCTCCGCCAGAACGGACACACGCCCTGCCACGGTACCGCCGGCCTTCTCCACCAGGCTCTCCATGGCATGGAGGGAGCCGCCGGTGGAGATGACATCATCCATCAGCAAAATCCGTTTTCCCCGGATCAGATCCGCGTCATCCCGGCCCAGGTAGAGCTTTTGTACCCCTGCGGTGGTGATGGAGTGATCCTCCACGTGGATGGGGTCGGGCATATAGGCCTTGGGGCCCTTGCGGGCAATGAAATACTTGGCGGCCCCGGACTGCCGGGCCATCTCATGGATCAGCGGGATGCTCTTGGCCTCCGCTGTAAGCATGTAATCATACTCTTCTGCCGGAACCAGCTTCAAAAGCTCCCGGGCACAGGCCACCGTCAGTTCCGCATCGCCAAAGACGATAAATGCGCCGATGTAAAGATCATCCGTCACCTTGCAGATCGGCAGCTCCCGGTGGATCCCTGCCACATCAATCGGATATGTCATCATGTGGGTATTCCTCCCTCCAAAACTCAGCGCGCCCGCAGACGCATAATATACCGCCGACATTATATAATTTCCTGGATTTGAAAGTCAAGCGCAACAGCCGGTAAAACCAGTCTACGCCATGAATTTCCCCCGTTCCTTAGCACTATTCACAAAAATATGACAAATTTTTTCTATCTAAAGGAAAAATATCATTCAAAATGCCGAATAGCCGCTTGTTTCACGGTGGAATACATGGTACACTGTATACAAGAGGCCACAGGATTCCCCCAGGGGGAAATGCGAATCGAAATGAGGAGGCTGATTGACATGAATGCATATCTGGCAAGTGTCATCGAAAACGTGAGGAAAAAGCACGCCAATGAGCCGGAATTCGTCCAGACGGTGGAGGAAGTGTTCTCCTCTCTGGAGCCGGTAATCGAAAAGCACCCGGAATATGAGA
>PPYF01524988.1_pt1 | contig 51596 bp, 36 predicted proteins | sample 1559871 | NCBI WGS metagenome assembly PPYF01 (sample SAMN08240021, study PRJNA423297) | Human gut metagenome, whole genome shotgun sequencing project.
AGCGATACGGTTTTCTTCCGAAAGATCGGCAACTGCTGCCAATCTCGCCAGATGTTCAAACACTTGTTCTTTCAAAGCACCCGGCATTCTGTTCCAATTGCTCATATTCTTCAGTGCATAAATTAATTTATCATATAATGTATGGCAGTCCGACAAGTCCTTAGTGAAATAAGGAAATTGCAAATAAATTTGCCGGAGATGCGGATTGACAATCTTCCCAGTATCACGGTCGGAAAGAACTGTATCTGTACGGAACTTTGCCTCTAAATTTTCCTCTTTGAAATTCATCAGGAAAATTCCATATATAGTAGGTAGTCTATACTGTTTCCCATAAGCCACAAGTGGTTCTCTTGCAGTCATCGGCTCTTCAGGAACAGGGACTTCTTTTGAAGAAGGAGATTCTATCTGCCGGCTCACAGCACGACAAACATAATAAAGAGTACGATCCAGAAAATTACTGTGCCAACGGTTCTGCATCTCCACAATAATATACTCACCACTCGCTGTACGACAATAAAGATCATAAATGATACCTTTATCACTCACATTGTCCGCATGATCTTCCTTATCGAGAAAAGTAAGTTCTGTAATATGATGTTCGCCTGCAAGTAGTTCGTTCAACAAAGTGATGAGCAAATCCTTGCTGGCCGGCTGACCAAAAATAATTTTAAATCCTATATCAGTAAAAGGATTGACGTATTTGGACATGATATTCTATTTTTTATAGCAAAGGTAACTATTTAAATCCATAAATATGAGGAACAATCCTAATCTTTACGGATTTATAGTCTTTTATATTAAGTAGCCCCTCTCTCAATTCCTCAAAACAAATAAGAAAAATGTTCTATTTTTCAGATTAAGGCAGAAAGCAGGACTACAAAACAAAGTAAGCTAGAAATAAAACCATCCATATTATCACATATATATGCACATTATCGCCACAATATAGCATATATTTTCAGAGAATATGCGTTTTCTTTAAAGCGATAAGCAATTTTCCTCGGTGAGGAAGGGTGTGTTCCTCACCGAGGAACGACTCATTGCTCACCGAGAAAGCATTCCATATTTACCGACCAAGCCATAAAAGCTCTCAGAAAAGCCAGTTTATAGGCTAGTTCATCATTATATGTAAACAGAAAGAAAATGACAAAACAAACTATATACAAGCAAACAGGAAGCATATAGACAGAAAATGAAAGAATTGCCTGTTTTTTAGACAGGAATTACTCAAGACAACAAACATCTCAGCATTCTTTCATCTAAAATGCAGAGTATTTTTTCCCTCATCACCAACAAGTGACAGGTATATCAAAAACAGGAAGGATATAATATACAATTTTTCAGATCAGCACATTTTTAATCAACCCTCTCAACAACCATACTCTTTCAAAGCCTGCATCAATTTTGCCCCGTTAATAGGTTTTACCAGATAATCATCGCAACCTACTTCCAAAGCTGCTACCCTGTCAGCTTCAAAAGCATGGGCAGTCAGCGCGACAATCGGAATACGGGTATTGAACTTCCGAATCTCAGCGGTAGCAGTACGTCCGTCCATTATCGGCATTTTCATATCCATCAGTACAAGGTCAACCGGCTCGCTTTGTACTATTTCAACAGCTTTCTGACCATTTGGCGCATGCAATAGTTTACATCTATTTTTCAACAGCGAAGACACTAAAGAAAAATTGCTTTGAATATCTTCTGCTACCAGAATAGTCTTCTGCTCTTCCTTTTCTTCGTTGGCAGCCACGGCAGCATCTTTTCTTACCTTCCTTCCATTTTTCTGCAAGGAAATGACCATACCATCCTCGTCCAGTTCATCTATACAAGGCAGAACAGCCCAGAAGAAAGAGCCTTTTCCATATTCCGACTCAAATCCGATACTCCCTTCACAAGCTTCCACGATAGCTTTACAGATAGACAGTCCAAGTCCTGTACCCTGGGCAAACTCATCCAGTTTCTCAAACCGGTAGAAAACCTTATCTTTCTTATCTTCCGGAATTCCGATTCCTGTGTCACGAACATAGATACGAATTCCCTCTTCCACCTTTTCATACCCCATTTCGATAGTTCCTTCCGGAGTATATTTGATAGCGTTTGTCACATAATTCGTGAGGATTTGGGCAAAACGTTTCTTGTCTAATTTTACCATACAGACAGTATAAGGATTAACAGAAACCAGACGAACCTGAGGATTCTTAATACGCCATTGCATGGAAGTTGCCAGTTCGTCAAAATAAACCGCCAAATCAAACTCCTCATACTTCAACTCTACCGATCCGGCTTCTATTTTAGAAAGGTCCAGTATGTCATTTATCAACTTCAATAGCAGCTCATTGTTCGTATTGATGATTTTACTATATTCTTCTTTCTCCGCAGGGTTATCAGTTATCATCAACAAATCAGAGAAACCGACAATCGCATTCAACGGAGTACGAATCTCATGACTCATATTCGCAAGAAAGGCGGATTTCAATTTATCCGATTGTTCAGCCTGTTTCCTTGCCTTTTCCAGTTCACCTATCATCTGCTGACGTTCGGTGACATCATCCACACGGATAACAACACCTTCTATCTCCCCTAAATCACTGTATACGGGTGTGGCAAATACTTCAATGGTGTGTTCATTATTTAGTAAAAACTGAATACTCTCTACCTGCCCGGATTTCCGGGCACGCTGCATCACACAATTCTCACAAGGAGTAGTCCGGTTATGAGCAGTCTTATAGCAAGCTTCTCCTTTTTTATAAGCCTCATAAGAAAGGCTTCTGCTGCAAAGTGACACGTTCTCCCACTGAACAATATAATCGTTAGTAATGTAGGCTAGTCCGGAGTTGGTATTGTTTAGTACCAGTTCGTTATGATGAAGCAATTCTATCATTTTCTGCTCGCTCTCGATCAGATCCTTTTTCGAACGTATGGCATCTTCGTAAAGGCTTTCATACTTACGTTGCCATAAAATGCGTTCGGTAACATCTTGAGTGATTACCAGATAGTTCGTTATTTTACCGGTTTCACTGAATACGGAAGAAACCGTAATTTCAAAATGTTTGGTACCGGACAGATAGGTAGGGAAACAACTACGCAACCTGTCGAAATCATACTCTGCCATGAGATGTATGGTTTCTCCATTCATTATCTGCCGCTTGTCTTCGTCAGAAAGACTTGGGATGTTGAACAGGCTACGTCCTAGAAGATCCTCCCTGTTTTTTATCCCCATTGATTGTAATTCAGTATGGTTAACTTCAACCATGCGGCCACTTTTATCGTATAATTCCAGCCCCACAGATAAGTGCTCAAAGATATTATACAATAAACTATCAGTTGCCCCACTAATTAAAGCTAAGGGAGATTCATTTCTCATGCTACAAAATTTATGTAGTTCAACAATATTGTTTGTTTATCCAAGCAAACTTACATAAATCTTTCGTACTGCAATAAAAAAAAGGTCAGAAAGTCCCTTTAGGTATCTCCCTCTAGCACTTTGGTAGCATACATGACTATTTTAAAGGTTCAAACCTTTTACAAATTCTTCCGCCTTAGCCAATGTCTCCGGCTTGCCAATATCAATGAGGTGGAGTCCATCAGACAGATACCCAAAGAAGTCCGTTTGCCGACAGGTGGCAAGATAGAAATCCATGATAGAGAATTTACCTTCCCAAAGAGGAGTATCCATCCACTGAAAGATAGCAGGAGAAAGAACATGGATACCACTGAATGCATACTCCTGATAAAGTGATTCATCATACTGGAAACCTTTCGGTTTCACTTGCCCCGTATCTTTATTAATCCACCCGCAGAGTTTCTTCTCTGTATCAAAAAGCAGATAACGGGAAGTTTTGCGTTGGCTGGCTAATAACGTAGCGGCACCGCCATTCTGCAAATGATAATTATAAAGCTCTTTCAAGTCAATATCCGAAAGAATATCTACATTGTGTACGAGGAAAGGTTCATTGGAATTCTCAAAAAAAGTGCGGGCTTTCTTTACTCCGCCCCCTGTATCGAGCAGCAAGTCACGTTCGTCGGAAATGTGTATGGTAAGCCCGAAATTATCATTCGTTTTTAGGAAATCAAGTATTTGCTCACCGAAGTGATGAATATTAATCACTATTTCGGTAAAACCGGATGCTTTCAATTTCAATATTACATGCTCCAACATCGGTCGTCCGGCTATGGGAACAAGGGCTTTGGGCATTGTATCGGTCAGTGGTTTCAGTCGGCTACCCAAACCGGCTGCAAATATCATTGCTTTCATACAATATCTTTTATACGGTTGCTTCGAACGTGCGCTCTATATTCTGTTCGCGGTGCACCAGTTCTACTTTTACTCCGAACTTCTGATTCAGGCGTTCCGCCAAATGCTGTGCCGAATATACGGAACGGTGCTGCCCGCCGGTACAACCGAAGCAAACGGACAAGTTACTGAATCCGCGTTCCATATAACGTTTCACGGAAGCATCCACCAAAGCATAGACATTATCGAGGAAATGAAGGATTTCTCCATCTTCTTCAAGGAAAGTAATTACCGGCTCATCCAGTCCGGTGAAAGGTTTGTAGCGTTCATACTTGCCGGGATTATTCACAGCACGACAATCGAATACATAACCACCGCCATTGCCTGTCGGATCTTCAGGAATTCCTTTTTTATAGGCGAAGCTCATTACTTTCACTGTCAGTTGACGCTTTTTCAAATCGTCCGTAAACTGTTTCAGTCCGGTAAGTTCACGCAATACTTTGCAGACATACGGATATTCAGGATAATCCTCTTTCAACAGTTCACGCAGGTTCGCGATGGCATAAGGAACACTTTGAATAAAATGAGGCTTTTTCTCGAAATAACCACGGAAACCGTATGCTCCCAATACCTGCAAGGTACGGAAAAGAACAAAGTGACGAAGCTGACTATAAAAATAAGGCTCGTCAATCGGCTGGTATTTGCGAAGGGCTTCTATGTATTCCTGCAAGAGTTCTTTGCGAAGACTATCGGGATATTTCGCTTTGGCCTGCCACAAAAAGGAAGCAATATCATAATAGAACGGCCCCTTGCGCCCACCCTGAAAGTCAATAAACCAAGGTTGCCCGTCTTTTATCATCACATTGCGGCTCTGAAAATCACGATACATGAAAGTGGCGGAAGAACTGCGCAGCAGGACATCACTCATTTTCTGGAAATCATCTTCCAGTTTGTCTTCCTGAAACTCCATTCCGGTAGCTTTGAGGAAACAATATTTGAAATAATTCAAATCCCAAAGGATGGAACGCTGGTTGAACTCCGGCTGAGGATAACAACGGGAAAAATCGAACCCGTCGGCTCCGACAAACTGAATGGCGGGAAGCAGACGAATCGTTTTGCGAAGCAACTCTTTCTCTTCTTCAGAGAATACACTGGTGGCACGCCCTTTCTCAATGGCATGAAACAGCAGCGTGTCACCCAAATCTTCCTGCAAATAATAGGTTTTGTCTTCCGACACGATATGAACTTCGGGAATAGGCAGACCGTTTTTGCGGAAATGCCCTGCCATATAAAGAAAGGCTTCATTCTCATCGACAGAAGTTCCATACACTCCGATTAATGTTTGTACACCCGTCAGCCGGAAATACCGGCGGTTGGATCCGGAAGAGGGTAATTCTGTTATATTTTCAGCGGGAACACCCGTATATGCCTGATAAAGTTTCTGTAGTTCTTCGGTAATCATAGTCGTATATTTTCGAGCAAAGATAGGGATAAAAACCAAAAATAAGAGTCCCGATTCAACTAATATTCATCCGAATATATTATCTTTGTTTCAGTTAAACTGACCTGATTCCATGAAAAAAAGAATCTTTATACTACTATGCGTAGCATTTATCACACAGTTTGCCGGCATTCTCCCCCTTCGAGCCGGACATTATTACTATAAACAAATCTCTCTGAAAGATGGATTGCCGTCCACCGTGCGGTGTATCCTGACGGATGAACAAGGCTTCATATGGATAGGAACACGCTCCGGACTGGGACGATATGACGGACATGAACTTAAAAAATACGTTCATCAAGCTGACAATCCTCACTCCATTCCTCATAATTTAATCTATCAGATGATAGAAGACAAGCAAAATAACATCTGGATTCTGACGGACAAAGGAGTGGCACGCTATCAACGGCAGAGCGATGATTTCTTTATACCGACAAATGAAACCGGAAATAACATCATCGTTTATTCTGTTTGCCTGACAAAAGACGGAGTCTTGTTCGGTTCGAAAAACAAGATATTCTTCTATAATTACCAAGATTCCTCTTTCCGTCTCCTGCAATCTTTCGACCTGGAACCGAATTACAACGTAACCCTGCTGAGTCTTTGGGATGAACATACCCTGCTCTGTTGTAGCCGGTGGCAAGGCTTGCTCCTGCTCGACTTAAAGACCGGAAAATGCATCCGTCCGCCTTTCGATTGCGGAAAGGAAATTATGAACGTACTTATCGACTCACAAAAAAAGATATGGGTGGCTCCTTACAACGGGGGATTGAATTGTTTCACCCGTGACGGCAAGTTGCTGGCTACCTATACTACCCGCAATTCATCTCTAAGCAACAATGTTGTATTAAGTCTCGCCGAACGGGAAGGGCAAATATGGATTGGAACAGACGGGGGCGGCATCAATATCCTCGACCCGGAAACGGGACGTTTTTCTCTTTTGGAACATATCCCCGGAAGGGATAATTATTCGCTTCCCGCCAATTCTATCTTATGCCTTTACAACGACCGGAACAATAATATGTGGGCAGGCAGTATCCGCAACGGGTTAATCAGCATCCGGGAAGTTTCCATGAAAACCTATAAAGATGTGTTGCCCGGCAATGACCGCGGACTAAGCAACGCTACTGTCCTGAGCCTTTTCCAGGAATCCGAAAACCGAATATGGATAGGTACGGACGGGGGCGGCATAAACAGTTTCAATCCGGTTACGGAGAAATTCACCCATTACCCTTCGACTTGGGAAGATAAGGTGGCGTCTATCTGCGCGTTTACTCCCGGCAAATTATTGATTTCCCTTTTCTCGCAGGGAGTATTCATTTTCAATCCGGCAACCGGAGAAAAACAGCCTTTCACCATTGTCGATGCTGAAACAAACGCTCGTCTCTGCAACCGGGGAAAAGCCGTGAATTTATTACAAAATACACCGCATAGTATCCTATTTCTAGGGGAACATATCTATAAGTACAACCTAAAAGAGCAAACTTTCAGCATCGCTACAGAACAGGAAGGACAGGATATCATCGGTGCTCTCCTGCCAATCGGCAATTACCTAAATTATACCTATCTAAGTGATACAAAACATATCTATGAACTGGATAACCGTACAAACCGGCTGAAAGCATTGTATTCTTGTCAGAAAGATACAATCATCAACTCTGTTTCACGGGACGAAGAAGGGAATTTCTGGATTGGAAACAACTACGGACTGGTACATTATAATCCAGTAACAAAGACAGAGACTCCGATACAGACTTCCTTATTTGGAGAAATCACTCTGATAGTATGTGACCAGCAGGGAAAAGTATGGATAGGGGCCGACAGTATGTTATTCGCTTGGTTGATTAAAGAAAAGAAGTTTGTTCTTTTCGGAGAGTCAGACGGTGTTATCCTGAACGAATATCTTTCCAAACCGCAATTACTAAGCATACAGGGAGATGTGTATATGGGCGGTGTTAAAGGTCTGCTGCATATCAACAGCAAACTTCCTTTGACGACATCCGAGCTTCCTCAACTCCAGTTGTCGGATGTTATTATCAACGGCGAATCCGTTAATGATGAGCTAAGCGGTAACCCGAAAGGCATCTCCGCGCCCTGGAACAGTAATATTACTATCCGGATTATGTCGAAAGAGAAAGATATTTTCCGCCAAAAGGTATATAAATATCAGATAGAGGGACTGAACGACCAGCAAATCGAATCCTATAATCCCGAACTGGCCATACGCTCACTGCCACCGGGAAGTTACAAAATCATGGCTTCCTGCACCGCGAAGGACGGTAGCTGGATTCCCAGCCAGAAAGTCCTTGAACTGACGATTCTTCCACCCTGGTATCGCACGTGGTGGTTCATCCTTAGTTGTGCAGTTTTCATCGCTATTGTCATTATAGAGACTTTCCGAAGAGCATTGAACCGTAAAGAAGAAAAGTTGAGATGGGCAATGAAAGAACACGAACAACAAGTGTATGAAGAGAAAGTACGTTTTCTCATTAATATCAGCCACGAACTTCGTACTCCATTGACACTGATACACGCTCCACTCAGCAGGATATTGAAATCGCTCTCTTCCGATGACAATCAGTATCTTCCGTTGAAGGCTATTTACAGACAATCACAACGCATGAAGAACTTGATAAACATGGTGCTTGATGTACGCAAAATGGAAGTCGGAGAAAGTAAAATGCAGATACAGCCTCATCCATTCAACCAATGGATTGAGCACGTTTCACAGGACTTTATCAGCGAGGGTGAAGCCAAGAATGTACAAATCCGCTATGAACTCGACCCACGGATTGAAACTGTCAGCTTCGACAAGGACAAGTGTGAGACTATTTTAAGCAATCTGCTTATTAACGCCCTGAAACATAGCCCCGAAAATACGGAAATTACAATTACTTCTGAATTACTTCCCGAAGAAGGCAGAGTACGTGTCTCCATTGCCGACCAGGGCAACGGATTGCAGCAGGTAGATACCCGGAAGCTCTTTACCCGCTTCTACCAAGGAACGGGCGAACAAAGCGGAACGGGAATCGGGCTATCTTATTCTAAAATTCTGGTTGAGCTGCACGGCGGTTCCATTGGTGCCCGTAATAACCAGGAAGCAGGTGCTACTTTCTTCTTCGAACTGCCACTGAAACAGGGAACCGAAGAAATTGTCTGCCAGCCCAAAGCGTACCTGAACGAACTGATTAGTGATGACAAGAATGAAAATATACCGGATGAAAATAATTTCGATACAACTTCCTACACGATTCTGGTAGTGGATGATAATCCCGACCTGACGGATTTCCTGAAAAAATCATTAGGGGAATACTTTAAGCGAATCATAATAGCCGCGGACGGCGTGGAAGCACTGCAACTTATCAAGAGCCATGCCCCGGATATTATAGTCAGCGACGTGATGATGCCAAGAATGAACGGATACGAACTTTGTAAGAATATGAAGGAAGATATTACTATCAGTCATATTCCCATCATTCTTCTGACGGCAAGAGATGATAAGCAAAGCCAATTGAGCGGATACAAGAATGGAGCGGACGGCTATCTGACAAAGCCTTTCGAAATAGAGTTGTTGATGGAAATCGTCCGCAACCGTCTGAAAAACCGGGAATCTACCAAGAAAAGGTATCTGAATGCCGGATTAATCCCCGCAGCGGAAGAAAGTACGTTCAGCCAGGCAGACGAAACTTTCCTGTTGAAACTGAATCAAATCATTCAGGAAAATTTGGACAGCAGTGGCTTAGATGTCTCTTTTATCTGTAAGGAGATAGGTATGAGCCGGGCTTCGCTTTATAATAAGCTGAAAGCGCTGACTGATATGGGAGCCAATGATTATATCAATAAATTCAGGATGGAAAAAGCGATAACGTTAATCACCGGTACGGAAATGTCGTTTACGGAAATCGCCGAGAAGGTGGGATTTACAACTTCACGCTATTTCAGTACGGCTTTCAAACAATATACGGGAGACACGCCGACACAGTATAAGGAAAAGAGGAAACAGGAAAGGAAAAAAGAGTAACGAACAGCTACACGGGAAATACATATTTTTCAGGCACGGATTACGCGGATTACACAGTTTTTGATTAATCAATCTCTTAAAACCGTGAAATCCGTGTAATCCGTGCCTAATAATTTTAATATATTGCAAGTTTCATTGCCTACTCAACCATTCACTTTCTTATAGTCTTCCAGGAATTTCTTCAATCCCGAATCCGTCAACGGATGATTCAATAAGCCCTTGATAGCACTCAACGGACAAGTAGCAACGTCCGCTCCCACTTCCACACATTCGATGATATGCTTCGTATTGCGGATAGAAGCAGCAAGCACCTGCGTCTTGTAATCATAGGTACGATACATACGTACAATATCACCGACAAGCCCTACCCCATCTTCACAAATATCGTCCAAACGTCCGACAAAAGGTGAAACATAAGTAGCTCCAGCTTTGGCAGCCAATAATGCCTGTCCTACGGAAAAGACCAATGTACAGTTTGTACGGATTCCCTTCTCCGTGAAATACTTGATAGCTTTGATACCATCGGCAATGCAAGGCACTTTCACTACGATATGCGGATTAAGCGCAGCCAGTTCTTCACCCTCGCGAATCATGCCTTCATAATCGGTTGCAATCACTTCGGCACTCACGTCGCCTTTGACAATCTCGCATATCTTGATATAATGTTCACGCTGGTTTTGCGTGCCCTTGATACCTTCTTTCGCCATGAGCGAAGGGTTGGTGGTCACTCCGTCAAGTACTCCGAGGTCATACGCCTCTTGAATCTGTTCCAAATTGGCTGTGTCAATAAAAAACTTCATACTTCTAATTTTTAATGGTTAACTATCTAATAGTCAAAGATAAGAATTTATTTCCATTCATCCGGAATTAAGCAATTGTTATTTCCGGGTCAAGATATACATCCTGAATGGTGTTCAACAACTCTACGCCTTCATTCATCGGTTTCTGGAACGCTTTACGTCCGCTAATCAATCCCATACCACCGGCACGTTTATTGACTACGGCAGTGATGACAGCATCACGCAAGTCTGATTCTCCATGAGATTCTCCACCGGAGTTAATCAATCCTACACGTCCCATATAGCCGTTGGCTACCTGGTAGCGGCAAAGGTCAATCGGATGTTCGGAACTTAATTCGGTGTACATACGTTCATCGATTTTACCGAAGCCGATGGCTTTAAATCCACCATTATTAGTAGGAAGTTTCTGTTTCACAATATCCGCTTTGATAGTGACTCCCAAACGGTCGGCCTGTCCGGTGAGGTCGGCAGCGGAATGATAGTCCACAGCACCTTTCTTGAAATCATTGTTACGCAAATAGCACCAAAGAATGGTTGCCATACCCAGTTCGTGCGCATATTCAAAAGCCTCGGCAATCTCCACCAACTGGCGACGGCTCTGTTCAGAACCGAAATAGATGGTTGCCCCTACGGCTACCGCTCCCATATTCCAAGCTTCCTTAACCGTACCGAACATCACTTGGTCGAAGCTGTTCGGGTAAGAAAGCAACTCATTGTGATTCAGTTTCACTATGAAAGGTATCTTATGGGCATATTTACGTGCCACGGAACCAAGAATGCCAAATGTGGAAGCTACCCCGTTACAGCCACCTTCAATAGCCAGTTTTACGATATTTTCCGGGTCGAAATAAATCGGATTCGGGGCAAAGGATGCCCCGGCGGTATGTTCAATATCCTGGTCGACAGGAAGTATGGATACATAACCGGTATTTGCCAGACGTCCGTGTCCCAACAAGGTTTGCAGGCTGTTCAATACGCGTATGTTCCGGTCGGAATCAATCCAAACCTTATCTATTGTATCGGGAGACGGAACATGAATCAATGATTTATCAATGGTTTCGCAAGTGTGGTCCAGGTAATAACAGGCCTTATCTCTTAGTAATTCAACTACTTTACTCATAACTTTGTTTTTTTTAATGTGTAACTATTCTATTTTTTCTTCCCCTGATTCGCTACCGCATCCATCAGTTTCTTTATTTCTTCGGGATTACCGAGGAAATAATCATTAGCCACGTTCAGGTTTTCATCAAACTCAAATACGTAAGGCACGGCAGTAGGCAGGTTCAGTTTTATAATATCTTCATCCGAAATATGCTTCAGATGCTTGATGATACCTCTCAAACTATTGCCATGAGCCACCACCAATAAGGTATGGGCTGTTTTCAGACTGGGAAATATATCCGATTCCCAATAAGGCATAATACGTTCGATGGTATCTTTTAAAGATTCGGTACGGGGAAGTTTGGCATCGGAAACTTCATGGTAACGGTAATCGAAGCGCGGGTTTCTCAAATCATTCTCCGCAAGCGGATTAGGAGCTATATCGTAGCTACGACGCCATACGAGCACTTGCTCTTCACCATATTTCTCGGCAGTTTCCGCTTTATTCAATCCCTGCAACTCTCCATAATGCTTTTCATTCAAGCGCCAGTTTTTCTCTACGGGAATCCAGTCCAGGTTCATCTTGTCCAGTACACAGTTCAGTGTCTTTACAGCTCTTTTCAGATAAGAGGTATAGGCTTTATCGAAATTGAATCCATATTCTTTTAGCGTCACACCGGCTTTCTCAGCTTCGGCAACTCCTTTTTCAGTCAGGTCTACATCTGTCCAGCCCGTAAAACGGTTTTCCTTGTTCCAGACACTTTCACCATGACGAAGCAATACTATCTTTTTCATTCTTATAAATCTCCTTTCTTCTTTTTATATATACAACATTTTGTTTCTCCACAAAGTTCACCAGAAAATAAATAGTTATCAATACCCAAAAATGATGATTCTTTTCAGTAGTTCAGTAAAATATGGGGAACATGTATATAAAAAATAAACTCACCTTTCCCCGAAGGGAAAAGCAAGTTTATTCAAAAAAAGAGAGAGAATTTAATGCATAAAAATCGGTCCTAGTTTTGCGTTTTGTTTTAAAAGCCCTCTGTTGAAGCAGATATATCGGTATTTTTGCCGTAATATGCTTCTTTTGTCTTTTTAATGTCCCGCAGCAAAGCTGCATAATGACGATAATTCAAGTCACCTTCCTTGCAAACGGCAAGCTGTCTTTTCACATATTCTTCCACCTTGTCAAAGTGTGTTTCCACAAAGAGCAGGATATCAGAACGGCTGAATGTCGCATTCGCATTGGCGATATCTTTGCTTTCGGGATTCATCATGCGTCCGATAAACATCAGATAAGACCGTTGCAACTGGCGACGGAGATTATTCTCCAACTCATTGGAAGTGTTCAAAGGTTTCCATATCGCAGTGAATACATCATTCAGATATTCATCAAGCGGATACGGTTCCGAACCACACAAAGAAGACGAATAGATATTATATATCATTCCCGGCGCAAGCAATAAAGCGACTAAGGAACTTTGGCGGTCACGAATTTCATCCATAGGTTTGACGCCCGTGCAACTCACCACCTTATCCGGATAGAGCCAGAGCGGAGCCTCAAACAGATTGCGTCCAAACCACTCTATCGCCTCTTTCTGCACACTGCGCGGCAGATAATCATGAGGTTTCATCCCCGGCAGATTATTGGTATAACGGCCACCCAAATTTCTCTGTACATGCATAGTGTATTTCAGATGTTGGGCACGGACTGATTTATAAATCGTATTCAGGTCGTCATACTGGTCGTCAGGCTGCGCTGTCCAGGTCATTATATTTTCCATCACCCTTTTCAGGTTCTTTATGCCATATTCATTCGCTTTCATATTGTTATCACCCAGATCCTCACTTTGGCTGCGCGGGTCAGCACCTTTTCCTTCATCACCGATAAACAACATACGACGGTCGCTTTGGAGCTTCTTCGTGACTTCGGCACGCAATGCCGCTTTCTCTTTAAAAGGGTCTTTAAATTCGGGACGATATTGGTAACCCCATTTGATTGCCCATTTGTCATAGTCGCCAATACGGGGGAAAAGTCCTTTCCCGGAAATCTTATCCTCAGGTTGCGCCACGTAATTAAACCGTGCATAATCCATTATCGACACCGTGTGACCATTGGCTTCCACCCAAGCTTTATCACGCAGTTTTTCTACCGGCGTAGCCGAACTTGCCGCCATGTTGTGACGCAATCCGAGGGTATGCCCTACCTCATGTGAGGAAACGAACTGAATCAATGTACCCATCAATTCGTCATCAAAGTTCATTGTCTGCGCACGTTTATCCAAAGGTCCGCACTGCACCATATACCACTTTTTAAGCAAGTTCATCACGTTGTGATACCAACAGATATGGCTTTCCATGATTTCCCCGCTACGAGGGTCTACAATACGCGGCCCGTAAGCATTCTCGTTTTCCGAAGGCAGATAACGTAACACACTATAACGTGCGTCGTCCAGACTCATAGCAGGATCATCCGGCCATTCTTTAGCTATGATGGCATTTTTGAATCCGGCAGCTTCAAAGGCTACATTCCAGTCTTTCACACCCGCTTTAAGATAAGGTATCCATTTCTTCGGTGTTGCAGGGTCTATGTAATATACAATGGGGCGTTTCGGCTCGGTGAGTTGTCCCCGGCGATAACGTTCCGGATCTTTCGGCTCCAACCGGTAACGCTGGATGATAGAGCCGCGCACGGTAACCTGCTGGTCGTCCGAAAATTCAGTTACCGGATTCTGGAAGAATCCCACCCGTTCGTCCGCCAGTCGTGGCTGCATGGGTTCTTTAGGCAACATTACCATGCTAGTATTCAGTTTCACAGTCACCGAACCCGTCGCAGCCGCCGGCAACTTGCCGGAAGTAATATTGTAAGTACGCAAGGTGGTCACCTCTACATTAATAGGATAAGTCTTGATGGTATCCATAAATGTACGATCCTGTACTAACGAGCCGATACCCAGAATGGAACGGTCACTTGATGTAAAGCCACACGTCTTGTTATCCCCCAGAAGAAACTTGGATACATTAATGAGCTGTGCCTGAGTTTCCGGATTCCTGCCGATAACATCGAATTTACCAATAACCGGATCTACGGTCGATTGCTTCAAAGCCTCAGCTATCTTATCACCCGGACGGGCAAACTGTGACTGTACATATTCGCGCAGAAAGAGAGTCTTGCCATTATGCTGTTCCCAATAAACCACACTCCGGTTCACCTCTTCGCCACTAATCATCTTGAAACCCTGCGGCACGGCTTTAAACCGGGTAACAACCAACAGTAACCGTTCCAACAGAGAATCCGGTACTTCAAAATACCAGTCATCTTTGATATGGCGTACTGTAAACATCCCCTCACATTCGCTGCCACCTTCTTTCAGCAGTTTCTCATAAGGTGTAGTTTTCTTGACAGTGTCCTCTTGGGCTACTAATTTCTTCTTTCCGCTATCAAGCAGACATTCACCGCCGGTATGTGCTCCGACACCCTGCAAGGCAAGGAGCACCAACACAGCCATCATTAAAATCTTTCGCATGTTTTTCCCTTTATTTTTTTATTCGTTAGTGTTCAACGTTATGTTCGGGTTCTTTTCACGGGCATCTACCGGGAACGGGATGATATACAAGCGTGAATCCGGGCGCAGTGTGTATGTTTTCTGCTCAACGTCCGTAGAAACCAATGGAAACTTACGGGTGATTGTCTTCGCATAATCGGCTTCCGTATTGTATCGTTTCAAATCCCAAAAACGGCTGAATCCTGAAATCAACTCTTTGCGGCGTTCGTTAATGACTGCCTGCACCATCGCCCGTTCGGTAGCCGGTTCCGGCAATACGGCTTCCGCACCCCTGATTCGTTTTTCCCGCAACAAGTTCAAAGTCCCGACAGCACCCGATATATCCTTCAACCGTGCTTTAGCTTCGGCCAAAATCAGATAAACTTCAGCAGTACGCATACCTACGGACATCGTCTGGAATTTAGAGTAAGTAATTGAAGTATTCCATAAAGCAGCACCGGAGCCTTCATCAAAGTAATAGATACTGTTGCCGGTCGTTTTGAAAAATTGGTTCATACGTTCGTCATTCTGTCCGTAAAGTTGTATCAACTCCGGGCTTGCCATACCATACATATAAGCCAGGTTGTCAGAGGTTCCTCCCATATAAGCATAGTTCAAAATCTCCGGATTACCGCCTTTGGCATAAGTCGACACCTTGGTCGGTCCACCATCGTTTGCCAACGCTATATAATCAATCAAACTGCCGTTCCGTTTCAACGATTCTTCCGCAGCTTCTTTCGCTTTCTTCCAGTCTCGATGGAACAGATAAACGCGAGCAGCCAATGCATAACCAAATGCTTTGGACGGATGATATACATTCACCGGTTCTTCCTGCAAATAAGGAAGTGCATCTTCTATATCCTTAATGATGAAATCATAAACTTCGGCAACAGTCGATTTGGTCGGAGTAGCTTCCAAGTCATATTTACTGACGATGGGAACCCCACCGTCACTCGCTGCCGTTTCCGGATTATAGGCTTTCGCATATGTATTCACCGCAATAAAGTGATCCCAGGCACGCATGATCTTCGCTTCCGCTTTAGCCAGTTCCTTGGTGTCTTTATCACCCTGGCTGTCGTCTATCAATGAAATCACAATATTTGACCGCAAGATGTATGTATAACAGTTAGCATATAGATTATTATCACTCAGTTCTTTCCTGTCGGCTTCCTCATTGAACGTCATATTGATTCCATCATAGGAAGTATATTCTTTGCCAATAATATTCGATTCTTTTGCCCAGACATTGTCACTTAGCAATGCAAAAGACATCGGATGATAAGTCCGGTTCGGCAAAGCCACCAATTCGTAGTAAGTTTGGGTAGAATCCACGGTTTTCTGACCCGTAGGAGTTATATCCACATAATTCTCACAGGCTGCAAACCCTATTATGAGAATAATCGGCAAAATATAAAGTAATTTACGCATATCCTATGTCTTTTAAATAGTTAAAAACTTGTTGATAATCCAATGGAGTAAGTTTTGGGCGAAGCCATACCACGTGTTCCACCATTCATATTGTAACTCTCGGGATCAATATCGTTCCCTGCCTTACACCAGGTAAACAGATTGTTCACTTGTACCTTTACCTTCAGCGAATTGAGACGAAGATGCTGGCAAATTGTTAGTGGTAAGTTATAACCTAAACTCAAGCTACGCAATTTCACATAGCCGGCATCCTTCACGTTTATATCGCCATACTGCCACCAATCCTCAAAAATACCCGCATAAGTTTTTACTTGTGACGGCATATCGTGATACATACGTACTTGCGCATCCGGTTCATCCGCGCTCCAACGGTTGGAAATTCCTTTCAGCGTCTGACTTCCTATTTGGTCACTCATACTCACTACACTGTTACGCAGTTTGTTTCCACCGGCATACACGAAGAAAGCATTCAGATCGAAATTCTTATAATTGAGTCTGAAAGCCAGCGAGCCACTGAATTTCGGAGTCAATGAACCGAGGTTTACCAAGTCATCAGTACCTTTGAGCGATGAATTACTGGTAATACTGGCTACTGTGCCGTCTTCATTGAATTTCACCAAATCATTCCCATCTTTATCCACCGCTACCGGATACCCATTCTCAATACGGTCTATACGATAAGCCCATAGCGTATTATAACTAGTACCTTCCATGAAATAGTTCTGCGGACTCATAATAAATGACGACACATTGTCCGCATCGCTGTGATCCACTTTCAGCATCTTGTTCTTATTATAGTCAAAGTTGAAATCGACAGCAAAATTCCAGTCTTTCTTACGGACGATGTTTGTCGTGAGGGAAAGTTCCACCCCTCGGTTACGCATCTCGCCATTATTCACTTTACGTGATTTTGCCCCCATAGTCGGATCCATATACCGGCTTACAAGCAAATCGGACGACTGGCGGTTGTAGTACTCCAAACTACCGCTAATCACATTATTGAACAGGCGGAAATCCAATCCTATATTATAAGTAGCTGTCTTTTCCCAACGCAGTTTCGGATTGGGCAGGTCATCGTCTTCATACGTCAGATAGGTCGTTTTGATAGGGTTGCTCTGTGTCTTTTGTTTGACAATAAAATAAGTGGTCGAACTTTGGTCTACGTTACCGTTGATACCGTAAGTCATACGCGCTTTAAGATAATCCAACCAGAAAATCTCTTTCATAAATGATTCTTCCGACAGTATCCAGGAAGCACCGACAGACCACAAGGGATGACGCTGTTTACGAATATCAAGACCGAACAAATCGGCTTGATCCCAACGAATACTTCCCGACAGATGATAGCGGGATAGGAATGAGTATGCCGCATTCGCATAAAAAGACGCATAACGATGGCGAGTCTCCTTTAAAGTGCCGGGCAGCCCCGACAAAGTAATCCTACTGCCGGAAAGGGCACTGTTTCCCACACCGTCGCGGAATTCCTGCCAGTTCATTTGATCGGAAGTCAGCGTTTGCGGATCATAGCCATAAAATAATTGACTGGTAGATTTCGGAATCTTGTTTTCACGAAATTCCAATCCGGCAATGGCAGTCACTGTATGATCTTTCCAGCTTTTGTCAAAGTCTATCTGGTTTCGTACAGTATAGCGCTTACTTTCAACTTCCGACTGGGAATATCGACCGCCTTGCGGCAAATGCGCTTTTCCATCCGTATCAACCATACTGTTGTGCAGCATACGTATTGCGTAAGAATCTTCCGAATCAAACAGTTCGTTCTTGCTCTTGTTCCATTCATACTGATACATAAAGTTATACTTAAACATTTTCAGGAAACGAGCCTGTAAACTAACGAAGGGACGAATACTGACATCATGTGATTTAGTCTTACTTTCATCCAGTACGTCAAGCACATTGAAGCCAAACGATTTGTAAGGTGCAACACCCTCGGCACTACCCACAACACTACCATTGTAAGAAACGTTGCCTACATTGACGTAAGGAGACGTATAACGATTGCCGTCGGCATCCAATATCTGTTCATACCTTTGCTGTATGGCATAGCCGGTATAGCTTGTATTCGGTGTGTCGCTGCGTCCCATGCGTACATCTACGCCGGCATTCACATTCATCCAACTCGTAATTGCATAGTTCGACTTATAATACAAAGAAATCCGATTACTCTTACTGCTTATGATACGCTGATTGTCTGTCTCATAGTTGAAAGAAAGATAATGATTGTTATTTCCGGTCTTTTGAGATATACTCACGTTATAACGTTGGGTCACGGCTGTACGCCAGGCGTTGTCACGATATTCTTTATAATAGTCATTATTGCGCCATTGATTCAAAGTGGCATTTACCTCATCACTGCTGACACTTCCATTTTCCCGATCCAGATAAAGTTGGAACAAAGGGTTGTAGTATCCGGATTTAAAACCGGACAAATATCCCGACGCACTCCCTATTTCGGCTACATTGGCATCAAATACAGCCGTTTGGTAATCAATGATTTCACTGGTAGAAGCTAGATTCAAGCTCTTGAAATTCGGTTTGGTAGTGATAAACCAGTCGGCGTTAATAGACACGTTTGTACCTTCTTTTTTGGCTTGCTTCGTAGCGACCACAATAACTCCATTTGCAGCCAAAGCACCATAAATACTGGCTGCTGCCGCATCTTTCAAGACAGTAATGCTCTCTACATTATAAGGATTTATCTCACTCAAAGTCAGGTCGGTCGGCATATCATCTACGACGATCAACGGCATTGTGCCTACCTTATCTGAGAACGTACCTCTACCGCGAAGGATAGGGCTCATATCCCCGTTATTCGGATTGATATCCATACGCAGGCCGGCTATTTGTCCTTCCAAAGATGACGCCAAGTCAGTATGCATCTGCCTTGTCAGTTGTTCAGAATCTATAAAGCCGAAAGAGGCAGTAGAACGTTCACGGCTGATACGCTGATAACCCGTCACTACAACATCTCCCAATTGCTGTTTATCTTCATGCATAATCACATTGACATGAGTACGCCCTTTAATAGATACCTTTTCAGTTTGCATACCGACAAAAGAGACTTCCAATGTGTGGGTTTCCTCCATCACTTTACAAGTGAAATTTCCTTTGATATCGGAAATAGCTCCAAACGGGCTGTCGATTCCCCGGATATTCGCACCCGGCAGCGGATCCCCTTTTTCATCCACTACCCGCCCTTCGATGTTCCTGACTTTACGAATAGTCGATGCAGGCTTCACTTTACGGACAGTGATAAAATGTTGTTTCACCTCATATTCAAAAGGCTTCCCTTCCAGTATTTTCTGGAGTGCCGCCAAAGGTGCCAACTGGTGTATGCTGACGCTTACCCGGTACGCTCCGACATCTTCACTAGGAAAATTCACCTTATAACCGGACACATTGCTGAACTGCTTCAAAGCCTCTCCCAGTGGCGCTTCCTTTAGTTCCAAAGAAATCAATTTGCTGTCCGTATCTTGCGCCCGTCCATAGAGGGCAGTTACAAACATCAGCAATAAGAAGGCGGCTTTCATCCATACGACCTTTCTCATTGCCTTTTTGCGAGACAATGTAATTTGTTGCTTTTTCATAAGAGTTGTATTTGTTAAAGTTATATATGTCTAATCGTGATAGTCCCGTCCTGATATTCTACATGTACTTTTTCCAGTTTATTCAGCAGTTCCACCGCCTCGTCCAGATGAGCGTTGCGGTTCGTCCAAAAGTTCAGGCGGATATTGTATAGTTCCACCTGTTCAAAGTCGACGTTCACGTTGTACCATCTGCCCAGAGAACTCATAATTTCTTCCAGTGACGAATCTTCAAAATAGAACATTCCTTCTGTCCATGCCGTATAGGTAGCTATGTTGACACGCGATATTTTCTCTTCTCCGGTTTCCGTATAAGTCAAGTCCTGTCCGGGTTGAAGCACTACGGACGTAAGGCTGTTCGTGTTGGTCACTTGCACTTTTCCCTGCACCAATGTCACGTGGCGGTCTTCTGTTGTGTATGAACGTACATTGAATTTAGTACCCAGCACATGGGTATCCATGCCGTCGGCACTTACGATAAAGGGACATTTTTCATCCTTTGCCACTTCAAAACAGGCTTCACCTTTCAGCTCTACCCGTCGTTCCTTCCCGTTGAATGCGACAGGATAGCGCAGGCTACTTTCAGCATTTATCCACACTTTAGTCCCATCGGACAATACCAATAGGAAACTTTTTCCACGTGGTGTAGTCAACGTTTGGCAGCAGGTGGTATCCGGCGTCAATGTTTTCCATTCTTTGATGTCCATCACACTGTCTTCCAACAGTTGTTGTTCATGATGACCGTCCATTTGCAGCATCACATGTTCTCCACTGACAGTTGCGGCAAAGAATCGCACCGGTTCCTCTTTTTTTATAAAGAAAGAAGGAAGTAAAGAAGGTATAAGAAAGGCCAAAACCAAAACGGCAGCCACAGCAGAAGCCGCTACCCAAATACGTGTTTTCATTTTTGCCTTGCGTCTCCTATCCAGGCTTTCACGCATCACAGCTTCCTTGCAAGCCATCAGGTCGAGAAATAGTTCCTTGTTTTCAGGTACGCTAATCCACTGGTTGAACTCTTCCGTCTCCCTTAGTCGCGGTTCCTGTATCGCACGCAATGCATAATCTGAATTCTGGTCTGGATTTTCCATCATAGTAATCAACTGTTTATCTTAATACGTAGAGCCAACCGAAATTAATGACACCTATGAGAGATTTTTTTTCTTGATGGAAATTCAGAAAGAACAAATTGACTGTAAAAACAGGTACAAAAAAGAAACGCAAACCTCATATTTTATGCTATATAACAATATTCAAAGCACAAAACGAAGATAATGCTCTTTTTAGTTGCTTGCATAAATAGAATGACGTATTTTTATTGCAATATTATTAAAGAAAATAACAGCGGATGTTTATTGTTTCGCTGTTAGCGTAACGTTAGCCACCTAAATAACAAAAATATATGATGAACGAAAGGTTAAAAGCTGAATTTGAAGCATATAAAAACGACTTTGAACTTATAAGGCAACAAATTGAAAAAGAGGTCGTAAGAAATGAATATTATAAAAGTGAGTTTTATGAACTTACCCCATTCTCTTATCAGCGTAACGGTTTCAAACAAGGGAAGCCTGTAAAACGTCCTGATACAATAAAAAGTAGCAAAAATCTTTGTATATATGGATTTAATGATCAAGCAAAAATAATTGAAGTAAAGGCTGGTTGTTCGATTGAAAATCAATTCTATCACACCTTCCTATTTTATACTGACAATCTTGTGAAAAGTATTCTCTATGATAATGGCAAACATCTGATGAATGTATGTCATTACTTTTTCAAGGATGGAAAGCTGAATCGGTTGCTACTTTGTGGTTATTATGGTAGCCGTGAAGAGAATTACATCTATGATGGAAATGTCTTGACACATATTGAAATCAAACAGTATAATGAAGAGGGGGAAAACGCTGGAGGCTTGGTTCACATATTCCAATATCAGGACGATGGGGCTTTAGACTCCATCACCAAATCATTTCCAAATGGATATTCTGAAATAATCTATAAAACAAAAAGAGGTTGCTAACAAACAGATGAAACATTTAAGGTGGTTTATCTGCCGGACATTATCAGTCAAAAAAGAAATAAAATGGAAACAAAAGAAATACTAAATCAATTTGGAAAAGATTTCGTCAAAAGCGTAAGGGATAATAGCTTATTTGTTTTTGAAGGAACTGTTTCAGGGCACATGAAAAGTACATCTGACCGGAAACTACATGAAGCCATAAATAACCTTAAAAATGAAGATGTAGAACTCATAAGGCAAATAGTCTATAAAATGGTGGATTCCACAATTCATAATACTCTGTTCTTTTTTGAACAAGATATTGATGATTGGAAGATTTCTAATTCAGAAAAAGATGTGACATCTTTGGCTGACATATCTGATGGATTGTGTGGTGAATTATATTCCCAAGAGGGATGGATTGAGAAATATAGTGAATATAAAAGCTCTAAATAAAAATATAACTGATAACAAACGGCTTAACTTCTTAAATGGCAATTATCTGCCAAACATTATCAGTCAGAAATTAACTAAAAATGTCATGAAATTAAGAGATGAAATAGAATGTAATATTATTAAAGCCAAACAAATTTATCCACAAGTATTGGACTTGATTGATAAATACGACAATGCTTGTAATATTGAGGATAAGGAAAAGTGTGCAGAAATTATTCAGCAGCTTTCAATACTATCAGGTAAACATATTACTGAAAATGATTTATTTGAACATTGGGAAGGTGATGGAACAGAAGAACTCGTTTTTCGATTTTGTTTATCAGAGCCTCCAACACTTGTATCACCTTTATTAGAACAGGAATTATTTGAAATCATTCAAAGAATATGTGAACCTAAATATGAACCTTATCCTGAACTCTATGAAGATATGCCATATCCTAAAGAATGGGTCAAAGAATGGTTTTGGATTCCTTTAAACTGTGTGTACTATTTTCCTTTATTAGAGAAAAATTTGAATTTACCTAAAAGTTTTAATATAAGAACTGATGCTTTTGGTGATAACGATGCTGCACCAATAGAGATACTTGAAATAATTTTAAAAGCAATGAAGTGAAAGACTGATAACAAACAGCAAACCGCCTAAAGCGGCACGCTGTTAAACATTATCGTCAAGTAAATAGAAAGAAATGAATAAGATTAAAGAAAAATGGTCTGATCCAATATTTCTGGAGCAAATTAGCCCTGTTTTAGAGCAGTTTACCCAAAGCAACATCGAAATGTCAAACTTAGATCTATCGGGTATAGAACTTAGTTGCAAATCATCAGTTATTCAGTTGCGTAAAGCATACTTGAAACAATCAAAATTTGAAACAATCAACATGTCTTATTCATTTCTTTCTTGTTCTGTTGTTGAAAGTTCTTTGTACAATATTGATTTTTTCAGAACGAAATTTGACGGTTGTTTAATGGATAAATCAATTTTCAAAGAATGTAATTTTCGAAAATCTAAGTTGGTAATTAATGCTGATGATGCCATTTTTGAGAATTGTTGCTTTATTGATGCTAAATTTGGTATTACAACATATGGATATGAATATGGTGGCAGGCGGACAAAATTTTATAATTGTGATTTCACTGGTGCTGAATTTAAAAATGTAGAGTTTAGAGCCTCAAAATTCTATAATTGCAATTTTACAAGAACAAGATTTATCAGTTGTGATTTGCGAGGAATTAAATTTGAAGGAAATGAACCTAAAATAGAGCAGTATGAGAAAATGAAAATTCCGGAAATGATTCCTGAATATAATATTTCAAGCCGACGATAACAAACGGCTCAACCTCCCCTGAAAAGGTCGGTTAGCCACCAAAAATTAGCCACCACGTAAATAAGAATAAGAAATGAGAAAATATAAATACTCCAAAGAAACATTGGATGTCGCATTAGAAGGTTTACAATCTGAAGATGTGGCACAGAGAAAGAAAAGTGCAAGGTTCATAAAGATGGCATCTTGCAGTGAAATATTTGGCAAGACGTGCGACACATTGGGCGTGCAGGCTTGGTTTCTATCATCCGAAAACTATGAGAAGCTGATTGCAACCTTGCTAAATGAAAGCGAAGGCAAATTAATATGGGAATATTTATCAATATTAGGCATGGTGTGTCGAAGATATGTAGACCATTCCTGTTATGGCAAAGATTTTGCAAAGCAGCAAATTTGCGTAACGTACAAGGAACGGACTTATGAGATTGCCAAACAATTTTCACATCATTCAAGCTCAATAGTTAGGCAAATGTCTGCTTCCATAATGTCTTACATGGGAGATAGTAATGCGTGGGATATATTCTGTAATGTCATGTTGAAGAAAAGAGATTTATGTACTATCAGTCATATAACAGGGGCGATAGGGCGTTATTGTTATTATACTAATAGGAAGATTGACGACAATTTCATTGGTGGCACTATGACAGACAGACAACAAATTAATCTCTCTAACAGTCTGCAATCAATCTATCAACACACCTCAAATAAAAGTATCAAAGGAATGTGTCTAACTGCCATTCAAGAGCTAAAGAGTATAAAAGAGGTGGCTAACAATCAGCTTAACTGCTAAACGCAGTTAGTTGAATCCCATTAGCAACCGAGAATTGAATATGAAAAAGGAACTTATAGAACGATTGAGAAAATTTCTCACTACGCACAATATGGTTGGTACGCCTGCAACTGATAAACAGATAGCAGAAGCAGAACAAGAATTAGGAGTTAAATTTAGTCCTGACTATATTGATTTTATCAAAAATTTTGGCAAAGCATACGCTGGAATTATGATTGTTGCTTTTGACGGTAACGAAAATGTCATCAGTTGGACTAAATCATTAAGAACCGTTCACGATGAAGTTGTAAATACATATGTGATAGCTGATGACGGTTCGGGCAATCCCATAATGATTAATTCCAAAGGAGAGATTGAGATATATTATCACGATAATAGAGAAAGTGAAATCTTAGCTTCATCGTTGGAACAATTTATAGAAGATAATTTTTGTGAATGGTAAAAGGTAAAATCGGTTGCTAACAAGCGGATAAATCTCCCCTTTTTTATTGCAATATTATCGAAGAAAGATATTATTTACAGCATAAAACGTTGGCAATGCGAGATATAAGAGTTATATTCGCAGACAAATATAAACTGATAATACGAAATATTTAGATGTACAGTTCACAAAAGAATATTTTGATTCGCTTGTATGAGTCGCCGCAAACGGTTTTCTCAATCGCAGGAATCACTCTTCTTCTTGGAGAAGAAAGAGAAGGCGTAATGGCGAAGCGTCTTAATTATTACGTGAAGGAAGGCAAGCTGCTGAACCCGCGCCGGGGATTTTACGCGAAGAAAAACTATAATCCCGAAGAACTGGCGTGTATGCTCTTCACGCCATCCTACCTGTCGCTGGAATATGTGCTTCAGAAAGCGGGCGTGGTATTTCAATATGATTCTCGCCTTTCATCTGTCAGCTACTTGAGCCGCAGTGTGGAAATTGACGGCAAAGAGTTTTGCTACAGACGTATAAAGGGTGAGATTCTAGCAAACACAACAGGGATAATATGCAGGAACAACATCAATATGGCTACTCCGGAGAGAGCTTTCCTTGATGTAATGTACCTGAACGCCGACTATTATTTCGATAATCTGAGGGCTTTGGACTATAAAAAGGTGAAGGAATTGTTGCCTATTTATAATAACGGACGAATGGAAATGAGAGTGAAACGATTATTCAACAAGTAATAAAGACGATATGGACATAAATAAGCATAAGTTTTTTATGATGCAGGTATTGAAAGACATATATACGGATAAGGAACTTGCCAACTGTCTAGGATTTAAAGGCGGAACAGCCTTGATGTTTTTCTACCAGCTTCCGAGGTTTTCTGTCGATTTGGACTTCAACTTGCTAGACAGTGCCAAAGAAAAAAGAGTGTATGAGAAAGTTCACGCCATATTATTGAAATATGGTAAAATCTTCGATGAAGCCATGAAGTTTTACGGTCCCATTATCGTACTTGATTATGGCATGGGCGAGCGGAAATTGAAAGTGGAAATATCCAATCGCATCTACGACAATCATTACGAGATAAAAAATCTGTTAGGCATAGAAATGAAAGTATTGGTACAATCGGATATGTTCGCTCATAAGTTGTGCGCATTGCTCGACCGTTCAGAAGTGACAAGCCGTGACATCTTCGACTGTTGGTTCTTCTTGCAGAATCATTCCGCTATCAATGCCGGTATCGTTGAGAACCGTATGGGGCTTCCTCTTGCCGATTATATACAAAAGTGCGTGGAACGTCTGGAACAGACCAGTGACAAAAGTCTGATAAGCGGATTGGGAGAACTGACCGATGCAAAGATGAAATCCTTTGTCAGAACGAAACTTCGTAAAGAAACCATCCAACTGCTGCAATTCTTCAAAGAGTTCCCGACTTTAGCGTAGAAACAGACGTTTCAGGAATAAGGTTACCAACAAGCGGATAAGTCTCCTACAGGGGCGATTATCCGTCGAACATTATTGACGATGAAAAAAGAAGAACTAAGTTGGAAGTATAAAAACGAATTTGTCAGACGGTTAAATATAATAGAGAAAGTACTTGAAAAAGCATAAAGCAATCAACAACAAAGAAGAAGATATTAAATATGGAAATAAAATTTACAGCCAATCATATAGTATATGAACTAACAGAAGATAATTCATATTTAGTGGGGTACGCAGACGATAAAAATGATACTGAAGAGTATGTGATTATTGAAAGAGCATTAGAGTTTGATGAACAAGATATTAGTTTAGGAATGAACTCGTACTATATCGAATATACAGATCAATCTAATTCTGGCTATGATATATGTAACAACGTTATCTTGCGTCAAAATGAAATAACCTTTTCTGTAAAGAATGGACAAATGGATGGCATTACTTCAATCACTGTTGCGTATAAGGAAAATCTAATTAAAGATATAAAGGAATATAGAAAAATGCTTTCAGATATTCTGGGAGATAGATTAATTATTGAATAGTTATTAACAAACAGCGATGCAACTTAAAGTTGCACAGTGCCAAGCATTAACAATAAAGTAAGACAAATAAAATATTATAAAATCATGTTGAGTAATAAGGTGATAGAATATTTGAATAAACAAGGCGTATATTCGGAAAAAGAAGATAAAGAGTACAAAGAGGCTTTGGTAGATTTAAAAATTGATTTGAATAGTGATTTTGCATTGTTTAATCTAAATACTACTGAAATAACATTTCGTGGACGATGTAGCGAAATCTACAATGTATGTTGGTTCAAAATTTACACAAATGATTTAACTTATGGGATAGAGAGACAAGCAATGTTAAACATTCCCACTGAATACTTACCTCTTGATAGTTTTGAAGGTGAAGGTGGTTTTTTCTATAACCGTAAGACAGGAGAAGTCCTCGAAATTGAATTGGGAGAAAAACTAATCAATTTTCAAAATGGAAAGTTATCGCCACAATGGAAAGACTTCAATTCTTTTTTGGAATGGTATTTTGAATTATAACAAGCTATATCAATGATAATGATATACAACTACCTATGCCACCTAACGGCTGTAAGCCGCAAACCACTAATAATAAAGATGAAAGATGAAGCCTATATACCAATGACAATAACACACAAATGAACTATTCCAACGGTTCACAGGTTTCACCATTCAGATGAATAACTATAAATCAGACATTTATGGTGAAGGGAAGCAGAAAAACAAAGCAAACAACCCTTCACACCCTTCACCTCTTTTTTTCATATGCTATGAGCTAAAGTAAATATGCTATAAGCAAAAAAGAATATGCTATAAGCTAAAACAAATTAGCTTATAGCAAATGACCCGTTGGGTATTAACTTTTGAGTTATCAAGTATTAACTCTTGAGCTATAAGGTATTAACTCTTGAATTATCAGGTATTAATACCTTGTTTACAGGAGATATATGCCGTGCGTATTGGACATATAGATCCAATATGCCAGATATATAGATCCAACACGTCAGACATATATGCCCAACAAATCCATATAAGTGCGTGAAGGGTGTGAAGGGTTATTTACTTTGTTTTTCCTACTTCCATTCACCATAAATATCTGACTTATAACCATTCAGCTAAAGTGTGAAACCTGTGAAGAGCAGGATTCAACATTAAACTGTAATAAGTAAAAAGACACTCAATCGTTTACGGAGTATTTTCAAAGCCCGGGCAATGTGAGTTCTGACTGTATTATCACTGATATTTAATATTTCACTAATTTCCGCACATTTCTTTTCATTCAGAAAAAACTCTTCCACTACTATGCGCATTTGCGGTGCCATCTGGCGGATACTCTCCTGCATCCGGTCTATTTTATCTTCGTAGTCCCGATACTCTTTGGCAGTCCAACCGCTATAAAGTTCTTCCAAGTATCTTTCCGCATTCCGGTTCACTACATTCTGATGACGTATGTGGTCAATGCAACGGTTTTTCACCATGACATAGAATAAAGGCAGCAAATCAGTCTTCCCCTCAAACTGCTCGCTGTTTTCAAGTACTGAGCAAAACACATCACTCAATACATCCTTTGCGCTTTCTCCGTCATTCAGCAGATTATATGCATGAATATAGAGCTTTTGCCAATATTGCTTATACAATATGGCGATAGCATTTTGACTATTATCCATGTGTTTTGATTACTTTTTGCATTTAATTGGGAACAAAGATAGCCAATCAGTACAAAGAGTAATAATTCATGGAAGAAAGATTAGAAACCAAACTACTACACTGTGATACCTAATTTCTTTTCAAGAAGATGCGGTTTGTAATCGTATCCGGAAGTTCTGATTCATAATGCGTTACCATAATCATCGTCTTATCTTTACGTTTGCAGAAGGCTTCGATCACCTTTTTGACCCGACGACGATTATAAGTATCCAATCCATGAAGCGGCTCGTCCAAAATCAGCAATTCCGGATCTTTGACGAAAGCACGTGCCAACAGAGCCAGACGTTGCTCCCCACTGGAAAGCTGCAAAAAAGGTTTGTCTTTCAAACCGGCAATGCCGAATATATCCATCCACCACTCACAGACAGCCATCTGCTCCGGTTGGGGGCGTTTGTACAGTCCGATACTGTCGTGCAGTCCGCTAGCTACAATCTCGATAGACGGTAAGTTCTTGAGGTAGGCACGGTGCATCTCAGGACTTACATACCCAATGTGTTTCTTGATTTCCCAGATACTTTCCCCGGTTCCCCGTTTGCGTCCGAAAAGGCTGATGTCGCAAGCGTATGATTGTGGATTATCCGCACAAACCAAACTCAATAATGTAGACTTTCCTGCGCCGTTCTCTCCACTCAACGCCCATTTCTCCCCACGATGCACTGTCCAGTCCAATTCGTTCAGAATAGTGCGGTCGTCATAGCGGATACTTACCTTATTCAGTTTCACCACTTCGTCCGAGTCATAGTTGTTGCCGTCATAAGGCAAATCAATAATCCGTTTCTGCAATTCATCGAAAGAGGTAGCTACATCTCTGTCGCGGAAAGCGGTCAGGTAGGCGTCGCGTTCCATCTTGGGAAACACTTCCATTTTATCGACAGGGATAACGTGAGTGATAAAGGAAGGTATATCATCCATCATGGAAAGCACCAGAATAATCTGGACGGACGACATTTTTGTCAGACGTTCGAGCAAAGAGAATAACAATTCGCGGGTAGGAGCATCCAGTCCGATAAACGGATTATCCATTATCAGAACGCGGGGAGCTGTCAACAGTGTCTTTGTGAGCTGGAATTTACGCAGTTCACCGCTCGAAAGCAGGATTATCTTTTTATCAAGAAGAGGTTCGATGCGGAAGAGCTCGAACAGTTCATTTTTCAGTTGTTCGTCTTTAATCTCTCCCAACATTTCGCGGACGTCCGGCGTTTCATCCTGGTCGTGCGCATTCCAGCGCTGTTGGTAGTAATAATTGGCATCTGCTGCTCCATAAGTATCACGGAACGCGATATATTTCACATTATCATAAACGGTTTGAGTCACGGAAGGGGAAAAGTCATACTGAAGTGTTCCTTCACGTAGCGGATATTTTCCGATTAATGTATCTACAAAAAGGCTCTTGCCACCCCCATTGGGACCTACAATAGCTATATGTTCATCTGCACCGATAGTTGCCGTGACAGGTTTGTCCAAACGCACAAGCGGGTTGCGTGCAACGCCCCCCGCCATGCAAAATGTATTTTGGCTCATATTCTTATATTCTGTTTTATTCTTGACCGCAAAGGTAACAATTTTATCACAGAATAAGCATTTTTCTTGTCTATTTACAGGAAAACCGTATTAAAAGTTCCTTTTTAGCAATATCCCTTATTGAAATTTCTTATCTTCTTCGAGAAGCTCCTGGCTAAATTTCTCCGGCGACAGAGGGGTAAAGAGTTCTATAAGATTTTCTTCGGGGTCGCGCAGATACAAGGTACGCATCCCCCAATCGGGCATATCCGTAGGCTCACTGATAAACGTCACGCCTTTGGCTTTTAGGGCGGCAAAGGTTTCGTCTACGTTATCTACATAGAATGAAACCATTAATTTTTCACGCATCGCAACGGGTTGCTGCTTATCTGCATTGCCTACCGAAGGTGCCATCCAGTCGGATACAAAAAGGGCGAAGCCTTCTATTCCGTCGGCTACTTTAAAACTGGCGTATCCGCTATTTTCATCTCCCCAAGCAGGTTCCAGTCCGAGTTGTTCGGTGTAGAATTTGAAGCATTTGGCGAAGTCCTTCACTAATAATCTTACGTTGCTGAATTTCATTGTTTGCTAATTAATGGTTTGTTATTTGTTTCTTATAATCAAGATGCAAATATAATCATTCTATCGGGTAAATCCGTAAGGCGGACATTCAAAATTAGTGATATTCAGTTTGTATTCCATCATATCTTTCAATTCATGCACCGGACGTTCCAGTTCATAAGGTATCGGCTGCTTGCTGAATTGCTGGAAATAGAGCAAGCAGGCATCTTTCCACCACACTGCGTCACGTGCCTGAATCTTCAACCGGTGCTGTACGTCACGGAAACGTTCCGGGTCGATGTATTTCTCCATAGGCGCCCATAACTTCTGGAAGTTTCTGGTTTCCTGCACCCCACGGTCATAAGCGTAGCACAACTCCGCCCAAAGTGTACGCCCGCTCTTCATCTGATGATTCCAGGGAACATGGTGGAACCAAAGAAGCAGGTTTTCGGGACAGGCATTTACGTCATCCAGTTGTTCGCACAAAGGAGAGTGATATTGTGCGGTCGCATTGCTCCCTCTGCTGCTGCGGTCGAATCCGATACCGCTGTCATCTGCCCTATGGTAATAAGAAGGCATCCAGTCGGGACGGGCACCGGGAATATCACACCAAGGCTCGGGCCCGTAATGATGTCCCCACGCAAAGATGTGATGCAGACCTAACGGCATCATATAATCTACTACGGCTTCCCTCGACTCTTGGAGAAGTTGAGAGTTGAGAAGGGAGAGTTGAGAGTGAAGTTGCTGTCGCTCTTTTGGGGATGTTTCATTGACGGAATTGCGGGATGGTTGTCCGGCAATAGGAAGGAAGGTTTGTTTCAGCCATTCTTCACCTATCTCTTCGGATGAAAGGGAATGTTTCCAGGCAAGACGCCCGAAGGCATACCAGTTGGCTTGCGCAAAAGGATGTCCGCACCAGTTTATGTCGTCGCCGATGTTGGTTACTCCGGCAATGGCGGTCAGCGGATGAGCAAACAGGGAGCCGTCCGTCACACGGGCGATGGTAGAGCCTGCGCCTTGTACGTAAGTGTCGCTGTCCAGACATTCCTTCCACATGGGGGCGAGAAAAGCGAGGTGGTTGGAGAAGCCCAGATATTCCTGTGTTATCTGAAATTCCGGCATCACGGGTGTTTTCTTCATGGCTCCGAATAATGCGCTGAACGGTTCGCGGGGCTGGAAATCAATCGGGCCGTTCTTTATCTGCACAATCACATTGTCGCGGAACTTGCCGTCCAAAGGTTCAAATTCAAGATAGGCTTGTTTGGCCCGGTCGCTGTCCGTAGGCGAGTAAACGAAAGCACGCCACATGACGATGCCGCGATAAGGTTTCAACACATCGGCAAGCATGTTCGCTCCTTCGGCATGGGTACGTCCGTAATCACACGGCCCGGGTTGTCCTTCGGAGTTAGCTTTCACCAGGAATCCGCCGAAATCGGGAATCAGGGAATAAATTTCTTTCGTTTTCTTCTTCCACCAGGCAATGACTTCTTTATTCAATGGGTCGGAAGTCGGCAAACCGCCCAGGGCTGCCGGAGAAGAGAAATTAATGGAAAGATATATTTTCAAGCCGTAAGGACGGAATATATCCGCCAGTACTTTTACTTTTTGCAAATACTCATCGGAAAGAATCTTGGGACTCGCGTTGACGTTGTTCAGTACGGTTGCGTTGATGCCGATAGAAGCATTGGCACGGGCGTAGGCTTCGTAACGGGGAGAGACAACGGCAGGAAGCTCTTCCCACTTCCAAAGCGAATGTCCCGCATAGCCACGCTCGATGGTTCCGTCCAGATTATCCCAGTGGTTCAGGATACGAATCCGGTAATCCGGTTTTTCTGAGATATTCAGTGTCCTCAATTTTGAGTCCGAGTTTGTTGCGCTAGAATTCGATTCCGAAAGCTGTTCCGCAGCCTGCAAGCGGAGTAAGTGGTAAGCTCCATAAAGCACACCTTGTTCACCGGAAGAGGCAATGGTGATTTGCTTGCCGTCGGCAGAAGTACGGATGGTATATCCTTCGTTTCCAAGTGCACGCAACTCTTTTGTTGCGTTTACTTCCAAAGTCACAGGAAGACCGCCTTTCCAATATTTCTGTAATTCGGAAACGGCAATGTTTAATGTCGGCGATTGCTTCCTGCAATTAATTTCCGCCTTCGTACCTGTCGCATAGCGGAGCCACAGGGCACTTCCATCTTCCGCGCGGGACGAAAGACAGAAGGACAAGATGAATGTTAATATAGATATTATTCTCATAAGTATAAGTTCATAGTTTGTTTCATCAATGGAAACTTAATAGATAAAAGGGGAATTTTCAGGCACGGATTACGCGGATTTCACGGTTTCTAGAAATATGATTGCAAAAGCAACAGCGTAATCCGTGTAATCCGTGCCTAAATTAAAATTATCATTTATCTATTCCTTCAATAGTGATAATCCGCCCGTCCGCATCGTATTGGAGTTCGCAGACTTTCAGGCTACGAAGCCATGTCTTCCCTTCGGACGGCACACAGTCGTGATGGAACAAGTACCATTTGCCTTTGAATTCCACAATGGCATGATGGGTAGTCCATCCTACCACCGGAGTAAGGATAACGCCTTGATAGGTAAACGGCCCGTAAGGATTGTCGCCAATCGCATAACAAAGCAGATGGGTGTCTCCCGTAGAATAAGAGAAGTAGTATTTGCCATTATATTTATGTACCCAGGAAGCCTCAAAGAAACGACGGTCGGTATCTCCTGCCGTCAATGGCTTGCCGTTCTCGTCCAAAATTATCACCGGACGGGGTTCTTCCGCAAATTCCATCATGTCCTCATTCAAACGGGCTACGCGAGCCGGCAATGCATCTTCCTCTCCTTCCGGCAAAATAGCCGACTCCAACGCCTTATTATTACGGTAACGTTGAAGTTGCCCGCCCCACAGACCGCCAAAATACATATAGAAAATCCCGTTGCCATCATCCAACACGGCAGGGTCGATACTATAACTTCCCTTCATCGGATTGGCTTCCGGCACAAAAGGCCCGTATGGTTTATCGCTGACAGCCACTCCGATACGGAATATGTCATTCTGGTCTTTCAACGGGAAATACATATAATACTTACCGTTCTTGAAAGCGACATCGCAATCCCAAAGTTGCCGTCCTGCCCAGGGAATATCTTCCGTAGACAGTACGACCCCGTGGTCGATAATCTCACCGTTCATCACATCATCCGTAGAATAGACGTGATAGTCTTTCATATTGAAATGATCCCCGTTATCATTTTCGGCAATTCCGCTTTCCCAGTCGTGAGAGGGGTAAATATAGAGTTTGCCGTCAAATACATGTACGGCAGGATCAGCCATATAATCATTGGGAACTAAATATCTTTTTTCTGTTTTCATGGTTCTATTCTTTTTAAAGTTATTATTATCGCCCGGACAAACGATTCATTTCCGCGCTGCTTCTTTGATAATCAGGTCGACTATCGGTTTCGGCTGGTAGTTGCGGTCGAAAAGCAACGGATAATCCGTGCGTCCATTCATCGGCCAGTCGTTACGCCAGGAGTTATGGTCGGCCACTCCCCAAAGAGTAACGCGGGTTATTATATCCTGATGTTTCAGGAAAAGACGGAAAAAGTCATTCATACGCGCTGTCCATGCTTTTGCCACTTCTGCAGGCAGTTCCTTCGGATAGGGATTCATCTCTTTCTTATATTCGAAAGAAGCGGAGACTTCCGCACCGACATTGGGATTCGGTGAGGGAATAACTGTCAGATCCAGTTCCGTTATCATCACCTTCACGCCCGTTTCGGCAAAAGCAAGCATGCTCTTTTCAAATTCACTGATTTTCGGATAATCCATGCCGACATGTCCCTGCATACCTATAGCATCAATGCGGATACCCCGTTTTTTCAAGTCTTTCACCAGTTTCACGACAGCCGCCCTTCTTCCCGGAAGAGCCATCGAATAGTCGTTGTAGTATAATTCGGCGTTCGGGTCGGCTTCGTGTGCATACTGGAAAGCCAGAGGAATATACTCTTCTCCTAAAATCTCATAAAATTTAGTCTTGCGATACTCTCCGTTGTCTTCAAATGCTTCATTCACAACGTCCCAGCCTTTGATACGACCTTTGTAGCGTTTCACGACGGTAGTGATATGGTCTTTCATCCGCTTCTTTAAGATTTCGGGAGAGACATTCTTTCCATCCTTGTCTACACAGAACCAACGCGAAAGTTGCGTATGCCATATCAACGTATGTCCCGTAACCGTCTGGTTGTTTTTCTCACCGAATGTTACAAATTCATCCGCCTGCGTAAAGTTATAACGGTTCTCTTCGGGATGTATCTCCTGACTTTTCATGCAGTTCTCCGCTACAATGGCACTAAATTGTTTCCGGATCACCTCTGCCCCTGCTTTATCCTTGCCGGATGCCTGCTGTGTATTAACTGCCGTCCCTATCAGGAATTTATCTTTCAAAGCCTCTTTCAAAGTGTTTTTCTCTTGCGCCAAGGCCATTGAAGAGCCTGTCATCAAGACCGCCATAGCCCAAAGGGAAGTTACAGTTGTTTTTGTCGAAATCTTCATATAGTCTCTAATCTATTAATTAGTAATCAATTATTTTCCAGTCTTCGTTTTGCCAGGTCTGCCTGGATATGCTCATTCAATCTCTTTGAAATCGGATAGAAGAACAGGGCAATCACTCCGATAAAGAATGTAATAGCAGGAATCACGCTTGATGTCAGGCGGATACCCAAAATTGCACTCTCCGTCTGCGTCACATTGGATATGAAACCGAATGAATCGACAATCGCGCCGCAGATAGCTCCGCCGATACCCAGTCCCGCCTTCAATGCAAAGACCACTCCCGCAAAGACAAACCCCGTAGCACGACGATGGTTCACCCACTCGGAATGATCCGCCACGTCACCCATCATCGCCCAAAGCAACGGGATAGTAGGCGCGTAAGCCAGGCTCTTCAAACAGTTTATGGTGAATATCGTGCCAATGCTCGTTGAGTCTACCACGAAAAACAAAGCTGTAAACAATGCGGTCAGCGCCAGACAAATCAAAAACACATTCCGCTTGCCAAAGATATTGGAAAGATAGCCGGAAAGCAAAATTACGCCCGCTAAAGTGATAATCTGCCCTATCATATTGAACAAACTGAAACCTACGGCAAATACATTGCTATGGTCGGGCTGCGCAATCAAGCCGAAAGCATCCAGAAAAGTATGCCACATGCCATACGTCTCTCCTTCTACCCGCACGAGTCCGAAGTTCTGCAGGAAGTCGAAAAGGGCTGTCTTGTCTACGAAGTAATTAAAATAGTAGGACATACTGCTGCCCCACATGGCTAATGTCGTAAACAGGAACAGAGTCAGGACAAACATGGATTTCCAGGGACGGCTACTTATGATATCTACAAAATCCTGCTTTACAGAATTCTTCTGTCCCACAGGCGGAGTGATACGTTCCTTGGTAGAAAAGAAAGTGATAACCAAAAGAACGACTCCTATGACAGCAAACAAGGTGATTGTCAGGAACCATCCGCGCTGGTCGTCTCCCTGTCCGAATTTGGAAACTAATGGCAAAGTCAGTCCTTGTACGACGAAAGTCGCTATCGTAGCGGTGACGAAACGGACGGATGAAATGCTGGTACGCTCCTTTATATCACTGGTCATTACACCACCCAGGGAAGAGTAAGGTGTGTTATTGAAGGAGTAAATGGACATTAATAAGGTATAAGTGATACCCGCATAGAGAATTTTACCACGCTCACTGAGATCGGGTGTCGTAAATGCCAGGATGAAGAATACAGCAAAAGGGATAGCCGTCCACAATAGCCAGGGGCGGTATTTTCCCCAACGGGTATTGGTTCTGTCCGACAAGATGCCTACTACAGGGTCGACGAACGCATCGAAAATGCGTGCGACCAGCAATATCATTCCCGCCGCCGTTGCCTTGATTCCGAACACATCTGTATAAAAGAAGAGTTGGAACATCATCATCATCTGGAAAATCAGGTTCGCAGAACCATCTCCCAAGCTATAACCGATTTTCTCGGCCATCGACACTTTTTGAGTCTGTGTTTTCATGGTATTATTATCTATTATTAATTAGTTGACTCTTTGTTGAAAGACTGCCCGGGAAAGCCGTTGTCCCAAAGTCTTTTTGTCCAATGGATGAATATCATTCCACTCGCCCAAGTCACTGTTTTTAATTAAAGTGACATTGGCATTTGTATCGGCTACTTCCGCCTGTACTTTTCTGAATTCCGCCCAGGCAGCACGTCCGCCTTTATCTTCAGGAGACAGGAAGTCCGCCAGTTCGATAATGTAGAAAGGCATTTCCGGTCGGTTCCAACGTCCCCGCCAGTCGGTTATCATGGCAGACAGCAGCGCTTTGTATTCATTTCTGCGTGATACATTCGATTCGCCCTGATACCAGATTACTCCGGATACCGTATAATTCAGCAAAGGGGCAATCATCGCATTATAAAGCCCTGCCGGTTTATAATGGAAAGCCGTTTGTCCCGGAGCAGCCGGCATGGGAGCACCCAAACGATATTTCCAGTTGCCTTCCAGACTTATCTCCAACTCCCCTTTTTCCGGTTGGCCTTTTCCGAAGAGAATCTTATAAGGTTTCTCTTTTACAAAATGAGGACGACCGCCATAGCTGAAAAGCCGGATTGTCACCGTATTCTTTCCTGCTTTCAGCAATCCGGCTGGGATGGTGTAGATACGGGGCGGGTATTGGTAGGAAACTGTTCCCACAAATGTACCGTTCACATATACAGAATCCGCGTCGACTATACACCCCAAGCGAAGAGTAGCTTGTTCTCCCGCCTGTTGTTCGGAAATCTGGAAGTCTTTGCGGAACCAATGAGAGCCATTAATCGGATTCAATCCGTTAGTCGCCCAACCGGATGCAAACAGTTCGGTTTGTTGCCAGTCGCTGTCGTCATAACCGTCCGCATACCAGGGGGTAGCTTCGTGCATTCCCTTATCCCCTTGATATAACGCCACATTCCAGGCATGGCTCTTCTTTCTTTCCTCTTTCTTCATGGATGCTATCAAGTCGTCCGATTCGTAGATGCGCTTCTCGTTCAAATAAGATGGAAAAGGCCTCAACGCTTCTTCACTGAGCCATGCTTCTACCGGCGAGCCGCCGACACTGGAGTTTATCACTCCTACCGGGACTTTCGTTTTCTGATAGAAATCTTTGGCGAAGAAATAAACCAAAGCGGAGAAAGACATCACATTTTCAGGAGTCATCGCTTTCCAGGAAATTCCCGGAATATCCGTCTGCGGAGCGTGAAAGTTATAGAGCAATGGCGTCTTTATATAACGGACCATCGGATAATTACTGTCAGCGGTTATCTCATCCCGAAAACGGTCGGTAACCCGCGCCACCGGTAATTCCATATTCGACTGACCGGAACATACCCAGACATCCCCCACAAGAATATCCTTTAATTCAATATCGTTGATGGTCATTGTATAAGGTCCGCCCGCTTTCAATGCAGGCAGCATAAGTTTCCAGTTGCCTTGTGCGTCGGCAACGGTCTTATATTTCTTTTTCAGGAAAGCCACATTCACCGTTTCACCGGGAGCTGCCGTTCCCCAAAGATTCACTTGTTCCCCGCGTTGAAGTACCATACCGTCGGAAACAAGAGCAGGCAGTTTAACCTTTGCCCCGCCTACCAAGGCGAAGCAAAGGAACACAACTACTAACCCAACCTTATAAAACCAATACTTATTCATTCTGTATTTTCTTTTATGACTTTGCAAACTTAAGAAGTTTATTCCCCTTCGCCGAAGATTTACGATTCAGATTGTTTCTTGTCTGTTACATCATCGTTTGTAAATGTTACAAATATGTTTTATCATGTTACATCCAAGCTGAAACCGGCTTCAGGAAGGGGAAAAGCGGAGCTATTTGATTAATATCCCGGATTCTGATAAGCCTTCTTTTCCTCTTCGGTCATATCCAACGTATCGATAAAAGTTTGCGGTATCGGACGCAGATAGAACTTGCTGTCCGGCTCATTTTCGATATTGGCAAGTCCCGGACGGGTGATTGTATTTCTCGGCTGTATCGCGTCGGCATTATAATCGCGGATAGAATAGGTCTTTGCACGGCTCAGTTTCTTTGTCCGGACAAGGTCTGCCCAACGCAGTTGCTCGCCATACAACTCTCTCGAACGTTCGTCAAGGATATAGTCTATATCTATATTTGCCGGAGTCGCAGCAAGTATATTCGTTTTTGCAGTCTCATTCTGAGCTTCTGTATTGGCAGAGCGGTAAGCGGCACGTTCGCGGAGAACATTAATCAGTTCTCTAGCTGTTTTCGTACCGGTAGCTCCCATTACAGCCGCTTCGGCAGCAATCAGATACACTTCCGACAATTTGGCGGCATTAAACGGACGCAAGGAAGAGGAGTTCGCATAACCGGAAGCATTGTTAGGACTGTAAGGCCCGAGTTTCCACAAGGACGGGAAATGCTCACGTGTCATATATTCGGGAGTAAAGACTGCATAATTCTGTCCTGCAATCGTCTGTACCGGGAAGTTGCCACTAGCTAGCTTAGTCGGAGCACTTGCGCCCGGAATTTCATAACCCGGCATATAGTACACCACATCGCCCAATGCAAACGGAGTGTTCAAAGCACCGTTCGAAGTAGAAGCGTTCTGGTTTGCGAGCCATTCTTTTTGGAAAGTTCCGTCATAGCGGGAGTCATTGGTCTTATCTGCGAATGTATTTGCAATCACTTCATACGTCGGTGCGCATCTTCTCCACGGACGGCCATAATCCTGAAGCGCGGAACGTCCGCAAGGAGCACCACCGCCATTGAAAGAGGTATCAAACCAACAACGCATGGCATAGAACGCAATATTGCTCTTTTCGGCTTCAGTACCCCAGCTCTCACCTTCCGAGAAATCAAATCCTGCGTCATCGCTGCGGTCGGCATAGAGCAACACTTCTATATTACGGTCGTTCTGAGCCAGGTTCACCTGGTAATAATCCTGCAATAGTCCGAATCCGTTCGCTCCGGCTGCGCCGTTCACTCCCGATTTACTTATCACGCCCATAGCCGTATCGTATGCTTTCTGGAAGTAGCCGTCGGAACCTGATTTATTGTTGTTCTTCAGCCACCATCCGTAAGTCAGATATACTTTTGACAAAAGATAGCTGGCATAAGCCTCTGTAACTACACCTTTGAAACGGTCGTCTCTCTTCGTACCGTTCAAATCGGTTGCCGCCTTTTCCAAATCTTCTATGATAGAGGCGTATGTCTCTTCCACCGTGTTTCTAACAGATTTACGGTTCGGCAACGTGTTATATGCATTCTTGCCCGAACCTAAATCAAGCGGAATACCACCATAGAACTGTACCAGCAGGAATTGGTCGTGCGCACGCATCACCCGGGCTTCGGCAAGCAGGCGGGAGTCTACCCCGTTTGCTTCTCCGATAGAGATGATTCCGTTACAGGTATTGATATAGGCAAACGTATTGCTGTTCCAGAAACAGCCCGGACGTCCGGTGGTCGCTACAATATTGTAATCGTCCATTCTGCGTTCGTCGTCGCCCGAACCTACCAGTCCGCCGTAAGTCGTTTCATCCGTACCGTACTGGAAATTGTACCAGGGATTGACCGGCCCGTAGAGGAAACGCAAGTGAGAATATACGGAAGTGAGCGCAAGCTCCACCCCTTGATTGGTTTGCATCAACTGCGGAGTTATCTCAGAACGAGGTTGTTCGTCCAGTATATCTGAACAAGAGGTCAAAAGCGCAAAACCCGCTATCAAAGTTCCTGCCAGGAATTTATTGGTTATTCTTTTCATAATGAATCTGTTTTTATAGGTAATAGCATTAGAATGTCAAGTTAAGCCCGAAGATAAAGTTACGGGTAGAGGGCGTGTTCGTACCGATAGAAAGGAAACGTTCGGGCAGTCCGCCGGTAGTCGCACTGTTTTCTCTTACGTAAGAGTTCGGTTCCGGATCCAGTCCTGTCTCGTCATTATACGGAGAGAACAGGACGAACGGGTTCTGGACGGTGAAGTAGAGACGCGCTCTGCTGATGCCGACATTGTTCAGCAACTTCTCCGAGAAATTATAGCCCAATGTGATTGTCCTGATTTTCAGATAAGATGCGCTAAAGTAAGCCAGAGTAGAAGCGTATGCAGGGGCATCGTTACCACCTGTTGTTCCACCCGGAGTAGGATATGCGTTGGTCGGATTATCTTCCGTCCAGTAGTCCACTTTGATATTTCCACGACGTCCGCTCATCATATTCAGATAGCCTTGCGGTGAATGTAGTGTACTGATTAATGTACCGCCATTCTTGAAAGCACCGACAATGCTTAAATCGAAATTCTTGTAAGCCACCGTAGTATTAAAACCACCCTGGAAGTTCCCCTCTGCCGTTCCAATCACCTGACGGTCACTGGCATTGATTTCTCTCGAAGGCACTCCGTTCGCGTCAAATGTGACAGGATCTCCATCTACCAGGTTATAAGCCACTTTTATATCACCCGGTTTACCGCCTGCGTAGCTTGCTGCGGCAATGGCTTCTTCGCCTTTTTGGAAAATGCCGACTTTCTTATAGTCATAAATCGCGTCAATGGGTTGACCTTCGAACCAGCCGTTACCGGTGTCACGACCCGACTCACCTGCCAAGGCTTCAATCTTATTCTTATTTCCGTAGATATTGAAACCGACGTCCCAGCTCCAGCCATTCCTGTTTTCGAAGATGATTCCTTTCAAAGACAATTCCCAACCTTTGTTAGAGGTTTCACCGATATTCTGCCAGTAAGCAGACGCGATACCGGAAGATGCCGGTAATGACAATTGCATCAGGATGTCTTTCGTACGTTGGGAATAGTATTCGAAAGTACCGCTCAAACGTCCGTTGAACAATCCGAAATCAATACCATAGTTCCAGGTGGATGAATATTCCCATCCCAGGTTTTCATTAGTAACACTGTTGGGGAAATAGCCGGTGATTCCCGTGGAACCGGTTGTGTAATATACCGCTTTCATCGCTCCCAACGTAGCATAAGGGTCGATAGCCTGATTGGACGTCTGTCCGTATCCAACGCGAAGTTTCAACGAACTCAGCCAGTCGATGTCACTCATAAACGATTCGTTTCTGAGATTCCATCCTGCCGATACTGCCGGATAGGTGTGCCATTTCTTGCCTTTTGCCAGTACGGAAGAACCGTCGGAACGGAACGTTGCAGACAACATATAACGATTATCGTAAGAATAAGCCGCACGTGCCATGTAAGAAAGCAAGCCACGCTGCCAGTATTTCTGCTTGTTCGGGTCGATGGTCACTTTGTCCGAGTTCAAACCCAGGTTGTGATATTGCACCGCATCTGCCGTGATACCCGTGGCGGATGCCGTTGAATAGCTGTAAGTAGTGCGTTCCGCAGAGTACATGGCAACAGCGTTAATGCTATGTTTGCCGAACTTCTTGTCATACATCAACATGTTTTCTACTGTCCAGTTGGTTGTCAGTGCGTTAGAGATGGTTGCTTCCGCCAAGTCCGCATTATATCCCATATAAGGAGTACCCGGAGCATTGAACTTTCCGTAATTGCTCTGGCGATAGTTCAAACCCAGATTGAGCCTGTATTTAAGGCCGTCCATAAACTTCACTTCGGCATATGCGCTGTTGTAAGTAGCAAAAGTCTTGCGGTCGTCCGCATGTTTTTCGCCAACGGATTTATACAGCAACGGATTCAGGAGCTTGTCCGAAGAGTTCAGCTCGATGACTTCTTCCCGGATGCTGCCGTCGCTATTGTACGGGCTGATGGTAGGATTCGTTTGTAGGATATTATAGACAGGCGCGCTTTCTTCACCTTCCGTCTTGCTATATGAGTTCTGAGTGGTAATACCTACCTTTATGTATTTACCGATTTCCTGGTCGATAGAACCTCTCAACGAGATACGTTCAAAACCCTGGTCGGGAAGAACGGAAGTTTCTTTATAATAGGTAGTACCGAAGTTGTAAGAACCTTTTTCAGTTCCTGCGGAAACAGAAAGGTCGTGGTTCGTAGTCATGCCGGTCTTGAAAATCAAGTCCTGCCAGTTGGTGTTCACTGAAGGGTCGTCCATCGTTCCCATTGCTCCCCAACTGGAACCGTTGGCTGCGGCAATCTCTCTGAACTTCACAAATTCGGGGCCGTCCATCATCGGATATTCGGAGAATAGGGTAACGATACCGTAATATCCGTTGTAAGTAACGGTTGCCTTACCTTGCGTTCCTTTATTAGTAGTAATCAGGATTACACCGTTGGCACCACGTGAACCGTAGATAGCAGTCGACGAAGCATCTTTCAAAATATCAATCGTCTTGATGTCGTTGGGGTTGATATCACTGATATTTCCCGGAAAAGGAATACCGTCGAGAACGATAAGAGGGTCATTACTTGCATTCAACGAGCGGGTACCGCGGATACGTATCTGCTGTTCCGAGCCCGGTCTTGATGAGGTACGGTTGATTTCGACACCGGCAACACGGCCTTGCAGCGCCTGAGTGAAGTTCTGCGAAGGAATCTCTTTCAATGTCTTTGAGTTGACATTAGCGATAGAACCCGTCACGTCCGACTTCCTCGCCGTACCATAACCTACTACCACCACTTCGTCCAACGCCTGTGTATCATCTTTCAAGATTACCTGTATGGAAGTACGTCCGGCAACGTCTATCGTCTGAGACTGATAACCGACAAAAGACACTGTAAGCTTTGCATTAGAAGGTACTTTCATTGTAAAATTACCGTCAAGGTCGGTAATCATACCATTGGTTGTGCCCGTTTCGATAACGCTGGCGCCGATAATCGGTTCGCCGGTAGGATCTTTCACTATACCTTTCACGGTGATAGTCTGCGCCAATGCCCATAGAGGAATGAAGCATAGCATAACAAATAGACTTGATAGTCTGAGGTAACGATTCGTGCTTTTCATAAACTCATTGTTTAATTTAAAATTTGAGGATTAATACTTTATAGTCTTATATTAAGAATAAGAAAGGAACTGAATTATGTTTTCATACAGTACTATTTTTAAGGTGTTGAACATTCAGTGCGATTCACTAATGCAAACATACGATTTTATTTTTTAGCACATGATAAAGAGCGTTCCATGATGTTGACCGGTCGTTACATTGAGTTTTACGACTGTAACAGAGGTTTTACCGTACGTTACATAAGTGCCCAGGAAGGTATCACAGCCCACTATTACGCTTTTACTCAAGCAAATAAAAAAAACGTCAAACAGGCAATATTTTCCGGGAATCCTTTATCTTTGTCCGTAGTTAATAAATCCTTCTCCTATATATGAAAACACTATTTTCCTTTTGTTGCCATTTGATTTTAGCCGCATTGACATTGGTCAATGCCCAGACCGGAAGATTCTACTCTACTGATAAAGAACTCTCGAACAGTCTTATTAATAAGGTGTATCAAGATAAACGGGGATTCATATGGGTGGCAACGGAAGACGGGCTGAACAAGTTCGACGGAAACCGCTTCATTGTTTATAAGAAAAACAAGAACGAACCCGACGGCTTGATGAACAATTATGTAAAAACACTGTTCGAGGACAGCAAAGGACGTTTCTGGATAGCCTGCATCAACGGGATACAAATCTACGACCAGGCGACAAATACTTTTCAAACTATCCCCATACAGCACAACAGGGATAACATGGCACCGCAAACCTCTGCCAACATCATCGAATTACAAAACGGGGAAATATGGCTGGGAACATATGGCGGCGGTATCATCTCACTGAAAGACAATAAATTTATCCCTCAGGAAGAACTGAACCGGAAAATACAAAGTTATTTCATACAGACCATCTACGAGGACTCCAAACAGAACATATGGATTGCCACGGAAAACAAGGGCTTATTCTGCTACACCCCTTCCAACGGACAGGTACAGAACTTCACCGCCCCCGGACAACTGACTTCGGAAGACATATCCTGCTTCTGCGAAGATAAGGAAGGCACTTTATTCATAAGTACCCTGAATGGCGGATTGATGAAGTTAAACCCGTCAAGCCATCACTTCACCCCTATTCCTTACAAGGGAAACAACCGGCTTAGTATCAAGACACTGACCATCGACAAGAATAACAATCTCTACATAGGAACCGAAGGATTCGGACTGAAGATATACAACCGGAATACGAACAGCATAGAAGACTACGATGTACACAACGGTGTATTCGACCTCGGCTCTTCTAAAGTACATTCCGTCCTCGAAGACAAAGACGGCAATCTCTGGCTAGGTATCTTCCAGAAAGGACTGCTGATGATTCCTTCCATGCCGAACAAGTTCAACTATTACGGCTACAAGTCGTTCCCGAAAAGCGAAATCGGTTCGAGTTGTGTAATGAGTATCCTGGTAGACCGTCAGAATGTCGCCTGGATAGCCACGGACAACGACGGACTGTATGCAGTGAACGATGAAGGCAAACAAATTCTTCACTTCAAAGAAGAAGGAAACAACCGTTCCGCTCCCCGCAACATCATCTGCCTGATGGAAGACTCAGAGCATAAACTATGGATAGGCTCTTACCTGAGCGGGCTGACGCTAATGAACAAACAAACCGGCATATGTACGCCTGTAAACGAGCAACTGTCCACCCCGACCGCATCCGACAATAAGAAAATATTCTGTATAGCCGAAGACCGAAACCGTAATATCTGGGTGGGGACTTATGGTTCGGGAGTTTATAAGATGGATATCTCCGGCAAGGTAGTCAACCAGTACCAGTCTTCCAAATCGCAAAACGAGAACTGGAAAGTGAACAAACTCTGCAACGACTGGATTAACTGTATCATCGAAGACAACGAAGGTTTATTGTGGATAGGCACCTGCAACGGATTAAGTTGCTTCAATCCCCAAACGGAAAACTTTATCAACTATCTATCACAAAATAACCTGCTCCCCAATACATTCGTGCACACGTTACTGCAAGATGACAAAGGACATATTTGGGTAGGGACTTCCGAAGGGCTGTACAAGTTTGACAAACACACACAGAAGTTCAGCCTTTACACCACCCAACAGGGATTACCCAGCGACGTTATCTGCGGCATGGTGCAGGATGACATGAATAACTACTGGATAAGCACCCACCAGGGAATGTCCAAACTCATAGCCGATACGGAAACCTTTATCAACTACACCGCATCCGACGGCATACAGGGAAACGAATTTACACGCGGCGCATTCTACAAAGACCACCGTGGGAAGATTTACTTCGGCGGGACAAGCGGCGTGACAAGTTTTTACCCGAAAGACATAGCAGAACCCGATAAGAAGCTCCGGATAGAGATTACCGATTTCAGACTCGGCAACCACTCCGTCAAGAAAGGTGATATGTTGGGGAAACACGCCATCACCGATTCTGATGTGATGGATGCCACCCGCTTCACGCTGACTTATGACCAGAATTCTTTCAGAATGGAACTTTCCACACTGGACTTCGCCAACCCGGAACGAATAATCTATCAATATAAGATTAAGGAATTGGAAACGAACTGGCTGAATACCAGTCCGGGAATGAACCGGGTAAGTTATGCCAACCTGTCTCCCGGCACGTACACGCTGATGGTGAGAGCCAAAGACAATAAAAGCACGTCCGATATACGCACCGTAGAAATAGTGGTCACTCCGCCCTGGTATAACACCTGGTGGGCGAAAGTATTATGGAGTTGCCTGCTTGTATTGGTTCTCTATGCCCTTACCATGTATGTCATATCCCGTATCCACCGCCGCCAGGAAATAATGAAGCAACGGCACCAGGAGCAAATCAATGAAGCCAAACTCCAATTCTTCATCAATATATCGCACGAGATACGCACTCCGATGACCTTAATCATCAGCCCTCTGGAGAAGCTGATAGCCGAACATTCCGAAAAGCAACAAGCATATCTTATGATTTACCGGAATGCACAACGTATTCTCCGCCTTATCAACCAGCTCATGGATATACGGAAACTGGACAAAGGACAGATGCATCTGAAATTCCGTGAGACGGATATGGTAGGATTTATCGAAGACCTGATGCAGACCTTCAATTATCAGGCTCAAAAGAAGAATATCACGTTCACTTTCGACAAAGAACTTCAAGATGCGGATTCGCTCAAAGTATGGATTGATCTGAACAACTTCGACAAGGTCTTGATGAACGTGTTATCCAACGCTTTCAAATATACGAGGGATGGCGGAAACATTCATATCCTGCTGAAAACCGGTCATAACAGCACCTACCGGGGTGCGTTGAAAGATTATTTTGAAATCAGCGTGACGGACAACGGAATAGGTATCGACAAGGACAAGATCAAGCAAATCTTCGAGCGTTTCTATCAGATTAATAATGATATGACGCAATCCAATTTCGGTACGGGAATCGGTTTGCATCTGGCGCGTTCGCTTGTGAAACTGCATCATGGCCTCATCATGGCGGAAAACCGGGACGACGAACAGGGAACACGCTTCATTATCCGCCTGCCTCTGGGAAGCGACCATCTGAAAACCGATGAACTGGAGAACCCGGATGAAGCAGGAAACGACTTGCTTATGTCCCAACTTTCCAAAGACACACTGTACGAAACGGAAGATGAATACGCAACGGCGGACGATGCCAAGAAGCCTAAGTCCAAAACGCGTTATCGCGTACTGATTATAGAGGATGACGACGAAATACGCCAGTATATGCGGAACGAACTGAGTACGGACTTCCGTATCAGCGAATGTACAAACGGACGGGAAGGACTGGAAAACATCCTAAAGGAAAAGCCGGACTTGGTAATCAGTGATATTATGATGCCGGAAATGGATGGAATCACTCTTTGCCGCAAGGTGAAACAGAATATCAACGTCAATCATATACCGGTTATATTATTAACCGCCAAATCGAAAGCGGAAGACCGGATAGAAGGACTGGAAACCGGCGCGGACGCTTACATCGTAAAACCGTTCAATACGGAACTGCTGCGAACCACCGCGAGCAACCTGATAAGCAACCGGGAAAGGTTGCGCGGACAACTTATCGGCGAACAGCAGGTGGAAGAGAAGATTGTAAAAATTGAAATGAAGTCGAACGACGAGATATTGATGGGCAAAGTGATGAAGACCATCAATGAACATCTCACCGACCCTGCCCTCAACGTGGAAATGCTGGCAGCCAATGTCGGCATGAGCCGCGTACATATGCACAGGAAGCTGAAAGAACTGACCAACCAGTCGGCACGGGATTTCATCCGTAATATCCGGCTAAAGCAGGCGGCTACCTTACTGCGGGAGAAAAACCTGACTATCTCGGAAGTCGCATACGCCACCGGGTTCTCCAATCTGTCGCATTTCTCCAATTCCTTCCGGGAATTCTACGGCATCTCGCCGACTGAATACAAGGAACAACCGGACGTTCCGCAGGAGTAGCAAGGCTTACTTATACATAATCAGCGCAGACTGACCGGGAACAATCACTTCCGGCCCGGTTTGCGTACCCAGTCCGCGAACGTCTATCACGCCGTCTTTGCACACGACTGTGTATTTGCCGGCAGGCACTTCAAGACGGGCAGGTGTAGTACGGGAGTTATAGGCTACGACAATATCGCCCCAACGATCCCCGTTCGCGTGGTCTTTCAGGCGGAACGCAATCAGATTCTTGCCCTCTACGGGAAGAAATTCCAAATGCTTCCGAACCTTGTCCGCATCTCCCATACGGAAGGCAGGATGGGATTTACGAAGGTCAATCAGCCGTTTGTAATACATGAAAACGTCTCCATTCGTTGTCTTGCGTCTCCAGTCAATGGCGTTGACTGCATCCGGGCTTTTATAACTGTTGTCCACTCCCTGTTTGTCACGCATCACTTCCTCGCCGGCATAGATAAACGGGATACCTTGCGAAGTAAAGACTACCGTCTGCGCCAATTTATCAAGACGGACAAGCTGTTCGGGAGTAATCCCCGGCATACTCGCTTTCAAGCGGTCTGTCAGGCATAACCCATCGTGGCAGGAGACGTAGCTAATCATTTGAACAGGCTGTTCCGCCCACGGCTGCTGACTGTAATTCACTGAATCATAACGTACCTGCGGGTGCTCTACGGCTCCGACAATACCGAACTTAACGCTATTTTCTCCCCCCGGAACGCCGGCAAGAAAAGCTCCTTTGGTCTTCTCCCAAACCGACCCGCAGAGTCCGTCACGCAGTTCGTCGGAGAAAACAGCTATTCCGGGCATTTGCGCAACATTTCCTTTCATTGCCAGTGAATCAGCAGGATATTGGGGTGCTTCGGCTGCCCAACCTTCCCCATAGATACAGATAGTAGGGTCTACCTCATTCACCGCTTTGCGGATTTCGTTCATTGTCTCAATGTCATGGACTCCCATCAGGTCAAAGCGGAAACCATCAATATGATATTCCTTCATCCAGTAGAGAACGGATTCTATCATAAACTTACGCATCATGGGTCGCTCGCTTGCCGTCTCATTGCCGCATCCCGAACCGTTCGCCAACGTGCCGTCTTCTTTCTGGCGGTAAAAATAACCGGGAATGGTACGTTCGAAGTTGCTCTCCGCCGTATTAAAAGTATGATTGTAGACTACGTCCATTATCACCCGGATACCGGCTTTGTGCAAGGCCTGCACCATTTGCTTGAATTCTTTCACACGGGTGGCAGGCTGATAAGGGTCTGTTGCGTACGAGCCGTCCGGAACATTGTAGTTCAGCGGATCGTATCCCCAGTTATACTGGTTTTCGTCCAGTTTTGTTTCGTCTACGGAAGCATAATCATAGGAAGGAAGGAGATGCACGTGCGTCACGCCTAACTCAATCAGATGGTCGATGCCGGTCAGCAGCTTATCCGAATTCATCGTGCCGTGTTCGGTCAGTGCGAGGTATTTTCCTTTGTTCTTTATTCCCGAAGTAGAATCGACGGAAAAGTCACGATGGTGCATTTCGTAGATAATCATATCGGCAGGAGATTTCAACGGCGGACGCTGGTCGCTCTCCCACCCTTCGGGGTTCGTCGTTTTCCAGTCAATGATAGCGGCACGTTTTCCGTTCACTCCGACGGCACGGGCATTGATGCCCGGTGTGTCTCCCTGCCATTTATCGTTGATTTTCACGTTGAAGGCATAGAATTTATCGAGCAAATCCTTGTTCACTACGGTCGTCCAGGTTCCGTTTTCACCAGGTTCCATCTTTACTGTTTCGTAGGCATGACCGCCTTCGCCTTCATCATAAAGCATCAGGCGTACTTCTTCGGCTGTCGGCGACCAAAGAGTGAACTTGGTTGCTTCCGGCGCATATTCCATTTCGATAAGACTTCCCGGGCGAACCGGATATAGCTCGAAGGAAGCATATTCCTTTTTCGCGGAAGAACAACTCATCACTGTTGCCACTGTAGTCACCCCTAATATTGCTGAATAATTAATTCCCATCTTATACTCTCCTGTTCCTGTGATAACGATTTTCGTTTGATGATTATCTTCTATAATCCATTAGTTCACTTTACCTTATTAAGTTCACTTTACCTTATCCGGATTCTTCGCTATAAAATCCTTCCAACTGCTATATCCTTTCTCTACGGCAGGACGTCCCATTTGCAGAAAATGGCAGTAGGCAGCAGCGAGACCATCCGTTGCATCCATGAAGACAGGCATGTCCTCTTTCGAGAGACGAAGCATCCGCTGTAACATATCCGCCACCTGCTCTTTCGACGCTTGTCCGTTTCCGGTAATAGCCATCTTTATTTTCAAAGGGGCGTATTCGGTGATAGGGATGTCACGGCTCAATGCTGCCGCCATCGCTACCCCCTGCGCACGTCCCAGCTTCAACATAGACTGGACATTCTTACCGAAAAAAGGAGCTTCAATAGCCAGTTCGTCAGGCAGATAACTTTCTATAATGCCCAATACCCGTTCGTGGATATGGCGCAGTTTCAAGTAGTGATTGGCAAACTTGCGCAAGTCGATAATCCCCATAGCAATCATTTCCGGTTTGGTTCCTTTTATTCTTAGAACTCCATATCCCATGATTGTCGTACCGGGGTCAATTCCCAGAATTATCTTTTCCTTTACCGGCTGAATCACTCTATTATCTCCATTAATGTCGGAAATCCGATTACCTTGTCTTTAAATATTTTTGCCAGTTCGTCATTCAAACGCGTCCCCTGTTCCAGATGCCAACGATGCAACAATCCGCTGCTCTCTACTTCCCACTGCAAAGAATAGGAAGTTCCATCTTCCCGATGACTCAGGATCCGGCAAATGCGCGGCGTTTTCAGCGTTCCGTGTTTTTGTACTTCGGGGATATAGGACTCTTTTAACCAAATCAAAAAATTATCGTGGATGGCATCATCCACCTGAAAAGTAGTATTATAAATCAGCATATCTTTTTTTTCAAACGATTATTTACCGCAAACATAGCAATTATTTCAGAATATTGCATTATATTTGCGGCAACAAAAAAGGATTCGTTTGCAAACGTTATCATATAAGGTTGAAAAGGGGGGTTAGCTCATCTGGCTAGAGCGCGACACTGGCAGTGTCGAGGTGATCGGTTCGAGTCCGATACTCTCCAC
>PPYF01129372.1_pt1 | contig 51556 bp, 48 predicted proteins | sample 1559871 | NCBI WGS metagenome assembly PPYF01 (sample SAMN08240021, study PRJNA423297) | Human gut metagenome, whole genome shotgun sequencing project.
ATACCGCATGGCCCATCCCATAAATCAAGCCCGCCCCGTCAAACGCCTCCTTGTGCAAAATACGCGTTAAATAGATACTAATTTCTTCATCATCGTTCCAATCCCGGACATTTTCTTTGATATCGTCAAACATCTGCACCACTTTGATATTGGCCCCTCCATGCTTCGGTCCTTTGAGGGAACCCAGCGCAGCGGCAATCGCAGAATAGGTATCGGTTCCAGAAGAAGAGACAACGCGTGTGGTAAACGTAGAATTGTTTCCGCCGCCATGTTCCGCATGCAGAACAAGCGCCGTATCCAGGATACGGGCCTCCAGCGGGGTATAACTGCTGTCCAGACGCAGCATATGCAAAATATTCTCCGCCGCGGATAAGTCTTTCCGAGGTTCGTGGATAAAGAAGCTATTGCCATCATTCAAATAATAATCGTATGTCTGAAAACCATAGACGGCCAGCAAAGGGAACATGGCAATCAGTTGAATGCACTGCCGCAGGACATTGGGAATGCTGGTATCGTTTGGCGTCAAATCATAGGAATACAACGTAAGAACGCTCCTAGCCAGCATGTTCATCATGTCCTCGCTGGGCGCCTTCATAATAATATCCCGGACAAAGGAACCGGGCAGACTCCGGTAACTGGCAAGAATTTCGTCAAAATGCTGTAATTCCGAGGTGTTGGGCAGTTCGCCGAACAGAAGAAGATACGTGGTTTCCTCGAAACCGAATCTCTGGTCACGGATGAACCCTTCCACAAGAGATTCCACGTCGATTCCCCGGTAGAACAGCTTCCCTTCGCAGGGAATTTCTTCACCATCCACGGTCAGCATGGATTGAATTTCCGATATTTCCGTCAAGCCGGTCAAAACACCTTTTCCATTGATATCCCGCAAGCCACGATTCACTTTATACTTGGTATACAAAGCACTGTCAATGGTACTATTTCCGGTACATTTTTCTGCAAGACGCAGGATATCCGGGGTAATCTCAGAATAGTTCCGCTTCGCCATAATAATACACTCTCCTTCTCTTCTGTGATTTTGTTGTAAGACAAGACAAACGTTTCAAAATCTGCTTAAAAGAAAGAAAAAACAACAATCCGCCGTCGGGGAACCATGTTCTCACCCACGTCAGACAGCCTTGTTTTTCTGATTTAACATGAGATTCTGCTTTCGAAACGCCCCTGCCGCTATGTAGAAAATAGAATTTCTAGTTAATTGTATCACATTCCGAGAAAAAACACAAAACAAATTATGACCACCCGTCAACGACGGCCATCCTACCGGTAACAGCCTATAATTTATCCTTGCAGCTGGAAAACACCAACTTTGCGGTACTCAGCCGGCGATAATCGCACTCTCCGTCTGACGCAAACAGATCCTGGTGCAAAAAGTAGGCCATCGCGCCGCATCCTTTCCCGCACTTATCCCGATTGATACACCGCTCGCAGCCATAATCCAACTGAATCCGCGCCGCCAACTTATCTCGCAGGTCCCGCATCTGCTCTTCTATTTCCTCTGTGGAGAAAGAATAGACCGAACCAATCTTGAAGTGGGAATCATACAGCCCCTGGCACGGCAGGATATCGCCATTTGCCTTGATGCAGAAATTCACAGGCTCCGATTCATCCGCCAACGGGCAACGCGTGGTAGGGTGGGGAACCTGCATGTACTCCTCTACGCTATATTGTTTCTTCCACTTTTCAATCTTCTCCGCAACAGCGATCTTCTGGTAAACCGATAGATTCAGCTCGGACCAATTCGTGGAAGCATTACCCTGTTTGATGGGATACGAAAACGCGGGAACACCTCCCAGCTCCCGGACAAACAAGAAAAATTCTTCCACCTGGTGCGCATTGAAAGGGGTTACCACCATCTTACAGACCGGCGGATTGATGGGCTTCAGCGATTTCAAATTGGCAATCGTCTTCGCCCAGTTACCCGAACCGCGCATTTGAGAATGGGCCTCCTCATCCATGCCGTCAACACTGAACTGAACATAAAAACGCTTATCCCGCTCCAACAAATCGTACAGGAAATCATCACGGCAAACTCCATTTGTGATAAAGAGGAAACGGAACGCCGTCAGACGTTCCGTCATCTCCAAAATATCATGGAATCTACTATGCAGCAAGGGTTCTCCACCGGAGAAATGTGCAAAATCGACTTGGTAACGATCGTGCAGCAAAGTCAAGAAAGCTTCCAGTGTTTCCGGTGATAACTCCTCCGTCTCCCGGTTCAAGCCAGATGAGTTGTAGCAATCCCGGCAATTCAAATTACACCGGTTGGTAATTTCAATATATGGATCTCCAATTTTCACATCAATCACTATACCTTTTCAATAGTTGTGCTGCATAATTGAATCTTCTTGGGTTCAATTTGTAATACGTCCGTTTGCCCTCAATTCGTTTGTCCACGAATCCCGCTTCGGAAATGATTTCCATATGGTGGGTAAGAGAAGACATCGGAACATCCAGTTTCTTGCTGATTTCACCATTATAGCATTCTTTTCCATGCAGTATATCAATAATTTGGGTTCTGGTAGGATCCGTAAATGCTTTGAATACATTGGTGTAACATTCCAGATCGGTATCCGTCTCCGGCAAAGGAAGCGCATCGCACTGATAGCCAAAAAACACATTCGCAATTCTTCCATTGTGAATGCAATTTACGGAGAAAGGATTGAACAGAGTCGACATAATACGAATCTCGCTAAAGTTTTCTTCCTTTAATATATCCATCACCGTATCATCCACGCTGAACAACTGGCGAATCTCATTGGTTTTCACGAAATTCTCTACTTTTTCGCCCCATTCCTGGCGGACGGATTTCAAGAATTGATATTCCATCAGCAGCTCGCCAAATACATCACGGATCAAAGAAAGCAGAGTGGAAACAGCGGCCTCCGGCGCCTTCAGCAAGCTAACCAGTTCCCATTTGTGTTCTGCAGGCAGATGGATGCCATTCAGAAAATCAGTCAGCATCCGGGAATCCGCACCGACGATCGCTTCATAGAAGGTCACATCGAAATCATTATTGGCATCGTAAAAAGCCAACGTATCAAAAGCGATTTGCCGAGGAGATTTCTTTGCTATTTTCTCCAGCAGTTCATCCAACGTACTCGAATCCAACAGATCTTGCTTAAATACTTCGGCAAAAAGGTTCTCATCGTTCTCCTGCGGGAAAAAAAAGACTTGCGCACCCCGATTATGGTTAGAAATATAAGAGCAAATTCGACCATATGCAGCAGCAATCCGTTCATCCACTTTAAAGTCGTAAATAGAATAGGCGTCATTTAAATTTTTTGAAACCATTGACGTACCAAGTACAGAAAAAATGTCAAACAAAAGTCCCTTATCATAATCATAAATAAATTTTGCATCCGTCATTCCCAAAAACCTCCCAACGTTTTCTTTATTATAAAATACTTTCAAATAATTGTCAAATATTTTTTTGTTTTAGTTTCTTAACTTTTGAAACCAGACTCGATTCGTATAGCGCTCGAAAATCCTTTCTCAAAAAATATTATATAATCACTTGCTTCTTGGTCAAAAATAATGCAAGAAGCATAAAAACTTCTAAAACAGAACTTATCAAGCCGTTTATCTATATTAGGCAAGCGAAATTGTGCAGAAAACAGAACATTTTCTTCTCTCGATAGTTCGAAATTTTTTGAATCCTTTTGTTGCTTCCCTTTTTCTTTCTTGACCAGCTCCAACACAGAGCAGTGATCTTTGATGCGATAGAAGCCGCCGGTATACTTTCCATCCCGGCACCAAAATAACCAACGGTATTCTTTGCAGGCCCGGCGGCCATCCGGATTGAGGAAACAAAAAGCAAATACATGTTCTCCTTTTTGCGGCCAATCAGCCGGCACCCCAAAAGAAACCCACAGGCCATCCTTCTCCATCTTCACGCGGGCCAGGCACCCCAAGGTCTTTTCCTCCGTCGTTACCCGTATGACCGCGTTCTCTCCGGTAGACAACGACATTACCTGCTGCATAGCCGGATTATCTGGTCCATAATACCACAAACGCAAATCTCGGAAACAAAAATTCTTATGCTGCTGATACAGCGCCGAACCGTTTGTTTTCATTTTCAGCGGGTCAAACAAGCATTTTCGAACCGGTGTCACCAGGCGCAGACGGTTTCGCAAACCAAAACCGGGGACAGCATCACATAGCTGTTGTAGTAGGCTGTCAAAACGATCCGTATGGAACAAATCCGCTGCATTGGACAACGCAAAAAAGGTAAAAAAAGAGCAGCAGTACCGGATCGCCCTCCGGATTAGTTCCGTCTCTTGTATTTTATCCCGTTGCCGGGAATAAAAACATAGAATATCCACATAATTCCGCAGCTTCAGCCGCAAAAACATGGTCGGCTCTTCATCGTACGAGGTGGTGGCACAGCCATAGTCATCCGCGCTGACTGAAGTAAGAAGACATAAAAAAGAATCGGTAACATTCAGAACAGAAAGGAAGGTTCCTTCTACCTTCATTCTCTCACACCTGGATAGCAATTCTCCCGTAAACTTTTCCTCCAGAACCTGGGCCGTGTGCAGTTCTATGCCGTTTCCTTCTTCCGGAATGACATACGGATAAAAATGCGTTGGATAATAGACAGGCGGAGTCTCACTCTCAAAACATTCCATCCGCGCACAGTCATGGTTCCGGTATCCCATCTCATACAGAAGAGTATGAACCCGCTGAGCATCCTCCGGCAAGATCAAAAAGTCCACGTCGGAAGAATCCCGAGAAAAAAGATTTCCGTAGGCCGCCATAGAAAGAGGAATACCTTTGATTACCGCGTAAGGAATGCCCTCCTCCTCCAGACGGGCGGAAACACGAAAACACTGTTTCAACAGGTTCAACGTACCTGCCCGTTTTTGTGCTTTCAGCAACATCAGCATCTTGGTCCAACGCCCCGCGCAACCGATTACGTAGGGATACCCTAACGTTAGGAACTGGTGCTGTACCATCATTTTTACATGTTCCCTGGTGAAATTGTTCGTAAACATTTTTGTCCTATCAGGGGGAACTTCCTCGGTCAGCATTCGGGCAAGACGAAACAAATCCTCTTCAATGGCGCAAGCAAACGCTTTGTCTTTCGCCGGAATCATAGTCAGCATCACACGCCGATAGCGGCATCCGATTGCCTTCCTATAATTATGTTCCCGCTCCCAAATGCGATTCATCCCCCGGGAAAGACATGCCAGGAGCTTTCCCTCCCAGCTGCCGGCGCCGATCGATTGATGCTTTCCATTCCGATTGGTGATCAAGTGGACTCTTCCCAAACAAAAGGAATCTTCTATCCGCTCTGTTGCAACCGCATTATCTCCTTTCGTAAAAAAACAAGTGCCGTTCTTCCGTACCACCCGATGTACCAAAAGACGTGCATCCTGCGAAATAACCACAACAATATCCCCTACCCGGCAATTCGGACAAGCTTTCACATGGATAAAATCACCCGGATTGATCACGGGGGACATGCTGTATCCGCCCACCACCAAAGTATTATTATCTTGTTTCAATTTCCATTGTGTTAGCGTACGCATTAATTTTCGCTGATCCAATTTGTGTTTAACCGTCCTTTCCGATTTGCATTCTGGCATATTCCATATCCCGGTAAGCCAACTCATACGCTCCCGGCTGTAAAATGGTTAACAAAAAACCGTAATGTTCCCGGCTAGGCTCCCGATAAAAAAATTGGCTTTTCAACAGCCGCAGAAACGCTTCCGGTTTGGCCAAAGGACAGAGCCGTTCCGGTTCCCCCCGGAAATCCGTCAAGCGCCGAAGAAAATAAACGCCGCCGAGCGGATAGCAATGTTTTGCCGGAGAAGGGAACAGCATTACTTCCCGATAGAAATCTCCGGAATCGATGATTTCTGTCGAATGAAGAAACGGAAGACGCGCACGCAAAATATCGGCGCCGCCTTGCCGTAATTGAAGTGGCCTCGGAAACGGGATCAAAGAGGAATCCAGCAAAGAAAACAGAGCAACATCATCCGAAAGATATCGGAATCCGGAATGGCACAAATAAGCGGTCAGCGTAGATTTCCCTGCACCGGTTTTTCCTGCCAGCAAGTAGGCCTTTCCGTTTTTTTCTACCACCCCGCAATGAAGGGCAAAGTATGCATCCTCCAAATACGAGGCTTCATAAATAATATTTTCTATTTCCTGCAATGCTTGGCCGGCTTCGACTCTTTTTTCCCGCCGTTTTTCACCTGGCCGGCCATATACCAAAATCGAATTTTTTTCCACAAAATCAAGCTGTAAAACCGCCGCCGCTCGAGGTGATGAGGTCAAAAAGGGGCGGTAGGCGCATATCAGAGTCCTCCAAAGCGCCTCCTGATCCGTGGCAACACAGAAATCAGGGAGAAATCCCTCCCTATGTATCACAACAGAATACATCCGTTTCAAATACAAAGAAGGATGTCCTTCTCTAGAAGCAGTTCCACAAACGCAGCAACATCATTTTGGATGACATCTTTTTCCTCATCGTATTTCGCCGCCAGGATACCGATCACCTTGTCAAAATCAGATTCCATTTTAAAGGCGTCCAAAACATCCTGCGCCACATCATCCATGACGTGTGTATTACCACTAATTACGTCAAAATATACTGTTCCTTCTCCTTCACCCAACGACATTTCCTGCATATTTTCGTTCAACCTGTACTGCATCATCAAACCTCCTATCAAATCCATCTTATTTTTACAAAAAAGCTGTTTTTATTCCAGCAATGTAAGCACATTGTTCAAAAAGATTTTATCATGAATTAGGAAGGGAAGCAACTGCATTTTTTTGACGAAATTTGTAAAGTGTATTTTTGTAAGTTATGCAAATACTACATGCATACAACTGATGAAAGGAGATGTTGGAATGTTATCTGCAAAACAAAAAGCGCTTCGATGCGGCATTCTGTTTATCATGGTTATCGCCGTAACCGCGTCGGTTCTGATTGCCGGCACAGCCGGTCGGCAAAACAACATACCCGTTCTCTCCAAACGTGGGTCTACCGGCGAGGAAGTACGTCAAATACAAACACGTCTTAAGAACTGGGGATACTATACGGGTTCCGTGGACGGCATTTATGGAAAGCAAACGGAAGACGCTGTGAAGTACTTTCAACGGACGAACGGATTAGCGGTGGATGGCATCGCAGGAGCAAAAACCCTGGCAGCACTTGGAATTGCTTCCACTTCTTCCTCCGGCAGCGGTGCTTCCTCCAATTCCGCCAACGTAGATTTGTTGGCCAGGGTAATCTACGGAGAAGCCCGTGGCGAACCGTACGCCGGCCAGGTTGCCATCGCGGCGGTGATCCTCAATCGTGTCAAAGACAGCCGGTTCCCCAAAACGGTCGCTGGCGTCGTGTACCAAGCGGGAGCATTTGACGCCGTAGCGGATGGACAGGTCAACCTGACACCAAATGCAACCGCCTATCAGGCTGCCCGGGATGCATTGAACGGTTGGGATCCCACGTATGGCTGCATCTATTATTACAATCCCGTTACCGCCACAAACCGCTGGATCAAAACCCTGCCCATCACGGTTACCATCGGAAAGCATGTATTTTCAAAAGGAAAATAACTTATTTTGTCCGGATAAACCGGCGTATGTACTGCGCATCGCAGCGCCAGCCGGCGGTCTCCAGATTTCCAGACCCATCCAGTGAAATCCAGAATCCGCCATACTCTCCCGTAGCATTTTGCAAAATATAATTCTCGCTGGCGGGAGTGGTACCTTCTGCGATCAGATAGAGTCTTTCGCCGGAATCCGGATTGACACACAGATCCACCACAATGACTGCGTGACCATACCGTGTATTCTGCTGTGCGGCCGTGATCACGAACATATCACCAATGGAAAGTTGTTCCGCCGAAACCGCTGCCGTTTCCTGCTGCAAGGAAGCGGTATTGGCATATTCGTATATTTTATCCAGATAACGCAGAAAAGTCTCATAAGAAGTGTCACCGCTTTGTCCCCCGGTAGTCCAGACAGCCTGGCCATCCACAAGCTGTACGCGCTTTCCGGCAATCCAAGAAGCGTAATCACAGTAAAAACCACTGGCAAAATGAAACCCGATGTGGTCCCACTCCTGCTTTTCGTACAAATACTCGGCCCAAAGCCGAATACAGGAGTCCGCGCATTGCTGTAAGTCCGCCGCGGGAATCGTCTGGTCAAACACACCGGCCTTAGCCGCATTGCGGTTGATCCTTCCGTTCCAATAACGGGGCGATTTGCCATAGGGCTTCAGCGGTAAATTCTGGAGATATTCCGCAAAGCTCCCCTCCTCCGGCGACACCCGGACATATCCATCCGGTACCAAAAAACGTTCCCGGATCGTCAAACCATGACGGTCAATGGCACCATCGTACCGGTGCAGGTCATATGCACGCCAGCACAATACGCACACAACAGCAATCAGGACTCCCGCAGCACCAATCAACAGCCAACCTTTTTTACCAAGTCTTTTCATGGGAATCACCCTGTCCTTGCTGTGTCTCTTACCAGCAAAAAATTGTCTTCACCGGAATTGTCTCAAAACAGAACAAAACGGAAATGGGAAAACGCGCCGATCTTCTTATGAGAAGCGTCTCAGATACGTGGCAGGACAGGACCAAGTTCCTTCCACAGTGGTTCCGTCAGTCTTTTCAATAAGGGAAGAAATAGTAAACATACCATTCTCGTCCAGCCGATGCCATGCGACCAGATTGGGATCATCGCTTTGCAAAAGATAGGTTTCCGTGGCTGGTGTGCTCCCCTGGGCCATCAGAAAGAGTTTCTCTCCCGTGGTTTTGTTCACAGCCATATCCACAATGAACACGACATGCCCATATCGGGCATCGGCTCCGTTGATCTGCCGGTTCTGGGATGCGGTCAGAATAAACATGTCTCCTACGGAAATATCGGACAGGCTCACCTTGGTCAACTGATTCTGAAGAGAATCCGTATTGGCATACGTAAAAATCCAAGTCAGGTAGGCCTGGAAAGACTCATAGGAATAGTCCGTTTCCTCCTTATAATCGTACCACGAAAAACGATTGTCTTTTAGTTTGATCCGTTTTCCGGAAGCCCAAGTAGCATAGTCACAATGGAATACCGGTGTGGTATAAAAATCAAAAGAAATTTTATCATAGGCCTGACGGGCGTACTGATACTCCGCATACAGCCTCATACACGCGTCCGCGCACTGCTGAATGTCCCGGTCTGCTATTTTTTGAGAAAAAACGCCGATTTTATCCGCCTTAGTATTCTCCGTACCATCGTACAAGAACGATGGCAGCCCATACTCTTTCAATTTATAGTTTCTCAAATAATTACCATAACTATCCTCTGCCAGCTCCACACGCTCATACCCCTCCGGTACCCGAAATCGTGTGGCCACGGTATCTCCGGATTCGTTCAAAATGGACGGAGGCTGTTCGGTGACAGATGGAGTCTGTCCTGGATTGACGGTAGGCGTTCCCGAATTCAGTGTCGGGTCGTCCGCTCCCCCCCAGGGCCAGCCATACCGCATAATCAGCAATGCCGCAATTAAGGCAACAATAGCAACGACCTCAATCACAACGGTTATAACGAACTTTTTACTTTTATGACCTCTGCCCATTTGATACATGACAACGCTCCTCTCTATTGATCACCGGATTCCCATTTTCCATCCACGAAGCGGCCGCCGCCAGGCTGCTGTAACTCTTCCGCCGGCTTTACCGGCCCAGCGTCGGAGGGTTGAGATTTGTCCGCCAACGGATTTTCAATTAAATATTTTTTAAAAACCGGATATACGTAAAAAGTCTGTAGAAAACCACAAAAGACAGGAGTTAGCAGCACGTATAGAAACAAAGTCACATAATAAGCAAACACACCGGGAATCAGAAAAATAGGAAGTCCAATGAGCACCACTTGGAGCAGCACAATCAGCAAATTCGGAATCCACTTAATCAGCGCAAAGATCATGGCGTTCTTGTACAGCTGCTTGAATGTTACGCGGAATGTCACCATCATCGGATAGAGATAGAGATTCATCATCAGCAGCATAAAAAAGGCAAAGAACAAAATCAGACTGATAACAAACAGGATGCCGGTGGAGACCCCCGTAAAGGCGCCGGACGTGTTCACACTGATGGCCAGATAAACGGCAAAGTCAATCATCAACACAAAACCGGCCAAAGCATTGATCAGACAAACCTGAATGCTCAGCTTCTTGTTGCTTCTGGCTTTTGTGGAGAAGTCCGTCCACAAAAAGACAGGCTCTTCTTTCACGTAACTTTTTAAAATGTAGGCAAAGCCAGCCCGGAAAGGGCCGATTGCAAAAATCGGCATACTCGTGAAGAAAACAACAAAAAAAGTAAGGCAGCGGAATAGAAAATCCTGCAGCACATCCTGGCCTTCTAAGAAAGCCAACAGCGTGGTGCCTTCTCCACCCATAGCGTGATACAGAGAAACCGCCACATAAAAGATACATCCTACCAAAAAAATCGCCACGAGATTAAACGCGGTATAGAGCAGATTGGCGCCCATCATCTTATAACGTTTTCGCCAGACAAGCTCCCAAAAGCGAAAAAAAGCACGCTTAGGAGGCACATCTTTCTCCACGCCTCTTCCCTCTTTTGTAAAACGCACCATATTAAAAAACTTCATAATTCCCTATACCCCTCTACCAGCCCGCCTCGTTCGCTCCGGGTTGTTTGTCCCATCCGAGACCATTCTGGCATCCGAAACGTCTATACCAAGATAAGATACCATGTTATAAAATGCGCCGTCTCCGCACCCGACGTCGTTGGAACACGTCTCTCCGTTCCAACGAAGCATTTTGCTAAGGACACGGAAGAACGCTTCCGTGTCTATTATACCACGAAAACATCAATGTGACAAACAAAAACGAGATCTTCCCGAAACAATTCGACAAAAAAACGCCATCGAAGACGGCAGACGGAATTTCTTGCAACTTCCTGTCCTACCCGGTATAATAAAATATTGTCCCGGGGAATCTTACCGGGGAAAGAGGAGGCGCTGCTATGCCATATGACGGAATCGTTGCCGCTGCCGTGGTCTGGGAATTATCCGGACTGTTGGCAAACGGACGAATTGAAAAAATATATCAAACGGAACTGGATGAAATCATTCTGGGCTGTCATGCGGGAGGCGAACGGTACCGTCTGCTGCTCAGTGCAAGTCCTGCCAATCCCAGGATTCACCTGACCCATTCCAAAAAAGAGAATCCTCTAGCCGCTTTTCCTTTTTGCATGGTTCTCCGAAAGCACATTCAGGGAGGACGGATTGTTGCTATCCGGCAAAACGGATACGACCGGGTGATTACCTTAGAAATCGAAGCAAGAAACGAAATGGGTGACCTCGTCACAAAGTATTTGATTGCCGAAATTATGGGAAAGCACAGCAATCTCATTCTGACCGGCCCCACCGGTGTCATTTATGATGCCATCAAACACGTGGATAATGATATCAGTCGTTTCCGGGAAGTCATGCCGGCCAGAATGTATCAGGTTCCGCCGGCCCAGAATAAAAAAAACCCGGATCAGTTGGATCTAATTGGAAGAGAACTGGCGGCCGGCACCGTGCCGGAGGAGCAAAGCGGTCTATCCGCCGGCAAATTTTTGCTGCAGGCGGTCAGCGGGTTCAGCCCTTATCTATGCCAAGCAATTTGTGATAAGGCCGGAGTAGAAGCCAACGCTGCGATTGCACAACTCAGCCAATTGGAACGTCAGCGTCTGCGAGATATTTTGCTGCAGGTCCGCCAGGCTATCTTGTCCCATCGATACGAGCCCTTTCTAGATGGAGAACGGAAAGATTATCACTGCTTGGGAATCGCGCAAAGAGGAACGGGCAAACAATACAATACCGTCAACGGTATGTTGGACGAATTTTACACCGGTCGGGACGCACAGGACCGACTGCAGCAAAAAAAAGCCAGTCTCACGAAAAACATCCATCTTGCATTGGAACGCTGCGGCAGAAAACTGGCCATTCAAGAAGAAACACTCCGGGAATGCGCCGCCTGCGAAACTTACCGGCTGCAGGGAGAATTGCTCACCGCGAATTTATATCAGCTTCGGGAAGGGATGTCGGAAGCGGTGGTGGAAGACTACACACAGGATCCGCCCCAGCCGGTTACCATTCCCCTGGACAAAAATCTGACGCCAGCGAAGAACGCTCAATTGCTTTTTAAAAAATATCACAAAGCCAAAAGCGCGTACGATAACGCTACAATCCAGAAAAACGCCTATCTGGAAGAACGGCGCTACTTGGAAAACGTAGCAGCGCTTTTGCAAAACTGCACAGGGGATTTGGAAATACAGGAAATCCGTCAGGAATTATCGGAAGAAGGCTATCTAAAATTCGGAGGAACCACTTCCGCAAAGCACAGCAAACGAAAAAAAGGAAAAACATCCGGCAATGCTCCCGTTTCCCCGCCAATGAAATTCCAGTCCGCCGACGGTTATGAAATTCTGGTGGGAAAAAACAACAAGCAAAACGATCAGCTGACTTTACGAACCGCCAGCGCCGGGGATCTTTGGTTTCATGTAAAAAACGCACCTGGTTCTCATGTGATCCTTCGTACCGTTTCCCAGGGCGGCACCCCCACCGATTTGGCCATTCAGGAAGCAGCGGTACTCGCCGCAACTTACAGCAGCGCCAAACGTTCTGCCAAAGTAGCGGTAGATTATACCAAAGTCAAGCATGTAAAAAAAGCCTCCGGCGCCAAACCGGGAATGGTCTATTACACAGATTACCGCACCATCCTGGTACAACCCCGGGAACTATAACGGTCACCCGGCAGTCACGAAAGTCAAGTCTGTTTCAGAAGGGAAATCATACTTTTTTTATCTGCGGCTCCAAACACGGCGGAGCCCGCTACGAGTACCGTTGCGCCGGCGCCGATCGCGATCGGCGCAGTCACCCCGTCGATCCCGCCATCCACTTCAATCCATTTCTCAGGAAATCCACGTTCTATGCATAGACTTCTCAAGCATCGAATCTTTTCGGTCACCGAAGAAATATACGATTGGCCGCCGAACCCAGGATTGACCGACATCAGCAAAACCATGTCCACATCGGCTAGCATGGGCTCCACCAAACAAATAGGAGTGGCAGGATTGAGCGCTACGCCCGCACGGATTCCCCGTTTGTGGATCGATTGAATGGTGCGGTGCAGATGGGTACAAGCCTCTACATGGACAGTCAGCAAATCCGCGCCCGCGTCGCAAAACGAATCGATATACTGATCCGGATGCTCGATCATCAAATGGACATCAAAAGGCAGGGCGGATACGTTTCGAATAGATCGGACCACAGGTAATCCCAAAGACAGATTGGGTACAAAGTGACCATCCATCACATCAATGTGAATCAAATCCGCGCCGGCCTCCTCAATTTCTCTGACCTGCTCACCCAGTTTCGCAAAATCCGCCGATAAAATAGACGGAGCAACCTGTACCATAACGCACCTCCAGCATTACCGATATTTGTTTTTTTCTTTCTCCTTCAGTTCCCGGTAAAGCGCCTGATACCGGTCATACCGACCAGGATCAAGCCCGCCGGTCTCTGCCAGCTCCATTACGGCGCATCCCGGTTCTCCCGTATGGCTGCAATCCGGAAAACGGCATGATTTTTTCCTGCCTGCAATTTCCGGATACAGAAGAGGTAATTCAGCCGGCCCCACATCCGCCAAATCGAAAAGGCTGAAACCGGGGGAATCGATTAAAAAAGTAGGTTCGTTGATTTCCGGCAGCAAAAACATCTCTGCATGGCGGGTAGTATGTCTTCCCCGGTCCGTCTTCCGGCTAAGGCCGCCGGTCTCCATAGCGGTCTGCCTCAGCAGCAAATTCAGCAAAGATGACTTCCCGGCTCCCGATTGGCCTGCCAGTACGGAAATCTTCCCACGCAGCACGTCCAATACGGCATCGATCCCCTCATTCTGGCTGGCGCAGGTAAGCAAGCAGTGAGAAACGGCAGGACTATACGCCCGGAAAATCCGCTGCGCCGCCGACCTGTCCTGATCCAACTTGTTCACCACCATTACCACGTCGATGTCTTTTTTTCGTGCTGCCGCCAGCAAGCGATCGATCAATGGCAGGTCAGGCGAAGGAAAAACAGCGGCGGCGACAACTAGAATTTGATTCACATTGGCTACGGCAGGCCGGACCAGACTGTTCCGGCGAGACAAAATTCGCTGGATGACTGCATGTTGTTCCGCCATGTCGATTTCTGACAACATGACCGAATCTCCCACCATCGGCTTTGTCGCATCCTTTCGGAAAATGCCGCGGGCCTGGCAAGTATAGAAAACAGAATCACAGTATACCGTATAAAGTCCGCCTACTCCTTTCACGATTACGCCTTGCTTCTCGATGCTACCGCCTCCTAACCGGTTACCCGCATCTCGCAATACAGAGAACCATTCACATAAATCCGGACAATCGTCATACCTCCGTGGAAAGGCATCGGTATGGAATATGCGATGGGACAATCCGCTGAAGAAACCTGCTGCTCCGGAAACACCACCGTATAATCATTAGTCAACCGGTCTGACGGAAACGCTTCTATTTTTAGCCGGAACCATTCCGGTTCCGGAGTCGGGATACCCGGCGTAGGATCATCTGGATTCGTTGGTTCGGTCGGAATCGTGGGATCAACAGGAGCCGTAGGCTGGGCAGGCGTCTGGTTTTCGGGATAAGTAAAGGTACAATCTTTGGTTGGCCGAATGCTCTCCCTGTCGTAAAAATACACATCAACCGATTCTCCCACAAATAATTCCGTCCCTGCTTTGGGATATTGCGCTACTACCCGGTCCGAGGCAACGAGAGGCGGCGTAGGAGAGGAAGAATCCGGCGTCGGCCCCGGCGTTTCTTCTCCCGGCATAGGAGTTTCATCACCCGGCTGAGGCGTTCCACCCTCCGGGCTGGTGTCCGGAGACGGTGTACTCACCGGAAAATAAGAAGATAGGTCTTCTCCCGGCTTGGGAATCGTCATCCCCAGATTCAGGCCAAGCCGGCTCAATTCATCCATAGCCTCCTGCAGCGTGTAGCCGGTAAGATTGGGAACCGACACCGTGTTGTACATTTTCCCCTGACTTCGATAGATGATTACCGTATCGCCTGGCGTTATAATGGTTCCGCTGGCGGGAGAAGTCCGTACTACGTAACCATCCGCAATGGTGTTGCTGGAAATCGTCTCCAGCCGCGTTTGGACTCCTAATTCCTGCAGCGCCTGTTCCACCGCACGGAAATCCTGCCGGGCATAATTCTCCAGAACAAAAGAACCTTCCTCACTGGAAACGTATAACTTTACTGTTTCTTTGCTGTAAAGCATGCCTCCCTTGGCAATGCTCTGCCCAATCACATATCCTTGAGGATACGTATCGCTCTCCTGCAGAATCTGCTCCACTTTAATGCCCTTGGCCTCCAGCTTACCAACCACCATAGACGCAGGCAAACCGGTGTAGTCATCCAAGCTGTACTTGATTTCCACCATGTCATCCACCTGTTTATAAATGTTGGATGCAAACGTAATGAACCAGGCGACCGCACCGATTGTCACCAGAATAGCCAAAATGTAGGTAACCGTTGTTAACGTCACGTTGCGGACCGCCGCACCCGTACCGGGATAACGGTCATCCGGCTCCTCTTCGTTTGCCAGAATCGGACCGGCCGGCGGGGTCTGTTCGTCCGCTTCGAACAAGGAACGATTTGTATACGTCTCCATCTCATCTTCCAGCGAATCCTCGTTTAAAAACGACGCAGCCGGGTTCTCATATACCTTCTGGAGCCTGGACAACATATCCTGAGCAGACTGAAAGCGGGCTCCCGGATCTTTTTTCGTTGCCATCACAATAAGATCGTTGACACCCCATGGAATCTCCGGATCCACCTCTCTGGGCGGCACAATCTTGCCGTCCAAATGCTTCAGCGCAATGGAAACATGGGATTCCCCGTCAAACGGGACCACGCCTGTTACCATTTCATATAGCGTAATGCCGATAGAATAAATATCGGACCGTTCATCAACAAAACCGCCCCGCGCTTGCTCCGGGGACAAATAATGAACGGAACCGGCGCTGTCTCCCGCCGTGATCGTGGCGCCGGAAACGGCTCGGGCAATACCAAAATCCGTCAGTTTGATGATGCCTTGGTCCGTCACCATGATATTCATGGGTTTGATATCCCGATGAATGATGTTCCTCTTGTGAGCATGATCCACCGCGGAAAGAATTTGAGCCGTTACTTTCAGCGCATCCTGCCACTTCATGGTCTGAAGCGCATCAATGTAATCCTTCAGGGTAACGCCATCCACATATTCCATAACAATGTAATAGGTATCCCCATCGTTGCCCACATCGTAGATTTCAACAATATTGGGATGAGACAGCCTAGCGGCAGCCGTAGCTTCATTGTGGAAGCGTTTGATAAATTCCTCGTCTTTGTTGTATTCGTCCCGCAAAATCTTCACCGCCACAATGGCGTCGGTTTCCACGTTGACGGCCTTGTAAACCATGGCCATCCCGCCCACGCCGATGCGGTCCAGCAAACGATACTTATTATTTAAAACCTTTCCTTCTTGGGAATCATTCATACCTGTCTGACGGTTCATCCCGGACGGACGAACCAACCCCTCCTTTCGCCTTGCTGACAAATCAGGCCCGGTACACAATACGGGGCACGGTACTACAATCTTGCCACGATAATCGTGATGTTATCGGTTCCGCCGTTATCCTTTGCCAGGGAAATCAACTTGTCGCAGATACAGCATACATCCGTCTGCTGCTGAACCGTGTTATAGATCACTTTATCCGTCACCATAGAATTGAGTCCATCCGTACAGAGAATCACCACATCCCGCTCTTGGTAGTCGTAGACGAATGTATCTACTTCAATTTCCACTTCAATCCCCAACGCTCTGGTGATCAAATTGCGGCCCGGATGTATGCGTGCGGCGGCTCGGTCAATATAGCCGCACTGAATAAGCGTTTCCACATAAGAATGATCTACCGTAAGCTGACGGTTACCGCTGGGTGAAATCAGGTATACACGGCTATCCCCTACATTGGCAATCACGATTTTCTTCTCGTAAACGGCACAAAATACAGCGGTGGTCCCCATACCCCTTTTCGCATCGTCCTCCGCCGCCGTGAGGAAAATTTGCTCATTCGCTTTTCGCATGGTCTGAACCGCGAACTCCTGCAGTTCTTCCAGCGTAAAAGGCTGTGCCGCAAAGGTCTCGATTTCCTCCAGGAAACAATCCACAGCCATTTTACTGGCCACCTCTCCGGCATTGTGTCCCCCCATACCATCGGCTACTACAAAAAACGCAGCAGGTTTCCCCTCCGGAAGATAACTTCCGAAGCAGTCCTCATTCACCGCCCTTTTTAAGCCCACATCACTCTTTGCACAGAACTCCATCTTTATTGTCTCCATCTATGAGTTGACCACATCCCGCCTCAGCTGGCCGCACGCAGCGCGGATATCCTGTCCCAATTCCCGCCGGACCGTAGCCGAAATCCCCCGCTTCTCCAACATACCGGAAAAAGCCTCGATGCTATCCCTGCTGCTTCTCTGATAACGCTGCCCCGGTATTGGATTGACAGGAATCAGATTAATATGACACAACAAGCCTTTCGTTAGGCTTATCAGCGCTTTCGCATGCTCCGCCGTGTCATTAACGCCTAATATCATAGCATATTCAAAGGTAATTCGTCTACCCGTTTTTGCTACATAACTATTACACGCTTCCATTAATTTGTCAAGGGTATATTTCCTGGCGACGGGCATCATTTCCTCCCGCTGCTTCTGGAAAGGGGAATGCAGCGACACAGAAAGCGTAATCGGAAGGTTCTCCTCCGCCAGCCGCAGGATTCCCGGCACTAGCCCACAGGTAGATAAAGAAATCTTGCGGAATCCGATTCCCAAACAATCTTCCCGCTGAACCTCCCGTAAAAAGCGAAGGACATTCTCGTAATTATCCAGCGGCTCACCAATTCCCATCAAAACCACGTGACCAATCCGGATTTGCTGGTCCCGATTAATCGTAACGATTTGGGAAAGCATTTCCCCCATGGTCAGATTCCGGCTATAAGGCAATCCAGCCGAAGCACAGAAGGTACAGCCCATCCGGCAGCCTACCTGAGAAGAAAGGCAAACCGAATATCCGTATTTGTATTTCATCAGGACGCTTTCTATAACGTTGCCATCTCCCAGATCGAACAAATACTTACAGGTTTCATCCTCCCGGGATTGAAACTTTCGGTAAACCTTCAGCCGGCCCACATCGGCAGTCTCCAAAAGTTTTCGACGAAGGGGCAACGGTAAATTGGTCATTTCTTCAAAAGAAACTCCTTCAAACAACCACTTCCGAATTTGTCCGGCCCGGTATGCCGGAAGCTTCTGTTCCGCTGCAAACGCCGCCAACTGTTCCGCCGATAAATCCAACAAATTGATTCGTTCCAAACGACCTGCCCCCTTACCCCTCGGTAAAACGGCCCCCAGTCAGCGGGTGGCCGTTGAGATATTCTCTTACCGTCATCCGCCGGGAGGACTCTCCTTGAACTTCAATAATACGCAGAACGCCCTCTCCGGTAGCAACATCCAAGCCTTCTCCGGATACCCGGACAATATCCCCCGGTAGGCTCCCTGCCGGCATCTGTTCTTCCGGCCGAAGGACCGTTCGCCAGATACGCAGGCGTTCGCCGTTTAAATAGGTATAACTGATCGGAAACGGGTTGGTTCCCCGCACCAGATTGTGAATACTCCGAGCGCTGCGATCCCAGTGAATACGACCCGTTTCCCGATCCACCATGGGCGCGTAAGTCGCCAATTCTTCCTTTTGTGGCTGTCTCGTAAGCGTCCCGGCCTCCAAAGCCCGCAGCGTTTCCAGCAAAACCTTTGCTCCCAGGTCCGCCAGAACATCGTGCAGCTCCCCCATGGTCATATTTTCACCAATCGGTACCTTCTCCGCCAAAAGGATATCACCCGTATCCATTCCGGCGTCCATCATCATCGTCGTCACGCCGGACTCCGTTTCCCCTTGGATAATGCAATGCCAAAGCGGCGCCGCGCCCCGGTAATACGGAAGCAGACTGGCATGTACGTTAATGCATCCCAGCCTTGGCAGATCCAGCAGCGCAGCGGGCAGAATTTTGCCGTAAGCCGCCGTAACAAACAAATCCGCCTCCATGGACTTCATGGACTCAAAAAAGTCCGGAGTCCGCACGGACTCCGGCTGCAGGACCGGCACACCGGCCGTCTCGGCTACTTCCTTTACCGGCGGCGGCGCGATTTTCTTTCCGCGTCCCTTTGGCCTATCAGGCTTGGTCACCACGCAAACAACATGGCACCGCTCCAGCAGCATCCGCAAAACGGGAACCGCAAAATCCGGTGTTCCCAGGAACACCACTTTCCAATCCTTCATCCAAATCACACCTTTCCCCGCCGTTTTCTACTTCCGCCCTGACCGGCGCTGTTTTCGCTCGGAAGAAGGCGCGTCGGAATCCAGCGCATAAAAGGACTCCGCGATGTCTTTATATAAGATACCGTCCAGATGATCGATTTCATGGCAGAAAATCACCGCCAGGTGATCCTGCACCGAGACAACAGACTCCTTGCCGTATTCGTCCCATGCCCGGACGGTAATTGCCTGCGGCCGCTTCACATCCCCCGCGTAGCCGGGAAGGCTCAGACACCCTTCGGTAAAAAGCTGTTCACCCTCTCGTTTTTCGATGACGGGATTCACCAAAGTATATCGGTTTCCCGATCCATCGTCAATGACCACGATTCGTTTGACAATGCCAATCTGAGGTGCCGCCAAACCCACGCCGTTGGATTCGTACATAGTATCAAACATGTCCCCGATCAATCGCCTGAGGCTGTCGTTCACCTCTTTAACCGGCTTGCACTTGATACGCAGAACTTCATCGCCTTCAACCCTTATTTTTCGTATTGCCATGATACTGCTCCATTTCTCAGCGGTCCAGTTCTTTGCCCGTCATCTTCCCGCTGCGCCGACGACGGTGGGATTGTCAGAAATCCACCGCTATTCTGCAATCCTTTTTCTTCTTTATCCCGGCCCAACCGGACAAAAAGCGTGCGGTTACCAGCCGCATGGTTTCTTCCTCTTTCCCCTTCAGAATGATTTGCCAGCGGTAGCGGTCATTGCATTTGGGAACCGCCTCCCGCGTGGGACCAAGAATTTCCAATCCAGCGTCCGGATACCCCGGCAGAATGCTCCGAGCTGCTTCCTCCAACCGTTTGCGCAGATCAAGGCCCAAATCATACACCGCTCTGTCCTCGGAACCGTTCAATGCGATTCTTCCCATTCTGCAAAAAGGAGGATACCAAAGAGTTTGCCGGACTGCAATCTCATTTTGGTAAAACGCCTCGTAATCCTGCTTCGCTGCTGTGGTAAAAGCATAATCATCAATATTAAACGCTTGAATAACGACTCTCCCTGCCAATCGTCCGCGGCCTGCACGGCCGGCAACCTGCGTCAGCAGCTGAAACGCTCGTTCTTCCGCCCGGTAATCCTGTATTGCGAGTAAATTATCCGCCGCTAAGACTCCCACCAATGTCACCAAAGGAAAATCATGTCCCTTGGCTACCATTTGTGTCCCCACCAAAAAATCTGCCTTCTCTTTCTGAAAACGAAGAATTTGCCGTTGATGACCTTCCCGTCCGGCAGTGGTATCCAAGTCCATCCGCACCACCCGGCAGCCTGGGAACTGTTCGAAAAGCGCTTGTTCTACCTGCTCCGTTCCGCAGCCTTTTTGTTCAAACCGGTCCGAACCACATTTCGGGCAAATGGGAGGCAAAGGCACGGTATTGCCGCAATAATGGCAGATCAGGCGGTGCGAAGCAACATGATAGGCCATGGCAATGTTGCATTTTCCGCATTTCATCACCGCTCCGCAGGACCGGCAGAGTACCTGTTTGGCATATCCCCTGCGGTTCACAAACAAAATCGTTTGCTCTCCCCGCTGCAGATTCTGTTTTATCTCCGACAGCAGTGTCCGGCTGAACAATCCTCGGCTTCCCTCTTCCCATTCTCTGCGCATATCCACCAGCTCTACCGCCGGCAGCGCCGCCTGATTCGCCCGTTTTTCCAACCGGCAATAGACGATTTCCCCCTTTCTTGCCCGGTAAGCCGTCTCCAGGCGGGGGGTAGCCGAGCCATACAGAACCAAACCACCATCTTGTTTGGCACGTATAACGGCAATGTCTCCCGCGTGATATCGGGGAGCCATTTCTTCCGACTTGTAGGTCGGCTCCTGTTCTTCATCCAGAACAAACAAATCCACATGGTCAAAGGGAGCAAACACGGCGGAGCGGACCCCCAGAACAACAGACACACCGCCTTCCCGGATGCGCCGCCATTCCCGGTTACGCTCCGTATCGCTTAGACGGCTGTGCAGAACCGCTACCTGACGGCCAAACCGGCTGACAAACCGCTCCGTCATTTGCGGGGTCAGAGAAATTTCCGGAACCAAAACCACCGCCTTCCCCCGGCGGCGCAGGACAATAGAAATCAAGTTCAAATAAACTTCTGTTTTTCCGCTGCCCGTCACCCCCTGCAAAAGGACCTCCGCAAATTCTCTGCGCTGCAAAAGCGGCTCCAGCTTCCGGCATACGGCCGTTTGTTCTTCCGTTAACGGCGGAACCGGAGAAGGGGCAGCCTCCCGCTCCGGCAGCGGCGCGGCCGGCTCCGTCCACACCTGTTTTTCCATGGTGAAGAACCCCTTTTTTACTAAAGTATTTATGGCCGCGGCGGATAATCCGCCTGAGGCGGACAACAGGGAAACAGGCGTCCATTCCTCCCACACCCTTTCCGTCCGCAGATAATATTCCAGAACCTGGATTTGCTGAATGCTCCGGAGACTGCCATCGGAAACGGCCCGCTGAAAGTCTTCCCGGCTGCCGGCCGGACGAATACCGTTAAGCAACCTGCCCTTGCCGCCCTCAGGCGGCAGAAGACACCGCACAGCCTCTCCCATGGTACAAAAATACCGCTCCTGAATCACACTGCACAAAGCCATTTCTTTTGGGGTAAGGCAGGGAAGGTCCTGCCTCACCGAACGGATTTGTTTGAGAGCCGCCATATCCCCATTCTCCTCCCGTTCCAGCGTCCAGACCAGTCCGGTTCGGACGCGGTTCTGACGACCAAACGGTACCTCAACAAAACACCCGGGGCGCAAACCGTTCTCCGGGAAGGTTCCTGCAAGATACGTATACGCAACATCGAACTCTCTGGTACTTTGCAGCAAATAAATAATCGCCTTCACCGCCAAACCTATCCTCCCGATTTCAAAAAAGTGGCGGCTTGCTTACAAGTCCGCCACCCGATTCCATCCCAAACCATTTGCCTGACCCTGCCGGGGCGGGACAAGCATTCCTTGTTCCGGCTTACAGATACTTTTTTAGAAAATCCGGCATGGTTGCCTCGTCTCCGTTAATGCTCATATAAAAATCCACGTTGTGCTCGCTGGAAATCTGGTCTGCCCCGTCGAAGAACATCTTAAGAGAGGCTGCGTCTTGATGCACTATATAGGTCAGGCCGTCAATAAAAATTGTTTCTATGTCGTAGTTTTGCGATGCAACGCCACAGATGAAGCCGAGAAACGCCGCGGCGCCCTCTACCGGATAATCCAGAATATTAATAAAACGAATCTCATGTGCCAATTTCATCAGGAGTTCATTGCTGTCATCGATATAAACCACATTGCCATGGCTTTCATTCGCAATACGATTGGCGTGTTCCAGCATTTGTTTGGTCTTGCCCATCCCTTTCTTGCCGTAAAAAACCTTAACCATACTAATCAGCCTCCACATCTAGTATTCTGTGCCGTAATCATACTACAAAACGGTGGAAAATTCAAGGTGAATTTCTATGCGGCTTCTCGTTTGATGTCCCGCCTGGCACGAAGCAGGAAATACAATATAAGCATTGCCGCTCCCGCTAGCATGGTATACAGTCCCCACAAAAAAGAACGCTCCGTCAGTCCGCCAACCACGCCGTGAAGGAAAGACGATAGCAGAGGGGAATCGGAGGACAACAGAGAAGGAATCGCTCCCGCTGCTAAATTGACGATCCAGAAAGAAATCCCCGCAAAAAAAACAGGTGCGCCGCCCCACAGAAGAGGCGCCGCCCACCATCTTCGGACCAAAAGAAGGAGCAGCAGCAAAACGGCAACGCCCCCCAGAATGAAATAAGGCGCAGACGGCTGGAGCAAAAGGCGAGAAAGCAATTGGGCGGGAACGGCTTGCTGCTGCCGCGTCTGCGGCGCAGGCAGCGCCTCCAATAAATCTTCCGTAAAGCACTCCAGGAACCGGTCTATTTCCAACCATTCTTCCTCTGACAAAACTTTCCCCGTAGCTTCCGTAACCAGCGCTTGCTGCCCACGAAGATATTGCTGCAGAGAATCCACCTCCGGCCGAGGGGAAGGTTGTCCGCCCGCCAGATAACGAACGCAGCCATCCACATAATCGATCATATAGTTTGTCAGCGCCGGACTGGCCAGAACAGCCTCCAGCGGTTCCGAATCAATGCCTTGCCCCTCCGCCAGCGTTCGTACCGCTTCCAGAACCGTCATGTCGTCCTGCAGCACGATTGGGTCTGGGTCGGCTGTCACGCCGGGAGAATCCGGATTGCCTGTTCTGGGAACAACAAGAAGACTTCCTTCCACCCCGAACAATCTCAGTTCTTGGTGGAGGAAGTCAAAAGATGCCAGAGATTCTTCTAAAAAGGATTGACGGAGTACACTTTGAAGCGATAGCAGCAGCAAAAAACTCCACATTCCTACAAAAACCGCGGCAGCCAGAACCCATGCCAGGATTCCTGCCAGGAACCGGCCCACGCCATTCTTCTTCTCGTCCTTCATGATTGCACAGGTTCTTCCACGGCATCGGTCTCCGCTTCCGCCGGACATTTTTCCAAAAGCTCCAGCTTGGAAACCGACACTTCGTAAGCCACTTTCTCCAATACTTCTCCGTTCGGCAATTTTTTCTGATATTTCCGGCTTTGAATCCGGCCGGTGATTTTGACATGGTCTCCCACGTTCCGCCTTCCGCAATACCGAGCGTTCCGCCCCCAGGAAATGCAGGGTATGTAGTCCGATTTGTTGTAAGAGCGATTCACGGCCAATAAAATATCGGTAATTTCCCGATTAAAAGGGGTCGTGCGGTAGATCGGCGGTTTGCAGATATAACCATCCAAAACAACGGTGTTGAGGTTTTGCTGCTCGTCTTTGGGTTCCGAAAAACAAACTTCCCTGGCAAAAACGCTCAAAACCAGTTTGGTTCCCGTCTCTCCGGTGGCGTTGTAGGAACGGAATTGGCCCTCAATTTCAATATACCGGCCGATTTGGTATTCGGAAAATTCGTTCAGCCTCTCCGAAACCATAACAGGAATCCGGTCACAGCTGCTGCTCAGACGCATGACGTCCAACATAAAGCAATAGAACCCTTCCCCATATAACTCATGGCTGTAAATCGGTTCTGTTGCGATTTTTCCGGAAATGGTGACAACATTGCTTTCGCATGGATTGTTGACCATCTATCATAACCCCTTTCCTCAGTACACTCAGTTCTTCATTATCCAATATATATTCCCGATCTCCCAGGTATAGAAGTCAAGCCTTCTTCTCTTTGGCATTCATTCTACGCACAAATCAAGCGGCAGCGACCATTATATTACATTTCTATAGAAAAATGCAAATATTTTCTTAAGGTTTTTTTCGTTGTGTACCTTGACTGTCGATGATATAGTTGTCTCGGTAGATTAGTTTCGATACCGTTACAAACTGATATCCTTCTTTTTGCAAGTGAGCTAGAATTTCCGGAAGTACCGATGCCGTGTGCTGGGTATCATTATGGCAAAGAATAATAGCGCCGGAATGGATCTTCCCGGTTACGCGGTTGATCACGTCGTCCGCACTCATCCGATCCATCCAATCCAAGCTATCCACGGACCATTTGATGGTATAAAGATTTCGCTGTTTGGTAAGGGACATCAGTGTATCTGTGTGATCGCCGGATGGAGCTCGGTACAAATCCGGACGGAACCCCAAAATCGATTCAATTACATCATTGCAGCGGTCGATTTCCGTTTCCAATTGCTCAGCCGTACTCTTCGATGGCAGCTTATGCGAATAGGAATGATTTCCGATTTCGTGACCTCGGTCGTAAATCATCTGCAGCATCTCCGGATATTGCTCCGCCCAAACCCCTACGACGAAAAAGGTAGCTTTCACCTGGTAATGATCCAGTGTGTCCAGGATATCCGGTATGTCGTCCGCTCCCCAAGCGCAGTTGATGGTTAAAGCAATCCGCATGGTATCATCGTCCGTACAATAAATAGGAAGTGTTTCCGTGTAGTTTACCAAAGCCTCCGCATCAGAAGTCTTGCGAATCAAAGAAATCACCGTATAGAGCATGGTACAAATCAGGATCGTGCCAATTATCAATAAAAAAAGCTTTCCCCTCTTAATGCATCGTATTCTCATGGAACGCCCTTCTTTTCTTTATGCTACCCCTCCTACCATACGCTTCTTTAGCTTCTCTTATGCGTCATTCTTTTGCAATATTTTATTAACATTTCATACATAATATTGATGAATTCTTGCCACAACTCCCGACTAGACTAGGCTTGTAATAACAAAACAACAAACGAAATAAACAATGAGGTGATAGCATGACAGAATGGGAAAACGAAAAAGAAACCGGATTGGAACAGTTTGATCGTCAGTATGCAGGAATCCCCTCGGAACCAAAACCGCCAAAGCAGCAAAAGAAACAGTCTTCTGCTAAAAAGATATGGAGTTCCATTGCCATGTGTTTTTTAAGCGGAATCGTAGGCGGCAGTCTCTTTTTAGGCGGTCATCTACTCCTTACCGGGTCCGGAGAAGAAGCTCCCGGGGGTTCTCAGGCGCCTTCCGCCACGGCCGGGGCAGAGAATAACAACTCCACCGATGGAGCAAAGCAAGTAATTAATATTGAATCGACCGTCAGTTCCGCCGCCACGGCCGTGGCGAAGAAGGTATTGCCCTCCATCGTGGGAATCAGCGTAACCACCCAGGTTTCCTCAGGCTGGTTCGGACAAACCACAACCTCCCGGTCGGAAGGATCCGGTGTCATTTATACTTCGGACGGCTATATTATTACCAATTACCATGTGGTAGAAAATGCGCTGACCAGTGCGGGAGAAGTCAATCCTTCCGCCATATTGCAGGTCTATTTGTATGAGGATCCAAACACCGCGCTGCCCGCCGCCTTGGTCGGCTACGACATCAGTTCCGACTTGGCTGTTTTAAAAATCGACAAAGACAACCTGACACCGGTGGAAATCGGCAATTCAGATGAAATCCAGGTAGGCGACATTGCCATTGCATTGGGAAATCCGGGCGGCCTGGAATTCATGGGATCGGTCAGCCAGGGTATCATCAGCGGTCTGAACCGGACGATCCAGGTAGAAAATTCCTATGAAAATATCAAGCTGATTCAAACCGACGCAGCAATCAACCCCGGAAACTCCGGCGGTGCTCTGGTAGATGCCACCGGCAAATTGGTGGGAATCAACAGCGTCAAGCTGGCCTCGGAAGGCTACGAGGGAATGGGCTTCGCAATTCCCGTCAACGACGTGGTAGAAATCTGCAGTAATATTATCCAGAACAAAGATAACCGATCTTCCTATTTAGGAATAGAAGAAGATACACGCTATACGGCAGAATTGCTGGAACGGAACGGCTATCCCGGCGGTATCGTCATCGGAAAAATAGCGGACGGCAGTCCGGCGGACGAAGCGGGATTGGAAGAATACGATATCATTGTCTCCTTCCACGGAAAAACGGTTCGGACCTTCTCAGAACTGGTGGCAGAAAAACAGAATTGTCAGCCTGGCGACCAGGTAGCCATTCGGGTTTATCGGCAAACCGGATTCCGAAGCGGCGAATATCTGGATTTCACCGTCACCCTGTCATAACACATGAAACACATTACTTGGTATCCTAATTTATGTTAAATAGATTTGGAGAAACAGAAAGCAGCGTACGCTCCCCCCTCATAGATACGCTGCTTTTTGTTATAAAAAAGCAGCAATGGGATTACCCATTGCTGACCATGTCGTTCCGGCAGCCGATCCGGACCATGTTTCCGGACAAATCCACCGAATAAATCGGTATTTCACCGGCCACATGAGACAATTGATCCAAAAATCCACTCTGTCCGGCCACACCGCGCAGCCCCACCACCATACAATCGGGAGCCACATCACGGATCGTCTTAAACGTAGCTTCCAGCCGATTATCGGAATAGATAACGGTTAATTCCGCTTCCACCAGCTTTGCCGCATTGTGCAGCTGCTCCAAATCGTTTGTTCGCTCTTCCCAGTTGCCTCGGATACTTGGCTGAATGCTTACTACAACAAGCTCCGACTGGTTCCGATCCGCCAACTCCCGACCCGCCCGAACAATGCTTTCACAGGCGGACGGATTGGTCACCCAGACCAAAACGGTCTTCTTCCTATTTTTTTGTGTCATCAAACTCATTCTCCTTGAATGTCAGTTCTATGTATACACGATATCATATATGAATTATACCATCAAAAGCCAAAGCGGGCAAGAAAAACTTCCTCCAAAAAAGATTTGTTTCACTCTCCATTTTATGTTATACTCTTCACAATGTTTCGGAAAAGATGGTGGACAGCAGCATGCAGGAGAATAAAAAAGAAATCTACGCAAAATTCAAATTTGAAGGAAAATTTGAAGCAGAAGAAACCATTGCGGCAGGGCACATCAATCATACTTATATGCTCCGGTTTCGCAAAGAAGATGGAACCGTGAAAAAGTATCTGCTTCAGAAAATCAACACCAATGTTTTTCGGGATCCCTACGCCCTAATGGAAAACGTACGCGGTGTAACGTCCCATATCCGTAAAAAAATCAAGGCGCAGGGAGGCGATCCTTCCCGTTCTACTCTGCATGTGGTGGAAACCATCGGACACACCCACCTCTATTGCGATGCAAACCGGGAATACTGGAGGGCATACGATTTCATTGATGACGCGATTGCCTATCACCGTGTGGAACGGCCGATCCTTTTTTACAACGCCGGTATGGCGCTGGGGAAATTTCAAAATCTTCTTTCCGATTATCCGGCGGATATGCTCAGCGAAACCATTCCCGACTTTCACAATACCCCCTGGCGGTTTCAAGCCTTTTTACAAGCCGTACAGGAGGATCGGGCCGGACGGGCATCCGCCGTCCGACAGGAAATTGGTTTTGTCTGTGCCAGAGAAGCTCTTTGTCATGTGGTCACCGATCAGATTGCCGCGGGAAGGATCCCTGTCCGGGTAACCCACAACGACACCAAGCTGAACAATGTTTTAATGGACAGCCGTACGGACGAGGCCCTGTGTCTGATTGACCTGGATACGGTCATGCCGGGTTCTGCGTTGTACGATTTCGGAGACAGCATCCGGTTCGGGGCAAGCTCCGCAGAAGAAGACGAACAGGATCTGGCGAAAGTCTATCTGGATAGGGAGCTGTTTGAACAGTACACCAGAGGATATCTTAGCCAGGTCGCGCCGGTTTTGACCCCTACGGAAAAGGATCTTCTGGCAACGTCCGCGATTTTGCTTACCCTGGAATGCGGTTCTCGTTTTCTGGCAGATTATTTAAACGGAGATACCTACTTTCAAATTCATCGGGAGAATCACAATCTGGACCGTGCCAGGACGCAATTCAAACTGGTAGCCGATATGGAACGCCGGCTGGATCAGATGAATGACATTGTCGACAAAGCCTACCGGGACTGTTTGGCTTAGTTGCCAAACGGGATTCCGTCGGTAGAATATCGGCAGAATTGCAGAATTCCCTGCTGCCCAGTCAATTGCAATATGATCCCCGGCGTGCTACAATCTAATAGAATAGCAGAAGGAGATGATCCCTTGAAATATATCGTAATATTGGGAGATGGAATGGCAGACTATCCCCTGCCGGAACTGGATAACCAAACGCCTTTGCAGGCAGCGAAGAAACCGAATATCGACCGACTGGCCCGGCGCGGCGAGTTGGGATTGGTCAAAACGGTTCCCGATCATTTGAATCCGCCTGGCAGTGACATTGCCAACATGTCGGTATTAGGGTACGACCCCGACCGCTACTATACCGGCCGTTCGCCGTTGGAAGCCGTCAGCATGGGAATTCAGATGGCAGAGGACGATCTGGCGGTCCGCTGTAATTTGGTCACCCTCTCTGAGGAAAGCCGTTATGAAGACAAAACAATGGTGGATTATAGTTCCGATGAGATTTCCACAGAAGAGTCCGGAGAACTGATTGACTATCTGCAACGGAAATTGGGCACGGACACCATGCGATTTCACGCCGGAATCAGTTATCGGCATTGTTTACTCTGCCGCATGCCCGGTCAAGTTCGGATGGGCTTTACGCCGCCCCATGATATTTCCGGTCGAACAATCACCGGCCACCTCCCCGATGCGGAGCCGGCAAGACAGCTGGTAGAAATGATGAAAAAAAGTTACGATCTGCTGAACCAGCATCCGGTAAATGAGGCAAGGCGGGCAAGAGGACTCCATCCAGCAAACTCTATCTGGCTTTGGGGCGAAGGACGAAGGCCCGGCTTAAGTGATTTTTACGAAAAATATCAGTTGAAGGCGGCCATTGTGTCCGCAGTGGATTTGGTGAAAGGTCTGGGAATCTGCGCGGGGATGACAATTCTTGACGTAGCAGGCGCCACGGGAAACATTCATACCAATTTTCGTGGGAAAGCGGAAGCGGCCGTCTCGTTCCTGCGTCAGGGAGGCGATTTTGTCTACCTCCACGTGGAAGCTCCGGATGAATGCGGACACCGTCATGAAATACAGAACAAGGTACGTGCCATCGAGTTGATCGACGAACAAATCGTGGGGCCCGTTATCGCCGCTCTGGAAGAGCTGCCGGATGATTTCCGTATTCTGGTAATGCCGGATCATCCTACGCCTTTATCGCTTCGGACGCATACTCACGAACCGGTTCCCTATCTTCTATATGATAGCAGGAACAGCAAGCAAGTACCGGTTGACCTGGCATACGACGAACAGGTTTGCCGGCGGAGCGGAATATACCGGGAAAAAGGATATGAATTGATGGACTATTTTATCAGCGGACAGCCGTGAGGAACAACAGAGTCCGGCAGACAGACGCGGTCAGCCGGACCGCCTTTGGGGGCCGACATTACAAAAGCGGAAGGATGCCGCGCACCACATCCGCCAGAATTTCTTCGCGGGGACGCATGGTTTCCGCCGAATCCACGCAGGGAATCAGCAGCACATGTTCCATCTGATCAGCCGCTTCCAAGTAGCCAGCGCGGACTTTCTCCAAAAGGGACAGATCCTTCTCGTAAACATCCGCGTCTTCGCCCACATAGTCCCGGTGCCCCTTCTTCCCCACGTTTTCTCTGGAATTGGCTACCGGCACATCAAAAATCACAAACAAATCCGGAACCGGAATGGCCAGCCGGCGGTATTCCAATTCCTGGATCCAGGAGCGTAGGGCCGCCTCCTCCTGCGGAGAACCGCATCTGGCGCTTTGGTATATCGCGTTGGATAGCGTGGAGCGGTTCAGCAGAATCACGTCGTATTCCGTGAAATCATTCTTTCGGAAAGCTTCGTACCGATCCATAGCATACCACAAAGACATGGACTTGGGATCCAGCCGCGCCGCGGACTGTTTTTGCCGTCCGGAAAGCAGCAGACCGATCTCCCGGCCAAAAAAACTATCGTACACAGGGAAATCCAGTGTTTTTACCCGAAATCCACTGTTTTGGAGCCATCGGCAAACCAATTCTAGCTGTGACCCTTTACCACTGCCATCGATGCCTTCGAAAGCAATCATAACTGTTTTTCCGGTACTGCGTTGTCTCGTCTCTGCCTCGTTCAAAAAAACCGCTCCTCTCATGGAGATGATTCTACACGATTGTCCGGTAAAAGGCAAGGAAATTTGTAATGCACAGACACCTGATCCCTTCCTACGGAAATCTTATCCAGAACACAATTTAAAAATTGTCTGGCCAATTCCGGCCGTTCCTCCCAGGATCCTTCGGCGAAAGCATGGAGGCAGTCCAGAAGCTGTTCCGGCAGGCTGCGCAGGGAAGCCTCTCTTGTTTCCTGCAGCTGACGCCATTCCTGGCATTCCGCTTCCAGCGCTTTCTGCTGTGTTAGCAGAACCGTTTGCATGTGAGAAAAAAATTCCGGTGTAATGCGTTCCTCCAGCCGGTCCTCATAAAGAAGCTGCTGCTTTCTTTTCATTCGTTTTAGGCGCACCGCTGCATCCTCGTTCTGGCACCGATTTTGCCGCTCCTTCTCCATCTGTCGGCGCAGCAACTCTTGAGAAAGCTGAAAGGCTGGATGGTTCTCCAAAAAATGCCAAACCATCGTTTCCACATCCCGGAATACGATCCGAACGAGAAAATTTTCCCGGATGAAATGACGGCTGCATGCCTGACTTCCTTCTTTCAAGTATCGGGAACACAGGTATCCCGATTCCCTTCCCTGTTGTTTCCTGGCAAACAGGGGTGCGCCGCAGTCCGCACAGAATAAAAAGCCTTGGAAAAGATTCCGCCGGCCCTTGTAGCGGTCACCGCCGTTCTTTCTCCGGTTGCGGATGGCGCTGACTTCCTCAAACTGAGTGGGAGAAATGATAGCGGCGTGAGTATCACGGGTAATCACCCAGCGGGAAGGCGGCAGCGATCTGGTTTTTTTGCTTTTGTAGCTGACTTTTTCACTGATTCCTTGGATGGTATCTCCTAAATAGACGCGATTCTGCAAAATCCTGCGTACGGTGGTACTGCTCCATAATCCGGAAAGGCTTCTTGTTTCGCCGGGAGGCGCCACGTGACGCTGATTCAGCATATCCGCGATTTTTTTATAGCCATATTCCAGGCAGTACAGATCAAAAATTTCTTCAACGATCGCCGCTTCTTCCGGACATATTATCAATTTTCCTTTTTCCGCCGTGGATTTCCGGTAGCCGTACGGCGCATTGCCCAAATATTCTCCGCACTCCATTTTATGTCGGAGATTGCTTCGTATTTTTCTCGAAATGTCCATAACATACCGCTCATTGTACCAACTATCGATGCCTACCGTCTCCGCATCCCGGTCGCTGTCATACCGTCCGTCAAACGTGAGCACTCTTACACCGTGGTCCTGCAAAAACTCCAGAAACAACAACGTTCTAGCATTGCTCCGTCCCAGCCTGGACAAATCCTTCAGCAATAGGACGTCGATCCGATGATGCTCCACATCCTCTTGCAGCCGTCCCAGCCCCGGGCGTTCAAACTGGACGCCGGATACATTGTCATCCACATACACGGCACAGACGATTCCCAGATGAGCTTGCGCTGCGAACTGCAGAAGCAAGCTTTTCTGCGTTTCAATGGTTTCCAACCTTTCTCCTTTGTCGTCTCTGCTTTCCCGCACATAAATGCCAACCCGCTGGTTTGGTAACATGACAATGCTCCTTGTGAGTAGTTACAAAAACATTGTATTCCCAATCCAACTTGTTTCATGATTTATGATTATCCGCCGTACTTTGGAAAATTTCCGCCAATGTCAAAATCAGGGATTGAATCATTTCCTCGGCCGTGAGAGAGGCCCGTTCCTCCAAGACCCGGTAAAAACGTTGTATCGCTATTTCTTTGGCTGGCTGCATCGGACACACATCCCATCTTTTCTCTGTGTTTAAGTTATATGCCGCATCTCGGGATGCATGACAAAGGGACCCCGATGGGAAACCAAAGCGAACGGACCTTCTAATCAATGGCTGCTGCGCTAAATGCTGCCGGTCATCTCAATATATTCCAAACAGACGCAGCAATTTCTGCCAGAAAGAAAGCTGCTCCTGAGGAGGATTCGGTTCCTCCGGCGAAGCGGGCAAGGAAACACCTTCTGTTTTTATAACGAATTGAACCGATTCCATCTGGGTGTTCCGGGCAGACACAAAGGAAGCAATCTCACCGGTTCCTCCGTATTGCCGCAGCATATCCTGGATGGTCTGTTCTAATCTTTCTTCCAACAGCACATCCATATTGGCAGTCTGTTCTTTCAGCGCAGCCGTCCCGTTCCGATACGCCCGGACGCCTCCAGCAAAATCCCGGGAACCCTTTGCCATCTCCAGTAACCCATCCGCCAGCGTATCGGCTCCTAGAACGAGCTGAGAAGAACCCTGGACCGCCTCGTTCAAACCTTCCTGCCATTCCGCCAGACCGCCGGCAGCATTCGAAACGCCGCCGGTATACGCGACCAGGCCAGCGTAAAAAGAAGCTGCTCCATCCAACTGGGATTTCAGCTCCCCCAACAGTTCCGCCGTCACCGGGTACAAATCGGCAAGCCGCTCCAATTCTTCCTCATAGTTGACTAAAGTCAGCGTGGGAGCCGCCGCGCCAAACTGCTGGCTCAACTGTTGACTGGCCGTCTGAAAAGCGGCGTCTACCAGTTGTTTCGCGCCAGCCAGCAGCGCATCGTTTTGCTGGCTCAGCCGGTCCAGTCCATCCTGAAGTTCCTGAACGCCTTTCTCCAGCTTCTCCAGACCGGAAGCAAAATCCCGTAAATTTTTTCGAAAAGAGTCCAATCCTGCCACGGACTGTTCCAATCCATCCGCCAACCCGGAAGCACCCGCTGCCAAGCTCACCGCGCCATCATCCAGCTTTCCGATTCCTTCCTGCAGGCTTTGGAGCAGACCGGTCAGCTGTCCGAAATCCAGTTTTCCCACATCAAAAGAAAAACCCAGAGGAAGCCCGGCAATAGTAATACCGTCCATAGAAAAATTCCGTACCCGGGCGGTAAGCGTCAATGTTTTTTCTTCACCCGGCAAAACCGTGAAGCTCACCTGTCTGCTGCCGCCGGCACTGGCTACCACGCCGCCTTCCGCCATAATATCCTGGCATTGCCGTCCATCCAGTGACAAAGAGATTTGCAGCGCACAGGCTTCTGTAAAGACCGGAGAAACCAACGGATTTTTTTGAACAGCAATCCGGATCTCCAGGCTGCCATCCTGTCCTCCCAGTTCCGCCGCGGAACGTTCCTCTCCATCCAGAAAGTAACGAATGGAGAATTTCCAAGGAAGTTCTCTGGAACGAAGGTTTCCTTGATAATAGAACACACCTTGTTCGGCCCAAACCCGTACTTCGCCATTTTCATAAGTAAGAGATTGGGTAGACGTAAGGTTCTGCACGGATTCGTACTCGCCAAAATCAACAACGGTTCCCGGCGCTTCCAATTCAAAAGAATTGACCACATAGATTCCTGTTACCGTACCATCCGGTGCAAGAGAGGCATATACGACCTCTTCCTTTGGCGTGTTGATTTCTTGCGCCGCAGCCGGCCAGCAACCGACCAGAACGGAACAAACCAACAGCATGAGTCCAATACGTTTTCCTATTTTCATATCCATCACCATACCTTTGTACTAGAAAGGCTTCCTTTCTTGGAAATCAAACCGGTTCGGCAAAACAGAATCGGCGCCCCGTTTTCGGCGGCAAAGCCATAAAATACGATCTAAAAAAACTGTTCATACTGCTTCTTCCTTCCCGGCATAACCGTCTCCGTTCTTCTCGGAAGGAAACCGCAAGCGATATGTCGTTTTTTCAATCACCCGATCAAATAGCAGCAGCAGCGCAGGCAAAAAGAATAGAACCGATACAGCGGAGCAGATTGTTCCCCGTGCCAGCACCAATCCTACCTGACCCACGATACCGTTACTGGAAAGCAGTCCCAACGAAAAACCTGCACAGGTTAGAATCGCTGCCGGCACCAGAATGGACGGCGCCGAAGTGGCTACCGTCTGGACAGCCGCTTCCTTTTTGGGATATTGCTTTCGCTTCTCCAGATAGTGCTCCGACAGCAAAATCGCATAGTCAATAGTAGCCCCCAGCTGAACGGTGCTCACAATCAAATAGGCAATATACGGCAGCGACTGATCCAAGAAGAAAGGAATGGCCATATTCACCCAAATGGCCGCTTCAATGGCCAACAGCAAAATCAGAGGCAGGGATAGCGACCGGAAGGTCAGAAGCAAAACAAAACCGATTGCAGCAATTGCCGCGCCATTCACAATGATGCTGTCGGCGGTAATGGTTTCCCGCATATCATAGTTGCTCACATTCAGCCCGCACAAAGCATATCGATCCCCGTACAAAGAGCCTGCAGCAGATCTCACCTGTTCCACAAGAGCAAAGGATTCGGGACCTTCCTCGGAAACGCCCGTATCCAGGATAATCCGGCTGTAATGCGCGGAAAGCAGCTGGGAGGACTCTTGCTCCGACAAAAAATCCGTAGGGATCTGTGTTCCGACGGAACTGGCATAGGATACCACGGAGGTCACCCCTTCCAGATTCTTCAGGCGCTCTTCCAAAGTCCGTTCGTTCCCCCATTCCCCCCGCGGTACCAGCAAAACCATCTGCAGAGATTTCCCGAACTTCTGATTGATCCAATCGGTGTCTTCCCCGATTTGGGATCCATTGCTGGCTCCGGCGTTTCCATAGGTAAATTGATTTTCCTTCTGAGCAAGAAAGCAAGGAACAAGGAGCAGAAGAACCAGTATCATTGCCGGTATCCGGGCCGCTACGGTAGCTTTCCCCACCCGCCGGAAAGAAGGAAGCAAGCTCTTATGCCTGGTCCTTTCCAACAGTTTGCAGCAAGATAGGGCCAAAACCGGCAGAAAGATCAGGGATGTCACCATGCTGATCAAAATCCCTTTTGCCAAAACAATGCCCATGTCCGGACCGATCTTAAAACGCATCAACGCCAATACCAAAAAGCCGATGACGGTGGTAGCTCCGCTGGAGAAGACGGTTGACGCCGTTCGGCACATGGCATGTTCCATTGCCAATTCCACCGGCTCACCCTGCTCCCGGAACCGTTCAAACGAACTCAGCAGAAAGATGGCGTAGTCCATGGACACCGCTAGCTGCAAAATAGGCGCCACGCCCTGGGTCAGAAAACTGATCTGTCCCAGCAGGAGATTCGTTCCCAGGTTTATCAGGATAGAAATGCCAATCGTTACAGCAAACAAAACCGGTTCAAACCACGAATGTGTGGTCAGCAATAGAATAACCAAGATCAGAGGTACCAGTACCAACATAATCTTCCCGATTTCATGTTGGACCGACATCTGGGTAGCCGCGCTATCCGCCAGATCACCGGCGATACGTGCTTCTTTCCCTACCGCCGCCCGGACCTGTTCCAGAACGGTTACCGCCCCCAGATCCGAATTGCCGGCCACCATAAAAAGTGCGGCGGAATCCCGATAATAAGAGGCAACCACATCCGGATCAGCCATTTCCAACGGCTGTTTCAAATCGATCATGTCATCCAGCCAGAGAACCATCTCCACTCCTTCGGTCTTTTGAAGCGCCTCCTTATAGGCCAGCGCTTCCGCTATCGTCACGTTCGGAACACATACCCGCAGATTGGGCGCAGCAGCCTGAAATTCCTGGTTCATAAGATCAATTGCTGTGGTAGAGGAAGCTTCATCCGGCAGATAATCCACCAAGTTGTAATTGACGGAAACACCAAACTGTAAAAACACACAGATCACCGACAATACCAGAAATATACCGATTACCGGCTTCCGGTGAGACAAAACTCGTTTGGCCAGCCACTTCATGATGTCGCCTCATTCCTCATTCGTTATTTGTACCGGTGTTGATTTTTATACACAGGTAAAGTATAATACAAAAACAAAATCGAGCAATCATCAATCCCGCGGGATCTGTGCGTTACTGGACAAATCCGGGTAAACTGTTGATTCAGGAGGCGACTTTTTATGGAAGAACCCAAAACCGACCGCCGGGTCCGGAAAACCAAGCAGCTTCTGCGTACCACGCTGATCCATTTACTAATGGAAAAAAAATTAAATACCATTACGGTCAAAGAAGTGTGCGAATTAGCGGACATCAACCGTGGGACGTTCTATTTGCATTACCGGGATGTATTCGATCTGTTCGAAAAAATCGAGGATGAAATTTTCCAAGAAATCGTCGAATCCATACAAAAGCACGCGCCGCCGGAAGTCATCGGCGCGCCGGACCACATGCTGCCCACGTTTCTCGACGTCTTTCAGTATCTGTCGGAGAATTACGATGCCTGCATTGTCTTGCTGGAAAACAATCGCAACCAGGAATTGTTCGAGCGGCTAGCACAAATCGGCTGCGACAACTGTGTCACCAATTGGATGAAAATGTTTCATGTGGAAGACCGGAACGTGGTGGAATTCTTTTACTTTTTTACCGTCTCCGGCTGCATCGGAATTATGAAATACTGGCTGGACAACGGCAGAAAGGAAACGGCTCAGGAACTGGCCTATCGGGCGGAGCAATACATTACCAGAGGCATTGGTATGCTGGAAATTTACAGTAAAAAATAAACACGCGGCGCACCGCATCACCTCGGGCAACAAGGGCATACTACAAAGGACATCCCAAAAAAGGAGGTACAAAGTATGTTGGTAACCGAAGTAACAAAAGAAAATTACGATCGAGAAGTCCTGCAGGCGGACAGACCGGTTTTGATTGATTTTTGGGCGTCCTGGTGCGGACCCTGCCGTGCCTTATCTCCCTTGGTGGAAGAAATCGCCGCGGAGACGGAGCAGATAAAAATTTGCAAAATCAATGTGGATGAGCAGCCGGAACTGGCTGCTTCGTTCCAAGTCATGAGCATTCCTACTCTAATCCTTCTCCAAAACGGGGTCATCCAAAAACAGACGGTAGGACTGCAGCCTAAGCAAACCATTCAGCGGATGATTGGGTTGTAACCCTGCCGGCAAAGAAAAAGCAGAGTGTCTCGAAACGGATGTTTCCAGACACTTTTTTACATCGTTTTTTATCGATTTGTTTTCCTGCTTTTACCAACCTGATATCAGCTGCATGCCGCTATTTTTTTTACGTTTTGTCGCATACTAATCTTGAACAATGATTTATAACAGGAGGCCGCGGCCGTGAAACGACAACATCGGATCAAACACATTTTTTTCTTTCTTCTTGTTATAGGGCTCTCCGTGGGACTGACAGCCCAAGCTGCCAACAATCCCGGTAAACAACAGCAGCCGGATGCCGCCGAGCTGACGGTTCTGATGTACCATCATATTAGTCCGGAGAAAAAAAAGCAGGGAACATACGTTATTTCGCCGGAACAATTGGAAAGCGATCTTCGATATTTACAGGAAAACGAATACGAAACCATCTCTCTGGAACAGCTGCTTCATTATGTGGACGGGACCGGTTCCCTTCCAGAAAAACCCGTTATGATTACGTTCGATGACGGTCAGGAATCGTTTGCCGGATATGCGCTGCCGCTGCTGGAGCAATATGACGCAAAAGCCGTCATTTTTATCGTCGGCAGTTATGCCGAAGCATCCACGCAGGAATCGGAGCATAACCTGCAGTATTCCTATCTGGACTGGAACGAACTGGAGGATATTTCCCAAAGCCCACATGTAGAATTGGGAAACCATACCTATGACATGCATAAATCGGGCCGCCGGAAAGGATGCCGGATCATGTGGGGAGAAAGTACGGAAGCTTATGAAAAAGCATTGGAGAAAGATTTGGAGCAAACCCAGGCAGCACTGGAATTCTATACCGGTGCCCGGCCGTTGGCCTTTGCCTATCCTCTGGGTTACCGCTGCAAGCAATCGGTACCGGTTCTCCAAAAAATCGGAATACGAGCAGCTTTTACTTGCGAAGAGAAGAAAAACATTCTTCGGCCCGGCGATACCGAAAGTCTGTATAAGCTGGGACGCTACAACCGGAGCGGAACTTGTTCTACCAGCCATTTTTTCGCATCCATCTTTTCTTAGGCGGAGATGTTCCTTGTTGCCTTGGTGCGATTGGAACTGTCACAAACTTTCAGCTTCTCCTTTTTGCGGCAGTCCCGCTATACATAGGCCGGCGGCAATCCAAAAACGCTGACCTAGCCCAAAGCAGGAGGTTAGATACCATGCGAGAACAAAAACAGAACAGGAAACAGCAAAAAGCAAATCATTTGGCGCAGGAAGCAGTAGACGCCTATGTCAATACAGGAGAAAAGACCGATGTTCTCGGCAGTTACACCGGCAGGCCCGCCGATGCAAACGCCACACCGGTACAAGACGCGGATGATCTATAAATTCCTGCACGCCGAACAAATCGTTTTTAATCGATTTGTTCGGCGTGCAGGCCAGAAGCGTATTTCATTGAATTCATGGGTTTTCCAAAACAACGGTCAAGACCGGTGAAAACAGTCCGCCATCTCCGGAAGCCAGCATCACATCGGATTCCGGCGTATCGCTCCGGAGAAGAAACCCGTTTCGAACAGAAAAAGCAGCTTCTTCGATACCTTTATTGTTGATCATCTGACGAAGCAATTCCGTCACGTCAAAAGAATAGTCGCCTTTTCCTTTCATTTCCACGGACGCAATCCGCTGGTCCTCAAAGCTAGGCCGGCTGGTCCAGGTTGTATTGATGCTGCACCAATCCGCCGTGGCTGCATATAGGCCAATGACAGTCTTTTTCGGCAGATCAAACAGATTCCGTACCGTGTAGGTGGCGGAGCGGATCTTGTCCGCCGGGATATCCAGATCATATAGCGTTTCATACCGAATGTAGCTCCAACCTTCCCCTTTGATGGTCGTATCTCCTAACAGCAGATAAGGACTGAGATAATGCCTTACCAAACCGTTCATAGCCGAATAGACGGATGTGTCCGGCTGCTTGGATTGGTACAGATGGACGGCCTGGCTGGCGGTTACCGGAAATCTGGTATCTTCCGCCGTTAGAAACGCCTCATCCAGCATGTAGCATAAAGTGTACGTTCCGGAGGACGTGTCCACATCGGTTACGGTCACCACATTGTTATAGGAACGTCTGCCGGAACAGAAAAAAAAGGTTTCTTCCTGAAAACCACTTGGCAAGGCTGCTCCGGAGACCATCCGGAGCAGCCACCGGAAAGACATTCTGCCTATCTTCGGTAAGAAAATACCAGTAATTCTTATACCAGCGTGATCGGAGGAACCCCTTCCCGTTCAAAACAATGCAGCAAACACCGGGGCTTTCCACCGGTTATCTCCAGCCGAAGCAGTTCCCGTACCGTCCCCTCTTCCGTCTGCCGACTATCCGGAACGATACCGTCCAGCACCACGGTTTGTTTCTTCAAGCCATCTCCATGGTATTCGCTCCGAACCATCGCCCAGTTGCACTGCCTGTTCCAGAACTGCTGCGCATAGACAACGCGGACGTCCCGTTCGGAATCCACCTGGGTAACGGTAATTTCCCGGACCTGGCCGCGCAAATCGTATGGAAGATAATCGATATGATCGGAATATAAGGAAACGTGGTCGATTTCCATGTCTTCCATCGTCCAGTCCACTCCGATCTCTTTTGCGCACCGCTGGAAAAAAGAAATGTCATAATACTGTTCTGCCGGAAGTTCAAACGCCCGAACGGAACCGTTCTCCAGCGCTACCTCAAAATAAACCTGTAATTTTTTTGTCATTGCAGATGTCCCTCCCCCATGTAACAGGCCTTGCCAAACCCGGCCGCCTGATCTGGCTTGAGTATACAACGGCCTGACTCACCTGTCAAATTACCGGCCCACTCCACGGGAAATAATATGGCCGGCCCGCCTTGTCTTTCCCGTCTGCCTATGGTAGTATGAAACAATTCGGAAGAAAGTGAGGCACCGGCCATGCGGACCGCGGCAATCGTTTGTGAGTACAACCCTTTTCACAATGGACATCAGTATCAGATTGAAGAAACCAGACGGCGTTTGGAGACGGACTACATCATCGCCATTATGAGTGGAAACTATGTACAGCGAGGGGAACCGGCCTTACTCGACAAATGGGCCAGAACGGAAATGGCGCTTGCCGGAGGAGCCGATTTGGTACTGGAAATTCCATCCGTCTATTCCGCTTCCAGCGCTCAATATTTTGCCGCAGCCGCCATAGATCTGGCAAACAAAACGGGAGTGGTAGACTTTTTATCCTTTGGCAGCGATACGGCAGACCAAGAATCCCTCAGTCAAATCGCCGGCAGCCATGAAACCGAAGCCTATCGGCAAGCATTACGCAGCGCCCTGCGGCAGGGATTGTCCTACCCGGCGGCAGCCACGGCCGCCGGACAGAGCGGACATCACGTCAAAACCAAATTACCGCCAAACGACATCCTTGCCGTCGAATATTTGTCTGCTTTACAACGCTCCGGCAGCGCCATCAAACCATTCCCGGTAAAAAGGAGCGGGGCATCGCATCACGACCGGGAACTGCACCGGCATACGGCCAGCGGCAGTGCAATCCGACTCCGAATGGAACACGATTCCCGGAATCTGTCTATCTTACGCCATGTTATGCCAGACGATGCCCGGTCTATCCTGTATCGGGAAATCAACGGGGGACGGGGACCGGTCTTTCTCCAGCGGTACGAAACCATCCTGTTTGCCGCCATCCGTTCCGGCGGCCCCGGGGCGCTGGCCAAACTGCCTTTCGTCTCCGAAGGACTGGAACATCGTTTGTATGAAATGGCTTGCCGCTATACCAGTCTGGAAGAATTGCTTTGTCACAGTACCACAGCCCGGTATCCCACGGCGCGGATACGCCGGATTCTCACCACCTTGCTCACCGGCGCCACAGCCGGTCAGATCACGGACAAACCGGACCTTCCCTACTTGAGAATACTGGGGATGCGCCGGTCGGCGGCGCCTCTGGTAAAAAGACTCCGGCAAAAAGCGCAAGTGCCCTTGGTGGCGCAATGCGGAAGAGACCAGCGCCAACTCTCTCCAGCGGGAAAACAGCTGTTGGAACAAGAGCGGCGCGCCACAGACATCTATGTTCTGGGATTTCCTTGCTCCGCCCAAAGAATAGGCGGACAAGAATTCACCAGGCCCTTTGTGACAGATTCCGCCATCCAATAGGGGGATTCACGTAAGCAGCCTCCAGAAACGCCGCAAAAGAGCGTCTTCATCGATGGTCATGGGAGGCACTCGGGGAAAGTACAAAAGCATGCGCACCACATAGAGGAGGATACAGAAGATCAAAGCCGCCAGCAATGCATTGTTGAGGCATTTTACATCATATTCCAGAACATAGCGGGTTACCACAAAAGCCGCAGCCAGTACCAGAAAGGCCAGTACCATAGGCTGCATCGCCAACGCGTCCAGAAAGCGGCCCTGCAGCAGAAGAAAAAGAGAGCGTGTCATACCGCAGCCAGGACAAGGGATGCCAAACAGAATACGAAAGGGACAAATTTGTCCAAACAAAAACTTGGTGATCAGGTAATAAACCAGGAACCCGGGAACGATCCACCAATACTCCTTTGCATCCTGCCACAACCGGGAACAAGCCTGGCACAGCCTCTCTCTCATTGGTTTACGATCATTCCTTTCCCCTCCGCTTGAGCAAACCGTTCCAGCTTGCGGAGCGAACGGACGCGAAGCCCATATCCCGTCAGCAGCAAAGCCGTAATCGCAATCGAACCAATCAGCAACACCATCACGGGCAGCCAATCATACAGCTCCGATAGAAAAAGGCTAGAGCTATTGTACCCCATGTGAAGCAAAATTGCCGGCCACAAAGAGTCCGCCACCTGACGGACATAGGCCAGAAACAGGGCAACGACAAACGTATAAATACCCTGAAGCGGGTTTCCGTGAAAAACGCCAAACATAAGAGACGACAAAATCACCGCTACGATAACGTGCGAGGTGTCCCGGATGCCCGTATAGAACAAGCCTCGGAATAAAATCTCCTCAACAAACGGCGCCGCTATGTATACCGCTAAGAACACAATCAACAGGCTTCCGCTCATCACGGCCCCCACGCTTTCCGCATTCTGCTCCGTCCAGGAATCGGGGATAACCCGTGAACACACATCCATCAGAGTTACCGTAAACATATTGAGAAAAATACCGGCGGCAAAAGCCAGCACGAGCAATTCCGGCGCGGTTTTGCGGAACCCGCAGGCCCGGGCAAAGCTTTTCTTCCGAACTGCATAGAACAGCCAAATAGCCAGAATCGTAAACCCGGCGCCCAAAACGATGGATACCGGCCCAACGGAGCCCTGCATGCTGGAAACCAAGCTCTTCCAGATCTCCCTGTCCAGATGCTCCGTTCCCGGATTTCGCATCAAATACACTACCGCACCAATACCAAAGTACAGAAAGGAATAGAGCTGAATCAGTAACGTGCTGATCACAACGTAAGCCGCTAGAAAAAGCAATCCTTTCCCCAGGGCCTGCAGAAACTTCCATCCGTTGAACTGTTGCGTCTCCATGTTTCTCCCCCATTCTATATAACGAATTGTTCCGTTTGCCATGAATTCATCGTATTCCGTTGGTTCCGCATTCAGAACATCTTTGCCAGGAGCATTTCAAATAGACCGGTTATCCTTTGATGTCCGCAACCTCATAGCCGGCCGCCGAGATGGCGGAACGAATCTCCGCATCTCCCAGCTCCTGCCGGGAGGAAATCGCCGCACATTGCTTTTTTACGTTGATATCCACCTTAGCATCCTCGTCCAGTTCCAAAAGCGCTTTCCGGACCCGGTCCGCACAATGTTCACAATGCATTCCCTCTATCGTAATCTTTTTTTTCATATTGATTTCCTCCTTCGTTTTTCGATATGCTTTACCGGTTGTCTTTGCCGTACTTTTTGTTTCCCGCCCGGACAGCCAGCAGTACCGCCAGAATCAAACTAACCACGCTGGATACTACAAAAACCGTACCCCAAGGAAATTCCGACGGTTCACCGGGAGATGGCGACGGCGACGCGGATTCTATCCCTTCGCCCTCCTGACTACAGTGTTCCCACACAAGTCCGTCTCCATTCGCCGCTGGAACCTCTCCGGCAGAAGAAGCGGCAGAGCAGCCAAGGGGAACGCCGCACAGAAGAAAGAACAAAACCAAACATATTGCTGCCAATCCGGTCAACCGATTTGCCCCTTGTTTCCCAATTCGTCGTTCCATTCGATGCCCGTCCCGCTTTCCTATTTGATAAACTGTACCAGTCCGTAAAATATTCTTATCTATTATACACCGATTGGCACGGGGATTCAAGAATGGATTTTCTAAATACTGCGTTTTGCCTACGTCGTCTATACATAACGTCTTTCCGATTTGTCTTTTTTTACATTTTCCCTGCTGATTGTTTTATTTTCTTAAAAATATTTTAATTTTGTAAAAATCAGCAGTGTACATATTCCGATGGAGGTGATACAATTCTCTGCATCGGACCGGAATACCGTGCTCCGCATTCTCCATTGTCCCAAAGTGATTTTCGGGTAAGAGATGGCTCATAACAAAACTGATTTCACCGGCTTAGGCAACAAAAAGCCCTGTGTTATTTGGTTTACTCTTTTTTAGGAAGTGGTAGTCTGAGCCGGAATCAGGGCGATTCCGGAATTTGGACAGCATCGAGTACCTGGGACCGACGGCACGGCGGTCGGCATAACCTGTTCGCGTATCATGGGAACAATTCAGTAAATTTGTTCATCAAAAACAGCAATGGATTCTATCACACCACCAGCAGCTGTTGTTCTTGTTGCCGCAGGAAGGTCATCTTTTCCTGCTTTTTAGGAGCTATCCTAAATATATTGTGAGCAGTGCGGCAGATTAGGCTGGCGGAATGTTTGACGTTTTGGGCAGGACTGTGCTACACTACGGAGAAACCAAACAAAAAGGAAGGCATTCGGATGACCTTTGACACAACCATAAATGGTTTGACACTTCACCTTACCACATCGCCCTCTTGCTTCTCCCCCACCCGAGTAGACAGGGGAACGCTCGCGATGCTTTCCCAAGTAGCATGGGGACAGGGAAAAAAGATACTGGACTTAGGTTGTGGCTATGGCGTCGTGGGGCTGGTGGCTGCCCATTATACTCAGCCGGAAAACATCTATATGCTGGATAACAATCCGGATGCGCTGCTTTGTGCGCAGCAAAACATTCGTGCAAATCAGCGGGACGGCATACACGTTCTTTGCAGCGACGCTTATGACGAGCTGCAGGAAACGGGGTTCGACATCATTCTTACCAATCCGCCTTACCATACGGACTTCCAGGTGCCGAAAAAATTCATCGAAAAGGGATTCAACCGGTTGAAAGTAGGGGGAACATTCTATCTGGTTACCAGACGCCGTCTTTGGTATGAGAAAAAACTGGTCAGCATTTTCGGCGGCACGAGGCTAACGGAACAAGAGGGATATTTCGTCTTCCAAAGTGAGAAGCGGCAAACCGCTTATCGAAAAACCTCTTCCGGCCATTTCGCCGGCCCGCCGGAGCGGTGATCCCGACGGATGCCGCTCAGTACAAACAAAGTGAAAGGACTTAGGCAAATGCCCGAATGCTGCTGGCTTTGGCGGATGTTCTCAATTTCTTCATCGCCACGGTTTCAATCTGCCGAACACGCTCCCGTGTAATTCCCAGATCCACGCCGATTTCCTCCAGCGTCTTCGGCGTACCGCCGTTGAGGCCAAAACGTTCCTGAATGATATACCGCTCCCGACGGTCCAATTTATCCAACACGTTCTGGATCGTCTCGCTCAGCATATTCTGCTTCGTCTCCTCGTAAACCGGATCCGCGGCGGAATCCGCGGCAACAAAATCGATCAGCTCACAATCGCCATCGTCCCCTACCAGACTGTTCAACGAAGTGACATTCCGGTCTACCGATTTATACAGTTCGTAGTCCTTCTGGCTGATCTTGATCCTGGCACTCAACTCCTGGTACGTGGGATCCCGGCCTTCCTCGTCGTGGAACTGGCGGATCGCCTTGGAAATTCCAACAAAACGCTCACTCATGTGAACCGGTACCCGAATGGAGCTTTCATTATCATAAATATGACGGATAATGCTCTGACGGATCCACCAGCTGGCATAAGTGCTGAACGCATATCCCTTGTCATATTCAAATTTATCCACGGCGCGCATCAGGCCGATGTTGCCAGCCTGAACCAGATCCATGATGGACTCGTCCGCCTTGTACGCCCGCTTGATACTCTTGGCGTACTTCACCACCAGCCTCAAATTGTGAACTACAACGGTATTGTACGCGATCTTGTCTCCTTGCTGGATCTTTCGGAACAATGTCTCGACTTCCTCATTCTCCAACAATTTATATTTACCGATTTCTCTTAGGTATTGCTTTAGGGTATCGGTGTCTCCGCAAGATTCCACTTCACAATTTTCTAATCCGCCGCATAATCCATATTCGTAAATATTGTCCATTGTTATTACCTCCTTGTTGAAATTCTTTCCAAGAGATATTATATTATGCCTGCAATTAAAAAATCATATTCCAAGTATAAAGTATTTCCCACGAAAAGTTAAACATTTCCTAAACAAACCACCCAAAAGCCCTTGACAAACCATCGCATTCCGGTAAAATGAGTCAGAACGCAGTTCCACATCTGCGAATTTTTACCCGGGAGCCAACGCATGAGATTACGAACAAAAAAGAATTTGGAGAAACGGATCGCCAATTGTTCTTATTTATTGGAAAACAATCCGGCGGAACGGAAAGGACGCTGGTCGGAGGATCTGCCCGTCTATCTGGAAATCGGGTGCGGAAAGGGCGCTTTCGTTCTGGGAATGGCAAAGGCCCACCCGGATCGGTATTATGTGGCATTGGAAAAAGAACGCAACGTTATTGTTATGGCCATGGAAAAAATTGACCGGGAACACCTCAGCAACGTTCGTTTTCTATGCGAAGACGCACGCTATCTGCAAGAATTCTTCGCCCCTGGCGAATTGTCCGGTATCTATCTGAATTTCAGTGATCCCTGGCCCAAAAAAGGATATCGTAAAAACCGCCTTACCCACCCTTCTTTCCTGGAGGTTTACCGGGACTTGCTTTGTCCAAACGGGTTTGTTGCGCAGAAGACGGATAACATCGGTTTGTTTGAATATTCTCTGGAGAGCTACCGGGAAATGGGCTGTTCTCTGCAAAACCTGACCTATGATCTTCAGAAAAGCGGGCTGGAGGGAAATATCATCACCGAGTATGAGCAGCGCTTTCTCGCATTGGGACAGCCCATTTACCGAGTGGAGGCGCTCTTTCCCTTTACGCCCCCGCAGCCGGAGTCAGAAGAGCGGTCAGAAGATACGACAGAGATTCCTGATCCGTAACCAGTCCTTGATGGGACGCCGCGACAAACTGCGTCACAGACTGAAACAACGTACCGGCCGTAGCACTTTCTCGCGTAACCGTTCCGTCTCCATCTGCGTTTGCCCCGCTGTCAGCCGGCGTATTCACACCGGTCCCCGCCACATTAACATGAGGAACGTCGCGCCAGACATCCTCCAGCCGGGAAGTGATATTCTGATAGAACGCCCAGCCCTGTTCCGCGGCATAGCGATCGGTCCGCAAACCGCCGGAATCGTCAGTTAAGCCAAGCCGACGAAAGGCGGAAACAGGCAGCAGTTCATACAAAGAAGGCATGGATTCGGCCAAAGCATACAGCGGTGTCTGCAGCAGCGCCTCCGCGCCATTTAAGAATACCGTCAGCGACGGAAACAGCTGTAAAATATCCAAATCACTCCAGAAGTCCTGAAGTTTTGCCTCTTTATTCAGAAACCCCACTGCCTTTTCCGAACCCCAAAAAGGCGTTCCCAGTGTCACTGCCGTTTGAATTCGACCGTCTGCCTTGTGCGCCTCCAGATAGCAGGACGCTACCAGCCCGCCCATACTGTGCGCCACCAATTGGACCTGCTTCTTACCGGTTTTTTGGCAAACCAATTCAATGTACTCCCGCAGGCGTTCCCCATTCTCCCGGCAATCCAGGCGCCAATCATACCCAAAAAAATAGACGTTCTCATATCCCACTTGCTCCGCCAGTGTATCCGCCAAAACGCGATATGTGTCAAACGTGCCAATGGAAACAATTTTTTCCTGAGTAACGGGTTCCACGGGACTATGGGAAACCGGGGTAATGTCGAACTGAGACAAGCCCTTATCGGTTAGTTTCAGTAGATTCAGTTTCTCCGCAACCGAAGATGCCAGCCGCAGAATATCTTCCGGCTTGCTGATCTGAAACAGTTCCATGATCTGGAACGGCGGCCACACCGTGCCTTGGTAAGACAATTCCGTCCCCATAATACCGGGTATGATAATCACCGGCCAGCACTCTTCCGGCCGTATGACATTCTGGGAAGGCGTATCGGTAACCACCGGAGCAGAAACAACCGGCGTCGTTGTCGTCTCTTCAGCGGAAGAACAGCCGGCCAGCAGCAAAATACACAAAAATAAGGAAAACAAACCGTGAAGTCGTCTCCGACCCATGTTCCGCCACATCCTTTCGGGGCCCGGCCGGCGATCAAAAACAAAAAAGCAAGCAAACCGTAAGCCGGGTTCTGTCGTGAATGATCATCTATCTAGACAATACATTACTGTATTGCTCGTGCCACCATGGGAACTGTCGGGCCAACGTAGCGTTCCGCCGCGGTGTTGCTCCGGATGGGGTTTACACGGCCGGTACGTTACCGCACCGCCGGTGAGCTCTTACCTCACCTTTTCATCCTTACAGATTGATAATCTGCGGTAATTTTCTGTTGCACTTTCCTTGAAGTCGCCTTCACCGGGTATTACCCGGCACCCTGCCCTGCGGAGCCCGGACTTTCCTCAGATACGGCCTTTCGGCGCTGTACCCGCGATCATTTGGTTTACTTGCCCCTACATTATAGCAGAAACTTTCCAATCTGCAAAGAAAAATCAGCAATATCGGAGCGGAGGCGTTTCCCGCTCCGAACAAGCGGTCCGTACCATGCCGCCCAGCCTGGCGTTCAAACAAGCCGCCAGCTGCTTCACACCCCAGATTTCCGTAAAAAAATGTCCCGCGCAAAGAACCGCCGACCCTTCCAGGGCAAACGAGACCGCATCGGAATGCTTTAGTTCCCCGGTCACTAGTATGTCCAGCCGCTCCTCCGTTATCCAATCCCACTCGCCGTCAAACGAACCGCAGCTTACCCCCACACGTTTTACCTTACCACCGATAACCTCCTGGGGGAGAACCATCTGAATGCCGCCGCAGCCCAAGCTTTGAACAACTTGCTTGGCGAAATCAGAATACGACGCCGGAACGGCTAACTCACCAAAGCGATGCTGTCCGCTTCGATCTTTACGGATTGCCGTCAAACCAAGCCGCGCAGCCAAAGCATCGTTCACACCTCCGTCTGCTATATCCCAATTGGTATGGGCCGCATACACGGCAAGGGCGCTGGCCGCCACATCCCGCACCAGCTTTCCTCTGCCGGTTTCGGTACAAAGCGAGGGAAGCGGGCGAAACAAAAAAGGATGATGGGTAACAATCATCTGGCATTGTTTTTCCTGGGCTTCCTGCAACACGGGAGCCGTCAGATCCAGACAGACCAGAATGGCGTCCACCTCCGTTTCCCGCGATCCAACCTGTAGGCCGATGGAGTCCCAGGATAGCGCCTTCTCCGGCGGCGCCAATTCTTCCAAAACGGTAATAATTTCTTTCGCTTTCATCAAGGAACCTCCTGCTAACGAAAAACAATCTGTCTCAAGCTCTCCAACAGCGTTTGATACAACTGCAAGCGCCGGCAGCCCTCTCCATTAAGACAGGCCGCGGAGAGCAAACCAGTCACCGCCCGCTCTATTTTCGGAAGCAAGTGACGGTAATATTCCAGATCCGAAGAATTCCCGCGGCGCCACATGATCTCACCCAAATACCAGTCCAAAGGCCCGGTATCGCGGCGAACCGCCCCTCCTCCCTGACAAACCAATATCAAATAGACATGATGACCTTCCCGTACCGCGCATTCTTCCTGTATGGAAAAACCATGTTCCCACAGATATCTTCGTACCTCCTGCTCCAAGGTATTGGGCTGCAGGATCAGCCGCGAAAGGTACCTGGCCTTCTCCAAGGATTCGTCCAGCAACTGACAAATGAGCGTGCCCCCCATTCCTGCCAATACGGTGACGGGCCGCTCATCCGCCCGGAGAACAGTGAGTCCGGACCCCAGGCGCAGTTCGACGGACGACTCCAGCCCATGGGAACGGACACATCGGCTTGCCGCAGACAACGGTCCCGGCCTTACATCAGCCGCAATGGCCCGGCGGCACCGTCCGCTGGAAACCAAATAGACGGGAAGCATTCCGTGATCCGTACCAATGTCCGCAACACAAGAACAAGAAGGAATCAGAGAAGCAATCCGTTCCAGGCGCTTACTTTTCAATACCATCAAAACAACCCCACGATCCTGCCATCCTCATACACATCCAGCTTCTCCGCGGCAGGATGTCCCGGCAGGCCCGGCATCGTCATAATATCGCCTGTCAGCACCACCACAAAACCGGCGCCGGCGGAAACCCGCACACTGCTGACATGCAGCATAAAGCCGGAAGGACGCCCAAGCAGTGTAGGATCGTCGGAAAAAGAATACTGCGTCTTCGCTATGCAGACAGGAAATTCTCCATACCCCATCTCCTCCGCCGCGGCCAGCGCTTTTTCTGCCGCAGGCGAATATTCCACCCCCGCCGCGCCGTACACTTCTCTGCTGATACAGGCAATTTTTTCTTTCAGAGATACGTTCAGGGGATATAAGGGCCGATAATGCGTCTCGTTTTGTTCCAGCAGCGACACCAGCGCCCCGGCCAGCGCTTCGCCCCCCTGACCCCCTTCTTCAAACAACGTGGCAGGCACCGCTTCCACATTCCGGCGGCGGCAGCGCTGACGGACCGCTTCCAGATCCGCCTCCTCGTCATCGGCAAACCGATTGATGGCAACCAGCACCGGAACGCCAAATTTCTCCATGTTCTCCAAATGCTTTTCCAAGTTGGCCAGCCCTGCTTCCAGATTTCCCTCTCCGTGATGCCGCAGAGCTCGCACCGTTGCCACAATCACAGCCGCATCCGGCCGCAAACCGGCTGACCGGCATTTGATATCAAAAAACTTTTCCGCCCCCAGATCGGCGCCGAAGCCGGCTTCCGTAATACAATAATCTGCGAGTTTCAATCCCAGTCTGGTTGCCGTCACGCTATTGCACCCGTGGGCAATGTTGGCAAACGGACCGCCATGCATCAACACCGGAGTATTCTCCAACGTTTGTACCAGATTCGGCTTAATCGCATCCTTCAGCAGCAGCGCCATAGCTCCTTGGGCTTCCAAATCCCCGCAGGTGATCGCTTCCCCTTTTCGGTTGTAAGCCACGAGGACAGAGGACAGCCTCCGCTTCAGGTCTTCCAGTCCATCAGCCAGACAAAGAATCGCCATCACCTCCGTTGCCACGGTGATAACAAATTGTTCTTCCCGCGGAACCCCGTTAACGGGACCGCCCAGGCCTACCAAAACATGACGCAGGGCCCGATCGTTCATATCCAAACACCGGGGCCAGATGATTCTTCGGGGATCGATATCCAACCGGTTGCCCTGCTGCAAATGATTGTCCAGCATCGCAGCCAGCAAATTGTTCGCCGCAGTAACGGCGTGCATATCCCCGGTAAAATGCAGATTGATCTCTTCCATCGGGACCACCTGTGCGTATCCCCCGCCGGCCGCGCCGCCCTTCACGCCCATCACC